>Ga0207814_100616_pt1 | contig 16931 bp, 12 predicted proteins | sample TtaePargueraPR_7_FD_187755 | JGI IMG/M metagenome (GOLD analysis project Ga0207814, IMG submission 187755) | Aerobic enrichment media microbial communities from Bioluminiscent Bay, La Parguera, Puerto Rico - Tt and P1 (2) (SPAdes) | ecosystem: Environmental > Aquatic > Marine > Unclassified ... | reverse complement strand
TGGCCGTGCACATGCCGCCGAACACGGCGGTGCCGAGGATCTTGCGTGACTCGGCGCCGGCGCCCGAGGCGATCAGCAGGGGGATCACCCCGAGCACGAAGGACAGCGCCGTCATCATCACCGCCCGGAAGCGCAGCCGCACCGCCTCGACCGCGGAGTCGAAGATGCTCATGCCCTCCTCGCGCTTGAGCTTGGCGAACTCGGTGAGGAGGATCGCGGTCTTGGTCGACAGCCCGATCAGCAGCACCACGCCGATCTGGGTGTAGACGTTGTTGTCCATGCCGCGGAGCATCAGCGCGCCGACCAGTCCGAGCAGGGCGGTGGGAACCGAGAGGCAGACCGAGATCGGCAGGGTCCAGCTCTCGTACTGGGCGGCCAGTACCAGGTAGACCATCAGGATCGCGAAGAGGAAGATCGGCCCCATGCCCCCGCTCGCCTGCTTCTCCTGGTAGGACAACTCGGTCCACTCGTAGCCCATCGTGGGCGGCAGCATCCCGCCGCTCTCCGGGTCGGCCATGTCCTCCATCAGCCCGATGGCCTGGCCCGAGCTGAAACCGGGCGCGGCGTTGCCCATGATCTTGACGGAGGGGTAGAGGTTGAAGCGGGTGATGGTCTGGGGGCCGAGGATCTCCTCGATGCTGACCACCGAGCCGAGCGGGATCATGCGGCCGTTGGCGGCGCGTAGCTGGAGCCGGCGGATGTCGTCCGGCTTGGCGCGGAACTCGGCATCGGCCTGGGCGGTGACCTTGAACACCCGGCCGAAGCGGGTGAAGTCGTTGACGTAGGCGGAGCCGAGATAGGTCTGGAGGGTGTCGAAGACCGCGGTGAGCGTGGTCCCGGTGCGCTTGACCGCCTCGCGGTCGATGTCGAGGTAGAGCTGCGGCACCGAGGCGCGGAAGGTCGAGCGGACGCCCTGCAGGCCGGCCTGGGTGTTGCCGGCCGCGGCCACCTCGCCGGCGACCGTCTGCAGCTGGTCGAGCCCGGAGCCCTGGCGGTCCTGGAGCATGAAGGAAAAGCCACCCGAGACGCCGACGCCCGGCAGCGAGGGCATCGGAAAGGCGAACACCGCGGCCTCCTGGATCGAGGCGAAGCGACGGTTCATCTCGCCGAGGATCGCCGACTGGTGCTGGCCGGCCTCGGGCCGCTCCGACCAGTCGTCGAAGGTGATCACGCAGAAGCCGGTGTTCGAGCTCGAGGCGCTGTCGAGGATCGAGAAGCCCGCGATCTGGAGGCAGTTCTCCACGCCGTCGATGTCGGCGACCATGCCCTGGACCCGCTCGACGATGCGCTGGGTGCGCTCGAGGCTGGCCCCGTCGGGGAGCTGGATGCCGACCATGCAGTAGCCCTCGTCTTCCTGGGGCACGAAGCCGGTGGGGAGACGGCCGAGGCCGCCGACCGAGAGCGCGGTGATGCCGGCGAAGAGGAGCACGCCGACGACGGCGAAGCGGATCGCGGTGCGGACGACCTTGACGTAGCCCTCGGTCGAGGTCCCGAGCGAGCGGTTGAACAGCCGGAAGAACCCGCGGGGCTCCTTGGGGTTCCTCCGCAGGATCAGGCCGCAGAGGGCGGGACTGAGCGTCAGCGCGTTGATCGAGCTGAACACCGTCGCCACCGCGATCGTCGTGGCGAACTGCTTGAACATCGTCCCGGTGATCCCGCCCATCATGGTGGTCGGCACGAATACCGACAGCAGCACCAGGGTGGTGGCGATCACCGGGCCGGAGACCTCCTTCATCGCCGCCGCGGCGGCCTCGGGCGGGCTCAGTCCCTTCTCGAGGTGGACGAAGGTGTTCTCCACCACCACGATGGCGTCGTCGACGACGATCCCGATCACCAGCACCAGGCCGAACAGCGTGAGCTGGTTGAGCGAGAAGCCCATCAGCTGGAGGACGAAGAAGGTGCCGATCAGCGACACCGGGATCGTCACCGCGGGGATGATGGTGGCACGGAAGTTCTGCAGGAACAGGTAGACGGTGAGCACCACCAGCGCGAGGGTGGCGAAGAGCGTGACGATGACCTCCTTGATCGAGGCGGTGACGACGTCGGTGGCGTCGTAGACGACCTTGAACTCGACGTCGTCGGGGAAGCTCCGCGAGAGGTCCTCCAGCTTGGATCTGACGCCCTTCGCGACCTCGATCAGGTTGGAGCCCGGAACCTGGTAGATCGCGAGGGTGGCGCAGTCGGCGCCATTGAGCTTGGCGGAGAAGGTGTAGGCGTCGGAGCCGAGCTCGACCCGCGCGATGTCGCGAAGCCGGATCGTGCGGCCGTCCTCCCCGGTGCGGACGATCACGTTCTCGAAGTCCTCCACCTCGCTCAGCCGGCCGGCGGTCCGGAGAATGTACTCGTTGGCGGTTCCGGCGGGGGCGGGCGGGGCGCCGACGCGGCCGGCGGCGACCTGGATGTTCTGCTCGCGCACCGCGGTGATCACGTCGGAGGCGGCGAGGTTGCGGGCCCGCAGCTTGTCGGGATCCAGCCACAGGCGCATGCTGAACTCGCCGACGCCGTAGAGGAACACGTCGCCGACCCCGTCGACCCGGGCGATCTCGTCCCGGATCTGGAGGTTGGCGAAGTTGCTCAGGAAGGCGTCGTCGTAGGTGCTCCCGGGCGAGGTGATCGCGACGAACATCACGGTGTCGGTCGAGCGCTTGCGGACCGTCACGCCGGTGCGCTTGACCTCCTCGGGGAGGCGGGCCTCGGACTTCGAGACGCGGTTCTGGACCAGCACGTTGGCGATGTCGAGGTCGGTGCCGGGCTCGAAGGTGACCGTCAGGCTGTAGCTGCCGTCGTTGCCGCTGACGCTCGACATGTAGATCGAGTTCTCGACCCCGTTGACCTCCTTCTCGATGGTCGCGCCGACGGTGTCGGCCACGGTTCCGGCATCGGCCCCGGGGTAGGCGCAGGAGACCTGCACGGTGGGGGGCGCGAGTTCCGGGTAGCGGGCGACCGGCAGGGCGATCAGGGCGACCAGGCCGAGGACGATCGTGACGATCGACACGACCATCGCGAAGACCGGCCGCTTGATGAAGAACAGGCTGAACATCGGAGTGCCGAGTGAGCAGTGATCGGAGGTTAGTCGTCCTGTCGCGGAGCGCCGGCCGGGGTCTCCGGCTTCGGCGGCGCCTCGCCCTGCATCTGCGGCGTGACCTCGGCGCCCTCGCGGGCCCGCTGGAGGCCGGCGACGATGACCCGGTCCTCGGGGGAGAGGCCCTTGGTGACGATGATGTCGACCCGCGGCACGGCATCCGGGTCTCCTCCCGGGCGCTGGACGGTGGTGTCGGTCTCGACGCCGCGGCGGCGCACCATGTTCTGGTCGTCGACCACCCACGCGAACTCACCGGCGAGGTCCCGCAGCACGGCGGCCGCGGGAATGACCACGCTCTTGGGGAACTCCTCGTTCGGGAACTTGTCGGGGTAGCCGATGAGCCCGTAGAGGCCCGAGGCGAGCTTGCCGTCGGGGTTGTCGAAGACCGCCCGGACCCTCGCGGTCCGGGTCGAGGGATCGACCCGGCTGTCGACGAAGTCGATCTCCCCCTCGATCGCCCCGCCCCCCTCGTCGTCCTGGTACACCGAGCCGTCGGCGAGGGTGAGCCGCACCTTTTCCAGCGCCTCGAGCCCGGAGGTGTCGGTGGCCGCCCGCTTCTCGAGGAAGCGGATCATGCCGCGCTCCGGCACCTCGAAGTAGACGCGCACCCTCGAGTCGTCGGTGATGTGGGCGAGGAGCGTGCCCTGGGACCCGTCGACGAGGTTGCCGACGTCGACCTCGGCCTCGGACATGCGTCCCGGGGTCGGGGCCAGGACCGTGGTGTAGTCCAGGTTGATCTCGGCGTCCCGGAGCAGGGCCTTCTTCTGGCTGACGACGGCCTGGGCCTGCTTGACCTCGGCCCGTCCGATGTCGAGATCGAGCTGCGAGACGGCGCCCGGGCTGCGGGTGTTGGCGTTCTCGAGCTTGTTGAGCCGGGACTGCGCGAGCTCGAGGCTCGCCTCGGCGTTCTCGAGGTCGGCGCCGGCGGCGTCCCGTGCGACCTCGTAGGGCTCCTGCTCGATCCGGAACAGCGGGTCGTTCTTTCCCACCTGCTGGCCCTCTTCGAAAAAGATCTGCTCAAGCTCGCCGCGTACCCGTGCGCGGATCTCGACCTCGGCGACGCCGGCGACCGTGGCCGGGAACTCCCGGTAGATGACCACCTCGCCCGGGTCGGGATGGGCGATCGTCACCGGTGGTGGTGGCGGCTGCACGAACTCGTTCTTCTTGCCGCAGGTGGCGAGCAGCAGCGGGACGGCGAGGGGAAGGAGTCGTTTCACGGCGAGGGAATGCGGTGCGATCTCAGGGTTTGCCATCGGTCTCGACCGGGCCCGGCTTCATCCGGGTGCCGCCGCCGAGGGCCTTGAAGAGGGAGGCGTAGCCGGCGGCGATCTGGCCCTGGCTGATCACCCGCTCGTCCTGGTTGGCGAACACGGTGCGCTGGGCGTCGAGCACGTTCTGGAAGTCGATCAGGCCCTCGGTGTAGTTCGAGGTCACCAGTTCCTCGGTTCGCTCGGCGGAGCCCACGGCCTTGTCGAGCTCCGAGAAGCGGTCGCGCTCGTTGCGGACGGTCGACAGGCTGTTCTCGACCTCCTCGACGGCCTTGAGCACGACGTTCTGGTAGTTGTAGAAGGCCTGTTTGGTGCGCGACTCCTCGACCGCGATCTGGCTCTGGATGCGGCCGGCGCTGAAGATGCTCCAGCGGAAGTTGGGGCCGAAGCCGTAGTTGCGGGAGCCCGACTCGAGGAGGTCGGCGGCGGTGAGCGCCTGCAGGTCGAAGGTGCCGGCCAGGGTGAAGCGCGGGAGCAGCTCGGCCTCGGCCACGCCGATGAGCGCGGTCTGGGCGGCGAGCTGGCGCTCGGCGGCGCGGATGTCGGGCCGGGCGCGCACCAGGTCGGCGGGAAGTCCGACTCCGGCGCTGCCCGAGGGGAGCGGGATGCCCTTCGACTTGCCGATGAAGGTCTCCGCGGCGGAGGGATAGCGCCCGATCAGGGTGGCGAGCCGGTTGACCGCGAAGTCGCGCTGGTTGCGCAGCAGGGGAATGACGGCCCGGGTCGTGGCGAGGTTGGTTTCCGCCTGGGAGACGTCGAGCTCCGGCGACAGGCCGGCATCGAGGCGGTCCTGCGTGAGGTCGACGGACTTCTGCTGGTTGCCGATGTTGCTGCGGGCGACCGCGATCCGCTCCTCGAGGGTGCGGATCTGGATGTAGTTCAGCGCGACCTCGGCGAACAGGCTGACCATCAGGTCACGATGGAGTTCCTCGGCGCCCTCGACCGTCGCGTCGGCCGCCTCGATCGAGCGCCGCACGCCGCCGAAGAAGTCGATCTCCCAGCCGGCGTCGAGGCCGGTCGCCCAGAAGTGGTCCGTCTTGCCCGAGGGCGGGGACGGGGTCCCGATGTTCTCGCTGGTGCGGTTGCGGGTGGCGCTGCCGCCGAAGTCGATGCTGGGAAAGAGCTGGCTGCGGGCGATGCCGCGGGCGGCCCGGGCCTCGGTGATGCGCTCATAGGCGATCGCCAGGTCGCGGTTCGAATCCCTCGCCGCGTCGATCAGCCGGTTGAGGGTCGGGTCGTTGAAGCGGGTCCACCAGCGCTCCAGCGACGAGTTCCCCGAGTGCAGATCCTTGGCCAGGCTCTGGTTCCAGAAGTCCGGCGTGATGGTGTCCGGCGAGGTGTAGTCGGTGCCGACGACCATGCACGCGGGGAGGGCCAAAGCGGCGACAATCGCGAATGGAACGCGGAGGGACATCTCGCCGCATCTAACCGGACGATCCCGGCGAATGCGACTGCATTCTCCCCGAAAGTCCGTCACTCCCGAGTCCGAAGAAAGGAGCCGCCGGCTCAGGAGTTGAGGGCCGGCAGGGCGGTCGAATCCCGGCGGTGATCCTGCCCGCCGGTGGACTGCCGGAAGGCTGCGGCGAGCGCTTCGCCGGACCACGGCTCCGGGGCGCCCCCCGGCCCGTAGCGGCGGCGGTGGAGGCGCCGGAGTTCCTCCTCGAACTCGGGGGTCGCGACCCTGCCCGGCAGCAGCGGGCGAAGTCGCGTCCAGGCCTCCGCGGCGGCATCCGGGTCGCCGGCCTCGCAGGCATGGAGGAAGGCGCGGCGGGCACGTCGCGAAGGGGGGTCGGCGAGGTCGTGCAGCCGCAGGACCCAGCCTGCGACCGGCTTGCGAAAGCGGTAGGCGACGCCCGCCAGGCCGAGCGGGAGCACCGGCCACAGGAAGTGCCAAAGCGGCGTGCGCTCCGGCGGAGGGGGCGGCGCGGTGGCGCTGAAGGTGACCGGGGGCAGGGTCTTGGACTCGAGGGTCTCGGTCGTCGGATTCCACCAGTCGTAGCGGATCGCCGGCAGGATGTGCAGGCCGGGTTGCTGGACGAGGTAGGTGATCGTCTCGCGGCGCTCGCCGGACAACTCGCCGCGCCCGGCCCGGTCGTTGACCTCGGGCTGGCCGGCGTAGACGCGGATGCCCTCGGGCGCCTCGGTGGATGCCGGGGCGAGGGCGATGCCGGTCATCCGCGACGCGCGCTGGACGATCGTGCGCTTGAACACGGCCCCGGTTTCGACCGGTCCGGGCGGGGGATCCCAGGCTTCCGTGATCTCGAGCGAGTCCGTGGTCACGAGGAAACCGGCCTCGCTGCTTCCGGGCGGGCGCGTGATGGCGAGGGTGGCGGGCTCCGTCTTCAGCGACTCGTCGAAGGACGGTCCGGTGTAGCCTTTCCGGTGCGAGAAGCGGGCGGTGATCGGCGGGATCTCGACCGAGCCGCCGGCCTGCGAGAACAGGGCGAACTCGTGGCGCTGGGTGAAGTACTCGGTGCCGTCCCGGGTCAGCGAACCGAGGACCGGATTGCCGACCTTGACGATGAAGGTGTCGGGGATCCGGGGAATGTCGAAGGATGCAGCACCGGTGAAGGTGCCGTCGGCACTCAGTTCGACGAACACCCGGACCTGCTGGCCGGTCCAGGCCTGGTCCCGGGGGAGCTCGAGGCGCGCCGAGGGCTCCGCGAACGCCGTGGCGAAGGCGACCAGAAGGCCGAGGCAAGCCCGCAGGGCATGCCGCGGAGAGGGGAAGGCGCTCCGCTTCGACGGGTGCCCTGCGAACCTCCGTGCGGTGGATCTCATTCCTCCACCTCCTCCCCGAACTGCTGCTGGTAGGCGAACTTGGCCTTGAGGAAATCCGCCGGCCGGGTCTGGACGCGGCGGAGCCAGAGGGCCTGCATCGAGCTCGAGTCGGCGGCCTGTTCCTCGTTGACCACCGTCTCCTGGCCGCCCGGTTTGCTCTTGTCGAAGACGATCTCGTCGGCGCCGATCTGCTGGTCGCCCAGGTCGCCGCCCTCGCTCTTCAGCCGTTCGGCCCGCGTCGCGGCGATCGTGCGGTTGTCGAGCGCGTCCTGCCATCCGGGTCGGCGTGCGAGGGCGCGGTCGTAGCTCTCGACGGCCGCATCGTACTGCCCGAGGAAGACCAGGCAGTTGCCGCGGTTGAAGTGGGCCTCCGCCGTGTCGAGGCGCGCGAACATCGCCTGGGCCTGCTTGAACTCGCCGGCCCGATAGAGCGCGGCGCCCTTCCGCATCGGATCGGCGAAACGCTCCGCGGCCTCGCGGTAGTGCCCGTCGTCGAACGCGCGCTGGCCCTGCTGGTCGGCGGTGAACCAGAAGGTGCCGGCGAGCAGGGCGGTGCCGAGGCAGGACGGGAGGAAGGCGTTCATGGCTTGGCTTCCGGTGCGGGCGACTGACGGCGGAAGGGGAGCAAGGCCAGCAGGGCGAGCGCGGGGACCAGATAGTAGCCTCCGTCCCGCCAGATCTCCGACCCGTCCGCGGCCCGGGCGACCGGCGGGCGACGGGCCTTGCGCACGATGCGGGTGATGTCCGAGTCGTCGATGCTCATCGGCACGATGTCGGCGTCGAGTGCCTTGGCGACCGGGACCAGCGAATCGGTGGGGCTCTCGGGAGGCGTGATGGCGAGCAGCTGGATCAGGGGAGAGCCGGCCTTGCGGCGCGCGTCGGCCAGCGTCTGGGTGGCGCCGCCTGCGGTGTCGGTGACGACCAGCAGGGTGGCGTCGGCTTGCCGGGAAACCTCGGCGGCGCGGGCGATGGCGAGGTCGAGTCGGTCGCCTGCCTCGGGCATGATCTCCGGCGAGATCTCGGCGGCCATGGTGGCCACCGCGGCGGTGTCCTTGGTCGGCGGCAGGACGAGGTGGGCGCTCCCGGCGTAGGCGATGAGACCGAGCGGCTGGCCGTCCCGGGCCTCGGCCAGGTCGCGGATCTTCAGCTGGGCGCGCTCGATGCGCGAGGGCTCGGGGTCGGGCGTGTCCATGCTGGTGTCCGCCTTGAGCAGGATCATGAGGGGAGTGGTGTCCTCGGCGAAGGGACTGGGTTCGGGTTGCCAGGAGGGTCCGGCGAGCGCCACCACGGCGAGGAGCCAGGCGACCAGCACCGGCCAGGGGCGACGGGCGGCGCCCCGCGGCTGGTCGGCCAGGGCGGCGAGGAGTCCGGGGTCGACCTGCGCGCGCCAGCCACGGAGCGGGTCGGTGCGGCGCTGCCACAGCCACCACGTCGCGACGACCACCGGCACCAGGAGCAGCGCGGCGGGGCGGAGGATGTGGAAGAACTCGGGCATGGGTGGTTCAGCCGGGCGCACGCTCGTCCCTCGTGCGGGATCCGGTGCGTCGGCGAGGACAAGGAACGGGGGCGCTTGTGTTGGCGGTCATGACAGTTCCAGTTCGCCGGTGGCGGGGTGGACGCGGAGGGGGCGGCGGTGGGTCTCGACCACCGGGCCCCGACGCTTGAGCGGAAGGCGGCAGGCCAGCGACACCAGGAGGGCCGCGCCGAGAGGGAGGTGGAAGACGTCGCGGCGCGGGCGGTGGCTGAGGGTCTCGACCTCCCGGGTTTCGATCTGGTCGAGCTCGTCGTAGATGCCCCGGAGCCCGTCGCGGTCGGCGGCGAAGAACGCGCGCCCCCCGGTGCTCCGGGCGACCTCGTCGAGCGTCGCCTGGTCGAGCTTGTCCTCGCCGACCGTGGTCGGGTCGCCGATCGCCACCGTGTGGATGCGAATGTCCCGGTCGGCGGCGACGCGAGCGGCCTCGACCGGCGGGACCTGGCTCTTGGTGTCGTTGCCGTCGGTCAGCGCGATGATCGTCCTCGCCGGCGTGTCACTTTCCTCGAAGAGGTGGATCCCGAGGCCGATCGCATCGCCGAGCGCGGTGCGGGGGCCGGCCATCCCGACGGCGGTCTCGTCGAGCAGCTGGCGAGAAAGCGACAGGTCGGTGGAAAACGGGGCCTGGAGAAAGGGCGAGTCGCCGAAGACGACGAGGCCGACGCGGTCGCCCTCGCGCTTCTCGAGGAAGTCGCCGAGGATCTCCTTGGCGGCATCGAGGCGGCTGACCACCTCCCCGGCGGCATTGGTGAAGTCCGCCTGCTCCATCGAGGCCGAGAGGTCGACGAGCAACAGCAGGTCGCGGGTGGGAACCTGCCTCTCGATCGGCGGCTCGATCCACTGCGGGCGCGCCAGCGCGGCCAGCACGAGCAGCCAGACGAGGGTCGGCGCGAGCAGGGCGGCCCAGCGGCGTCCGCTCCCGCCTGCGAACGGGAGTCCGGCGAGGGCCTGCTCGAGCCGGCGCCCGAAGGGCACGCGCAGCGCGGGTTCCCGCTCGCGACGCGGCGGGACGAATCGCCGGACGAGGAGCGGCAGCGGCGCGAGCAGGAACAGCCAGGGATGGAGGAAACTCAGCACGGGCGGGAATGGTGGCGGATCCAGTCGGCGGCGAAGCGCCGGAGCGGCTCGACTTCGCACGGCCCGGGACCGTAGAGGCCCTCGGACAGCGAGCGGGTGAGCTCGGCGGGAACCGGGTGCGGCGAGGATTCCTCGAGCCAGCGGGTCCATGCCGGACCGTGCAGGGCGGCGACGGTTTCCCGGGGCGCGATCGCGAGGGCGGTCCGGCGGAGGATCGCCGCGATGGTGTCGGGACCGTCGGCGAGCCCGAGCTCGCGCAGCGCGGCACGGCGGTAGGCGTCGGCCCTCCAGCGCCGGAGCGACCGGATCGCGAGCACCAGGGCGAGCGCGAGCACGAGCACGATGAGCGCCCACCAGCCGGGCGCGAGCGGCCACCACGAGACCGCGTCGGGGACGACGATGTCGTGGAGATTCTGGAGGCTGGCGTCGTCCTTGTTCATCGGTGTGACCGTCCGTGTTCTCGTTCTCGTCCTTCGTGCTCGTTCTCGTCCACGAACGTCAGTGGGATCGAGGACGAGTATGAGAACGAGGACGACGATGGAGGCTTCGATTCATTGGCGGCTCTGCGCTCCCAGAAGCTCGTGGAGTTGCTCGATGACGGGGGTGGCGGTGGAAAGGGGGAACAGGGGGATGCGCAGGTCGCGGAAGAGGTCGCGCCAGTGGGCAAGCGTCTGCTCGAAGGTGCCGCGGAAGGCTTTCTCGAACGACGGTCCGGCCGGCACTTCCCAGCGCTTGCCGCGGTCGCTGGCGTGCATGCCCGGCACTCCGCTGAGCTGGGCGCCGAGCGGGTCGTAGACGGCGACCACCATGACGTCGTTGTGCGCGCCGAGCCGGGTGACCAGCTCGCCGGTGTCGGCGTCGGCACCGTCGAGGTCGGTGGCGAGGACGATCAGGTGGTCGTGCTTCGCCTGCTGGAGGGCGGTTTCGAGGATCGCATTGAGGGTGGTGTCGCCGTGCGGCGGTTCGGGCTCCGCGAGGCGGCGGTTGAAGCGGGCGATCTCGTGCAGCAGCCGCAGCGCCTGGGTCGGGCCGCGGTTGGGGCGGACGGTGGCGATCTCCGACTCGTTGAAGACGATGCCGCCGATGCGGTCGCCGACCTCGAGCGTGCGCCACGCCGCCAGGGCGGCCAGTTCGGCCGCGGCGACCGACTTCATCGCCCGGCGGCTGCCGAAGAACATCGGGAAGCGCTGGTCGACGACCAGCAGGACCGGCCGTTCCCGTTCCTCGGCGAAGACCCGGACGTGGGGCGAGCGGAGGCGGGCGGTGGCGCGCCAGTCGATGGTGCGGATGTCGTCGCCGGGGTGGTAGTGGCGGAGCTCCTCGAAGGCGAGGCCCCGTCCGCGCAGGCGCGAGAAGTGCCGTCCGGCGAGGAGCGAGCCGACCGGCTGGCGGGGAAGGAACGAAAACCCGCGCGCCTCGGCCTTGAGCAGGACGAGGTGGTCGAGGTCGACGGTGGTCAGCGACTTCATCGTCCTCGTCCTTCGTGCTCGTTCTCGTCCTCGAGCGGTTCGTGATCGTAGACCGCTGCATCTTCCCTCAATCCGTTCGTCCGTCGATCAAAACGATCCACCAACTTCGAGAGCATGCTCACAATCCTAAGCAGCATTGCCTTGCCCTCCCTCACTCGCTCCCGGGCAGTCAACCTCTTGGCAACCATGGCATCGAGACAACCCGCGCACTCGACAGCCGATCCACGGGCGTCGTCGAAGAACTTGGCTCGCTGCTGACCTCGCCGTTTGCCGTTACCCTCTGCGGTATTGAGCAAGGCCGAGAGGCTGGCTCGATCGAGTTGGTCACAAACCTCGCGGTGGAATCCTGGTGCGGATTCGCGGATTTCGTGGAGCAGTGGCGTAACCCACGTCAGGAAGCCGAGTTCGAGCTGATAAACGTCGAGCTTCTCGTGGTCGAACATGGCTGGGGGTGGAGGGCTGGATTCTGGAGGCGTCGAGGACGAGAACGATTACGAAGGACGAGGACGATTCTACACCGCCACGACCTTCTCGAGCAGCGTCTCGACGACCTCGCTGCGGGTCTTGCCGGCGGCCTCGGCCTGGTAGGAGAGGTGGATGCGGTGGGCGAGGCAGGCCGGGGCGACGGCGCGGATGTTCTCGGGCGACACGAAGTCCTGCCCCTGAAGCCACGCGTGGGCGCGCGAGGCGGCGTCGAGGGCGAGGGTGCCGCGCGGGCTGGACCCGAGGCGGATCCACTTGGCGAGGTCGCCGCCCAGCTTTTCCGGGTCGCGGGTGGCGACGATCAGGTCGACCATGTACTGCTCGGCCGGTTCGGCGACATGGATCGCGCCGACTTCCCGGCGCGCCTGGAAGATGAGCTCCTGCGGCACCGGGGGCGGCGGCTCGGCGGCGGTGCCGGCCTTCTCGCCGCGGACCAGGCGCAGGATGTCCGCCTCGTTCGACGGGTCCGGGTAGGGGACGTGGACGTAGAGCAGGAAGCGGTCCATCTGCGCCTCGGGCAGCGGATAGGTGCCCTCCTGCTCGATCGGGTTCTGGGTGGCGAGGACAAGGAACAGCCCGGGCAGCCGGTGGGTCTTGCCGGCGACCGTGACCTGCCGCTCCTCCATCGCCTCGAGCAGCGCGGCCTGGACCTTGGCCGGGGCGCGGTTGATCTCGTCGCCGAGCACCAGGTTGCCGAAGATCGGCCCGGACTGGAAATCGAAGCTGCCGGTCTGCTCGCGGTAGATCTCGGAGCCGGTGACGTCGGAGGGCAGCAGGTCCGGGGTGAACTGGATCCGGCTGAAGTCACTCTCGATGAGCGTCGACAGCGTCTTGATCGATCGCGTCTTGGCCACGCCGGGCAGGCCCTCCATCAGCAGGTGGCCGTTGGCCAGCAGGGCGACGAGGATGCGCTCGACCACGGTTTGCTGGCCGATCACGGCCGCGTTCATGGCGTCGGAGATACGGAGGATGGCGTCGCGGGGGGTCATGATGAGGTGGCTTTGTCGTCTTCTCTACGGAAGGCCGCGAAGGACGCAAAGGGGGAAGATACTGAAATCGTCCTCGTTCTCGTGCTCGTCCATCGTCCTCGACCACCGACTTTCGAGAACGAGAACGAGGACGAGGACGAGGCTATGGTGCCGACGGATACACCCGGCTCCAGTCGTCCTTCATGCTGACGATGGTCCAGCCGCGGTCCGGACCCTCGTCGAGACCCCGGGCAAGCTTGCCGACGTGGCTCTCGCGGTCGTAGGCGAACTCGCGCTCGGCGTCGTCGTGGTGGACGATCAGGCCGAAGCGCGCGCCGTCGCCGGCCATCGTGTACTCGAGCATCTGGAAGTCGCCGTCGGAGTTGCCGGCGGCGAAGATCGGGCGGCGGCCGATGTGCTGGTGGATGCCGACTGGCTTGCCGGCCTTGTCGTCGACGAACAGCGAGTCGGGGGTCTTGAGGATCACCGGCTTGCCGTCCCGGAGCTCGTACTTCGCGCCGATGCTGGTGCCGACGACCTGTTCCGGCGGGATGCCGTAGGTTTCCTCGGCGAAGACGCGGAGGAAGTCGATGCCGCCTCCGGAGACGATGAAGGTCTTGAAGCCCTCGGCCCGGAGGTAGGCGAGCAGCTCGAGCATCGGCTGGAAGACCATCTTGTCGTAGGCCATGCCGGTCTTCGGATGCCGGGCGCTGGCGAGCCAGTCGCCGACGACCTTGTCGAACTCCTCGCCGGTGAGCCCCGCGTGGGTGGCCATGGCCATTTCGAGCAGGGCCTTCTCGCCGCCGGCGAGCGCGCCCTTCACGTCGCCCTTGAGAACCGATGCGAAGGGCTCCTTCTCCTTCCACTCCGGATGGTCGGGCGCGAGCGCCTTGATCCGGTCGAAGATGTAGAAGGCCTGGAAGTACATCGGCTGCTCGGACCACAGGCAGCCGTCGTTGTCGAAGGTGGCGATGCGCTCGGCCGGGGCGACGTAGTCCGGCGAGCCGGGCGTGGTGACCTTGTCGACGAAGGCGATGATGGCCTTCTTGGAGTGGGTGTCCTTCCACGAAGGGAGCGGATCGGCCTGAGCGATCGAGGCGGCCGCGGCGAGGAGAAGCGAGGCAAGAGTCTTCATTGGCGTTCGGGCTGGCAAGAAAAGCCGCGCCCGGAAAGCTCCGGGCGCGGCTCGGGAGTCATCGTCTTGGCGGGCGGATCAGCGGGCGCCGGCGGCACCGGCGCTCATGGACTCCATGACCTTGTCGAGCGAGAAGCTCGCGGCCTCCTGGCGGGGCGGGTATTCCTTGAAGGTCTCGAGGAACTTCGCCACGTAGGCTTGGGCCGGAACGAACATGTAGGCCCGGTCGAGGACCCAGTCGTAGTAGGTGTTGGACGTGATCGAGGCGCGCTCGTACGGGTCGCGGCGGAGATTGTAGAGCTCCGGAGTCCGCAGCGGCGTGAAGGGGTTCGCCCAAACCTTGAAGGTGCCCTCGGCCTCCTGCTTCATGAAGAGGACCTTCCAGTCGTTGTAGCGGAGGGCGGTCAGGTCGCCATCGTCCGAGAAGTAGAAGATCTCCTTGCGCGGGCTCGGCGTGCCGTCGGGATCCTTGAGGTGGTCGACGAGGTTGTAGCCGTCGAGGTGGATCTTGTAGTCGCGGCCGAGGGCCGAGGAGGTGTAGCCGTCGAGGAGGTCCTCCTTGATGTCATCCTTGCCGGCGGCGGCGGCGAAGGTGGGCAGCCAGTCCATGTGGTGGACGATGCCGTTGGAGACCGAGCCGGGCTTGACCACGCCGGGCCAGCGGAGCGCGCAGGGCACGCGCCAGCCGCCCTCCCAGTTGGTGTTCTTCTCGCCGCGGAAGGGCGTCGCGCCGGCGTCCGGCCAGGTGTTGTAATGCGGGCCGTTGTCGGTCGAGTAGTGCACGATGGTGTTGTCGGCGATGCCGAGCTCGTCGAGGGCGTCGAGGAACTTGCCGATGTCGGCGTCGTGCTCGAGCATGCCGGCCGCGTACTCGTCGGCGTGGGGATAGATGTCCTTGGCCTTCTTCATGTTCTCCTCCGAGACGTGGGTGCGGAAGTGCATCCGCGTGCCGCTCCACCACACGAACCACGGCTTGCCGGCCGCGTGGGCGCGCTTGATGAAGTCGATCGCGCGGTCGGAGGTGTCGTCATCGACGGTCTCCATGCGCTTCTTGGTCAGCGGGCCGGTGTCCTCGATCTCGCCGTCGGCTTTCGAGCTGATCACACCCCGCGGGCCGAACTGCTTCTTGAACTCGGGATCCTGCGGGTAGTCCTCGTTCTCGGGTTCCTCCTCCGCGTTGAGGTGGTAGAGGTTGCCGTAGAACTCGTCGAAGCCGTGGTTGGTCGGCAGGTGCTCGTCGCGGTCGCCGAGGTGGTTCTTGCCGAACTGGCCGGTGGCGTAGCCGAGGTCCTTGAGGATCACGGCGATGGTCGGGTCCTCGACCATCATCCCCTCCTTGGCGCCGGGCAGGCCGACCTTCGACAGGCCGGTGCGGAACACGCTCTGGCCCATGATGAAGGACGAGCGACCGGCGGTGCAGCTCTGCTCGCCGTAGTAGTCCGTGAACAGGATGCCCTCGCTCGCGATGCGGTCGATGTTGGGTGTCTTGTAGCCGACGAGTCCCCGCGTGTAGGCGGAGATGTTGGACTGGCCGACATCGTCGCCCCAGATGACGAGGATGTTCGGTTTCTTGTCCTGGGCGGTCGAGGTGGCGATCAGGCCGACGAGGAGCGAGATCGCGAGCTTTGGTGGTCTCATGGTGGTGGTCTAGGTTGGAGGGACGGCCGGAATGGGCCGCGTTTCGATTCGCCGGTAATCAATCCGACAGATCGGCGAACTTACGCAGATCTCCGAATATTTGGAAATTGCCTTGTTTGCAACGAGTCCATGCGCGAGATGCATGATTCATGGAGTTGAGGCACTTGCGGCAGGCGGTCGCGCTGGTGGACCATGGAACCTTCTCGAAGGCAGCGGTGGCGCTCAACATGAGCCAGTCCGCGCTGACCCGGGGAATCCAGGCGCTCGAGGAGCAGGTCGGAGCCCGCCTGTTCGAGCGGAGCCATGCCGGGGTCGAGCCGACGAGTGCCGGCCTGCTGCTGCTGAAGCGGGCGAGGAGCCTGCTGACCCAGGTCGAGGAACTGAAGGTGGAGATGGGTTTCAGCGGTCAGGGAGTCGAGCGTCCGGTGCGGGTGGCGACGGGGCCCTACGCGGCGCCCGGGGCCGTGATTCCCGCCGTCTCCCGATGGTGGGGCGGGGGGGTGAAGGCACGGGTCGAGATCGAGGTGACCCGCTGGTCGCGGGCGATCCGGCTGGTGCGGCAGGGGCGGGCCGACCTGGCGGTCGCGGAGGACAGCGAGGTCGAGTCCCAGGGCCTGGAGATCACCAAGCTTCGCACCCACCCGGCCTTTGCGGTGGTCCGGAGGGGGCATCCGCTGGAGGACAGCGGGGTGCTTCCGCTCGACGAGGTGTTCCGCTGGCCACTGGCTTTCGTGGCCGGGGTGCCTGTGAGGCTGAGCAGCCGGCTCGGGAAGGCCTCCGGCAGCACCCCCTTTGCACCGGCCCTCCGCTGCGAGGACCTCGGACTGGTCAAGACGCTGGTGGCGTCGAGTGAGCTGGTGGCGCTGTTGCCGCTGTGCCTGGTCGGCGAGGAACTGGTCGCCGGCACTCTGGCGGCGCTGCCGCTGCGGGAGCGCTGGATGAAGACCTCGTATGCCGTCATGCGCCTCAACAGCCAGCCGCCGGCCGGACCGGTCGCGGAGTTGGTCCGGCACATCATCGAGGCCGACCGCCGGGCCGCCGAGTGGAGCGAGGAACTGGCCGCCGGCCTCGGATCGCGGGCCGATGGAAGGCTGCCCCGTCGCCGCTCCGGCTAGACGGGCTGCGGACCGGCCCGCCGGCGGAGCACCAGCGACGCGGCGAGGAGCATCGGCACCTCGACGACGAAGTAGACCCCGAGGGTCGAGAGCCACTCGGGGCGGTCGAGCAGGCCGGCCGCCACCAGTGCGGCGACTCCGACATTGCGCACCGGCAGGCACAGGGCGGCGGCGACCGAGTCGCCCCGGGCCGCGCGCCCGAGCCGGAGAAGCAGCGCGGAGAATCCCAGCGACATCAGGAGGAAGGTCGAACCCGCGAGCAGCGGCGATCCCCAGTGGGCGGGGCGGAGTCCGGGATGGACCAGGACCAGGGCGAGGAGGCAGAGGATGCCGGCGCTGGTGGCGCCGTGGACCGGCCGGTTGAGGCGCCCGGCGAGGCCGGGG
>Ga0207814_100615_pt1 | contig 16934 bp, 15 predicted proteins | sample TtaePargueraPR_7_FD_187755 | JGI IMG/M metagenome (GOLD analysis project Ga0207814, IMG submission 187755) | Aerobic enrichment media microbial communities from Bioluminiscent Bay, La Parguera, Puerto Rico - Tt and P1 (2) (SPAdes) | ecosystem: Environmental > Aquatic > Marine > Unclassified ... | reverse complement strand
CGAACATCGGCACCCTGACCGACATGATCTGCTGCCCCGGCGGCGATTACTGCTCACTGGCCAACGCCAAGTCCATTCCGGTAGCGGAAGCGATCCAGCGCAAGTTCGACGACCTGGATTACCTCTACGACCTGGGCGACCTGGACCTGAACATCTCCGGCTGCATGAACGCCTGCGGCCACCACCATATCGGCCATATCGGTATTCTCGGTGTGGACAAGAAAGGCGAGGAGTTTTACCAGGTGCAGCTGGGCGGCAGCTCGAACGAGAAGGCCAGCCTGGGCAAGGTGCTGGGCCCCAGCTTCTCCCGCGACGAGATGCCAGAGACCATCGGCAAAATTCTCGACGTATTCGTAGAGAACCGACAGCCGGAAGAGTTCTTTATCGACACCTACAACCGTATCGGGCTGCAGCCATTCAAGGAGCGTGTGTATGCCAAAGCCAGCTAAGCCCTCAGTGAAAAAACCGGTCGGTGAGCAGCCAGAAAATCCGGCGAAACTGATTCTCGACGGCGCGATTGTCGATAACCAGTGGAACCTGTTGCCGCTGGGCGGCGAAGAAGAAGTCACCGCGGAAAACCTGGCACCGGGCAAGGTCATCCTGCCGCTCACGCTCTGGCTCGAGCTGCGCGAGCAGCTGCAGGAGCGCAAGGACGAGATCGGAGTCTGGCTGGACAGCGACGAAACCGTTGACCTGGTGGGTGAATACGCAGCGGAGCTGCCGTTGATTGCCGCCCACTTCCCGCTGTTTACCGACGGTCGCGCCTTTACCGTCGGGCGCCTGCTGCGCCAGCGCTACGGCTATACCGGCGAGGTGCGCGCGGTGGGTAACTTTATCCGCGACCAGCTCACTTACCTGACCCGCTGCGGCTTTAACGCCTTCGCCTATCAGGGCGAACAGCCGCTGGAAGGCCTGCTGGAATCCATGGGCGACTTTACCGACAGCTACCAGGCTGCGGTGGACCAGCCACTGCCGATCTTCCGGCGTCGCGCGCTGGCCTGAACGCCACAAGTAAACGCGATCACGACTACTGCCCGGCAGCTTCGCTATCGGGCAGTTTTTGTTTATCAGCCCGGACATCACCCGCACGGCCTATCACATCGGCCAACCACCGCAGCCCCGCCCTGCCCCGCAGTTTCTGCCCCGTCATGGGCAAGCGTAGCTGCGCTATGAAATCCAGGTGTTGCGCCACCTGCCCCAGTACCTGCGCCTGTTGTTCGCAGGCTGCGCGCAGGAAACCAATCCCGCCGGCCTCGTCCGGCAACAGCCTGTTCAACACCAACCCTGCCACCGGTATATGTTTCTCTTCCAGCGCCGCTACGGCGCGCCGGGTTTCCTGCAGCGGCAGGTGTTCCGGTGTCATCACAAACACAAACCCCGCAGTGGCCGGGTCCTTCAATACCGCAGCGGCATCGGCAAAACGCCGCTGCCGCTCGAGCAATGGCGCCATATAGTCGGGCAGCGCCTCCTGTACCAATTTCTGACCGCCACCAGTTAGCGGGTTATCGATATCCGCCCCGCCCTTCAGGTGCGAGAGAATGTCCCGGAAGCGCCCGCTGCGTTGCTTCTGTGCAACCAGGCCATCGGCCCAGGTGGACATGAGTGCGGGCAACGACAACAGGCGCAGGGTATGTCCGGTAGGTGCGGTATCGAAGAGGATGAGGTCAAAGTCATCGCGGCGCTGGATCAGGCGGGTCATCGCATCCAGCAGTGCCGCCTCCTCCGCACCGGGCGAGTGACGAGTCAGGTGCAGCTGTTTTTCCAGCGGTCCGCGCATGGACAGGGCGACCTTGGGCAACATCTGCGTGCGCACGGACTCCAGGTAGTCATCCAGCGCCAGCTGCGGATTCAGTTCCTGCACCTGCAACGGGGTCTCTCCCCAGCACACCGAGCCACCGCTGGTTGCCGACAGCCGGCATTCGAACAGATCGGAGAGATTGTGCGCGGGATCGGTGGACACCAACAGCGTGTTCAAGCCGCGATCCGCAGCCAGCACAGCGAGCGCGGAAGCCACGGTGCTTTTACCCACGCCCCCCTTGCCACCCACCATCAGCAGGCGACGGGCGAAGAGCCTGTCCAGGTCGAGATACGGCGGCATCAGCAGCACCGCATCTCATCCAGTGGCGAGCGCTCCATCCCCATGCGCTGGTGCCACTGATGAAAGCGCTCCAGCATCAGCGGCTGCAGCTCGAGGGTATAGACGCTCACCGGGTTGGGGATTCCCAGGGACTCGGCATAGACCAGCAGCATAAACAGGTCTTCCTCGTCGCGCTCCGCACGCGCCAGCGCACTGCGGTAGGGCCCGGTGTAGTAGGCATCGAGCTGTTCACCGATACGGCGAAAAACCAGTTTCAGGTTTTTTGGCAGACCCGCTTTTTGCGTTGGCTCCATCCTCACGCCCTCAACGTCGAATATCGGAGTTCAGAGAAACGACCAGAGAAAACTACAGCTCATCCCCAACCGGTTGCTTGTCAGGCTTGCGGAATGCCGCTGCGCATTCCAGCGTGACCAGAATCGCCGCCACCAGCACCACCAGGTCCAGGCCCAGCAGGAACCAGTCCTGCTTCTGGTAAAACTCGTTCAGCTGAATCAGCAGCGCCGCCAGTGTCATCAGCAACAGAAATACCAGCGGCACCAGCGTGATCCACACCGGCCGTTTCAGCCGCACCAGCATCACCGTAATCACCAGCAGTGTAAGACCCGCCAGTAGCTGATTGGTGGTGCCGAACAGGGGCCAAATCAGCAGGCCGCCACTGCCGTCGGAACCGCCGGCGCCAAACGCCAGCAGCACGCAACAACCCACCGCCATCAGCGTTGCCGGCAGCGGCCTGCCGAGCCAGCGGATCCCGTAGATCTCGCCGAATTCCTGAAAGATATAGCGCTGCAGGCGCAGTCCGGTGTCCATGGTGGTGCCGGCAAACAGCGCCGCCATCACCGTCAGGATGGTGCCGGCTACCGCGGTATCGATCCCCACACCGTTGTGCAGAATAACGGCGCCACCATCCACGAACGCCTGAACGCCCCCCTGCCCAAAAGCGCTGTAGACCGCCTGCCAGTCCCCCAGTGAGGCGAAACCCGCGCAGGCGGCAATGATCGCGGCCAGCGCCAGGGCACCCTCGCCCACGGAACCGAAATAACCGACAAAGCGGGCATCCGGCTCCCGGTCCAGCTGTTTGGAGGTGGTGCCCGACGCGACCAGTCCGTGAAAGCCGGAAATCGCCCCGCAGGCAATGGTCACAAACAACAGCGGGATCAGCGGCGGCGCACCTTCCGGCACCTGGTGGTTGATCATCGGTGCCACCACTTCGGGATTGCCGATCAGTACCGCCGAATACAGCAGAATCAAGCCGACAAACAACTGCAGTCCGTTGATGTAATCCCGCGGCTGCAGCAGCACCCATACCGGCAACAGCGATGCGATGGCGGCATAGGCAAACAGGATAAGAATCCAGGCCGCATTGGCGGAGAGGCCGGCAACAGATTCCGGCAGGGAGACGGGTACCGAGGGACCAACATAAATCAGTGCGTAAAGTGCGATGACCCCGAACAGGGACACCAGCCCGAGGTTGAACTTGAACCGGTAAATCAACTGGCCGATCACCAGTGCCACCGCAATCGCGCCCCAGATGGGCACCACCGAGCCCGGGTTTTTGATCAGCAGCCCCGCGATCACCACGCCGAACACGGCGTTGACCATCAGCAGCACCAGGAAGATCACAATCATGAAGATGCTGCGGGCGCGCTTGCCCACCACATGGCCAGTAAGCGAGCCCACGGAGAGCGCGCGGTTGCGCACGCTGGCCCAGATGGCGCCACTGTCGTGCACACCCGCAAAGAGCACGGTTCCAAAAACGACCCAGAGAAAAGCCGGCAGCCAGCCCCAGATAACCGCGATGGCCGGTCCGACGATAGGTGCCGCGCCGGCGACGGAAGTGAAGTGATGCCCCCAGAGCACAAACTTATTGGTGGGCACATAGTCCACCCCGTCTTCAAACTCGTGTGCCGGGGTGACGAAGTCGGGATCAAAGCGGTAGATGCGGTCGGCGATATACCGGGAATAGAAAAAGTACCCGGCAGCCATGCCCCCGAGCCCCAGCAACATCAGCAGTATCGCACTCATACAACGCTTCCCTGTTGTACATTTTTGTTCTGCGGTATTTAACAGGTGCTTGCGCCCCGCCCCACAGATACTAGCGCAGTCGTCTTATCCGTCGCTGAATGTTGCGTGTAAATCCTTATATTTGGCGCGGGGTTTTCCTTCAGACCACGCCGTCCCGCTTCAGCGCCGCGATCTCATCGGCATCCATCGCCAGCAGGTCCGCCAGTACCTCATCCGTATGCTCACCAAGTGTCGGCGGTGCCTGCACGTAATCCAGAGCAGAAGCAGAAAAACCCAGCGGATTGCGCACAGTTTTCACCTTGCCAGCCGCGGGGTGCTCCTGTTCCAGCACCATGCCGCGCGCCTGTACCTGCGGGTCCGCAAAAACCTGCTCCAGATTATTGATCGGGCCACAGGGCACCTGGGCATCACTCAGTTTTTCCAGCCACCAGGCGGCGGGATGTTCGCGGGTGGCGCGCTCGACAATCGGCACCAGCGTCTCGCGCGCCTGCACCCGCGCATTGTTGGTGGCATAGGCCGGGTTCTCCACAAGCTCACTGAGCCCGGCAATTTCGCAAAACTTCTTGAACTGCCCGTCGTTGCCCACCGCCAGCATGAAATAGCCATCGCTCGCAGGCACCGCCTGGTAAGGCACGATATTCGGGTGCGCAGTCCCCTGCCGTTCCGGGCTTTTGCCAGAGGTGAGGTAGTTCTGTGCCTGGTTGGCGAGCCAGGCCACCTGGGTATCCAGCAGGGCGAGATCAATCTGCTGGCCCTCACCGGTGCGATCCCGGTGAATCACCGCTGCCAGCACACCGGCCACGGCGTACATGCCCGTCATCAGATCGGCCACGGCCACGCCGACCTTCTGTGGCCCGGCGCCGGGTTGCCCCTCGGGCACACCGGTCAGGCTCATCAACCCGCCCATGCCCTGGATCATCGCGTCGTAGCCGGCGCGTTTGGCATAGGGACCACTCTGGCCAAAGCCGGTGATCGAGCAGTAGATGATTTTCGGGTTGATGGCCTTGATCGAGGCGTAATCCAGCCCGTATTTCTCAAGCCCTCCCACCTTGTAGTTCTCGAGGAGAATGTCGCACTGCGCGGCCAGCTGCTTGATCAACGCCTGCCCGCGGGGCTGGGTGATATCGACGGTGATCGATTTTTTGCCGCGGTTGGCACTCAGGTAATAGGCCGCGTCCGCAGTGTCCTTGCCGTCAGCGTCTTTCAGGTAGGGAGGCCCCCAGTGGCGGGTATCGTCCCCCTTGCCCGGCCGCTCGACCTTGATGACCTCGGCACCGAAGTCCGCCAGCACCTGGCTGGCCCAGGGGCCGGCGAGAATCCGACTGAGATCGAGAACCTTGAGGTGGGTAAGCGGGCCGGCCATAGTGCTATTCCTGTACGGTCTTCACCCGGGGCCTCCCCGGATGACAGAATGTAAAACGTGATCACAAATCGCAATGGGTGAACATTACCAGAATTGGAACTGGTTGGTCTAAACCCTGAGTCGTATTAGCCTAGCGACAACCGCGCCGACGACAGGCGCGGCAACCAGAACAGCAGTCAGAGCAATCGTCAGAACAATAGAGAGAGCAGCGAAATGGCAGAAACAACAATAAACCGTCAGGACGCCAAATCCGAAGCCGCGCAAGGCACGCCAAAGTTCCACTCCTTCCGGGAGTTCTACCCCTTTTATCTCAATGAACACAGCAACCTCACCTGCCGCCGGCTGCATTTTGTCGGCACCGCGCTGGTGATCGGCCTGCTCGCGGCTGCACTTATTACCCAGAAGTGGATTCTGCTCGCCATCGTGCCCATTGCCGGTTACGGGTTTGCCTGGGTCGGGCACTTCTTTTTCGAGCACAACCGCCCCGCCACCTTCAAAAATCCGTTCTATTCCCTGTGGGGCGACTTCGTGATGTTCAAGGACATCCTGCTGGGCAAGATCGAGCGCTAGCCACCGGCTTCCGTCAGGCCGTACTTGCGCAGTTTGTTAGCCACGGCGGTGTGGGAGATCCCCAGCCGCCGTGCCAGCTCGCGGGTCGAATGTGCACCGGCCCGCTGCGCCTCGATCAACTCGGACAGAATCGCCCGCTCCACCTTTTCCATCTGCTCTTTCAGGGTCAGCCCCCGCCCCCAGTCCCGCCACGGCAAGGTGTCATCCGCAGCGGCGGCCGGCACATCCTCAACCTCCACCCGCTGGCTGCCGCGGCCCTGCGCATGAACCACCGCCGCGTGTACCACATCCGCCAGCCCCGCCAGATTGGTGGGCCAGTCGCGCAGTGCGAGCAGGGAAAAGACATCCGGAGCGAAGGCGACGCCCCTGTCATCGGCAATCTTCTCGACAAACCCGGCCAGCGCCGGCCGCATGGTACGCAGCGGCGGCAACTCGATACGCTGCGATTCCAGCAACTGACGCAGCGGGGGCAGCAGAGAGGAATAGGAGGTGGCGGTGAGGATAAGGCGCGCGAGTAGCCTGCCCTGCAGCAGGTATTCTGCCAGCGAAAGCTGCACTGGCGCGGGGACCAGATGAAGATCATCCAGCAGCACAATGGTCTCACCGGGAAGCCGCAGCAGCTCCGCCAGTGCCTTGCTGTCAAACCCCGCCCCCGGATATTCGCGGACCATTCCGTGCTCGGCCAGCGGGCTCAGGTAATAAGCGGCCCGCAGAAACGTACTCTTGCCGCTGCCGCACTCGCCGCAGATCAGCAACGGCTGGCCCAGTGGCGCCATCTGCTGCAGTCGCAGACAACTTTCCCGACGCCGGTCCAGGTCCCATAACACTTGAGGTGGCGGCGCCAACTCCCCGGTTGCCGCCCCCTCGTCCCGCTCCCGCTTCTGGAGGGTCAGCACCGCGCCGGCGAGCGAGGCCACGTCGCCGGGAGCCTCTGCCAGCGCAATGGGCGACCAGTCCAGCACATATTCGCGGGCGCGCACGGTCACCGGAAACCCGTAGCGCGGTGCGGTGATGCCCCGCAGCAGCTCTGCCAGCTGCAGGCGCGGAAGAAAGCGCTGCAGCGCCATCCCCGCCACCTGGCTATGGCTGACGCCAAACGCCCGGGCGGCCGCCTGATTGGCCGCGACAATACGCCCCTCGCGATCCACCGACAGCACCGGATAGGCCACATGGCGCAACAGGGTATCCAGCTCGAAGTGCCGGCGCTCAGACGGGATCAGCTCGATGCGGCGCACCTGGCGCACCCCGCGCACCCGGTGCAGGGACTTCTCGATGGACTGAAACTGGGTCACCAGAAGCCCGGGGGCCGACAGATAGACCTTGTCACCACTGTCGCCACCGATCTCACCGGACCGCACATTCACGCGATAATCAGAGAATATTGACATTATCTCCTGCAATATTCCCACACGATCGCTACAGGTTATTTCGATTCTCATAGGGCAACTGTAAACATATGTTTACAGAAAGTGTAGCCAGCAGACACCTTTCCGCTCCATTTTTGAGCCATCTCCCCTGCCATACCCCGCCGCGGCTGTCTAAGAATAGAGAGCAGATAACAACAGACGTGGCGGCAAACGATCGCCCGCACAATCAGGAGATCACTATGAGCAGTGGTAAAACGCCCAGCAAATACGTTGCCCGGGAACCTGACGCCAATGGTTTCATCGAGTACACGGCGCTGGAACACGACACCTGGCGGCGACTCATCGAACGCCAGCTTGAGGTCGTCCCCGGCCGCGCCTGCGACGAATACCTGCACGGCCTGGAACTGCTCGACCTGCCCCGCGACCGCATCCCCCAGCTCGCCGAAGTCAGCGACGTACTGCGCCGCGAGACCGGCTGGGAATGCGCCCGTGTGCCTGCCCTGATCGGTTTCGAGACCTTCTTCCGCCTGCTGTCCGAGCGCAAATTCCCGGTCGCCACGTTTATCCGCACCCCGGAAGAATTCGACTACCTACAGGAGCCGGACATCTTTCACGAGATCTTTGGCCACTGCGCCATGCTCACCAACCCGGCATTCGCGAACTTCACCCAGAAGTACGGGGAGCTCGGCCTCAACGCCTCGCCCAAGGAGCGCGCCTACCTGGCCCGCCTCTACTGGTTTACCGTGGAATTTGGCCTGATGAACACCGGTGACGGCCTGCGCATCTACGGCGGCGGTATTCTGTCGTCCCCCAAGGAAACCCTGTACGCCCTCAGCGATGCGCCCATGCGCGCGCCATTCGAGGTGGTGGACGCACTGCGCACCCCCTACCGGATCGATATCGTGCAGCCGATTTACTATGTGCTCGACGATCTGGAAACCCTGCAGCAGCTCACCGAAATCGACCTGATGGCCCGCGTGCGCGAAGCGATGGCCGCCGGTTTGTTTGAACCGCTGTTCCCGCCCAAAGAGGCCGCCTGAGGTTCAAGCACATTTTTCCAACATCTCCCTGTTGTGTGGCCGGGCATTGCCCGGCTTTTTTATCGCCCCACTTCCCACGAATACGTCCAGAGAAAAATTCCACTACTGACGCCCCCGAACTGAGATTATCGTTACTGGCAAGACAAGGGGCACGGTAAAGGGTTCTTCTACAGGTAACTGAAGTCGGATCCCGCTGGGCCCGCCAAAATTACTGGGGTATTTTGTTGCTACGGACAGCTGCCTGAACCATCACAACGGAACCAACCCCCGCGTTTTCGGGAGATATGTAGCACTATGTCCTCACTCGACGCGATCGATCGACAACTTCTTGCCATCCTGCAATCTGATGTTAGTCTCTCCATCGAAGAGCTGGCCGAGCGCGTGGGCCTTACCAAGACCCCCTGCTGGCGCCGGATTCAGAAACTGGAGAAAAGCGGCATCATTCGCCGCAAGGTGGCCCTGCTGGATGCGGAAGTACTCGGCCTGCCGGTATCGGTTTTTGCCCAGGTAAAAACCAACCAGCACAGCGCGGAATGGGCGGAGTCCTTTTCCAATGCGATGGCTGAATTACCCGAAGTGGTGGACTGCTACCGCATGGCCGGAGACTACGATTACATTCTCAGGGTGGTGGTCAGCGATGTGGCCTCCTACGATCGCTTCTACAAAAAGCTGATCGCCCACTCGGGCATTTCCGATGTGGCCTCCAATTTCGCCATGGAGCAGATAAAGAGCACCACGCAGCTGCCCATACCGTCGGGAGAATAACCCCAGCTCAATTACTGTTGATGACCGAAGCCCGCGGGTGATCCTCGCGGGCGCAGTAGATTGAGGTAGCCATGCAGCGCCATGCACACTCCACATCAGAATTACCCAATACTGATGCCGACACCGAATCCCTGTTGCAACGCATCCGCGACAACGTCATTGGCGAACGTATGCCAATGCAGACACCCTTCGGCCAGCGCCCGCTGATTTACGCGGACTACACTGCCTCCGGTCGCGCGCTGACCTTTATCGAAGACGCCATCCGCAATCGCGTCCTCCCCTGGTACGCCAACACCCACACGGAAACCTCCGCTACCGGCCGCCAGACCACCGCCTTCCGCGAGCAGGCCCGCGCCGCGGTGCGCAAATCCGTCAACGCCGGCGACGACCACGCCATCATCTTCTGCGGCTCCGGCGCCACCGCCGCGGTCAACCGCCTGGTGGACTGCCTGGGCCTGCGCGCCGACTGCTACCAGCGCCTCGGCGGCGAGTCGGGGAGCATCCCCGAAGCAAAACGCCCGGTGGTGTTTATCGGCCCCTACGAGCACCACTCCAACGACCTGCCCTGGCGGGAGTCCGTGGCCGAAGTGGTGACCATCCCGCAGAACGAAACCGGCGGCGTGGACCTCGAGGCCCTGCAAAACGCACTGGATCAATACGCCGACCGGCCGCTGAAAATCGGCAGCTTCTCCGCCGCCTCCAACGTCACCGGCATCCGCACCGACGTCGACGCCGTCACCCGCCTGCTGCACAACAACAACGCCCTCTCCTTCTGGGACTACGCCGCCGCGGGCCCCTATGTAGCGATCGACGTTGAGGGCAATGACAGCCTGTCGAGCAAAGACGCGCTGTTTATCTCACCACACAAATTTGTCGGCGGCCCCGGTACCCCCGGCATACTCATCGTGCGTCGCAGCCTGCTACCCGAGGGCCAGCCCGCCGTGACCGGCGGCGGCACCGTGTCCTGGGTCAGCCCCGCGCGGCACACCTACCTGCCCGCCGGCGAGCGCCGTGAAGAGGCCGGCACCCCCGCCATCGTCGAATCCGTGCGCGCCGGCATGGCCTTTGCCCTGAAAGACCAGGTAGGCGCCGACACCATCGAAGCCCGCGAAGCCCGCTGGATCGCCCGCGCCTTCGCCCGCTGGGCCGATAACGAAAACATCCAGATCCTCGGTGGCACCGAAGCCGAACGCGTCAGCATCGTCTCCCTGCACCTGCTGCACGATGGCAAACCCCTGCACCACGGGTTCGTCGTTGCACTGCTGAACGACCTCTTCGGTATTCAGGTGCGCGGCGGCTGCTCCTGCGCCGGCCCCTACGGCCACCACCTGCTGCACCTTACCGACGAGCAGAGCACCGCCATTGAAAGACTCGTGAGTGAAGGGGAAAGCATTCTCAAACCCGGCTGGGTGCGTCTGAACTTCAACTACTTCCTCGACGAGGAAACCGTCGACTACCTGATCGACGCCATCGAACTGATCGCCAGCTACGGCCACCGCATGCTGCCCTACTACCAGTACGACGCCGCGAGCGGCGTCTGGCGTTACCAGGGGCAGGAAGCGGATGCGCCGATGGCGCTGGGATTGGACATGGGGTGCGAGGCACCAAAAAAGGTCGCCACACCGCTGCAGGAATTTATCGCCCAGGCCAGACCCATCCTGGAAAGCCCGCCCGGTGAAGTGTGTAAACAGCCGATCTTGTCCAGTGAGGGGGAAGTATTGCGCTGGTTCAAACTCTGACAGCGCCAATCGCAGCAAATTTACCAGAATCGCAGGCCAAGTGGTGGGGGCCCGTTTTCAGAAGCGTCGGCGACAGGGACGTCGCCGACGCAGCGTACAGGGATGTATTCACAGCGGTTCTGAAAACGGGCCCTCGCCGCTTGGCCGCCACAGAACCAGAGTAAAACCACCGCCACCAACCATTGAAATGCCAATGGATCAGCGCCGATAATGAGGTCAACCCGATACGCCCAGTCTGCTTCAAGGATGCGCAGTGCCTGAGACCTCCCTGTTCCAGTCGTTTTTCCTGATCTTCAGTGGCGCCGCCGTTGTCGCCTCACTTGCCCTGTGGGGGCGGCAACCGCTCCTCGTCGCCTACATCGCCCTCGGCTGCCTCCTCGGCCCCTCCGTATTCGGCGTCATCGACAACGTCGCGCTGATGGCGGAGATGTCCAGCATCGGCATCATCTTCCTGCTGTTCCTGCTCGGCCTCGACATGCAGCCCAAGGCCCTGATTGCCGTACTGCGCAAGGCCACCTTCGTCGGCCTGATCAGCTGCGCCGTATTCCTCGGCCTCGGTTACGGCATCGGCTACCTGTTCGGCTTTACCAGCACCGAGTGCTGGGTCATCGGCATGGCCATGATGTTCTCCAGCACCATCATCGGCATCAAACTGTTGCCCACCACCGTGCTACATCACAAGCATCTCGGAGAGATGATGGTCGGCCTGCTCCTGTTCCAGGACTTCGTCGCCATCACCTGCCTGATGATTCTGTTGAGCGGCAGCACCGGCAGCGTCGACTTCACCCAGCTCGGCACCTCCTTCGCCGCCCTGCCGCTGCTGATCGCCTTCGCCTGGGGCGCCGTGCGCTATGTGCTGCAACCCTTGCTGGCCCGATTCGACCGCTTTCACGAGTATGTGTTCCTGCTCGCCCTCGGCTGGTGCATGGGTGTGGCGGAACTGGCGGAGGTTGTCGGCCTGTCGCGGGAAATCGGCGCCTTTATCGCCGGCATCACCCTCGCCACCAGCCCCATCTCCCAGTACATCGCCATCAGCCTGAAGCCACTGCGGGACTTCTTCCTGATCCTGTTCTTCTTCAGCCTCGGGGCCCAGTTCCACCTGGATATGGTGCCGGAAATCGCCATCCCCGCGCTGGTAACCGCAGCAGCAGTGTTGGTCATCAAACCGGTGGTATTTCGTTACCTGCTGGGGCAGCAGAGCGAACGCAAGATACTGGCGTGGGATATCGGCTTTCGCCTGGGGCAGATCAGCGAGTTCTCGCTGTTGATCGCGTTTCTGGCGGTGAGCCAGCAATTGATCGGCAGCAAGGCCTCACACCTGATCCAGGCCACGGCGATTCTCACCTTCCTGGTGTCTTCCTATATCGTGGTGCTGAATTTCCCCAACCCGATTGCGATCAAAGACGAGTTGCGAAGGGATTGAGTTTTGACGACCTGGAGCCCACCACTGGGCTCCAGCAACAACGCACACAGAGGAAGCAGCAATAGTAAATAACGCGAACTTCCTGTTTCTCATACTTCGCCCTCCGCTACTGACTACGCTGATCTAAACTGTTTTTTTGATTGGTCCAATTGGCGCTTAATCCTCGCATTCTGGAACTGGTGAACGATCAATTCCATGAACGGATTGTTATTTATGCGCGCTATTCGACAGCGCACAAGTAGTTCAAGTGAATTTAAACGTCATACGCTCGATATTTTGCCGACAAATGATCGTTTTTCGATCAGCGCCAGATCCATATAACTATGCACACGGTGTCAGAATAAATCCGAGCGCAGTTACGCGCAGGTCGACGCGCATGAGGTAATCACTAAATTATCCGTTTTCGCCCGGAGTTTGCCGATGCAATACATTTTTGAAAAGAAATTCAAGGGGCAGCCAGCACGCTCGTGTGCATAAAACTCCAGAAATACAATGCGTATATTCCTCGACATCAACTGGGAAAATATGACCGACGTTGTTAACAACAGTGGAATTGGCCCGGATAGTTTCTACCGGACCTATTGCGGAGATCCACCCCTGCCCGAAAACCTCTGGATGCACTGGAATTTCGATCCATTCGTTCTGTGTTTTCTGGCCCTATTGCTTTATTTCTCTTTCCGGTCACCTCAACGCTACGCCGGAATAGCAGCTACCGCGGTATTGTTTTTAACATTTGTCTCCCCTCTTTGTGCACTTTCTTCAGCGCTCTTTTCTGCACGGGTGACTCATCACGTCTTGCTGTTTACTGTTGCAGCTCCATTACTGGCAGTTTTTTCGCCGGCCAGGCGAAAAACTACGGCAGCCGGCTCAGCGTTTGTTGTTTCTTCATTGACACTCTGGGTTTGGCACGCGCCGCCGCTCTATGATTTGGCCCTCTCTCATATTGGCGTGTACTGGTTGATGCAAGCCAGCTTACTCTTCAGCGCGATCTGGTTTTGGCGCATCGTCCTGGATACACGGCGGCCAGCAATTCAATCCATTTACTTCACAATTGCCGGGCTCACGCAGATGGGATTGTTGGGCGCCATTTTGACTTTTGCACCTAATCCGCTCTACGCCGCTCACTTCATCGCACCGCTGGCATGGGGATTAACGCCGCTAGCTGATCAACAACTGGCCGGATTGATCATGTGGGTTCCAGCTGTTTTACCCTATATCATCGTGGGCGCTTGGCGAGCCCACACGGCCTGGTCGGAGCTAACGGGCCAGCCTACATGATTGAATTGTTGATAGCGCTCATCCCACTTTTTAAAGCTGTCCACATAATAGCGCTGGTCATCTGGTGCGGCGGCCTGATTACATTGCCGCTCATGCTTGCGCATCATGAACCAACGGATAATGCAGATGATTATCGGCGCATTCGCCAGGCCACCCATCAAACCTATATCTTTTGTGTCACTCCGGCTGCGGTAACGGCTGTGGTGGTCGGCACCTGGCTGATTTTTTTACGCGGCGTATTTGAGCCCTGGTTTTACGGAAAGCTTTTCTTTGTTGCACTGATGGTATTCGCGCACGCCTGGATTGGGCATATCATCGTAGAAGTTGCGGAAACAAAAGGCCGCAAAAACATACCGGAACCGATTTTTTCTCTGCTGCTTATTTTATCCCTGATGGCGATAATTTTGTTTTTGGTACTGGCCAAACCCGATTTATCGGGTATCGAGTTTCCCGAGTGGCTAAGTGAAACACGAGGTCATCAATTGCCTTTTGAAACCCCTAAACGATAGTCAAATACAAGCTTTCCGCCATGCCAACCTGTAACCATCACGAGCACAACGGACAGAGCCGACATCAGAATACCATAAGGCAAAACGCCCGCCTCATAGCCGGACAGCCTTTGGCCCCAGTTTGCCCCCAAAAGCGAAAGCAACATCACGGCAATGATCGAATGGGTCCAGGCGGCTGCACGAACACGAATACCCCTGACGAGCAACAATTCAAACAAGCCGGTGAACCCAGCCATCATACCGAAGAAAAAACCGATTCCGGCTGCCCAGATGGCCGCCCTCGCCAAAAAAGGCTGCCCGGTATACCAGTACAAGCAGTCAGCCCCAAAGGTGCACAAAGTGAGCGCCACAGGAAAGGCAACGCTCATTGCATGAATCGGGTGACCCAAAATGGCGACGCGGGTTTCGGTAGCGTTGTAACCGGGGGTCTCTTCAATGGGGTCGCGAAAAGAATCGTCATGCGATGCTGTCTCACCGGTTTCTTCGGGCTGCTTTGCGCCTGGCGTGGACGTCTGTTCAGACATAGTAGGCCCCTGATCCTATTTCCGATCCTTGTGCTGGCAGGTTGTCAGGGATCCTTGTCAGTGCTCGACCCAGTCGGCCCTGCCGCAACTGAAATACATTCACTTTGGTGGATCATGCTCGCGGGATCCACTTTGATCGTCATCATTGTAGCAGCGCTTATCTGGCGCAGCTTTTACAGTAATTCGTCCTCACATAAATCTCTGAACCGGAAGCTCCACATCTGGATTTACGGATTGGGTTTGGCGTTTCCGATGAGCGTTCTAGCCGCGCTGCTTATTTATGCGCTGGTAGTGGGCGAGCGCCTGCTGCCACATCTCGATGATCAGGTTGTAAGAGTCAATGCTATCGCCGAGCAGTGGCGCTGGTACTTTACCTATGCCGACCGCCCTGACCATGTTAGCGAAGGCGTGTTGCATATTCCCGCCGGACGCCCCGTGGATGTGGCCATCACCACGCGAGATGTTATCCACAGTTTTTGGGTGCCTCGCCTCGCTGGTAAACTCGATGCAATTCCTGGCCACGTCAATATTCTTCGACTTGAGGCAAGCGCACCGGGACGTTACCAGGGCCAGAGTGCAGAGTTTTCAGGCGAAGGCTATACCGGCCATACGTTTATTGTGCAGGCGCACAGCGCCGTTGATTGGGCTCGCTTTCTCGCCGGAGAACCGATGTGAACGCACTCAATCGCCACCGCTTGATGACCAGAATCTGGGCGCCTGATCCAGGTTGGAAGCGCTGTTTTACTACTGTCAGCCACACAGATCTTGGTCGTATGTTTTTGGGCGTGGCATTCTTCTTCTTCGCTGTCGGCGGTGTGCTCGCAATGCTCATTCGGGCTCAGTTGGCCAGCCCCAATGCCGCATTTATGGGGCCTGATATTTACAATCAGGTGTTCACCATGCATGGCACGATGATGATGTTCCTGTTTGCCATTCCTGCGTTTGAGGGACTAGCCGTCTACCTGTTGCCAAAAATGCTGGGCGCGCGCGACCTTGCCTTTCCCAGGCTGACCGCGTACGGCTTTTGGTGCTATGCCTTTGGCGGGCTGATGATGCTGATTTCCATGCTGGTTGGCCTTGCACCTGACGGTGGCTGGTTTATGTATCCTCCGTTGACCGGCGCAGCTGCATCACCGGGGATCAACACCGATGTCTGGCTGCTTGGCGTGACCTTTGTGGAAATTTCGGCGATTTGTGCTGCGGTCGAGTTATGTGTGTCGATTCTAAAATTTCGCGCACCGGGTATGTCGCTGGACAAAATGCCAATCTTTGCCTGGTATGTGTTGGTCACTGCCCTGATGATCTTGACCGGTTTCCCGCCGCTGATTCTCGGCTCCATACTGCTGGAGTTGGAACGTGCCTTCGGCCTACCCTTCTTTGATGCCGCCCTAGGGGGCGACAGCCTGCTGTGGCAACACTTATTTTGGCTGTTCGGCCATCCTGAGGTGTATATTATTTTTCTACCTGCCGCAGGGCTTATTTCAACGATCATTCCCGTCATGTCGCGCACGTCACTTCTCGGGTATGGCTGGGTCGTGGCCTCTGTCGTGGCATTGGCTTTCTTAAGCTTTGGCCTCTGGGTTCATCACATGTTCACCACCGGCATCCCCCATTTGGGCGTTGCCTTTTTCTCTGCGGCTTCCACACTGGTCGCAGTGCCGACGGCGGTGCAAGTATTCGCCTGGATCGGCACCATGTGGCAAGGGCGGCCACAACTACATATGCCCATGCTTTATATACTGGGCTTCTTTGCAACCTTCGTCATTGGCGGGTTGACGGGTGTGATGCTGGCGATTGTGCCCTTTGACTGGCAAGCGCATGACACCGCTTTCGTAACCGCGCACCTGCACTATGTTTTATTTGGCGGTTTTGTTTTTCCGGTGCTGGCAGGGCTCTATTACTATGTCCCACTGGTGACTGGCAGACGACGTTTTTTTCGCATCGGTGAGTATGCATTTGGCCTTGTGTTTATCGGCTTTCACGGTACCTTTTTTGCGATGCACTGGGTCGGCCTGCTGGGCCAAAGGCGGCGTATCTACACCTATGATGCAGACATGGGCTGGGGTTTGATCAACTTGATCTCATCGATTGGCGGGTTTGTGCTCGCTATCGGTCTGGCTATGGTACTACTCGATCTAGCACTCAACGCACTTGTCGCCATACGGGGTAAACGCAATCCTTGGCGAGCCGGGACCTTGGAGTGGTCGATGATGCTCCCACCTGCAGCCTATAATTT
>Ga0207814_100613_pt1 | contig 17005 bp, 22 predicted proteins | sample TtaePargueraPR_7_FD_187755 | JGI IMG/M metagenome (GOLD analysis project Ga0207814, IMG submission 187755) | Aerobic enrichment media microbial communities from Bioluminiscent Bay, La Parguera, Puerto Rico - Tt and P1 (2) (SPAdes) | ecosystem: Environmental > Aquatic > Marine > Unclassified ... | reverse complement strand
CAAGCCGCTGGTCCAGCTTGCCTATCTCTACGACAAGCAAACGCCGGTGTCCTTCTGCATCATCAGGAACGGCAAGCCCGAGGACCATGGCATCCTGGCAGAGCAGCGCCTGGGCCTGAATATCTCGCACTGGCAGGCGGGCGGTTACGGATTCATGGTCATCGGCGACGTGCCGCAACAGGCCGTCGACGAAATTGCTCGCGCATTGAAGTCCCGGCTTTCATAACGCCGGTTCGATGCGGTTCTTGTCTATTCGGCAGCGACCTTTGCACCTTCCGCTGTCGTAAGATCGCCCGTGATGACGTAGCGCAGGATCGCCACGATCTGTTCCGGGGTTTCCGCCACGGCCTGCGCGGCTTCGTCCACTTCCTTCAGGGCATGGGCATGGTCGGGGCCATGCATGATAATCAGCGATTTGCCGAGCGCCGAGGCATATCCGGCGTCGAACGCGGCATTCCACTGCTTGTACTTCTCGCCGAACCGGACAATCACGATATCGGCCTTTTCAATCAGCGTGCGCGTTCTGAGCGCATTGACCCCGGCACCCTTGCGGTCCTTCCAGAACGACTTTTCTTCCTGGCCGAGGATCGTGACGCCGCAATCGTCCGAATAGCCGTGGTTCGTGACCGGCGCGGAAAACGCGACGGGCAGTCCGGCTGCCCTGGCTCCGGCCTCGATTTGCTCGCGCCAGTCGGTATGGATTTCGCCGGAAAGATAAACTTGCCATGTGTCCATTCGATAGACTCCCGTTCGTCCCTCGTGCGTGCCGGGTTGGCACCTGATTGAGCCAAGCAATACGCGATGTTCCCGCCCGGGTCGAGACCGGGCTCAATCGCCGCAGGCCAGTTAAGCCTTGTTGTCCTTGGGCGCCATGTGCAATGTGCCCTCCTCGCACCGGCTAAGGGGAGGCGGAGCCGTTTTGACCGGCCTTTGGGGATTCATTGCGCTTGCCGGCGTCACGTTCTTTGCAGCAACCGTGCAGGCGGCCACCGGGTTCGGTTTCGCTTTGCTGGCGGTCCCGTTCTATCTCATCATCATGGGGTCGCTCGACGCCATCCAGGTCGCTGTGGTGGTCAGCTTCGTTATTTCTCTCGTCCTGCTTCCCGGGTTGCTCAAGGAGACGCCGAAGCGTCTTCTGCTGCATCTCGTAGGGGGAAGTATCGCCGGCTTTCCCATCGGACTATGGCTGTTCCATGCATCGAACCTGACCGGCATCAAGCTGAGCATCGGCATATTGATCACGGTATTCGCAAGCCTTGTCGCGGCGAGGGAATGGCGGCAGTCGCGGTCGCGCACTGGCAGAGGACCCAGGTCGAAACGCACCATGGAGTCGTACCCCGTTACGGAAGTCGCGGTCGGTTTCCTGTCCGGGGCCATGGCCGTCCCGCTGGCGATGCCTGGCCCCGTCGTCGTGCTCTACCTCGCTGCAAGGCAGGCCGGTAAGGACATAAGCCGCCCGGCCACGCTGCTGTTGTTCCTGTTCACCTATGGCGTGGTCACCGTCGTTCACGCGGTATGGGGCGAGATGTCGGGGGAGACCTGGTGGCTGTCCGCGCTGTTGACGCCGTTCGTTATAGCCGGAGCGATCTGCGGTCATTTTGCATCCCGGCTGCTCGATGAATCCAGGTTTCGCAGTGTCGTGCTCGTAATCCTGATCGGATCGGGTCTCTTTGCGATCTGGACAGCGGTATGAACCGGGACCCGGATCTCCTCAGCGAGCCGGCACGATCCCTTCTTTGGTCTTAAAGACCAACGGACTAGGCCGATTTTCGAATTGTAAAGAAGGTCTGGAGAAATAGCCTGACGCTGCGTGCTACGGGTTCTCGACGCTTGTCAGTCAGGCACACGATCGGAGGAAGGGTATGTCCGAATTCATAAAGAAAAATACATGGGTTGTCCCGGCAATCGGCTTTGCGCTGCTCATCGTCGCAGGGATTGCGTTTTCCTGAGTTGAGAGCAAGCAAGGGATTTTGAAAAGGGAGGCGGCAGCCTCCCTTTTTATTGCCGGAGACGGACGACAGGCCCGCGTGCGTCATCCCGGTTCGCCGTACAGAACTTGTCAGAGGAAGCTCAAAGCCCCTTGGCGACATTCCCGACCAGCAAGACGACATAGGCCACGATGGCAACCCAGAAAGCATTGCCGCTGACGAACGGTATCGACATGTTGACTCCGAGAACGGCCAGTATCGCCAGGACCAGAGAAATCAGGAAAACCGGCATCGTAGGTGCACTGAGGTTCATTGTCCCCTCCATTGGATTGACGGTATAAAGTCTAGACCTGTTCGGTACAGGTAGGAAGCAATCGATGCAACGAGTCAGCCGGGGGAAACGGGATAATGAACCCACTGTTTAGATTGGTGCTGGGCTTGGCTTTGCTGAGTGTAATGCTGGTCGGTGTCGCCTTTGCGCTGCCCCAGCATGTCACGGTCGCCAGGTCCAAGGTTATCAACGTTCCCGAATCAGATGTCTTTCCGTTCGTAAACAACCCCAGGCGTTTCAACGAGTGGCAGCCCTGGGCCGCCAAGGATCCGGAAACGAAATACGAATATTCAGGCCCGCCCTCGGGTGAGGGCGCGCGCATGGCATGGGAAAGCTCCAATCCGGATGTAGGGTCGGGCACGCACGAAATCGTTGAAAGCACACAGGACAAACAGGTCCGGATCGCTCTGGACTTCGGAGACATGGGCAAGGGCGAAGCCACCTATCGCCTGGAACCTTACGGCGCCGGCACGAAGGTGGTCTGGCTTTTCCAGACGGACACAGGAAACAACCCCTTGCAGAGATGGATGGGGTTGATGCTTGACCGCTGGCTTGGCAAAGACTTCGAGCAGGGACTGGAAAACCTCAAGAAGGCAGCCGAATCCGCCTCGTGAGAAATTCCCGAAATCACTAAAGAACTTTGAAAGCCATCCCGAAAAGCGGCTTGGCAGAAAGCGCCAGGTTACACGCCTTTCATGCAAACGCCTGCGGTCATCACGCCCCAGGCGACTACCGCGATCCAGAACGCAAGGTTCATCGAAATGGATGCCACGCCGAATACGTTCACGAAATACAGGATCAGTGCGATAACACCTAGGACAACTGAAATATTGAAGATCATTTTGGTGGGCGGTGTAAGTTGAGCCATCAATCCCTCCCGAAGTGATTCGCGATGATTTCAGCGTATCATGGGTTAGACGAACGTCTAATGTGATTGTACGCCTGTCCCCAGTCTTATCCGGCGGAATGGCCTGATCGATAATGAGCAAATCTCCCCTCATCGAGAGATATTTCGCCTGTATCGGAGCGCAGAAGGCGGGCACCACCTGGTTGGCGCGCACGCTTGCGCGGCATGACGACATTTTCATCACGCCGGTCAAGGAGATTCACTACTTCGACCATGTCGCGGGTTTGACCGGGCATTTGAGCGACCGGAAACGTCGTTCGCGCTACCGTAAATATCACCAGCGTATGTGGACCCAATGGAACCGGTGGAAGGAACACCGGGCGCAGGGCGACTGGTACCGCGCCTACATGCGCCGCGAACTCGACGACGACTGGTATGCCTCCCTTTTCGCCGATCGTCAGGGAAAGACGGTAGCGGGGGAGGCGACGCCCGAATATGCGCTGATCGGGAAGAAGGGGTTCCGCCATATGAAGGCGCTCGCGCCAGATGCGCGCGTTATCTACATCATGCGCAATCCGGTTTCGCGTGCCTGGTCACAGTTGTTGCACCAGTGCCGTGCTCGCCGGCTCAATCCGGCGCGGGTCCCGGTCGAGGCCTTTCTTTCAATGGCCGCCGAGCCGAGATTCGAGGCCATCGCCGATTACCTGCAAACGCTCGACGACATCGATACGGAGTTCGGGTCGTCCCGCGCGCTGCTTGCTTTTTACGAAGACCTTCATGACGACCGCGCTGCCGCCTTGCGCAATGTCTGCGACTTCCTCGGTGTCGGATTGGATGATTCTCTCATGCACGGGCTGGGCGCCCGCTACAACATTTCGCCGCCCGTACCCCTTCCGAACGAACTCAGCGAAGCCCTTAGGATGAAATATGGAGATATCGCCGAAGGCGTCGCATCCAGGATGGGCCGTATCCCCGAAAGCTGGCAGGCAGATTTCAAATAACCGGCAGGCTGGTATGCTCGCGTCATGTCGAGAGGTGCAACAAGGCGGTCAAACGGCGGCCAGCCGTTTCAGGGAGCGCATTGGACAGTCTTTCTTCCGACGGTCGTTGTTTTCTTGCTGTATGGCGGCGCCTGGGTCGTGCTTATCTGCGTTGGCAAGGGAAACACGGCGCTCGCCAAAATCTCGCTTCTCGTCATTCTTATCGTCGTGCCCGTTCTCGCGATTCACGCCTATCTGCGTTTCGTTTCTCTGGGACTCATGGTCGGGCAGGACTTCGTTCTCTACCGGCAGGGCTGGCTGAGGCCGCGCTGGAAGCGGCTCAGGATCGAGGACCTTTCTGGCGTGACCGTCTTGCAGGGCCCGGCCGGGCGCTGGTTCGGTGGAGGTGGCGTGATCCTGTCGAAAACGGACGGCAGTGACGTGTGCCTGTACGATCTCGCTGACCCCGAAGCCGTGGCGGAGCGTATCGCCAGGCACATCGGGAAATCCGGAAGCTGATTACCGGCCGGCTGGCCGGACCGCGTCAGTTGGAGCGCCTTGAGCGCCTGCGGGGCTCGACCGCATGACGAAGGTGTCGCCACAAACCTAGCGTCAGTGCGGTCATCAATCCGAACACGATGGCCATGACCGTCAGCATCCATGTTTGATCGAGGGTCTGCTGGTCAGCAGGCCCGCGCCCGTTTGAATACGTTCCGACACCGCTGGTGCGCATGGCAATTCTGGCCGCGGAAGGTCCGGACCCAGATGATTGCGAACCTTTAAGGGAAGACGTGGTCACCTGGCTGTCATCCTCATTGCGCCCCGCCAGCACGCCGGTTCCGGCGTCGCGCAACTGCATGTAGTTTCGTTCTATGCCGTCCTTTACCCAAGCCGCCGGCAATTCGGTCGCCAGTTCTTCGCTGGCCAGCGTGCCGGTGCTCTCGGGTGGCGACAGGTCGATACCCACCAGGACGGAACGTTCGCTGACAAGATCGTGCTCAAGCGCGATTGCTTCGATTGCAGCGTTGACATCGCGTCGGGATTGTCCGGCCGAGACACGCGCATTAAGAGAGGCGATCTTCTGTTTTGCCCAGAACCGGTCGAGCCCGTTGGCTGGTTTCATGGTTCCGAGTGCGTAAGAGCGGCGCCAGTTCCGCCCTGCAAGCTTGCCTGCTACCTTCAACTCGCCTTTCACGCCCGACAGCTTGGCCGAGACGACGAGGGTTTCGCCGCGATAAAGGTCCGGGAGAGGGTTCGGCCAGGCATCGGCGCGGACACCCTTGGGCCATTCGATCTGGAGATCGGTCACGGCCGGGCGCTCGATCCTTTCAAACAGGGATGCGAGGCCTTTCGCCACTTTCGACCTGTCGCGGATGGCGAGGTAAGCCCCGCGACCCACCTCGGCGGCGCGCTCCATGACCGCTTCGCTGACGGTCTCGCCGATGGATACGGTGAAAAGCCTGGAGCGTCCCCGTACCTCGGCAATCCGCGTCAGAAATGCAGCGCCGTCGGGAATCTCGCCATCGGTTATGAAAACGACTTGGCGCAGGCGCTTGTCGTGCCGTTTCGCGCTGTCTTGCAACTTGTCTTTCAGCGCGGCGTCAAGCGCAGGCAGCGCTTCGGTTCCCCCGGCCGCTTCGAGTCCCGATATGAAATCCTTTGCGACTGCCACGCTTTCGCGTGTTGCAGCCTCCGGAGTCGAAAATACCTGGTTCGGCTTGCTGTTGAACTGAATGACGTTGAAGCGATCCCTTGGCGTCAACCGTTCGATTGCCCCGACCAGGGCCTGTTTCATCTGGTCGAATGAAGTGCCAGCCATCGAGCCGGACGTGTCGACGGCGAAAACAACCTCGCGCGGCAACAGGGCATCGTCGCCTGCGCCCGCGAGGGGACGGATCAGCGCCATCACGTAGGAATTCTTGTTCAGCGGTTCTTCGAAGACCGCGATTTCCTTGCCGGCCTGGCTGGCGTTCCAGGAAAGGTCGAAATCGTTGTCCTGGCGAGCCGCTGTCCTGGCAAGATGAACAAAGGCCGAAGCGGCGTCCGTCCGGCGCACCACGATTTCGTGAGTCGGGCTCTCGATCGCGCCGAGAGCAAAACCGGTATCCAGGTGCACGCGGATCGAAACATCGTTTGTCTGCACCGCCGGGTTGGTCGTGGAATCCGCTTTGTCATCGCCTTCGTGTGAAACGGGCCGTGCCGTGACGGGGCTTACGAGAGGAGCGCCGTTGGCCCGGGGTTCCCTGAGCGGGAAGCGAATGCGGTAGCGGCCATCTTCGGGCCGGAGCGCTTGTTCGTAAGCGAAACCGATCGTGACCGGCGCCGACAATTCAAGCGCGGGTATTTCAACGATCAGCATATGCGCGTCGCCCGCTTCCTCGCCAAGCTTTCTACCGGCATCGCGGGCTCCCTTGAGCATGCGAGCCGCTTGGCTTCGGGTAACGATCTCGCCCCGTATGGCCTGGCTGCCGGTATCGACAAGCAGGCTGTTGATGGTGGCATCGTCGGGCATGGGAAATGCGTAAATGGCGCTCTCCCGGTTCGTTCCCATCGCTGGAAAGACCTGCCTAACTCTGGTGCGTACGACTGTACCGTATGCGGTGATATCCACTGCCGTGCGGATGGCTTCAGTTTTTACGAGCCCGGCGTCATCGGCTGCTTTTGCCGGCGCGTGGAACAGCGTGCCCCGTGTCACCGTGGCCGGCGTCATGCCGCCCGGCGTTGTCATGCTGCTGGCCTTGACATGGAAAACAGGCGCCGAACGCGCGGATGTAGGGTCCAGCGTCGCCAGTGCCAGAACGAATAGGAATACAACCAAACCGATCAGAAAATCGCCGGCGAATTGTCTCGCACACCGGCTCTTCCTGGTGACCCTCATGGACCGATCCTCAACCGCGCATTTCAAGAATCAGGTAGGTGCTGAAAACAGCATGCTTTTATGGCAGGCGTTTAGCGCCATTGTGTCGGCCCGGCGCAAATACTATGGCGCAATTGAGTCCCGAGCCAGTTGACAATCGGGGTCAGGGTTGTGCCGGTCGACTGCTGGCGTTTATAAGCGGGGCAGGGCTGTTCGAGAAACCGCTGCGTTGATGCACGGTAAGCCCGTAATTTCAGGAGGAAATTTTGGATATTTCCGACAAGTGCGTCGTTGCCTTTCATTATACCTTGACCAACGGTTCGGGTGAGACACTCGACACGTCTGAAGGACGCGAACCGCTGAAATATCTCCACGGTGCGCGCAATATCGTGCCGGGTCTGGAAAAGGCGCTCGAGGGCAAATCTGCCGGCGACGAGGTGAAGGTCGAGGTTCAGCCGGACGAAGGCTATGGCGCGGTCAATCCGGAACTCGTGCAGAAAGTACCGCGCGCCGCTTTCGAGGGCGTCGACGAAATCAAGGCGGGCATGCAGTTTCATGCACAGGGCCCGAGCGGGCAGACGCAGATCATTACCGTCAAGGAAGTTTCCGGCGAGGAAGTAACCGTCGATGGCAACCATCCGCTCGCGGGGGAGATCCTTCATTTCGACGTAAAGGTCGAAGATGTCCGTGAAGCCACCGAGGAAGAGATTGCTCACGGGCACGCCCACTAGCTAGGGCATCGGCATTCTCAAGACAGGCACTAACGCCTTGCCTGAAGGTGGAGAAAGGCCGGGGACGTATGCGATCCGCCATGACCGCCGGACTGATCGTGGTTCTAGCAGCCGGGGCCGTTTCGCGTGTTGAAGGCGGGGAAGATGCGCCGGGCCATGCGAAAGCGTCCGACGCGGCCATTTCCGCTGCCGTTGCCCGGTTTGTAACCCAGCACCATCCATCTGCTGCGGGAGAGCGGCCGCGGCTCAACTTCGACAAGCCGGAAATCCTGCCCCAGGACGAGCCGGGAAGGTATGCCGTCTTCGGCGGCTACATGGCCTTTGCAAGCGGCTCGCAGCCGCAACCCCATGCTTACGGAATGACGATGCGCGTCACCTGTCCGCGCCATGGCGATCCCGAGTGCTGGAAGCTCGAAAAGCTGCTGATCGACCAGGCGCTCGTGGTCGACAGGTAGGCGGCGTTTTACGTTGCGATGAAAGCCTGCTCCATCGCCTTGCGGGTTTTGACAGCGTTGGTCTCTTCGTTTCCTTTAACGTCGTCCCAGCGCACGATTTCTCCGGCTTTGATATCGCGCTTCAGGGAAACGCCGTGGGCAAGACCGATCGGAAGGGCGCCGAACTGCAGGCTCTTTTGTGCCGGCTGCGCCTTGCCCCACACGGTGAAGCCGCCTTCGCCGTCAAGCTGTTCGCCTTTCTTGAGATCGCGCTTCGCCACCGAAACCACGTCGGAGACGAAATCCCGGGTCTGGCCAGTCGGCTCGTTGCGCAGGACCGCCGACAGCGCCGAGATGCCAAGCTCAAGTCCGATCAGGTGATAGGGGCGGTACATGGCAGAGTATCGTCCGGAAGGGTCGGTCCTGAGCCCGTATTGCCTGAAGCAGGCGGCGGCGTAATCGTTGGGCGCTTCGAACACGGCGTAAACGCCCCAGCGCAGGTTGTCCGGCATTTCTGTACCGTCCCGGTAGATCGAGGCAACGACCTCGACCTGACCCTTGTGATGTAGCACGCCGCCATCCTCGGCCGGGATCAGGACGTTCTGCAGTTCGTCCGTCGGTACGTCGGGAAAAGCGAGACCGTCGGGGGAGGGGGCAAGGCCCGTGGCATTGGCGATGGCCGTCATCTCGATGCCCGATTTGGTGCCGTCAATGAAGGAGTTGAACATCTGCGGGTTCATGCCCGCCTTCCTGGCCTGCTCCGGGGTCTGGCCGTAGTGATCCCACACCGTGTCGGGCGTGGACTGGTGGTAATTGGGCAAATACTTGGTGCCCTTGCCCGCGGCCACCACCTCGAAGCCGGTCGCCCGCGCCCAGTCGACGATTTCACAGACCAGTGCAGGTTGGTCGCCGTAAGCCATTGAATAGACAACGCCCGCCGATTTGGCCTCCCGCGCCAACTGCGGCCCCGCGAGGACATCGGCTTCCACGTTCACCATGGCAATGTGCTTGCCGTTGGCAAAGGCCGTTCGCGCATGCTCGATACCAGCCGCCGGCGCGCCGGTAACTTCGAGAACGACTTCCACGTCGTCCAGCGCGCATACCTCTTTCCCGTCCGCATGGAAGGCGGTTGCATCGATGAGGGCATCGTCCCAGCCAACGTTACGGCATGCGGCCTTCGCACGGTCCGGATCGAGGTCGGCGATGGCGACGACTTCCAGCGGACTGGTCGGCACCTGGCTGAGAAACATGGAGCCGAACTTGCCCGCGCCAATGAGGCCCACACGAACCGGGCCTTTTCCTTCTTCGATGCGGGCTTGTGCGAGTGCGTGAAGATTCATGAACTTTCCTTGTCTGAAAATTGAAGGGGAGGGCGCATGGCGCCCTCCCGGATATGGGACCCAGCGTGGTCCGGTTGGCTTGTTCTACTCGGCTGCCTGTGCGTACTTCTTCGCATATTCCAGCAGCGCGTCGTCCGCAACAGGCTCAATCGGCGTGAAATCGCGATGTGCGATCCATTCCTCGCGCGTGAATTTGGTAATGTGGTTGGAGACGGCGCACAGCGTCAGGTAGACGATCTTGCGCGGGTAGGGGGTGATGTTGGGCGGCGAGGCATGCACCAGGTTGCCGTGGAACATCAGCACCGCGCCGGGTTTGCCCGTTGGTGCAATGATGCCCCCTTCCTCGGCGATCTGCGTGATCGTCTCGTTGTCCAGCGTCCACAAGGGGTAGGAAGTCGTGCTGAGATCGTGCCCCGCCTCGAGCACGCCTTTCTTGTGGCTCTTGGGGATGATCATCAGCGGGCCGTTGATGGCCATGACCTCGTCCATGAACACCGCGATGTTCATGGCGCGCGGCTCGGGCATACCGTCGTCGCGCGCCCACGTACCGTAATCCTGGTGCCATTGCCAGACCTCGCCGTCGAACGGCGCCTTGGCGTTGATCTTGTACTGGTGCATGTAGAGCTTCTCGCCGAGAAGCTGCTCGACCGGTTCTATCAGGCGCGGGTGCCGCCCGAGAATGCCGAACGCCTCGTTGTAGGTGTGCGCGGCAAATGCGGTGCGCGGCGCACCGGAACTCTCGCGCCAGACTTCCTTGCGGTCGGACTTGTAGATCTCTTCCGCTTCGGCGCGAAGCACCGCGACTTCTTCACCCGAAAAACACTCCGGCAGGAACAGGTAGCCCTGCTCGTCGAACTCGGCCAGTTGTTCCGCTGTCAGTTTCATCGTTTCCTCCCTTGTTATGGCTTGCCGGGCTCCTCATCCCTGTGTCCGGCACGTCTTCATGCCGCGGGCTTCGGGCTTTCAATGCCCGACGCGGTCGCCTTGGCCGCGCTTTCGATATGCCTCAGTGCGGCTTTTTCCGCCTGCTCGGGCAGACCCGAAAGAACGAGGCCGGCGATCTCCTCGTGTTCCGTCCACACGGCGATACGCCGATCCGTGTTTGCCAGGACTGCGCCCATCGCACGCATGAAATGCGGCCACTGGCTGTCGACGGTCTCGACGATTGCCGTATTGCCGGCCAGCCGGTGCAACGCGGTATGGAAGGCCACGTCCGCCGCGATCATGGCCTTGACGCCGGCATCGCGTTTCAGTTCCGAGCCCTCATGCAAGGCTATCGCCAGGGCCTGCTTATCAGCGGCTTTGGCCTGCCCGTCGCGCACCCGCTTCGCGGCCAGCTTGGCGGCAAGGCCCTCGAGAACGGCCCTGACCTGGTAAAGCTCCAGCAACCGGCCTGAATCCAGGGGCGCCACGACCAGGCCGCGCTTGCCCGTTTCGACGGCCAGGCCACGCATCCGCAGAACCTGCAGCGCATGGCTCACGGGCTGGCGCGAGACACCCAGCATTGCCGCCACGCTCTCCTGCGTCAGGCGTTCGCCCGGCGGCAGCGTGCCGTCGGCAATGGCCGCGATAAGGCTGTCATGAACCTGGTCGATGAGGGCCGGCTGGCTGGCAATGGGCTCGATCATCTCAAGGTGTCCATATTGGTCAGTAGACGCCATTATAGCATTCAGAATTCTGAATTCAATAAGTCTGCTGCATTTGGCATTGAAACCAAAATGGCGCAAAATCGGTTATCGTATGGGGGGCAGGATCAAGACGTATCTTGTATACGCTGCAAGGTGCTTGGTTATGTCTGGTGCATTGGTTCATGCATTCCGCAAAGTCGTCTGTACCGGGAAGCTTCAGGTAACGGACGCAAATGGCGTAACTCACCTGTTCGGTGACAAGCGCGGGCCGTTAAGCGCGGTCCGGATCGCTGATCGTACGGCTGAATGGCGTATCGCTTTCGATCCCTGGCTGGCTATTGGCGAAGCTTACATGAACGGCCGGCTGGTGGTGGAAGAGGGCGGTATATATCGCTTCCTCGAGATTCTGCTGACCAACGCGGCGATGAAGCCGTTACCCGGCTGGACCGGGCTTGCCGAGTTGCCGCGACGTATCATGCGTCGTATCGACCAGTTCAATCCGGGCGGACGCTCGCGCCGCAACGTCGCTGCCCATTACGATATCGAACCGGAAATCTACCGGCTGTTCCTGGACAGCGACCAGCAATACTCCTGCGCCTATTTTACGAACCCGGGAGCCGATCTCGAGCAAGCGCAACGGGCGAAGAAAAGACACCTGGCCGCGAAGCTCCTGATCGAGCCAGGAAGGACAGTGCTTGATATCGGCTGCGGCTGGGGCGGGCTTGCGCGCTACTTGGCGCGCGTATCCGGCGCCGACGTGACCGGCATTACCCTCAGCGAGGAACAGATCAAGGTCGCGCATGAAAGCGCCAGGCGTTCTCCTGTACCGGACATGCTGAAATTCCGCCTTGAGGATTACCGCAAGACCCAGGGCACCTACGACCGCATCGTCTCCGTCGGCATGTTCGAACATATCGGCGTTGACCACTATCACACCTTCTTTAAAACGGTCGCCCGGCTGCTTGAGAAAGATGGCATTGCCCTCATTCACTCCATCGGCCGGTTCGACGGACCGCATCCCACGAACCCGTTCATCAAGAAATACATCTTCCCGGGCGGGGCGCTGCCGACCCTGAGCGAGGTGCTCCCCGCCATCGAGGCATCGGGGCTGAAGGTGTGCGACATCGAGGTCCTGCGCCTGCATTACGCCGAGACGCTGAAACAATGGCGCGAACGTTTCCGTGATCACTGGGACGAGGTTGCGGAGATGAAGGGCGAGAAATTCTGCCGCATGTGGGAATTCTATCTCGCCGGTTCCGAGGCGTCCTTCCGCTCGCAGGAACTCATGGTCTTCCAGGTGCAGCTTGCCCATGACCAGCAGGCCGTTCCGCTGACGCGCGATTACATCGCGGAAGAAGAGAAGCGCCTCGCCCAGTGTGAACGGTTCGGACGCAACAAGCCGCCGCAAAAGGCTTCCGCGCCCGTCCGGAAATCGGGTAGCGCCTAGCCGCCCGACATCGCCGTCAGCACGTAGACCCTTGAATTCTCGCGCAACGCGGTATCCAGCGTGGCGCGCTTGCCGTCGACGAAGATGTTGATGTGCTTGCGGATGGACGGACGTTCGTCGCGCAGCCGGTCGCGCATGCCGGGCCAGCGCCGGTCAAGCTCCCGCAGCATGTCTTCGACCGTTTCGGCCTCCACGCTCAGGTGTGTGGCCGCGCCGGGAAACAGCGCGACCAGTGCACCCGGCAGGATAACGTCCGCGCGCATGGCTCCGTTCAACCCTTCATCACCAGCGTCTCGACGGAAGAAATCGTCGGCAGGTGCTCGGCGATGCATTCCCAGCTCTTGCCCTCATCGGCGCTGGCGAAGATCGCGCCCGTGTTGGTTCCGAAATAGAGGCCATGGGGTTTCAGCGTATCGGTTGCCATCGCCTGCCGCAGGACGCCGAAGAACACGTTCTTCTGCGGTAGTCCCTTGCGCTGCGCCTTCCAGGTCTTGCCGCCGTCCTTCGTGCGCCAAACGGCAGCCTTCGCATCCGGCACGTAGCGGCCAAGCACGTCTCCGTTGAGCGGGATCAGGTAAACGGTCTTGGGGTCGCGGGGATGAATGGCGGACGGGAAGCCGAAAGAGGAGGGCAGGCCTTCCTCTATGCTTTCCCATTTCTTTCCGCCGTCGTCGCTGCGGTACATGCCGCAATGGTTCTGTTGGTACATCAGGTCAGGATTGCCGGGCGCCATGACCACGGAGTGAACGCATTGCCCCGTCTCGGCGTATTTCTGGTCTTCCGGAAGGTAGTCGTTGCGCACGCCCATGTTGCGCGGCTCCCAGGTCTTGCCGCCATCGCTGGTGTGGAACATGCCGCCGGTGGAGACCGCGACCCAGATCCGGTCGCTGTCATCCGGGTGCGGAATGACGGTGTGCAGGATCAGTCCGCCACCGCCGGGCATCCAGTCCTTGCGCGACGGGTGCTTCTGGAGCCCTTCGATATGAGTCCATGTCTTGCCCTTGTCATCGCTGCGGAACAGGCCGGCTGGCTCCACGCCGGCAAACAGGCAGCCGTTGCTGCGCGACAGCGCCCACACGGACTTCACCGGGTCCTGGCCCTCGTCGTAGGCCAGGCCGTCGCTCGAATGGCTCCAGGTCTTGCCCTGGTCGTCCGACTGCCACACCGCGGGGCCGAACCACTCGTTGCCGCCACCGGCATAGATTTTGCCGCTCTCGGGGTCGGCAACCATGTGGTTGATTGGCCATGCGTCGCAAAAGGGTCCGCGCAGTTTCCATGTCTTGCGCTTCTCGCTGCTTTCCAGGATGAAGGCGCCTTTCTTGGTTCCAATAAGCAATACAACTTTCTTAGCCATCTCAGAATACTCCGCCAACTTGTTGAATCTGCAACCAACACACCGGGTTGAGTGCTCAAAGCGAAACGATCTCCCTGAAGCCGCCGTAGATCATGCGTTTGCCGTCGAAGGGAGCGTCGGTCATGTCGAAATCTTTCATGTAGGGATCTTCCATGACCTTGGCGTTCACTTCGTCGCGGTGCTCGCGCGACTTGTAGACGATCCACGCAAATGCGACCGTTTCTCCCTCTTCGAGTTTCACAGACCGTTTGAAATCCGTCACCTTGCCGTCGGGAACGTCGTCGGCGATGCAGGCATGGACCGACAGCGCGCCGTACTTCATCCACACCTTGCCGGCCTCTTCCTCCAGCTTGCGGTAGTCGTCGACTTTGTCTTCGGGGACGGGAATGATGAAGCCATCTATATAAGTCATCTCAAAACCTCTCCTTGTTCGCGCTCACGAGCGCGCTTCCTTTTCAGCGAGTTTCTTGAGGTCGGTCAGGCCTTTCTCGAACATGCCGCCGATCATCTTGTCAGGGTCGTAAAACAGGACGCACATGATCCTGGAAATGAAAGGTGACGGCCCGTAGGTGGACCAAGTCACATCCGTACCGCTGCCGTTCGGCTTGAGGTTGTATTCAACGAAGTGACTCGCCTCGAACGGGCGCGTGAAATCGAGCGTCAATTTCAGTTTGGAAGGCTCCTCGGCCTCGACGATCTCGAGCCGTCCGGCGCCGGCTTCTCTGTCGCCGTCCCACGCGTAGACCGCGCCTTTGCCTTTGTCAGCGCCGCTGAACGTGCGCTTCATGTCAGGGTCTGTCTTTTCGAACGGCGACCATTCAAGCGAGCGGTGAAAGTCGCTCAGGATTGCGTAGACTGTTTCAGGCGGTGCCTTCATGGAAGCGGACCGCTCGATGTGGAACGAGTCCGGCTGCATGGCGGCAAGGCCTGTCAGGGCGGCGATAGCGAGAACGACGATTGCTGTCAGGCCGATCAGGATTTTCTTCAACATGAGCTTTTCCGTTTAGGCTGATGTGGTGGAGTTTTTTGGGCGGTAGAACAAGATTACGGCACCGATCTTGAGAGGCCGGGTATCAATCAGTTCCAGCTGCAATCCCTTTGGCCACCCTTCGAAAAGGGGAGTGCCTTCACCCAGCAGGACCGGGTTAAGACCGATCCGGATCTCGTCGAACAGTCCGTGGACGGCGAGTTCCGCGGCGAGATTGGCGCTGCCGAACAGGTAGATGTCCTTGTCAGTGTCGCGTTTCAGTTTTGCGACGTTTCCGGCCACGTCCTCCTCGATAATCCGCGTGTTGTTCCACTCGGCATTCTTCAGGCTCCGGGACGCCACGATCTTCGGCAGGGCATTCATGAAGTCGGCGATCGTACCTTTGGCCGAAGACCAGTGGCCGGCCATAAGTTCATAGGTCGCGCGCCCGAACAGGAGCGCTCCTGCCGCTTTGCCCTGTTCTATGGAGAACGCCTCGAGTTCCTCGCCCCAGCAGGCCTCATGCCAGCTGATGTCATGACCGGGACCCTCGAAGTAACCGTCGAGGGTCATCATGTTCCACATGATGAGCTTTCCCATTGCAGGCTCCTAGGACTGGTCCGGTTCGACGATGATCATCCAGCCGACGCCGAACCTGTCGGCGACCATGCCGAAGCGTTTTGCGAAGAAGGTCGGCCCCATGGGCATCTCAACCCGTCCGCCATCGCTCAGGGCCGTGAACATCCTGTCGGCTTCCGTCTCGTCCCTGGCGTTCACCGAAAGGGAAAAGCCGTCAAACTTCTGGGCATTTCCGCACCCGCCATCCGATATCATCACCGGCGCACCATTGATGTGGATACAGGCGTGCATCACCTTATCCTCGTTTCCGGGCGGAACCATGTCGGGCGGAGGAGGTTCCGGGCTTTCACCGAAGCGCATCAGCATCTCGACTTCCGCGCCGAGAGCCTGCTTGTAGAAATCGATCGCCTCTTCGGCGCGGCCGTCAAAGAACAGGTAGGGGGTCACGCTCATGGGATACTCCTCTGTTGGACACGTTACGGCCCGCGCGTGGCGGGGATCAGACAGATTCTCCTTCGAAGGCGCGTTCGAGCGCCGCGATGTCGAATTTCTTCATCTGCAGGAAGGCATTGGTGACGCGCCCGACCTTGTCCGAGTCCTCGTCGCTCATCATCTCGATAAGCCGGTTCGGCACCACCTGCCATGACAGGCCGAACTTGTCCTTGCACCAGCCGCAGGGGCCTTCCGAACCGCCGTCGGAAAGCTTCTCCCAGAAGTAGTCGACCTCTGCCTGGTTCTTGCAGTGGACCTGGAACGACACCGCCTCGTCGAAAATGAACTGCGGGCCTCCGTTCAACGCCACGAATTTCTGACCGTCGAGCTCGAATTCAGCCGTCATGACGCTACCGGGTTTGCGTCCATGGATTTCACTGCCCGCATCTCCGTAGCGGCTGATGCCCAGGACCTTCGAGTTGTCGAAGATGGAGACGTAGTGCTTCGCCGCGTCCTCTGCCTGGTCGTCGAACCAGAGGCAGGGCGTGATCCTGTGCTTCGCGATTGTCATGTTTACTCCCGTTACTGATGGACCGGCTTTGTGTTGATCTGCCCGGCCTGCAACTCAAATAGCAGCGTACCTGTGAAGCGAGCCGGCACAGGCCGCCGTCAGGTGATCGCCGCAGCGCGCCATCCGGTTTTCACAAACGCCGTCATGTATCCGCTGGTTCCGCCTCTCTTCGGCCATGGCCTGCATCGCAGCCACCGCGAGTTGCGGGCTGTGCCAGACGAGATAGCTGTCGAGCCAGCGTTGCAAGGCCGAAACAATGCACGATGTTATGGCCTTGCGGCCGCTTATGGCGTCTTGCCCGTACGGCATTTGCTTCACTCCATGCTTCGTTGATGGCCCCGTTAACGTGACGATTTTCGCCGCCGTTCTGTGACCATCATCGCTTGACAATTTAAGTTGATATCAACATAATATTTTCATGTCAACACCAAAAACGGTTCCTTACGAAACGACACTGCATGTGCGGGATCATTGCCTGTGTTTGCACGTCCAGCGCGCGGCGCGGGCGCTGGCCAGGCGCTTCGACGAGGCCCTCAGGCCGGTGGGACTGAACAATGGCCAGTTCTCGATGATGATGGC
>Ga0207814_100612_pt1 | contig 17040 bp, 11 predicted proteins | sample TtaePargueraPR_7_FD_187755 | JGI IMG/M metagenome (GOLD analysis project Ga0207814, IMG submission 187755) | Aerobic enrichment media microbial communities from Bioluminiscent Bay, La Parguera, Puerto Rico - Tt and P1 (2) (SPAdes) | ecosystem: Environmental > Aquatic > Marine > Unclassified ... | reverse complement strand
AGCGCATGTTCTCGCGGCCCCGCGTGTTCTCCAGTTCCCGCCAGACCCGGCCGAAGATCAGCTGCGCGTCCTTGATCTCGAGGTCGGCGGACGAGGGCGCGGTCGACGGAGGATTGCTGCTCATGCCGGGGGCAGCCCACACCATCGGGGCGGACTCGTCGAGCCCCGCCACCGGCGTCCGGTGGACCGCGCCTCCTTCCCGCCCGGCCCCCCGGGTACCGGACCCCCTTCCCCCTCGGGCATGGGGGGCCTCGGAAATGCGATGCCCTCGCCGTCGCATTCGCGTAGGCTTCCCCGCATGCGCCTCGTCAGCCTTTTCCTCGTCGCGGCGGTCCACGCCGCCGACCTGCGCCCGAACGTGGTCCTGATCCTCTGCGACGACATGGGCTTCAGCGACATCGGCTGCTACGGCGGGGAGGTCGACACGCCCCAGCTCGACCGGCTGGCCGCGCAGGGAGTCCGGTTCCGCCAGTTCTACAACAACGCCAAGTGCGAGCACACCCGCGCCTCGCTGGTCACCGGACACTGGTGGCACCACGTCGGGGCGTCCGCCTCGGTGACCTACAAGGGCGAGACCTTCGGCGAGCGGATGCGCGCCGCCGGCTACCGCACGCTGATGGTCGGCAAGTGGCATGCGGGCCAGACGCCCTTCCAGCGGGGCTTCGACCGCCACTACGGACTGACCGACGGGTGCTGCAACTTCTGGAACCCCGGGCACGCCCGGCCGGGCGAACCCGAACCGGCGAAGAAGCGGGTCCGGCGCTGGGCGATCGATGACCGGGAGTTCGAGCCCTACACGCCGGAGGACGGGGACTTCTACACCACCGACGCCTTCACCGACCACGCCCTGGACTACCTCGACGAGTACCGGGGAGAGGACAAGCCCTTCTTCCTCTACGTCGCCTACACCGCCCCGCACTACCCGCTGCACGCGTCGAGGGAGGACGTCGCGAAGTACCGGGGTCGCTACCGGGAGATCGGCTGGGACCGGCTGCGGGAGCGGCGCTTCGCGAAGCAGAGGGAGCTGGGCGTCCACCTGCCGAACACCCGGCTCAGTCCGCGGGATCCCGAGCTGCCGGCCTGGGAGGAGATCGAGGAGGCCGAGCGCGACGGCTGGGACCTGCGGATGGCCGCCTACGCCGCGATGATCGACCGCATGGACCGCAACATCGGCCGCCTGCTCGCCAAGCTCGACGAGCTCGGCGAGACCGACAACACGGTGATCTTCTTCCTTTCCGACAACGGCGCCTGCGAGGACTCGGCGGACCGCTCCACGGTGAAGGGCGCGATGCCATGGGAGGTGACCAGCTACCTGACCCAGGGCCGGGTTTGGGCGAATGCGAGCAACACGCCGTTCCGGAAGTACAAGACGACCGACTATGAAGGTGGTACCCACACGCCGATGATCGCCTGCTGGCCGGGAAGGACGCCTGGCGGCACCTGGACCAACCACGTCGGGCACCTGATCGACTTCACGCCGACCCTGCTGGAGCTGGCCGGCATCGAGATCCCCGAGTCGCTTCCGGGCCGCTCGCTGGTGCCGGTCCTCAAGGGCGGGGAGGTCGACCGGCCCTGGCCGATCTTCTGGCAGTTCGGCAGGTCGGCCGCGATGCGGGATCGCGACTGGAAGATCGTCCGCCACGGCAGCAAGGCCTCGTGGGAGCTCTACGACCTGTCGCAGGACCGGACGGAGCTGAGCGACCTCGCCGCGGAACATCCGGACCGCGTGGCGGAAATGGCCGGGAAGTGGGAGGCCTGGTGGAAGGACCAGGGGCAGGTGGATCCGGGCCAGGGGCAGGGCGGCCAGTGATGGGTCGCGCTCGCAGCCACCGCGAGACGAATCCGATCGCGACCCTTCGCGGACCGGCCCCTTCCACCGGCTCTTGAGCAAGTCGGTGCCCAGTGATTCGTCCCCCCAAAGCGGTCAGTCCCGTCTTTCGCGCATAAGGGTGTCTCGCTCATCTTCCAGCACGGGTTCCCGGGGGGATGAACCTTAGCGTCACCGGCCTCCTTCCTCGGCCCCCGTGGCCGGGCTGAGCACTCTTCCGGGCAGGGATCACCGGATCCATGGTCTGATTCCACGCAACGAATCCCGGCGGGTCAGGCCATGCGGCGATTTTGATCGCAGGTGCGGAGGATTCGAGGGATCCCCATGCTACTACTCTTTGGGCGACTCGTTCCCCACCCAACCCGCTGCCGCCCCCCATGACTTCCCCCCGATGGTTCGCGATCGGATTCGCGCTGCTGTTTCCGGGCCTGGCCACTGCGTTGACCCCCAGTCCCACCACCTTCTCGTTCCAACCGGTCGCGGCGGGCAACGAGCCCGTGAATGAGCCCGCCGTCACCTTCGTCGGGTTCGGCGTGAACGCCCCGGTCTACGACCTACTGGGCCGGCCGGTGTTCTTCGGCGTGCTGCAGGGCCCGGGCTACGTCGCGAGCAACAACACGGCCTTCCTGCGCCGGTCGGGCGCGACCTTCCTGACCGAGGTGCAGGAAGGCACGGACGCCCCCGGACTGTCGGGCTACAAGTTCACCGCCCTCTTCCGCCCGGTGGCGCCGGACTCGTTGGACGACTCGTTCGCCTTCAAGGCGACCGCCCGCAACGAGGCACAGGCCAGCAACCGGAACGGCATCTGGCGGCGCGCGGGTGCCGGGGTGAGCCTGGTCGCCCACGAGGGACAGGCGGTCGGCGGACTCGGAACCATCGCCGCGCTCGGCTTGCCGGTGTGCCACAACAACGGTCGCACCGTCCTCGATGTCTACACCTCGTCGCCCAGCCGGGAGGAGCTGTGGCTTGGCGAAGGAGGCGGCTTGGTCCGCATCGCGGCGGCCGGAGAGCCGGCCCCCGGAACGCCCTACAACTTCCGCACCTCCGGCGCCCCGAATGCCACCCTCAACCGCACCGGCACGGTGGTGTTCTACTGGCAGCTGGACACCGCCGGAACGCCCACCGGACTGTGGAAGATGGAAGCGGGCACGGTGTCCGCCCTGCTGGTTCCGGGCGATTCGGCCCCGGATCTGCCACCGGGGGTCACCGTCGTCTCGTGTGCGGGCTTCATCAACGAGGCGGGACACGTCGCGGTGCGGGGCACGGTGGGCGGACCGGGGATCGACGACAGCAACGCGTCCTGCGTCTGGGTGGGTCCGCCGACCGAGCTCCGGCTGCTTGCCCGGGCGGGAAACCCGGCCCCGGGAACGACCGCCCGCTTCGCCGGCCTCACGGTGGACGGATTCACCGACAACGGCCTGGTCCTCCTGCAGGCGGCGCTGACCGGTCCGGGCGTCACCCCCGGCCTCAACGACCGCGGGATCTGGCTGGGGGGACCGGCCGGCCTGACCAAGGTCATGAGGCACGGGGACCCGGCTCCGGGCACGGAGGACGGGGTGGTCTTCGGTGGATTCCCGATCGCGATGCTCGCCGAGTCGGGTGAGGTCACCCTGCACGCCGGGCTGGACGGTCCGGGCGTCGTCTTCACCGAGAACGACGAGGGGATCTGGTCCACCGCCGGGGGGCCGCTCTCGCTGGTCCTGCGCCTCGGGCAACTGTTCGAGACCACGCCGGGCGTCTCCGAGCGCATCACCGACATCCGGGAAGAGAGGCCCGGACCGTTCGCGGGGCGCCCCCGCGCCCATCGCCCGGACGGGCGCTTCCTCGCCAACCTCGCCCTGGAGGACCCATCCAGCTTCGTGAGCCGGGCCGCCATCTACGAGGTCGCTCCCGCCCGAGGACCGAACTTCACGGTGTGGAAGGCCACCGTCTTCGATCCCGCGGATGTCGACACGCCGGCCGCCGCCCCGGATGCCGACTTCGACGGCGATGGCTTGGTCAATGCCTTCGAGCAGCTGTTCGGCCTGGACCCGACCGTTGCGGACGCCCGGGCGGCCGACTTGGTCCGAATCGAGAGCGATCCCCCGGGCGGAATCGCCCTGACCTTTCCGATCGTCACCCCCCAGCCCGACGTCGAGGTCGGGTTCAGCATCACCACCGACGGCCGGACCTGGAGGCCGGCGGCGCCGGGCGCGGTGACCATCGAGGCTGCCGATCCCGGGGTCCTGCTCCACCGCGCCGCCTTCGGCCCCGAGAGCCTGCCCGGCCCCCGCGGCCTGATCCGGATCACCGCCACCAAACCTTGAAGCCCCCGGTCAGCCGGGCGCCCTGCGGCCGGCGGGACGAACAGGGGCCTCCCGCTTCCAATCTCGCCTTCGGGGAACGGGGGCGGTGGAAGACGGGGCTGAACCCGCGCCCATTTTGAGCCCCCGTTCAGAGTGCTCGAAAACCGGACTGACCCCGATTTCGCTCACCGACGTCCGTTCCCCCATCCGGCAACCACTCCCGTCTGTCCTTCAGCCGGTCCGTCGCCTAGCATGGCGGGTGAGGCCATGCGTTTCAGCCTTCTAAGAGCAGGGGGATACTTCGCCGGGGGGCTTTGGACCGGCCGGGGCGGACGCGCGCGCATCGAGGCCCGGCAACTGCGGAACCTGCGGGGGCTGGTGGCCAAGGCACGGCGCGACTCGCCCTTGTTCCGGCGCCTCTACGCCGACCTGCCGCCCACCGGGGAGATCACGCTGCACGACCTTCCCGTGACCCGGAAACCCGACCTCATGCGGGAATTCGACGACTGGCTGACGATCCGTTCCCTGCCCCTCGCCCGGGCCCGGGAACATCTCCGGGACATGGGGAAGATCGGCGTGCCCATCGATGAGGTCGCGATCTTCCGGACCTCCGGGACATCGGGGGAACCGGCGGTCATCGTGCTGCCCTCATCCATGCTGGAGTACTGCTTCGGCATCCTGCTGGCGCGGCTCGACCGGGCGCAGTGGAAGCTCCTCCGGGAAACCCGCAGGTCGGGCGAGAACGTGACCATCACCGGCGGCAACGGCCACTTCGCCGGCGCCGGGCTCAACGCCCTGATGCACCGGCTCGCGCCGAGGGTCGCCGGGCGCCACACCTTCATCGAGGCGGAGCAGCCGATCTCCCGGGTCGTGGAGACGCTCAACGCGATCCCGAAGATCGCCTCCCTCCTGACCTATCCCAGCACCCTCACCCTTCTCGCCAGGGAACAGGAAGCCGGGCGGCTGCACATCGAGCCGGTGCTCATCAAAACGGGTGGCGAGACGCTCACCGCGGAGCTCCGCGAACGGGTCCGCCGCGCGTTTCCCGCGCTGAAGCACGACATCCTCGATGCCTATGCCAGCACCGAGTGCCTGGTCACTTCGAGTCAGTGCCGCCACGGCCGGCATCATGTAAACGAAGACTGGGTCATCCTCGAGGCGGTCGACGAAGCGATGCGGCCCGTCCCCGACGGCGTCCGGTCGGCGTCCGTGCTGCTCACGGTGCTGGCCAACGGCGTCCAGCCCTTCATCCGCTACGATCTGGGCGACTGCCTTCGTTTCGACCCGGAGCCCTGTCCCTGCGGGTCGCCGTTCCGCAGCTTCCAGGTGGAAGGCCGCGAGGCGACGCTGGTGCACGTGGGCGAGGTGACACTGTCGCCGCTCGTCTTCGATCTGGAGCACGAGCACGCCCGGCGGGTCCAACTGGTCCAGACCGGCGCGCGGGCATTCGAGCTGCGGATCGAACCGGCCAACGGCGCGGTCGCCGGGGTGGTCTTCGAAGAGGTCAGCGCCTCGGTGAAACGCGTCTTCCGCGACAACGGCGTGGCGGACGTCACCGTCCGGGAAAGCCCGGCCCCGCCCCAACTTGCCGCCAGCGGCAAGTTCCATGAAGTGCTGCCGCTGAGCGGGGACGGCGCCCTGTCTTGAGTCACGAAGGGACCCCGCCTTCTCGACCGCCGAAGCCCGGGAGGGGCGCTGGGAAGCGGCCGCCGGCCACGCCGAAGGTCAACCACCCCTCTTCGCGAGAGTGGCAAAGGCCTGCGCCTTCCACTGCGTCCTCCATTGCCCGCCTCCGCCGGGCCTGATACCGGTTGGGAATGACTCGAATTGACGAAATCAGCCCCGACCTCTTCCGGCTTTCGATTTACGTCCCGGAGTTCGACATGCAGTTCAACCATTTCCTCGTGCGCGACGAGGAGCCCCTGCTCTTCCACGCCGGCCTGAAGGCGATGTTCCCGGCCTTGAGGGAAGCGGTCGCGAAGCTCATCGATCCGGCCACGCTGCGCCACATCGCCTGGAGCCATTTCGAATCGGACGAAGTCGGCGGCCTCAACCAATGGCTCGAGCTCGCGCCCAACGCGCAGCCGGTGTGCACCCTGGTCGGCAAGCTGGTGAGTGTCGACGGTTTTGCCATCCGCCCGGCCTTCGGCATGACCGCCGCCGACGTGCTGAGTACCGGGAAGTACCGTTACCGCTTTCACCGCTCTCCCCACATCCCCCATGGTTGGGACGCCGGGGTGCTGTTCGAGGAGACGACGCGCACGCTGTTCTGCTCCGACCTGTTCCACCATTTCGGTGATGTCGAGGCCACCACGACCTCCGACCTCATCGGTCCCACCGAGGAAGGGATGCGGCGGATGCAGGATGGCCCGCTGGCGGGCTACATGCCTTATACCCGCCAGACCGAGGGCGTCCTCCGCTCGCTGGCGGAACTGAAGCCGGAAGCCCTCGCGGTCATGCACGGCTCCTCCTTCATCGGCCCCAGCGACCGGATGCTGAACGATCTCGCCGGGGTGATTCGTGTCGCTTTCGACAAGCCCTGGGAACCGGAAGGCTGAAAGCGGCCATCGGATCCCGGACGTTCCGGGCGATCGAGGGAGAGGCGAATGCCGTCCATCGCGCTATGAGCCCTTCTGCTTTTGCAACCTTCGGTTTTCGGGACCGGCCCCGTTCACCGACCCCTTCCAGACCCTTTCACGTTCCGAACGAAGAAGCGCTTCCGATCAACCGGCAGTCCGGCCCGGCATGGCGAAGCTCGATCGAAAGGCGGAGGAACGCGGACACGTTTCAAGCGGTCGCACCCCTCGCGTGCCCGCCCCCATGAAACCCACGATCCCGCTCCGCCGCCTCGTCCTTTCCTTCCTCGCCTGCTTCGCGGCCCTGGCAAATCCGGGCCGTGCCGCGGATCCCGGCGCCGAGGGAAATGGCGACCGACTGATCGGCCCGGACTACACCATCGATCCCGACCTGACCGACCGGGGAAACCCCAAGGGCAAGTCCTTCGAGTTCCGCATGCCGCTGGCCGACAGCCGGGTTTTCCGCGGCGATGACAAGACGCTCGATGCCGCCAAGAAGGTCCGCACCGAGCGTCGCATCTTCGTTTACGTCCCCGCCGCGTACGTCGATGGCACCGATGCCCCCATTCTCGTCATGCACGACGGCCCCTCCCACCTCGACCTCGTCCGCCACGCCCTCGACAACCTGACGATCTCCGAGGACCCGGGTCGCCGCCTTCCGGCGTTCATCGCCATCGCGGTGGAGAATGGCGGCGACGACAGCAAGGGCAGCGAGCGAGGGCTGGAATACGACACGATGTCCGACCGGCTCGCCCGCTTCATCGCGGAGGAGGTCCTTCCCGCCGCCCTCGCGAACGAAGAGATCCGCGGCGCCTACCCGAAGCTTGCCTTCACCTCCGATCCCTGGGGCCACGCGGTGATGGGCTGCAGCTCGGGAGGTGCCGCCGCACTCACCATGGGCTGGTTCCGGCCCGACCTGTTCCGCCGGATCATCACCTACTCCGGCACCTTCGTCGACCAGCAGGACGACGATGCCCCGGAGGAAAGGGACTACCCGCTCGGCGCCTGGGAATACCACTCCGGCATGAAGCTCATCGAGAAGTCTGCCAGGAAGCCGCTGCGGATCTTCACCCACGTCTCCGAGCACGACAACGGCGCCGAGCTCCCGGAGTCGAGCCATCACAACTGGGTCTTGGCCAACGAGCGCACCGCGGCCGCCCTGAAGGAGAAGGGCTACGACTACCGCTTCGTCTTCAGCCGGGCCAGCGGCCACTGCGACCGCAAGGTCTTCGAGGCCACCCTGGCCGACACCCTCGTCTGGGCGTGGCGCGACGATCCTGACGAGTAGCGTCCTCGTCAGACCGGATGCCGCCGTGGGCAACCTTCGCTTTCCGGGTCCGCCCCGGTTCACGCCCAATGGAGCGCCGGTTTTCAACCGGCATCGCCTCGTTGGCAGGCCCCCTCCGATCCCTTGGCTCGCGCGAACAAGAAGGGGCCCCTGCGCGGTTCCAATTCCAAGGGCGGCACGCCGCACCTTCCTTTTCCGGGACCGACCCCATGCACGACTGCTAGGAATTACGACTGCTAGGAATTTGCTTCTGCGGGAGGAACCTGAAACAGCCGTTGGGCCGGACCGGAGGGCGGGGAAATGGGGGTTGTCCTTTCTGGTGGCGAAGTGCCCGAGGGGCTGAGCTGGTCCGCCTTCGTTTTCCGGAATCTTGTACCGGTCACGCTGGGAAATCTTGTGGGCGGAGCGGGGCTCGTCGGGCTGGTCTACCACGTCATCTATCGACGCGGCTCAGGCAGGTGAAACCCTGCTGCCGAAACTACGGCAGATCCCGGAGGACGAGTTCGCGGTCGGCGGTGTCGGCGAGCGAATCGGCCCAGCGGCGGGCGCCTGCCGGGTCCCGCGCGGCCCATTGGCGGGTGACGTTCCTCAGCACGGTCTCCCGGTGGGGTCCCGGGGGCAGGGTAATTGCCCAGTTGGCGGTTGCGGAGGGGTTTTCCCGTGCCCAGTGGACGGTGGTGTCAACGAAGCGGGTCGTGATCTCGTCGGTCATCCAATCCGGGTCGGTCTCCAGCACATGACGGTAGGCGGGGCCGACGTCCTTGAGCGCGCTGTCCCACGGCCGGCTCTTGGCAACGAGAGTCTGCATCCTCGCGGTCTCCGGGTCGGCGCCGGGTGAGGGCGGTTCCGACGGAATCTCAAACGTGGGTGGCCACGGGCCCCAGCCGGGGATGGCGGGGCCTCTCCTCGGGTTTTCATCGCGTTGTTTTTGGAGCCGGACGTAGTGGTCGTATTCCTCCTGCGCCGCGGCCCGGGCCTCCGGGTAGGGGATGGTGGCGATCCATTCTCCGGCTCCCTTCAGATCCTCATAGTGACGCCGTTCCAAGGCCTCGAGTGCCAGCGCGATTCGGACCTTGGGCGTCAGCGCGGTGGCCATCAGGGCGTCGACATCGCCAGCGCCCTGAAGAATATCGGCAGCCTCGAGTTGGTAGACTTCGAGAAGAGCGGGCGACATTCCGAGTTCCGAAGGTTTCGCCTTCAGCCAGCCTTCCATGTCGCCTTGGACGATGAGGTGTTCGACCGACCTCGATGCGATCTCCAACCACTCCGGAGGCATGTCCTTCACATGCTCGAGAACGTTCAGAACTTCCCCGCGCTTCTCCCACGGCGTGGAATCCCCGATCAGTGAGAGCATCCCGGAGAACACATGGGAAGGCATGTTCTCCTCTTTCATCCAGGCGATGGTCGAGGCGGGGTCCTTCAACCAGCGTGGCTGGGCCACGCGCGACTGGATCTTCGATCGCCAGTGACTCGGCCAGCTTCGGCTGAGCTCGATCAATTCGTCGCCGTGGGTTTCCGCGAGCGAACCGAGTTCCCTGAACAGCTGGTGAGAGTGATTGAGTCCGCACTTTCGGGCGGACAGGTCGATGATCCGGAGGGCGCGTGCCGGGTCGGAAGCCGCCCACTGCTTGAGTGCGTCCCCGCTGAAGGATTCGAGAATCCAGGGGTGGGCATTCTCGAGGAAGCGCAATGCCTTGTCGGGGTCTTCCCGCATCCAGTCCACGAACTGCGCCTCGGCCTTCTTCAAGTCGGAGACCCGGAGTTCGACGATGGCCCTACCGCGATCGGTGGCGGTGAGTCGAGCGGTAAGGATCTCCCTGAAAATCCGGTCCTGCAGCGGATCACCGGATCGAAGCGAGCCGCGACGGTTCCAGGCAGGGAGATCGCGGAGCGGGATCGCATTCGCGAACCGGACGAGGCCGCGGAGGCGTTCGGTGGGATTCGTTTCCGAGAGGATGCGGTCGAGTTCGGACAGGTTCAGTGAGGATCGGGGCTCCCGCTTCGGGCCGGCATTCGCGCTCCGGTCGCGTGCGATCTTCGGTGGACGCACGGGGACGTCGTCCGAAGGGTTCCCCGACGGGACGCTTCGGTTCCAGCCGAGACCGAAGCCGATCGCGAAGGTGGCGGCGCTGAGAAGATACAGGACCGCTTTCATCATTCCGCTTTGCCTTTGATTTCGGAGTAGATGGCGCGGATCTCGTCCGTGGCCGCTTCGGATTCGGCAAACTTTTCCATCCCGGTCGGGCTGTAATTCTCCAAGTCGGATGCGATCCTCCGGATCATTTGCCGGCGCGCCTCGTCGTCGGATATGCGGGTGGCTTGCCGGATGGCTTCCTGCCTGTCCGGGTAGTAGCCGCGCCCGTCACTTTCCAGGTTCGCGATTTCCGAGACGAGCGGGACAAGGAAGGCATCCTGCGTCGGACCCGGAGGAAGGGATCTTACCCAGCCGGCGTAGCCGACCTGGTCACGCAGCATCCACTCGCGGCCGAGGATCTGGGCCGGGCTGCCGGTCTCGACCGCATCGGTCCTGCTGGAAAGAAGCGCCATCGTTTCGTCCGGCGCGGCCGCGGAAAGACTTTTCAGCCAGCCGTAGTCGACGACCCAGCCGTCCATCTTCTCCTCGCCGTTCGGCTGGACAACCGCGATCCGGCCTCCGTTCGGGTAGTCGCGAAGAGCGTCGGCAAGCAGGTCGATGGAATGGCGTGGGTCTTCGTCCGCCAGCGCCTGTCCGACTATGGCCAGCAGTCCGGTCACGTTCGCGGTGCCTTCCTGCGAACGGGCGAACTCGATCGCTTGGTCCGGGTCGTGGTTGGCAAGTGCCAGGACGTAGGCCGACACCAACTCGGAACGTTCTTCGCCGGGGGGGAGCAGTGCCGCGATGGCCGGCAGTTCCTCGGGGGGAAAGGACTTCAGCGCGCCGGCGATCACCTTCTCATTGGCGACCTTCGATGCTTCACCCGTTTCGAGTTTTGCGGCGAGCCACCTGACGGCGGCCTCGGGGTCGGATGCGACCCACTTGTCGAAAGCGAGCGAGGCCTTGACCTCACGCAGATTCAACATTTGCCACCCCACTTCCTCCGGATCGGGGGGAATGCGCACCTTGATGCGCTCAAACTCGCTGAGTCGCGCAAAATCGGGAAGGTTCTCCTCCAACTCCGCCGCCCGGTGGGGGTCGACTTCCGCCAAAGAGTTCAGGAAAGCGGCGCTTTCCCTCGGCCCCCACCGATTAGACTCGCCCTTCGCACCCGCCGGGGGTGCCAGCCACACCTCAAGCGACGACAAGGCGGCTTCGATAGCAACCCGGGCCCATGCGGCATAGCCCAATGGATGGCGCTGGACCACCTCGATCATCGCTTCTGGGTCGAGTTCCGCCCAGCGGATGAGGATCACGGCAGTCAGCGGGTCGAGGCCATTGCTGAAGCCGGGTTGGGTCTCGTTCCGGAGCTCCCAGAGGCTTTCGATCGTCCCGAGACCGGCTTCGAGGGCGGCTTCCGCAAAGGTCCCGAACCCCGGGCCCTCACGGCTTGCCCAGATGGCATCCGCCGAGCCGGGCAGCGGCGATGCCGAGGGCGTGGGTGCCGGCGGCGGTTCCGGGGTCACCGGCCTGGGCCTGCTCGGGACGGGTGCGATTTCCTGCGCGACGGGATCCTGCTGCGGCATGTCGCCGGGCGCCGGGCGGCTGAGCCACCCCGCACCGAGTCCGAGCGCGAGGGTGGCCAACGGAAGAATCCAGAGCTGTGTGGATGGAGATGGCGGCATCCAGGCGACCTTGATGGCCGTGCTTTCTAAACCAATCGCGGTCGTGTGGGTAGCTCACAGATGGGAAATCGCTTTCGGCGACCCGCCCGCACCGGGGTGAGCCCGGGGAGTATCCCAACCGGCAATCTGAAAGGATTCCCTGCGTCCAAAGGGGGCGGTCCTAGATTTCAAGCATTCGATCCAGCCGCTCCGCCTCCGCCTCGTCATGCGCCCTTGCCGCGTCCCCGCTGACACTCGCCCGGCGACGCACCTTCCCCTGCCCAAGCGCCGCCGCCACCTTCTCTCCGAAACGTTCCTCTCCTCCAAAAAGGGTCGCAAAAAGGGTCCCGAAGAAACGGGGGTTCGGCATGCTGTCCGCGGACTTGGAACAGCGCAACCGCCGCGGCTTTGTTTGTCCTAGCCCGAGGATCCGGGCGACTTCGCCCGCGAGGCGATGCCGGTTTCAAAACCGGCGCTCCAATGGACGAGGAAGTGCTTCGCTCGGTGAGGGTCGTTCAGAAGCACTCCCGGCTCCGCAACCAGCGACTCGATCTCGTCCGGTGACATCGTCGGCTTCCGCAGCAGTCGCAGGTGGCCGGGGTTGTTGCCGCTCCTCTTCATCCACTCCCACGCCAGGCGACCCATGGTGAAGCGGACGTTGAGCTCGACGACGGGTTTCAAGGCCAACGAACCGTCGACGCGGCGGTGGACCATGGCGTCGACGCAAAGCGGGCCTGCGTAGCCGGGGAGGAGGTCGCGAAGCAGCGGGGGGAGGTGTTTGCGGTAGAGTTCGGTTGCCGCTTCGCGGCAGTGGCTAGTAGAAAGTAAAAAGTGACGAGTGTCGGTTTGCGCGAGGAGGTGGCCGAACTTGGGGGCGACGCGGATGCCTTGGAAGCGGCCGGCGGGGTCGTTGTCCATGACGGTGAAGCCGAGCAGCTCGACGGAGCCGCCGGGCTTCGCCTCGTACAACGCGGAGAAGTCGAGCACGCGGTCGAGCCACGGTTCGACGACCACCGCGCCGTGGGCGGCAAGGGTGTTGTCGATCCAGCCGCGGGTCCTGGCCGGATCGCTGTCGGCATTCACCCGAAGGTGTCCGCGGCCGGAACAGGCGAAGGGGGCCTTGAGCAGGGCCTGGGGCACCCAAGCCATTTCCTCCTCGTCGTCGTTCTCGTTCTCGATTCTTGTGCGAGGATTCGAGGACGACGACGAGCAGGAGGACGATGGAGACAGGTGGCGGGCGACCGCCGCGAGGACCCTGTCCGCATCGTGAAGAAGCTCGCCGGTTTCCGGGACCGGGCCGAGGGCGTGTTCGAGCTTGAGGCCGATGGCCTTGGAGAACCATTCGTTGGGGAATGGTTCGCGCCACGGGTGCTCCATGTCGGGGGCGATGGCGTCCCGGAAAGGGGCCAGGGTTTCGGAGGCATCCGGCGACCACGCCCAGGGGCGGAGGCCGGACAGCTTGCGGGGGGAAGAACCGGGTGGGGAGTGGGCGGGACGCCCACGCTCCTTGAGCGGGACGATCTCAGGCAGCTCGAAGCCCGCGGCTTTCAGCCTCTGCAGATGCTCGACCGACGGCGGACGGCGCATGAGGACGGCGTCGTCGCGGCGGCAGCAGGCGAGCATGAGGGCCTCGAGGTCGTGCTCGAGGGCGAGCGAGACCTTGTCGGGCTGCCAGCGCTTGCCCATGGCGGCGGCGCGGGCGTGGGACTCGGCGCTGGGGTTGAACCAGTGGAGCACCGGGGTGCGGCCGCGCGAGACCTCGCAGACCTCGAGGTGGCGGATGAAGTCCTCGTCGAGCCCGGCGAGCCGGCGGCTCTCGGCATTGAAGGGGGCGAGCCCCTTCGCCCGCGCCGGGGTGAGCGGAAACGACAGGCAGCGGCGGAAGCCGTCCCAGTCGGTCTCGCCGCGCTGCTTCCAGCGGCGGAACCATTTCACGCCGTGGCCGACGTGGCCGATCTCGTCGAGGTGGATCTTCTCCAACACGGCGGCGGTGGCGGTGTCGCCGACCTCGCGGAAGAGCGCGGCGTAGTGCCTGGAGAAGTCGAGGTTGGCCTGTTCGAAGGTGAGGTTGAGGCGGGTGACGAAGTCGAGCGGCGTCTCCATCGGGGCGACGATGCGCCAGAAGTAACTGCTGACCGGCAGCTCGCCGAAGGCGATGCCGCACTCGCGCATGCGGCGGACGTACATCAGGGCGTGGGCCTGTTCCTCGCGCATCGCCTCGTAGACGCCGGCGCGGTACTCCTTCGGCGCGTCGGGAAAGCGGAGCAGCACGAGCGCCATCAGCTCGGCGGCGAGGAGTTCGTGGTTGGCGAGGAAGTGGAGCATCACGCCGCGCTCGCGGTCGTCGTCGAGGCGGTGGATGCCGGGGAAGTCGGCCTTCACGCCATCGGCGCGGATCCGCAGCTCGGCGGGTCGGCCGGGGGCGTCGGGCAGCGCGATGGCGGGACCGGGCGAGTCGTCGGACGCGGTGACGGGCCCGGGGGCGAGCTTTTCCTCGAGCGAGGTGGCGAAGAGGACGCGCTCGGCAAGGTCGCGCATCTGGATCTCGCTCCGGCTCACGGGGGCAGGATGAACCACGGAAGCCACGGAAGGCACGGAAGGAATTCGGCCGGGAGGCCGGTTGCGGGGGCGCCCGCGCCGGTCCCGGTCAGTACTGTTCCTTGGGCACCACCCGGAAGAGCTGGTCCATCAGGCGCTGGCCGACGCCGCGCGCCGGCTGGCGGCGGACGGTCTGGTCGCTGTTGACCCAGTAGGGCCTGCCCTTCGCGTCCAGCAGGACGCGCCAGGCGTTCTCCGGCCGCATGTCCCGCTCCATCACCTCGGCCAGCTCCCGCGCGAGTCCCGGGGAGCGCACGAAGACGCCGGCCTCGGTGTTGATGCGGAACGAGCGGGGGTCGAAGTTCATCGAGCCGATGAAGGCGTACTCACGGTCGACGACCACCGCCTTGGTGTGCAGCCCGGTGAAGCCGCTCACCACCGGCGGCACGTCGACCAGCGAGCGGATCGCCGGGTCCGACCGCAGCTCGTAGAGTTCCGCTCCGGCCCGGATGAAGTCGTCGCGCCAGCCCTTGTAGTGGCTGTTGACCGCGGGGACGTCGTGGGAGGCCAGCGAGTTGGTCAGGATCCTCACGCGGACGCCCCGCCCGGTCAGCGACCGCACGAAGTCGATCGCCGGCTGCCCGGGGATGATGTAGGCGTTGGTGATCAGCAGTTCCTTCCGGGCCATCCCCATGAAGCCGAACATCCGCTCGGCGACCTCCTGGGAGATGGTGTTTCGGGTGGTCTCGTCGTAGACGATCCGGCTTTCCCCGATGTGAAGCTCGCCCGCCAGCCGGGCGGCCTCCCCGCGCCAGTCGCGGGCGCCGGTGCCGAAGGCCGCGAGCTCGGGGGCCGCGCGGTTGCGCGCCTGCAGCTTGGCCCAGGCCTGCTCCACGAACGCGGGGTCCGGGTCGACGTCGAGGTTCGCCGCCGACACCACCCACTCGCTGTTCCAGAAGTGGTCGAACATCTCGTTGGCCTGGCGCGCGCAGCGGCCGAAGCCCAGCACGTCGAGGTCGTGGAAGTTGTAGTCGTGGCTCAGCCCGAAATAGTGGTCGCCGATGTTGCGCCCGCCGATGATCGCGGCGTTGCCGTCGGCGATGACCAGCTTGTCGTGCATGCGGGTGTTGAGGCGCTCCATCCGGGCGAGCATCTCGCCCCCGCGGGATAGCAGCCCGCGCTTCCTCCAGGGATTGAACAGTCGCACCTCGATGTCGGGGCGGCGGTCCAGCTCGTGGATGAAGCGGTCCTCCCCGATGGTCAGGAGGTCGTCGACGATCAGGCGCACCCGGACGCCCCGGTCCGCGGCGAGGATCGCGCGCTCGAGGAGGAGTCGACCACTAGAGTCGTCGTACCAGAGGTAGGTCTGGATGTCGAGCGACGACACCGCGGAGTCGATCAGCGCCAGGCGGGCGTTGAGCGCGTCCCGGCTCCCGTCGAGCAGCCGGAAGCCGGAGCTCTGCGCGCCGTGCCGGTTGGTGACGCCGCGGGACAGGTCGTGCAGCAGCCCGTCGCGGGCGGGCGGCAGCGCGTGGGTCGGGGCGGGGCGGACGATCTCCTCCTTCAGGGCCGGCCCCATGCAGCCCGCCAGCATCAGCGCCAGCGCCGCATGGCACCCGGCGCGGAGGAGCCGCGAGGGCACCACCGCCTGGCGGTCGTTCCGGGTCGGGGCGACGACGGATTTCGCGCGAGGCATCGTCGCCGTCGCGCCCCTGCGGGGGTCTGGCACCATTCGGCTCGGGCTCATCACAACGGTCGCGCGGGCATGGATCGGCAGGGGCCGGGGTCCCGGCCCCTGCCGTCTCCGCGCTTCGAATCCCTAGGGGACGGGCGCCGGCTCCGGCAAGTCGGAAACGCCCCGCGCCCGGACCGGTGCTCCCTGCCGGTCGCGGGTGGCGGTTGGACATTCTCCCGGGGGCTGCCAGCTTGGGGTGACCTTCGCATCATGGACGACAACGGCTTCAGCATCTTCGAGACCCGGCTCCAGGTCCGGCCGGACGACATCGACATGAACGCCCACGTGCACAACAGCCGCTACCTCGACTACGTGCTCGCCGCGCGCTTCGACCAGATGGAGCGCTGCTACGGGATGTCGATGGAGCGCTTTCTCGAGCGGGGCCTGAGCTGGTTCGTGCGCACGGCGCACATCGAGCACAAGCGCCCGCTGTTCCTCGGGCAGTGGATCACGGTCCGCACGCGGATCGGCGGGATCGCCCGACGCGGGGTGAGGGTCGACTTCGAAATCCTGCGCGAGGAGGACGGGCGGGTGAGCGCCGACGGCTACCTCGACTACCAGATGGTGCTCCGCGAGACCGGCCGGCCGGTGACCCTCCCGGAGGACATCGTCGCGAAGTACTCGGTGTAGCCGGTGGTTGGGCGGCCCGGTTCGTGGGCGGTGCGCATCGCCTGGCGCTCGTCCCCGCCGAGCGTTTGGGCTCAGGTCGAGCCGTGTCATGCCCCCGCGCTTGTACTTGCGCGCCCCCCCGGGTTGTCACTAGACAGAAGGGTGGTCAACCGGCCGGGCATTGCCGGTGACTCCCAACCCAGGAACCCTTGGCATGATGACGATCCAATTCTCTCCCGGACTCCTCGGTCTCGCGCTGTTCGCCGCCTCCGCCGGCCTCTGCCAGGCGGCGGTTTCGGTGGTCGGCACGGCGAGCGCAGAGAACACGGCCACTCCCGGCACCTCGGTCACGATTTCCGGCTTCTCCATGGGCGCGGGCAACGCGCTGGTCGTCGCGATCAGCACCGAGCACGACAACGGCGGGACGGCCCCCGCCTTCGCGG
>Ga0207814_100611_pt1 | contig 17073 bp, 19 predicted proteins | sample TtaePargueraPR_7_FD_187755 | JGI IMG/M metagenome (GOLD analysis project Ga0207814, IMG submission 187755) | Aerobic enrichment media microbial communities from Bioluminiscent Bay, La Parguera, Puerto Rico - Tt and P1 (2) (SPAdes) | ecosystem: Environmental > Aquatic > Marine > Unclassified ... | reverse complement strand
CCCGCCAGCCCACGATGTTCCCCGCGAGCGTCTCATTGAGCCCGGACACGTAGGCGAGAAGCTGCTTGGAGGCGGTGTTGAGCTCGACGCCGACGGCGTTCACGCAGCTCTCGACGACGTCGTCGAGGCTCCGCTTGAGCGCCCGCGGGTCGACGTCGTGCTGGTACTGCCCGACACCGATCGCCTTCGGGTCGATCTTCACCAGCTCGGCCAGCGGATCCATCAGCCGCCGCCCGATGCTGACCGCGCCGCGCACCGTGACGTCCTCGTCCGGAAACTCCTCCCGGGCCACCTCGGAGGCCGAGTAGACCGAGGCTCCGCTCTCGTTGACGACCACCAGGGGAATCGACGCCGGCAGCTTCAGTCCGCGGACGAAGGCCTCGGCCTCCCGGCTCGCCGTCCCGTTGCCGATCGCGATCGCCTCGACCCGGTATTCCCTCACCAGGCCCACGAGCTCTGCCGCCGCCTCACCGAGTTGGTGCTTCGAGCCCGCCGTGGCGTGCAGCACCGTGTGGTGGAGGAGGCGCCCCTGCGGGTCGAGCACCACCGTCTTGCAGCCGGTCCGGAACGCCGGGTCGATCGCCAGGATCCGCTTGCGTCCGAGCGGCGAGGCCAGCAGCAGCTCGCGAAGGTTGTCGGCAAACACCCGGATCGCGGTCTCGTCGGCCGACTTCTTGCCGAGCAGGCGCATCTCGGTCTCCATCGACGGCATCAGCAGGCGCTTGCAGCCGTCCTCGGCCGCCTCCCGCACCTGGGCGGCCGCCTCCCCCGCCCCCTTCACCCACTCCGCTACGGCGAACGCCGTAATTCGTTCGAGCGGAACCGAGATCCTCATCATCAGGAAGGCCTCCTTCTCGCCCCGGCGGATCGCCAGCATCCGGTGCGACGGAATCTTCGCCAGCGGCTCGCTCCACTCGAAGTAGTCGCGGAACTTCGCCGCCCCGGGGTCGCTGTCCTTGCCGTACATCACCCTCGAGGACACCACCGCCTCCTCCTGGTAGACCTTCCGGGCCCGGCCCCTGAGATCGGCGTCGTCGGCCACCCGCTCGGCCACGATGTCCCGCGCCCCGGCCAGCGCCTCCTCGGCCGACGCCACCTCCTTCGCGGCATCGACGAAGCGGTCCGCCTCCCCGCCGGGGTCCTGGTCCTGGTTCGAGAGCAGCCAGTCGGCGAGCGGCTCGAGCCCCTTGTCCCTCGCCTTGGTGGCGCGGGTCTGCCGCTTCGGCCGGTGGGGCGCGAAGACATCCTCGAGGGCGTTCATCGTCGCCGCGGCCAGCACCTTCCCCCGCAGCTCCGGTGAGAGGAGCCCCCGCTCGTCGAGGGACTTCAGGATCGCCGTGCGCCGCGTGTCGAGTTCCGCCAGTTGGATCATCCGGTCGCGGATGGTCTGGATCTGCACCTCGTCGAGCGAGCCCGTGGCCTCCTTGCGATAGCGGGAAATGAAGGGGACCGTGCCGCCCTCGGCCAGCAAGCGGGCGGTGGCGGCGACCGACCGGGCCGCCAATCCGGTCTCCCGGGTGATCGTTTCGAGATGGGCGGAACTGGAGTCGGAGATCGCTTCGGTCATGGGTGAAGCGCCCTTTTATCCGCCCCGCTCGCGCGGTGGCAAGCGACGGGATTTTTCAAGTCGAAACCCCGGCGACGGCACGTCCTAGGCGTGCTTCTCGATGACCGCGTAGGCGTTGTGGTTGTGGATCGACTCGAAATTCTCGGCCTCCACGCGGTACCAGAGGATCTCCTCGTGGGCGTTCGAGCGTGACGCCACGTTGCGCACCAGGTCCTCGACGAAGACCGGGTGGTCATAGGCCCGCTCGGTCACCGCCTTCTCGTCGGGCCGCTTGAGCAGGCTGTAGAGCTCGCAACTGGCGGATCGCTCGACCAGCGCGATCAGGTCCTCGATCCAGATCGGCTCGCGGAATCGCACGGAATAGGTCACCACGCCCCGCTGGTTGTGCGCCCCCCGGTCGCTGATCTCCTTCGAGCAGGGGCAGAGCGTGGCCACCGGAACCATCACCGTGACCACGAAGTCGACCGCGCCGCCGGCCTCGGCCTCGACCTCGAAGCGAACCTCGTAGTCCATCAGGCCGGGCTTGCCGGTGACCGGTGCGGGCTTCGAGCGGAAGAAGGGGAACTGGAACTCGACGTGCGCCATGCGGGCGTCGAGGCGCTCCAGGAGTTCCTCGGGCAGCGATGCCATCGAGCGCACGTCGAGGCAGCCGCCGTGGGCATTGAGCGCCTCGACGAAGCGGCTCATGTGGGTGCCCTTGTAGTGCTCGGGCAGGTCCACCGCGAGCGCCACCGTGGCCACCGTCCGCTGCGTCGACCCGTCCCGGTCGCGGACCTCGACCGGAAACCGCAGGCCCTTCACCCCCACCCGGTCGATCGGCAGGTTGCGGTCGTCGCGCTCGTTCTGGGTGTCCTTGAGTTCCTTCATCGCCGGCAGTCGGAAAACAAAAAGCCCGCCGCGTGGTCACGGGCAGGCTTTCTCGAAGAGGCTTCGGTGGAGCGACCCGGTCAGCGCATGAGATTGACCGAGCGGGCGCGCCGGATCTCGCGGGTGATGCGGCGGTGCAGCTTGGCCGACACGCCGGTCACGCGACGCGGCAGGATCTTGCCGGTGTCCGAGGTGAACTTCGCCAGAAGGTCCGGATTGGTGTAGACCACCTGCTCGACGGGGATGTCGAGGCGGCGGCGGGGCATGGTGCGGTTCGCCTTGCGGAAGGCGATCCGGCGTTCGACGGTCTTCGGTTCGGACATGATCGGTTAGCGGAGTTCGCGGTGGAGGGTGCGGCGCTGGAGGGCCGGATTGAACTTCACCTTCTCCAGGCGACCCGGAGTACGAAGGCTCTTCTTGTTGCGCGTCGTCACGTAGCGCGAGGGCGACTTGCCTTCGGGCCGGGCTTCCGTGCATTCGAGGATGATGATCTCGCGTGGCATGAATCGATGGCGGAGAAAGTTGGGGCGCGGAGCCTATTTCAATCGTCGGAGTCGTCAAGCGAAACTGTCGCGCCCTCCTCGTCGTCGGCGTAGCGGCCGTTGCCGAAGCCGACCTCGGCCTGCGGCCGGAAGCGCTGGTTGCCGTATTCCTTCTCCCACCGGGCCTGGCATTCGACGGTCAGCCGGGCGAAGGGAATGGCCTCCAGGCGGGCCTGCGGGATCTTGGCCCCGGACATCTCGCAGACGCCGTAGACGCCACGCTCGATGCGGCGCAGCGCCTGCTCGATCTCGTAGAGGGCGTCCTGCTCCTTGGCCAGCACGCTGAGCGCGAAATCGCGGTCGTAGGCGTCGCTGCCCGCGTCCCCCTGGTGCATCCCGCTGCCCGAGGCCTCGCTGCCTTCCGGTCCGTTGCGGATCTCGCCGGTCACGCCCGACATCGCGTCGACCAGCTCGTCCCGCAGGTCCAGCAGGCGCTGGCGCTGCTTGATGATGAAGGAGGTCAGCTTGACGGCCACCTTGGTCGCCGCGCCGTTGGGAGCGGGCTTCGTCTTCGCCGCGGGCTCGGCGGTCTTCTTCGCCGACTGGGCGGCCACCTTGCGCGGGGCGGCCTTCGAGGCGGCCTTTTTCGCACTTTTGGCGGCCTTTTTCGCCGCTTGCTTCTTCTGGGTGGGTTTCGCCGCCTTCTTGACCGCCTTCTTCGCGGTGGGTTTGGCGGTCTTCTTCTTGGCGGTCTTCTTCTTGGCAGCCATGGATTGTGGTGGGATCAGGGAAGGTCGAGCACCGATGCCCGCGTGACGGGCGAGGGGCGCGGTCGATTAGCGCCTGACTACGCCTCCTGCAAGTTGAAATTTCGGATCATCGACGGTTTTCATCGGGCTCGCGGGGGGCTTGAATTGGCCGCCCGCTCTCCTAAGCTGCGCGCCCCGCCATGGAGCTGAGTTCAATCATCGAAGCACTGGTCACGGCCTCCGACGAGCCGCTGTCATCCGAGGAGCTTGCCCGACTGGTCCGTGCCCGCGTGGCCGAGGCCGAAGACCTCCGGGCCCGCCAGCTCGAGGAGGGCGAGGAGCCCGCCGCCCTGCCGGAGTGGCTCGGCGCGCTCGGTGCGGTCGGCGCCGAGCAGGTGGTGGAGGCCATCGCGAGCCTGAACCGCGCGTACGAGCACACCGGCCGGGCCTTCACCCTGGCCGAACGCGCCAAGGGCTGGCGGATCTTCACCCGGATCGACTACGGCGAGTTCGTCAAGCAGCTGTTCCCGGGGCGCAAGCCGGAGCGGCTGAGCGCGCCCGCGATGGAGACCCTGGCGATCATCGCCTACCGCCAGCCGATCACCAAGGCGGCGATCGAGGCGGTTCGCGGGGTGGCCTGCGACGGCATGCTCCAGAAGCTGCTCGACCGCGAGCTGATCCGGATCGGGGGCCGCGCGGAACTCCCGGGCCGGCCGCTGCTCTACGAGACCACCGACCTGTTCTACGAGCACTTCGGGATCCGCTCGATCGACGACCTGCCGAATGCGACCGAGCTCCGCCAGGTCAAGCTGCCGGAACCCGAACCGGAGGAGCCCGGCCCCACCCCCGAGGAACAGCTTGCCCTGAGCGCCGCCGGCAAGGACGCGGAACCCGCCGAATCCGAGCCACAACCCGAGCAGGAAGGCCGCGAACCGTGAATCTCGACGACATCCGCAAGGGCATCGACCGGATCGACCGGCAGCTCCTGGAGCTGCTCTCGGAGCGTGCCGACCTGGTGCACCAGGTCGGCGAGGTCAAGAAGCGTGACGGGCTCCAGATCTACGCGCCGGAGCGCGAGGAGGCGCTCCTCCGGAAGCTGGTGGAGATGAACCAGGGCCGGCTCCCCGAACGCTCCATTCGCGCGATCTACCGTGAGATCATGTCGGCCGCCCTGGCCCTCGAGGACGATCTGAAGATCGCCTACCTCGGGCCGGAGGGAACCTGGACCCACCAGGCGGCGATCAAGAAGTTCGGCCACTCGGTGGCCTACTCGCCCCAGCCGAATTTCGCCGAGGTCTTCGACCAGGTGACCCGCCGCAAGGCCGATTACGGCGTGGTCCCGATCGAGAACTCGACCGAGGGCGCGGTCTCCCACACCCTCGACCTGTTCGTCGACTCGAACCTCCACATCTGCGCCCAGATCCTGCTGCGGATCGAGAACGGCCTGATGGCCGCGATCCCCCGCGAGGAGATCCGCACGCTCTACTCCCACCCCCAGGTCTTCGGGCAGTGCCGGGGCTGGTTGCTCCGCAGCTTCCCCGAGGCCGAGCTGGTCGAGGTCTCCTCGACCACCCGCGCCGCCCAGATCGCGAGGGAGAAGGCCGCCGAGGGAGCCGCCGCCCTCGGGGGCTCGCTGGCCGCGGAGCTGAACGGCCTGACGCTGCTCGAGGAGTGCATCCAGGACCGCGCCACCAACACCACCCGCTTCCTGGTCATCGGCGAGAAGACCTGCCCGCCCACCGGCAACGACCGGACCTCGCTGCTGTTCGCGATCCACGACCGCCCGGGCTCGCTGGTCCGCGCGCTGCAGGCCTTCGAGCACTTCAACATCAACATGTCGAAGATCGAGTCCCGGCCGTCCAAGCGGAAGGACTGGGAGTACATCTTCTACGTCGACCTCGCCGGGCACTGCGACGACACCAAGCTCACCGAGGCGATCGGCGAGCTCGAGAAGCACTGCTCGCTGGTCAAGCTCCTCGGATCCTACCCGGACACCACCGAGTAGCAGGAAAGGCGCGGGCCTACACCTTCATCACGTCGGCCTCCTTGCCGGCGACGTGCTCCTCGATGGCTTTCACGAACTTGTCGGTGAGGTTCTGCACCTCGGCCTCGTGGTCCTTCTGGCCGTCCTCGGTCAGGGAGTTCTCCGCCTTCATCTTCTTGGCCGCGTCCATCCCGTCCTTGCGGGCCGCGCGGATCCGGACCTTGGCCTCCTCGCCGAGCTGCTTGATGAGCTTGACCATCTCGCGACGGCGCTCCTCGGAGAGCTCGGGGATGGGCACGCGGATCGACCGTTCGGCGGCCGCCGGGTTGAGGCCCAGCTTCGACTCGCGGATCGCGCGCTCGATCTCCGGCCCGGTCGACGGGTCGAAGGGCGACACCATCAGCATGCGCGGCTCCGGCGAGCTGATCACGGCCAGCTGCTTGAGCTTCATCTGGGTGCCGTAGCTGTGCACGAAGACGTCGAGGTTCTCGATCAGCGCCGGCGAGGCCTTGCCGGTCCGCACGGTCGCGAACTCGTGGACCAGGTAGTCCACCGCCTTCTGCATGGTGTCTTCGACTTCGAGGAGCGATTCTTCGGGATCCATGGCGCTTGGTGTCGGTGTGGGTCAGGGTGGCTCAGCCCTCGGCATCGACCACCGTCCCGACGTCCCCGTCGAGAATCGCCTTGGTCACGTTGCCGGGCTCGTTGAGGTCAAAGATGACGATCGGGATGTGGTTGTCCATGCACAGGCTGAAAGCGGTGGCGTCCATCACCTTCAGCTGCCGGGTGATGCACTCGCGGAAGCTGACCTTCTCGAAGCGCTTGGCGCCGGGGTTCTTCTTCGGGTCGGAATCGTAGACCCCGTCGACCATCGTCGCCTTGAGCACCACGTCGGCCGACATCTCGCTGGCACGGAGCGCCGCGGTGGTGTCGGTCGAGAAGAAGGGGCTACCGGTGCCCGCGGCGAACACCACCACCCGGCCCTCGCTCAGGTGGCGGGCGGCCTTGCGGCGGATGAAGGTCTCGGCGACGTTCTTCATCTCGATCGCCGACTGGACGACGCAGGGAACGCCGCTGTGCTCGAAGGCCCCCTGCAGCGCGAGGGCGTTCATCACCGTGGCCAGCATGCCGACATAGTCGGCCGTCGCCCGGTCCATCCCGCGCGCGCTCGCCGAGGCGCCGCGCCAGAAATTCCCGCCCCCCACCACGATGCCGAGCTCGATCCGCCCGGTCGACATCGCGGCCTTCACCTCGCTGGCGATCCGTTCGACGATCTCCGGCGAGATGTTGTCCGTGCTCCCGACCTCGCGGAGGGCCTCGCCACTCAGCTTCAGGATCACTCGTCGCCGGGAGGGGGAATCTTCGCTGCTCATTCGGACCAACTGATCCAATCAGCCGCCCAAGGCGCTTGCAAAGGCAATTCCCACTATTCCTCGCCGAGGACGTAGGCGCAGTCGAGGTCGGTCAGCGAGGCGGTTCCCTCGTTGGTCCCCACGATCCGGATCCTCACCGCGAGCGGGTCGGACTGGGGCGCCTGGTACGCCTCGAGGGTCTTGCGCACCGCCACGATCCCGAGCTTGAGCACCTGCCGCACGGTCAGGTCGACGCCCCCCGGGATCTCGAGCTTGGCGACGTCGAAGCGCACCAGCAGGCCGTCCTCGTCCATCACCGCCCCGATCCCGATGCCGCAGAGCACCAGCAGGTTCGCCTCGTCCACCTGGTAGTTCGGATTGTTGGTGGGCAGCCGGTGGGGCGTGCGGATCGACTCGATGAGGGTCTCCGGAAAGGCACCGGTCAGCGCCATCGGCCGCGAGATCACGGTCGCCTGGAGCGCCTCGCCGGTCTCCGAGATCACCTCGTCGACGTCCGTCTCGTGAAGGCTGATCGGCTCGAAGACAGGGACCACCGAGATGGTCGTGGCGGCGATCGGTCCGGCAAGGGCCGCGAGGGCGAAGAGGAGTCTCATGGCGGTGACCACAGCGTCCCACGTCGCGACCGCTCGATCAATGAGGAGATTCGGCAACCGCTCAGCGAAACACCAGCCGCTCGTCGCCCTGCCGGCCGCGCCACCACTCCTCCGCCGCCATCCGGCGCTTGCCCTCGGGCTGCACCTCGCCCAGCCACAGCGAGCCCCGGCCGCAGGCCACCCGCACCCGGCCGTCCTCGAGTCGCGCCGTGCCCGGCTCCCCGGGGACCTCCTCGCCGGGCTCCGCGGGAAACACCTTCAGGCGACGCGGCTGCCCGCCCTCCTCGTGGCAGGTCCAGCAGCCCGGCCACGGGTCGTAGGCCCGCAGTCGCAGTTCCAGCCGGCGGGCCGGCCACGACCAGTCGATCCGGCCGTCCTCGCGCCCCAGCTTCGAGACATGGCTGGACTCGCCGAGCTCCGCCTGCGGAACCCGCGGCGCCCGGCCCTGCAGCAGCAGCGGAAGCCCCGCGGCGAGCGCCTCCACCGCCACCCCGGCGAGCCGGTCGTGGAGGCTGCCCCCGGTGTCCTCGGGCAGGATCGGCGTCGTGCGGGAGAGGATCACGTCGCCGGCATCCAATTCGCGCACCACGTGCATCAGCGTGACTCCCGTCGTCGCATCCCCGGCGTCGATCGCCGCCTGGATGCAGGCCGCCCCGCGGTACTTCGGCAGTAGCGACGCGTGCAGGTTCACGCAGCCGAGCGGGGCCATGTCGATCAACCGCCGGGGCAGGATCTGCCCGTAGGCCATCACCACGATCAGCTCGGGTCGCAGCGCCTCGAACTCGTCCAGGGCCTCGGGCTGGCGGACCTTCTCCGGCTGGACGACCGGCACCCCGGCCTCCAGTGCCACCCGCTTGATCGGTGGCGGCGTCAGCTCGCGGCGTCGCCCGGCAACCCGGTCCGGCTGGGTCACCAGCGCCACCGGCACGTGGCCCTCGTCGAGCAACCAGCGAAACGAGGGAATCGCGATCTCCCCGCTTCCCATGAACACGATTCGCCCGCCCTGCATCACACCACCTGGGTCGAGAAACGCTCGTAGGCCGGCAGCGAGATCACCTTCGAGATGATCGCTCCCACGACCTCGACCGGCGGCTTGGTCGCGTCGATCTCGGTGACGATCCGATCCGGGTAGTACTCGAGGATCGGCTTGGTCTCGGCCTCGTAGGTCGCGATCCGGTTCTCGATCACCCGGTCGGAGGCGTCGTCGAGCCGGTTCTCCTTGAGCGCCCGCTTGCGCATCCGGCGCGCCAGCTCGGAGCGGTTCGGGCAGGAGAGGTGGAAGACCTGGTGAATCTCGAGAAACTGCTCGAGCATCCTCGCCTGGACGACGTTGCGGGGAATGCCGTCGAGCACCAGGAAGTCGATGTCCGGCTTGTAGACGTGCGACTCCGCCCAGTTGTCGACCTGGGCGTTCCACAACTCGACCGTCAGCTCGTCCGGGACCAGCTCGCCCCGGCTGGAGTACTCGACGAAGCGCCGGCCGATCGCCGTCCGGGTGTCCAGCGAGCGGAACACGTCGCCACAGGCGCAGTGGAAGAACCGCGGGATCGAGCCGAGGATCTTGCCCTGGGTGCCCTTGCCGGCCCCCGGGGCCCCGAGGATCAGGAGTGCGGGACGACGAACATCTAACGCCTTGGTCATGGAAGGGCGGACGGTAGGGACGCCCCCCTTCCGCCGCAAGCCCCGATCAGGAGCCCGTCAGCACCAGGAACAAGGGCAGCGGAACCAGCATCGCGAGGTCGGCGAGACAGCGGAGCTGGTCGATCGAGAAGCGCTCGCGCGCCCGGTTCAGGACGTAGAGCAGGGCCGCCGAGATCAGCACCGCGTAGAAGAACGGCCGCACCGGACGGTCCTCCCCGAGCCCGCCGCCCAGCACCCACGGGTTGTCCCGGTAGGCGAACCACACCGCCGCCGCGCCGAGCAGGGCGAGCGGCAGGGTGAGACTCAGCTCGTCGGCCGCCTTGATCTCGGGATCCTCGCTCCGCGCCGCGTCCTCCCACAGGTGGATGGCCGAGATGTTGAGCACGCAGAGCACCGCGAAGCAGGCCAGCTCGGGCGACGGCGGCCAGATCAGGTTGCCCACGCCCTCGTAGGTCCGGACATGGGCGATGCTGGCGGTGCCGAAGCCGAAGGCCACGCCGGCGACGATGTTTCGCGTGTAGGGAATGCCATCATCCGAGGGGGCCGCCATCACCAGCGAGAAGAACCCGAGCACCAGGCCGAGCGCCGGAACCGAGTAGGTCCGGAGCAACTCGACCGGCATCCCGGTCAGGAGGATGTAGAGCACCGCGACCACCGCCACCCCGAGGCCGGCCAAAAAGAGCATCCGGTGGCGCCCGTGAAACTCGTGGCGCCGCCCCAGGGACGGATCCCCGGGCGGCCGCAGCTTGAGGTCGAGCAGCCGGTCGGCGACGTAGATCGCCCACACCCCCAAGCCGAGGGCGAGGTAGTTGGACGGGGGGATGAACTCCAGGCCCCATGCCTTGCGGAACATGTGCAGCCACGCGACCGCGACGATCGGCGCGTCGAGGCTCAGCAGGTTCGGCCACAGCCACAGGGGTGTTCGACGGTCCGGCATCGGGACCGCGAACTTTCCCGGGAAGCCGGCCCATGGCAAGTCCCAGGTGGATGCCGAAGCTTGCCCCGCCGGGCCGCAGCCCTCCATCGTTGGCCAAGCGTGACGCCCGACTCGCCCATCGCCTCGCTCCGCTTCGCCGCCATCGACTTCGAGTCGGCGGGCGCCGCCCGCGGCCGCACTGACGTCCCGGTCCAACTCGGCCTGGCCGAATGGTCGATCGCCGGGGGACACGCCGCCCCCTTCGTCTCCTACCTGCGCTCGTCCGAGCCGATCACCTGGAGTGCCCGCAAGGTCCACGGGATCCGCGACGAGGACCTCGAGGGGGCACCCTCGCTGCTCGAGTTGTGGCCGACGCTGCGCGGCCGGCTCGGCGGGGCGGTGGTGGTCGCGCACGGAAAGGGCACCGAGAAGCGCTTTCTGCGGGCCTTTCCCGGGCATGGATTCGGACCGTGGCTGGACACCCTGCTGGTCGCCCGGGCGGCCTTTCCCGAGCTGCCGGACCACTCGCTCTCGGCGCTGTGCGAGGCGCTCGGCATCGACCGCCGAATCCCTCCGCTCGCTGCCGGCCGCAGGTGGCACGACGCCCTCTTCGACGCCGTCGCATCGCTGGTGCTGCTGGCCGAGATCGTCGACCGCTTCGGCCTCGCCGCGCGCCCCCTCGCCTGTCTGACCGCCCCCGACACCTCGACCTGGCACCGCCTGCGGCGATCCTGAGCCCCGGGCTTCTTTTCTCTGGCGTCGGCACTCGGGCCTCTGGTCTCTTCCGCCCATGCCAAGCGTCCGCGTCGCACTCGGAGACCGATCCTACGAGGTCCTCGTCGAAAACGGCCTGATCGCCCGCGCGGGCGAGGCGATCGCCGGCCTCGACGCCGGTGCCCGGGCCGCGGTCATCACCGACGGGAACGTCGACGCCCACCACGGCGACCGCCTGATCGAGTCGCTCGAGGGCGCCGGCATCGAGGCGAGCCGGCACGTGGTCCAGGCGGGCGAGGCCTCGAAGTGCTTCACCGCGGTCGCCTCGCTGTGCAGCGGGCTCGCGGCGGCCGGCCACGATCGACGCTCCTTCGTGATCGCACTCGGCGGCGGGGTCGTCGGCGACCTCGCGGGCTTCGTGGCGGCCAGCTTCTACCGCGGCGTTCCCTTCGTGCAGGTCCCGACCACGATCGTGGCTCAGGTCGACTCCTCGGTCGGCGGCAAGACCGGCATCAACCTGCCCGAGGGCAAGAACCTGGTCGGGGCCTTCCACCAGCCGCGCCTGGTCCTGGTCGATCCCGACACGCTCACCACGCTGCCGCCGCGGGAGTTCCGCGAGGGCTTCGCCGAGGTCATCAAGCACGCCGCGATCCGCGACGCCGCCATGGTCGGCGAACTGGCCACCCTGGACCCCGGATCGAACGAGGTGCCGGCCGACCTCATCGCGCGCAACATCGCGATCAAGGCGCGCATCGTCGAGGAGGACGAGTTCGAGACCTCCGGCACCCGCGCGCTCCTGAACTTCGGCCACACCGTCGGCCACGGGGTCGAGGCGGCGGTGCCCTACGGCGAGCTGCTTCACGGCGAGGCCATCTCGCTCGGCCTGCGGGCGGCCCTGTTCCTCAGCGAGCGCCGCGCCGCGCTGGAGCCGGCGGCATCGCGCGCCGTCCTCGGGCTGCTCGAGCGCTTCGGGCTGCCGCTCCAGCTCCCCGGACACATCCGGACCGAGGCCGTGCTCGACCGGCTCTCGCGGGACAAGAAGTTCGCCGCCGGCCAGATCCGCTTCGTCCTGCTGCGGGACCTCGGCGATGCCTACCTCTCGACCGAGGCCACCCCGCAGGACCTCCACGACGCGGTCGAGCACCTCCGCAGCTGACACGCAAAACGGCCGGGAGCAGTCCCGGCCGTCTCGTGAAGTCGTGTCTCGCGGTCGCTCGCCCGGTCACATCCCGGGAAGCTCGACGGTCCGCGAGTAGTGGAACACCTGGCGGGCGTAGTCCTTCTCGTTGAGGCCGCCGCCGCCGCCACCGGAATTGATGCGCACGAGCCCCGCGTCCGAGATCACCGAAATGCTCAACTCGACCCCGGTCAGGCGGCCACCCTTGATCTCGTCGACGCTGAAGCCATCGGCCGAGATGTCGGTGTCGATCCCGGTCCCGGACAGGCTAAACTCGTCGCCCGAGTTGTCGCTGCCCAGCGTGACGCGGGCGGTCTCGACGGTGTTGCCACCCCCCTCGCCGCCGGAGCGGGTCACCTCCACCAGGAAGGTGACGGTGAACTGGGTGACGTTTTCGCAGACGAAGTTCTCCTCCTCGGTGACTTCGTTGACGAAGCCGCTGAACTTGTTCTTGAGGTCTTCCTCGCCGAGCAGCGACTGGAATGTCTCGTCGGGATTCACCAGCAGGCGATAGAGCACGAAGGTCTTCGTCCGGTCGCTGCTGCCCCCGCTCTGGATCGGGTCCTGGTAGCGCATGCGATACGACACGCAGGAGACGTCGCCACCCTTGTCGTCGGCGGTGCCGACCTGGCCGAAGTAGCGGTCGGTGGCGGCGGTGAAGAAGGTCATCGAGGCAACCTCGGGCGCGTTCCCGTCCCTCGCGACCTTCGGCAGGTTGGCCTGGTCGTCGATCTCGGCGACCAGCCACTCGGCGCTCTGGCCGCGGCGGGAGACGAAGGACTCGAGGTCCTTGGCCATCGTGTCCAGCATCACCTTCGCCTGTCGCGCGGCCCGCACCGCCGAACGGCTGCGGGTCCAGGTGTCGGTCGCCACGCCGGTGATCGAGACGAGCACCGTGACGATGATCGCCGTGATCCCCATCGCAACCATCAGCTCGATCAGGGTGAAGCCGCGGCGGCGGCGTGGAAAGTTCGGGGTTTTCATGTCGGAAAAAGGTCGCATCAGCGCCGCACCGCCAGGTTGCGGGTGAAGATCGGGTTGTTCAGCTCGGACAGGTCGAGATTCTGCTGGATGTAGCGGAGCGACGAGTTCGGGACGATGAAGAACTCGGCGGCAAAGGCGATCACCGCCTCCGGATAGCCATCCGCGCCGGAGCCACCGCCGCCCGATTCCCCGTCGCCGGGAGTCGGATCATCGATCTTCCCGGGTGTTCCGAGTTCCAGCGCGCCGCCATTGAAGACGAGCTGGGTCAGCTTGACGGTGTAGATCCGCCCCTCGAGGGCGCGGATGTCGTCTTCCTCGAGCTCGGAGGCCTTGCGGACGATCGGCTGGACGATGAAGTCCTGGCCCGCCACGCCCTGGCCGGTGAATGGTTCCGCGGCGCCGTCCGAGGCGATGTCGCCGATCTTGCCGCGGTACTGGAAGATCAGCAGCGGATCCGAGGTGTCCTCGGTGGCGTCCTCGATCCAGGCGTAGGCCTTCTCGAAGCCGGTCTTGAAGTCGCCGGTCTCGTCCGGGTGCACGGTCACCAGCTCTCGCTCGAGGGTGTAGGCGAGGCGGTCGGCCTCCTGCACCGAGATCGCCTTGCGGATGTTCCGCGCGGCGGGACCGAAGACCGCGAGGAAGGCGGTCAGGAGCACGGCGAGAACGCCGATGGCGATGACGGTTTCCATCAGGGTGAAACCGCCGCGTTTCGGGGAAGTGATACGCTGCATCATGGGGATCAGAAGTCTCGGGGTTCGGCGTTGCCGATGATCTGCGAGGGATCGCGGTAGATCGAGGTCATGCCGTTGCGCCAGATCACGAAGCCGCCGAAGTCACGCCGGCCCTCGCCGGTCGCCCGCGGACGCTCCTGGCCCGGGGCGCGGGCCCCGCTGCCGATCACGAACTGAGGCGCCTCGTAGTTGTCGCCGCTCATCCCGGTGGTGCAGATGCCCTCCGAGTTGAACTCGTAGTAGAGATACTTGCCGTTGTAGTTGCCGCCGTTTCCGGTGAGGTTGAACTCGTCGAGGTTGCCGTTGCCGCCCGAGCTGTATTCCTGGCTGAAATAGACCTTGTCCGGCAGCGTGTAGGCGCGCCCCGCAAGCTTCCAGCTGCCGTTCGGCTCGCCGTTGTCGTCCAGCTGCTCGTAGGCCACGACCACCCGCTTCAGGTAGTAGGCCTCGCTGCGCGGGTCATCGACGTCGATCAGCACCCGGGCCTTGGTCCCGCGGCCGATGGCCACCGAGCGGGCCTCGTCGAAGATCGCCTCGGTGCCCGCCAGGGCGGTCGACACGCCCTTGCCGCCGGCACCCCGGAGTGCGGACGCACCGACGGTGAGCAGGATGCTGATGATCAGGATGACGACCAACAGCTCCACGAGCGTGAAGCCGTTCGGAACCCGTTTTGTTCGTAGCTGCATGAAGAATATGGATTTTTGAGACAATTGGCCCCGCCGGGGCCGGAACGCAAGCAAGAATGTCAATACATCGCGGTTACCGAAATCCCTTCCGATCAATCGGCATAGTGCCCCTGGTGGGGACCGTTCACCCAGGCCCAGGCGGTGCGGACCATCTCCCGGACGTCCTTGTGGGCCGCTTCCCAGCCGAGCAGCTCCTTCGCCCGCGTCGGATCGGCGAGCAGTTGGGGCGGGTCACCCTCGCGACGCGGGCCGTATTTCACCGGCACCTCGCGGCCGGTGACCTCCTCGACAGCCGCGATGATCTCCTTGACCGAGACCCCGACGCCGGTGCCGAGGTTGCAGGCGAAGGAGTCGCCGCCCCCGGCGAGATGGTCGAGCGCCCTGGCGTGGGCATCCGCCAGGTCGACGACGTGGATGTAGTCCCGGATGCAGGTGCCGTCCGGCGTCGGATAGTCGGTGCCGAACACGTCGACGTGCGAGATTTCCCCGGTCACCGCCATCAGGACCCGGGGGATCAGGTGGGTCTCCGGGTCGTGATCCTCGCCGATCTTCCCGTCCTCCGAGGACCCGCTGGCGTTGAAGTAGCGCAGGCAGGCGCTCCGCAGCCCCCAGGCTTGGCCACAATCGCGCAGGACCCACTCGAGCATCAGCTTGCTCCGGCCATAGGGGTTGATCGGGTTCTGCGGGTTGCTCTCCACGATCGGGATCCCCTCAGGCAGGCCGTAGGTGGCACAGGTCGAGGAGAAGACGAAGGTCTTGCAGCCGTGGTCCCGCATCACCTCGAGCAGCGTCAGCGGCTCGGCGGTGTTGTTGCGGTAGTATTTCAGCGGGTCGGTGACCGATTCCCCGACGTAGGTGTAGGCGGCGAAGTGCACCACCGCGCCGAACCCGTGCTCCTTGAACAGACGCTCGAGAAGCTCGCGGTCGCCGGTCTCGCCGACGACCAGCTCGACGCCGTCGTCGACGATCGCCCCCCTGTGCCCGTAGACGAGGTTGTCGAGAACGACGATCTTCCGGCCCTGCGAGGCGAGGAGGCGGACCGTGTGCGAGCCGATGTAGCCGGCGCCACCTGTGACGAGAATCGGGGAACTCATGCGTTTGCTTGCTGGCCCAAGAAAGGGAGCCGTCGCGCGAGTGTCAATTCCACCCCTCGACAATCCCCTGGCCCGATGAATAGTTCGGATGTCCGCAGCGTCCCAATGCCTGTCATGAAAACCTTAGGTTTGCTCAAGCTTTCCCTCCTGGCGCTCTCCGGCGCCCTGTTGTCCTCGTGCTATTACGACCCCTACTATTCCGGCTACGGCGACAGCTACGGGTACTACGGCGGAGGGGCCAGCTTCGTCTACACAAGCAGCGACCGCTGGTTCTACGATCCGGCGGTCTACTGCTACTACGACCGCCACAAGCGTTGCTACTACGACCCCTGGCTGAACGGATACTACCCGGTCGGATACTGCCCGCGACCGATCTACGGGGCGCGCCACCCCTACGGCTGGAACGGGCGCGGGACCTGCCCGACGCCCCGCGACATCCGCAGTCGCCAGCTCGACCGCTACCAGGATCGCGTCGCCCAGCTTCAGGCGCGCAACTACTCGTGGGCCAGCAACGTGAGGCTGCGCCAGCAGAACAACCTCGACCAGTGGCAGCGGAACCGCGCCCGACAGGCGGCAGACTTCCGCCAGGCCCAGGCCAACCAACAGCGGCGGAACCAGGCCGCCGCTCAGAATCAGCGCCACAATCTGGACCGCCAGCGGGCCGCCAACCAGGCCGCCGCCGAGCGCATGAGGCAGCGGAACGCCCCGCGGCAGGCAAGCCCGCCCGCCGGCTGGAACCGGCTCTCCGGCAACCAGGCCGCCGCCGCACGCCAGCAGGCGCTCCAGGCGCAACGCTCGACCCAGGCCCAGCAGGCAGCCGCCCGCCAGCAGTCGCTCCGCGCCCAGCAGGCGGCCAATCGTCAGCAGCAGGCGCAGCGACAGGCCCAGGCCGCCGAGAATGCCCGCGCCGCGCAGGCCGCCCAACAGGAACGACTGCGCGAGGCCCAGCAACGGGGCCGCGGCGGACGCCTCGGTCGCTAGCAGCCTGTTGAAATACGCCGTGATGCCCCGCGGGGCTCCTGGGGAAGGCTGGGAAGGCGCGACGAGGGAGTGGATCGGGATCCGCGACCGAGGAGCAACGCAGCCAGCGTTTCCAAGGAGTTCCGCCCGCGAGGGCCGCCGCCCGTCTCCACCGCGCAGCGCACTTTGTCCCGATACAAGCCTCCGGCGGCGGGGTGTTGCGGGGTATTGCAGCAGGCTGCTAGGGTTCCCCCTTCGCCCGCTGTTCGGCCAGCTCCCGGCGCGCCCGCTCGGCCTGAAGCCGGGCCAGGGTGACGCGGGGTCGCAGGGTCCAGCGGGCCATCAGCCACCCCGCCACCCCGCCGCCGAAATGACAGGCGTGGGAGGCATCGAAGACCCCGGGGACCCGCGTGCCGAGCCACGTCCCCGATGCCCCCAGCCCCGGCAGCGACAGGCCGGGGTCCATCAGCGCGAGCAGCGCCGACGCGACCAGGATGCCCAGCCCGAGGCTCCGTCCTGAGACCGGCAGCGGCCACATCCGCGAGTCGGGGGAAA
>Ga0207814_100609_pt1 | contig 17111 bp, 14 predicted proteins | sample TtaePargueraPR_7_FD_187755 | JGI IMG/M metagenome (GOLD analysis project Ga0207814, IMG submission 187755) | Aerobic enrichment media microbial communities from Bioluminiscent Bay, La Parguera, Puerto Rico - Tt and P1 (2) (SPAdes) | ecosystem: Environmental > Aquatic > Marine > Unclassified ... | reverse complement strand
CGTCGACCTCGACCTTGCGGGACGGCGCGACGAGATCTCCCGCGGGTCGCTCCCCGGTCAGCATCTCGTAGAGCACCACGCCCAGCGCGTAGATGTCGGCCCGGCGGTCGACCCTTCCCTTCTCCTGCTCCGGCGCCATGTAGGGCGGGGTGCCCGACAATTCGCCGGTGGCACCGACCAGCGAGGCGATCCCGAAGTCGGCGATCTTGACCCGACCGTCCCGGTCCAGCAGGACGTTCTCCGGCTTGATGTCGCGGTGCACCACGCCCTTGCCGTGGGCGTACTCGAGCGCCTCGCAGATCGGCGGCACGATCGCCAGCGCCCGCTCGGGGGCCATCTTCCCGTCCCGGAGGAGATCGCGCAGGTTCACCCCGTCGACGAACTCCATCACGATGTAGAACATCCCGTCCGCCTCGCCGTGGTCGAACACGGTGACGATGTTCGGGTGGCTCATGCGCGCCAGCGTCTTCGCCTCGCGCTCGAAGTGCTCGGCGAAGCGCTCGTCGGACACCCGGTCCGGCGCCAGCACCTTGATCGCCACCCAGCGGTCGAGCGAGGTCTGCCGTGCCTGGTAGACCACTCCCATGCCGCCGCGCCCGAGGCAGGCGGTGACTTCGTAGCCCGGGAAACGACCGGCGACCTCGACCACCGACGGCACCGCCGCAGGCTCGATGGCATCGTCAGCACCCGTTCCGCGCGAGTCGAAGGCCTGCGCCATCAGGCAGGCCGGGCACAGGCCGCGCGACGCATCCTCCGGCAGGGACCGGCCACACTCGGGACAACGCTTCTCTTCACTCATCTCATCCTGCCCTTCGCCACGCGCCCTCCCGCGTTACGCGCCATCCTCGGTCAAAGCCTCGAACAGCGCCCGCATCTCCTCGTCGACCATCGCAGGGTCCTCCAGCGTCCGCGCGATCTCGTCGCGCACCCGCTGCCGGTAGCGCTTGCGCAGGCGATGGACCGCCACCCGGGCCGCGCCCTCGCTCATGCCGAAGGACCGTGCGACCTCGGCGTAGGGCACCCGTTCCCCGCTGAGCGCCAGGTAAGGTTGCCAGCGCTCGAAGCCCTCCTCCTCCCGCTCGAGGTCGCGCAGGACCTGGTCGAGCAGCGCCCTCGCCCACTCCCGGTCGAACGCACGATCCGGGCTGCACGCGTCCCCGACACCAAGCCCCCCTTCGGCCTCGCGCCGGTCGAAGGAAAGATGCGGCGCGAACCCGCCTCGCTTGTCGCGGTGCTCGCGACGCCACTGGCTGGTCATGTAGTTGCGCAGCGCTCCCAGCATGAAGGCCCGGAAGCGCCCGCGGTCGCGGTCGGCAAGCCGCAGGCCCTGGCCTGCCAAGAGGTGGGCGAAGAACCCCTGCACCAGGTCCTCCGCGTCCTCCGGGGTGTGGCCCCGGCGCCTCGTGTAGCGGTAGAGCGGCGGCCAGTAGGTCGAGAAAATGCGCTCCATCGCCTCGAGCGCCGCCGCCTCGTCGCCCCGCACCGCCTCGCCCACCAGCGTCCAGCGGGTGGTGGCAAAGAAGGTCTCGCCTCGGGTCGGCATCGGCTTCCCTTCCCTACCACACTCGGCGCGCCGCGTTACAACCGATTCTCGGGCGCCCCGCCCCCCGGGCGAGACCGCCGCTGCTGCGGGGCGGGGCCCATGCGGGTCCCGCCCCGTCGGGTTACGGCGCCAGCTCCACCTCCGCCGCGAAGAACAGGCGCCCGGCATGGGCCACGAGGGGGCCCTGGAGAATCACCTCAACCGGGGCGTCGCCGTCCTCCTCGCTCACCTCGAACTGGTCGACGACCATCCACGCGTCGCGCGGCTGCGAGAGGTCGGCCGTGGCCAGCAGCCGGTAGTGGCGGCCCGGCTTGACCCGCAGCGTGACCGCCGCCTCCGGGCCCTCGGGAGTGCTCCGGTGGATCACCGAGTCGATGCGGAAGAAGTCCCGGCGGTCATCGGCGCGGGTGCCCGCCACCGACTCGTCGTAGTTCGAGCGCTTGTCGCCGTCGAGGTCGTCGTCGCCGTCGGCGAGAAACGGATCCATGCCGTGCTCGAGCTCGTACTCGTCCGTCACCTTGTCGTTGTCGTCGTCCGGGTCCTCGGGGTTCGACAGGCCGTCGCCATCATCGTCGAAGTCCGGGTCCTCGGTGCTCGCGTAGGCCACGAAGCCGGTGCCGGACTCCTCGCGCAGCGAACCGTCCTCGTCATAGTCCCGGTAGCGGAGCTCGACCTCGCTCCACACCAGCGTCACCTCCTCGACCGGACGCGGGCCCGCGTTCCCGCCCAGCAGGTTGAAGTTGCCGCCGCCGACGCGGTGGCCGTCGACGCGGACGTGGCGGAGCTCGACGCAGACCGGCTCGGTGGGGAGCCGCGAGGCCGTGTCGCCGAGGTACTTGATGGTCACCGAGGCGATGGAGTTTCCGTTGATCGCATACTGGGCGAGCAGCGGGCTGGCGGAGTCCATCGACTTGTGGAAGGTGAAGTCGGTCTTGTCGACGAAGGTCTCGCCGGCCGGGCGGTTGACCCCCTGGCCGAAGGCGAGGGCGTCGATCCAGCCGTCGTGGCCGGGCGCCTGGGAATCGCCGGGGATCAGGATCGAGCCGTCGCGGTCGGCGAACTTCACCACGAAGCGCGGCGCGGCGGTGGCGGTGGAGACCAGGGCGACCGCCAGGGCGGCTTGGCGAAGCAGCCGTCCGGCCCGGAGTGCGGTGAGGCGTGAGGTGTTCATCGGGGTTGGTGGTTCGGGGTGGGGGCTTGGACGCTTCAGGACTCGCCTTCCTCGACCTTCCACTCGAACTCGACGTTGCCCCCCTTGGAGCCATCCGAGTCGTTGTAGGTCCAGCGGGCCTTCTCGTAGTTGAGCGTGAGTTCCTCGGTCGGCACGGTGTCGGCACGGCCGCCGGTCTGGAAGCTGGTGATGGAGACGTTGGTGAGTTCGATGATGAAGTAGGGCTCGGCACTCGCCTCGCCGTCCTCCCCGGTGAGATGGATCTCCACCTTGGGGATCACCTTCCCCTTGACCGCCGCCTCGAGCAGCTTGGGGGTCGCCTTGTCGAGGGCGGCTTCCAGGCGGAACGCCCGGAGGTCCGGGGCCGAGGGGCTCGCCGTGCCGCCGCCGGGCTTGTGGGTGCCCGAGTCAAAGGACAGGATCTCGATCCACTTCCCGTGGTCGCGGTCCTTCGAGCTGCCCTCGATGCCGTCGAACTTCGCATACCACGCGGCGTCGGCCGAGGGGCAGGCAAGGAGCACCGCGGTGGCCGCCAGGAGCGGCTGCAGGGTGCGGAGGAATCGGGCTTTGGCATTCAGTTTCATGGTGGAGATGGGATGGAGGTGGTTTCGTCACCCCCCGATTCGCAGCCCTCCCCCGCCGATTTCAGATTCGGCGAAAAAAACACCGAGGCCCCTCGATTCACCCTCCGGAGCCCCCGCTCCGCTCCTCGAGGAGTTCGATATAGATGGCCTCCATCGAGCCTGCCAGCGCCGACCCGTCGCACAGTAGCTCGCCCGCCAGCCGCCCGCGCATCGAGGCCCGCAGCTCCGCCAACCGCTCCGGCGTCCCGGGGTCGGCGGCCAGGGCGCAGGCCAGCGCGACCATCCCGTCGACGCTCCCCGCCACGAACTCGGCGAGATGGCTCCGGCGCAGCAGGGTCTGCGAGGTGCGCGACGCCCAGCGATCGCCGTCGAAGCCCAGCACCGGCACGCCCTGCCAGATCGCCTCCATGGTGGTCGTCCCGCCATTGTAGGGAAACGCGTCGAGCGCGATGTCGATCCGGTCGTAGTGGCCGAGGAATCCCAGGTGGTCCGCCGGCGGCAGCAGGGTGATCCGCTCCGCGTCGACCCCGCGCTCGGCGAACTTGCCGAGCAGCCAGCGGCCGTTCTCCCGGGACTTGAGGAACGAGTTGCCGAGCAGCAGCCGGCTTCCCGGCGCCCCGCGGAGGATCGCGCTCCAGGCATCGATCACCTCCGGCACGATCTTGTACTGGGTGACCAGCGAGCCGAAGCTCAGGCCCTCCCCCGAGAGGCAGGGAGGCGGCACCACCGGCGGCACCGGGTGGGTCACCTCGAAGGTGAGGTACGACAGCGGAAGGCGACGCACCGACTCCGTGTAGAACCCCTCCTCGCCCGCCCACACCGTCTCGTCGTCGCCGATGATCCCGTCGATGCCCGGCATGCCCGAGGTGGCGAAGGAATTGAACCAGGTCACCACCACCGGCGCGAGCGGCGCGACGAACAGCTCGAGGCGCCGCAGCACCCCGTAGCCCCCCAGGTCGACCAGCACGTCGATGCCCTCGGCGGCGATGAAGTCCGCGAGTTCCTCGTTCGACAGGTTTCCCACGGGGTGGCGTCGGTCTTCCGGCCGCGGCCGGTAGCCGGGGAACTCGAGCGACGCCTCGCGGGCGTCGGACAGCAGGTGGAGCTCGAAGCGCGAGCGGTCGTGGTGGTTCAGCAATGCCCACACCGGCTTCATGTAGTTCTCGCCGTGGAAGTGGGCCGAGAGGTAGCCGATCCGGGGAATCCGGTTGCCGTGCGGTCCGGGTCGACTGCGGCCGGCGAGCGGCGAGCCCTCGGCCAGGCGGGTCCCCAGCGCCCGGCGTGCCTCGAGGATCTCGTCCTGGCTCGCACCCGGGGCGTTCGGAATCGCGGTCGCCAGGCTGGCCAGCGAGGAGGTGGCGTCGGCGAGTTCCAGCGCCGCCCGGAAGTGCGCCACCGCCCGGTCCATCTCGCCGAGGTTGTAGAGCGTGCCGGCGAGCTCGTGATGCGCCCGGGCCGAGCCGGCATCCATCGCCACCGCCCGCTCGGCGGCGCCGAGCGCCTGGGCCCACTCGCCGACCCCGCCGAGCCCCTCGGCCATCGCCAGCCAGGTCGCGGCGGTGGCGCGACCGCTGGCGACGATCCGGTCGAGCGCCCGCAGCGAGTCGATCCGCCGGCCGAGCGCCCGGTACGCCTCGGCGATCCCGCTCAGCGCGTCGAAGTCGGACGGGGCCACCGCCAGCGCCCGCGAGAAGTGAACCACCGCCTGCTTCGGGACTCCCTTCTCGAGCGCCCTCCGACCGGACCGGACGTGGGGTTTCGGCGATGCCATGGGCCGAGGCTAGCCGGTCGCCCCGCTCCGAGTCAGCGAAGAACCGCCGTCACCCGGAGCGCAGTCCCCGCCACTTCTCGAGCCGCGGGGCGGCGACCAGCATCAGCACGCCCTGGCTGACCATGAAGGCGATCAGCCAGGGGAAGGCCTTGTTCATGAAGCCGTACGAATGCAGGCCGACCCCGAGCATGTTCACCCCGAACCACGAGAAGGCGGTGATCACGTTGCCGAAGATCGCCATGATCATCAGTCCCCGCTGCTTGATGAAGCCGCCCCACCGCGCGTGGAGGATCAGCGCGCACCACAGCACGATCATCAGCGCGCCATTCTCCTTCGGGTCCCAGCCCCAGAACCGGCCCCAGGACTGGTCCGCCCAGATGCCGCCCAGCACCGTGCCGACGAAGCTGAACAGGGTCGCGAAGCAGATCACCCCGTAGACCATCCGCGACAGGCTGTTCGCGGTGGCCTGGTCGAAGTTCCGGCTGAAGCGGCCGCGGACCACGTAGAGGATCGCCAGCATCCCCGCCAGGAACATCGCGCAGTAGCCGAAGGTGATCACCACCACGTGGGTGGCCAGCCAGATGTTGGTGTCGAGCACCGCCTGCAGCATCTCCAGCGTGTCGCCCTTCTCCGCCAGGTTGTGGGCGATGACCAGGGTGATGAAGCCGACGACGCCGGCGCAGGCCGAGCCGATGCCGTCGCGGTAGATCCGCTCGAGGATCAGCCCGATCAGCGCCGTGCCCCATCCGATGAAGATCGCCGAGGAGTAGAGGTTGGTCACCGGCGGCCGGCCCTGGAGGTACATCCGCGCGATCAGGCCGAAGGTCATGATCGCCAGCGCCACCAGCAGCACCGCGAACGCCCCGCCACGCAGCGCCGGGGCGGCGCGGTCCGACAGCCAGGAACCGCAGGCGAGCAGGAAGGCCAGCACGCACAGCCCCATGCTGACGTAGAACGGCTGGATCACGTTGAACAGGGCCTCGAAGCCGGCCCGCCCGACGGCCTCGGGCGCCCGCTCGTCGAGCACCCGGTGGAGGCCGTCGATCGCGGCGTTGAAGCCCGCGGCGTCGCCGGCCCGCAGCGCGTCGCCGGCGAGGGCATAGCCCCTCACCACCGGATCGGCGGAGCCCTCGCGGGGCGAGGCCAGCAGGGCCTCGCCCATGCTCATCCACTCGCCCCCCGGCGCGTCGGGAGGCGCGGGCATCACATGGTTCGCCTTGCCGAGTGTCTCGTAGCGGCTGACCGAGCCGGTGAAGGCACGCAGCGCCTCCTCGTCGTATTCCTCCCCGGCGGCGCGGGCGCTCATCGCCGCCACGCCCCTCGGCAGCACCGTGGCGTAGCGGTCGACCTCCTCGGCGAAGTGCTCGACCTCGGCCGGCCGCATCGAGTCCTCCAGCCGCTGGTAGAGGATCAGGGCGTTCCTCAGGTTGAGCACCCCGGTCTGGTAGGGCGTGCGGTGGGGGGCCTCGACCTCGGCCGCCTTCTGCCCCTGGTCCTCGATCTCCTGCAGGAAGGGATAGAGCTCGGCGTAGGCGAAGTACCTCCGCTGCTCCTGCTTCCACCCGAAGAGCCCCAGCACTTCCGGATTGTCGATCTTGAAGACCGGTCGCGAGGCCGCCGTGTTGCCGTCGAAGAACACCTCGGCCAGCCAGCGCGTGGCGCCGATTCGGCCCTCGTCCGAGCGCACCACCTGCTTGCCGCTGAGGATTCTCAGGGAGTTGCGCGCCAGCGTGTCGAGCGGCTGGATCCGGCCGCCCGACAGCACCGGCAGGTGCCCGAACGACGGGGTGTCGAAGCCGTCCGCCGAGGGCTTCGGCGGACGCACGGTGCCGCCGATCCAGAGGATCGTCACCACCCCGACCAGCCATGGTATCCAGCGTCTCATGCGTGCTTGTTCCCTCCCCTCCGGCGGGCGAACCCGAACAGGTGCATCCCGAACTGAAGCAGCAACCCGCCGCCGACGACCACGCAGCCGACGTAGGGCGCGATGAAGCTCGGGTTGCGGACCACCTGCAGGATGCTGATGTCCTCGCTGCGCTCGAAGCCCGCCTGGTAGAAGGTCTCGCCCCCGTGGCGCAGCGGGTGGTTCATGTAGATCAGCACCTCGCGCGACTCGCCGCTGTCATGGTCGCGCAGGGTCACCTGGCTCGAGAAGTCCTTCGGGATCTGCGTGCCCGGGTAGCGCTCGTGGGTGAAGTCGTGCAGCGTCAGCGAGAAGGGCTTGTAGTGGCGCTTGGCCCGCAGCTCGAGGGTCCAGGTCCTGCCCCCGACCTCGACGCTCTGGGGCTGGGCGAGCGCCTCGGAAACCAGCCACGATCCGAGCAGCCCGCCGCCGTGGGGGGAGTCGGCGGAATCGGCGATCAACTCGACCACCCCGCTGCGGGTGTCGCGCTCGTTCATCCCCGTGGCCCGCGATTGCTCGCTCAGCGACAGCCGCGCCCCGGAGCCCTGCGTCGAGGCCGGACGGGCGCCGGAATCCGAGGGGGCGATCATCTTCAGCTGGGAGTTCACCAGGTACTCCTTCACCACGATGCGGAAGGGCAGCTCCTCGTGGGCGATCAGCCGGCCCGGCTCGAGCCGGTCCTCGGGGATCGTCACCACCTTGTCGAAGTCCGGATCGCTGGTGTCGATCACCGCCAGCTCGCGCTCCTCGAAGTCCTCGGAGAAACTCTTCGAGTCGCCCTCCTCGATGCGCATGAAGCTCTCGACCGAGAACAGGTCGGTCAGCAGGCCGCCCGCCAGCATGATGATCAGCCCGAGGTGGGTCAGCTGGATGCCGGCCTTGTTCCAGGTCCAGCGGAAGCGGCGGACGTGGGCGGCGATCAGGTTCACCAGCAGGACCCCGCCGATCAGGTGCCCGCCGGGGAACACCGGAATCCGCAGCCCCCCGGACTCGACCGGCGGCCACCACACGAAGAGGCTCTGGAAGTAGCGCTCCTGGACGATCTGGATGCCGAACTGGACCTGCGCCAGCGTGCCGGCGAAGACCAGCAGCAGCGCCGCCGCCAGGCAGACCATCGTCAGCTTCAGCGAGCTGACGAACTCCAGCAGTCGTGGGAGCTTCCCCTTCATCGTGACCCGAACTTCACCGATTCCAGGAACGCCAGGAAGGCGTCGCGCTCCGTCGTCACGGCCGCCTTGGGCCCCGTCAGCTTGAAGAACCAGCTCTCCCCGCCGCGAAGCGTCCACGCGGCCACCGTTCCCTGGTCCGGGCCCTCGAGGTCGACCAGCGACATCGGCACCCCTCCCGCCCGGATCTCCGTGAGCTCGCCCTCGAGGCTGGCCAGCGGCTCGAGGCCGATCTGCCCGCGCCAGCGGTTCACGTTGGGCAGGTCGCCCCCGGCATCGCCGCCAAGGCGGATCACCGTGACCTCGGTGCCGCCGCCCGCGGCAAAGGAGCCGACCCTCAGGCTGTCGCCCGGCTTCGCCTGCCAGCCGGCGGGGGTGGTCCACGCGACGTCCGACGGCGCCGGGGCCGCATGGGGCGACGCCACCGGAGGCGAGGCCTCGGGCAGCTCGACCTTCACCTTCGCGGTCTCGACCCAGCGCACGAAGGCCTCCTTCTCGCGCCCCACCAGCACCGGGTTGCCCCGCATCTTGTAAAACCAGACCTCCGCCGATTGCGGAATCACCGCGGCCACGATCCGGCCGTCGCTCGCGGTCGCGGGTTGCCCCTCGATGTCCACCACCACCGCCTCGCCCACCGGCGTGTCGTGCTTCCCGGAGGACGAGGCGAGCCCCGCCTCGTCGACCGGCCCGAGCCCGAGCTGCCCGCGCCAGCGATTGACGTTGTCGAGCACCCCGCCCGCCGCCCCGGCGAGCACCACCAGCGAGATGTCGGCGATCGCGCCCTCCTCCCCCTCGGCGCGATAGCTCGCCAGCCGCATCGACGACCCGGGCGCCGCCTTCCAGTGCTCCGGGACCTCGCCCTCGACCATCGGCACCACCATCGTGTCACCCGCCGGGATGCCGGCATGGGGATCGGCGGACCCGGGCCGGCTCATGCCCGCGTGCGGGTCGGTCGTCGCCACCGGCGCCGAAGCCGACTCCTTGGGCACGCGATAGACCGAGATTTCCGAACCACGCCGGCATCCGGCGACCAGCAGCGGCAGGACGAGGATCGGAGCGAGTCGCGACGGGAGCATGGAGAACGGGGTTTGCCGAAACCTGTGCCAAAGCGACCCGCCCGGCTACGCATGTCCTCTCATTCGCTTGGCAAACGGGTGCCTCACTCCTCCTGGTTCCCGCCCGTGTGGCAGTCCGCACAATCGAAGTCCTCGTACTCGAAGTCGATGTGCATGAACGGCAGCCCGTTGGCATCGATCGTGGCCAACTCCTCCTCGGTGCTGCCCTGGGAGACGACGGTGTGGCAGGTCGTGCAGTCGCTGGCCTTCATCGGCTCGCCGGTGCCGTCGGCGACGTGGCTCCCGTCGTGACAGCGGAAGCAGCCCACCCAGTCCTTGTGGCCGGTGTGCTCCGGGTAGGCCCGCCAGTCGGCCTTCATCTCCGGGAAGAAGTTCCGCTGGTAGATCGAGGAGACCTCGGCGACCAGCCCGCCGACCCGCTCGTCGTCCGGGTATTCCTCCCTCAGGTAGGACTCGATCCCCGCCAGCGCCTCCTCGGTGGTGGCGTATTCCTTGGCCAGGGCCTCCACGGCCTTCATCTTCGCCCAGGGCATCGAGGGATCGATGCGGCCGTTGGCCATCGCCAGGTCGACCGCGTCGTTGGGCGACGACAGCCGGTGGGCCGGGCGGTTGTGGCAGTCCATGCAGTCCATCACGAAGATCTCCGAGTCCGCCGGCGTGCCCTCGTGGCCCTCGCTCCGGAACACCGTGACCTTGCCGTCGGCGTCGGTCAGCCGGACCCAGGGGATCTTGCCGGTCTCCTCGTCGGCCGCGATGAACTCGACCCGGTTCGAGAGGTTGGTGTGCCAGTGGATGCCCTCGACCGGCCCCTGGCGCGGGTCGCCGCCGCCGACGTGGAGCATCATGCGGACGGTCCACGGGAAGTTCTCCTCGTCGGCCAGGAAGTGGCGGTAGACCTTCAGCTTCGAGCCGACGTGCTTCTCCTGCCAGTGGCAGTTGCGGCAGGTCTCGTCGGACGGGCGCTTGCTCCGGTCGTGCAGCTGGACCGGGCGCGGGACGTTGCGGGTGACGGTCTGCCACAGCTGGTTCACGCCGTTGAGCTTGGCCTTCACGTAGTTGCCGGCGCCCTCGCCGACGTGGCACTCGACGCAGTCGACGCGGGCGTGGGTCGAGTGGGCGAAGGTGACGTTCTGCGGGTCCATCGAGTGGCAGGTCTCGCCGCAGAAGCCCACCGTCTCGGTGAGGTGGTAGGTCTGGTAGCTGCCGAAGGCGGTCAGCATGAGGAAGAAGGCCGCCACGCCGGCGAATCCCAGCATCCACTTCCGGTGCTGCTTCTTCGAGAGGTCGATGTTGAGCACCAGCGGGATCGGCTCGCCCTTGGTCTTGAGCCGGTAGCGGCGCTGGACCCAGTAGCCGATCGCCATCAGCGCCAGGCCGGAGAAGAAGAAGAACGGCGCCACCACCCAGGTCAGGATGCCGAGGTAGGGGTTGGACTGCTCGGCCATCAGGTCGATGGCGAACAGCAGCACGAAGGCGAACACCGCGCTCACCGCCAGCACCAGCCCGGCGAGGCCCACCCAGTTGCGCACCAGGCGCGGGATCCGGTGGGGGCGTGGCTCGGAGGATTGCTCTGGATCACTCATGGTTCGGCAGGGGCTTGGGGTGGGTGGCTCGGGGAATCGGTGGAGGCCTCAAAGAAAACGCCCCCGGGATGGACGCCCGTCAGGCGCCGCATCGCAGGGGCGGCGAGGGAGCCGGGCAGGCTACTTCTTGAACGCGCGGATGTACTTCACGAGGGCCTTCGCGTCGGCGTCGGACACCTTCGAGCCGTAGGCCTTCATCACTTCCTTGCCGCTCTTCTTCACGCCGCTCTTGATCGCCTTGAGCGCCTCGGCGTCGGAGAAGGAGGCCTGGACCTTCGGGTCGCGGTAGTCACGGGCTCCGGACTTCTTGCCCATCCGGGTGTTGCCACTGCCGTCGGCGCCATGGCAGGACGCGCAGTGCTTCTTGTAGACGGCCGCCACGTCCGCGGAGGCCACGGATGCCGGAAGCGCGAGGACGGCGACCAGGAGACACAACTTGGTCAGTTTCATACGGTTGTCTGGTTTGGGGCTGGAGTTGGGGATTGCGGTGACGCTCAGAAGCCGATCCGGATGCCGGTCGACACCACATGGGCATCGTAGTCGTTGAACCCGCCCGCGGCGTCATCATCCCCCTTCAAATAACCGTAGCGGACGTTCATGACCATGTTTTCCGTCAGGCGATGGTCGAGCCCGACCGAGAGCACGTGCTCGTCGCCGATGAATCCGTAGGGCATCGCCGCCCAGTCGTAGTTGTCGGCCTGGTAGAAATAGTAGCCCCAACTGAGCTGGGTGTCGGGGCTGAAGGCGTAGCCGCCATTGAACGACGCCGACCAGTAGTCGTTGTCCCAGTCGCCCACCACGCCGGGCACCGCGAGGTCCGCCGGGGTGTCGGTCGTCGAGCTGATCCAGTGGACGCCGAGGGTCATGTAGAGCCGGTCGATCGGCGTCCAGCTCACGCTCTCGGTGACGATGTGCTTGGTGATGTCGGCGCTCTGGATCGGGATCGGGTTGGTCCAGGCCCGGTTCTCGATGTCGGTCTGCTGGTAGTCGTAGCGGGTGACGAAGGTCAGGCAGGGCAGGCAGCGCCAGGTCATCCGGACGTTGAAGTCCGCCGTCTCGGTCTCGTGGCCCGCCAGCTGGGCGTCCTCGCCACCGGTGACGATGTGGTTGAACTCCTGGTCGTAGGACTTGTAGTAGGCTTGGGCCGCCAGACTGATGCCCGCCGCCGGGTACCAGTTCGCGCCGATCACGTACTTCTGGATGTCGGTGTCCGCATCGGTCACGCGGGTGCCGTCGACCACCGCGTTCTCGAGCGTCGTGCGGAACATGTCGCCGCTGCGGTCCGCGTACATCGCCCGGGCGTAGAGCAGGGCGCTGTCGATGCCCGAGTAGCGGACCTCGATCTCGGCGGTCGCCTCGTCGGACTCGTACTGGCTGTGGTCGAGGATCTCGTCGCCCCCGGAAAGGTGGCCTCCCCACATGTCCTGCTGCCACCATTCGTAGCGGATCGAGGGGACCAGCACCAGGTCCTCGACCGGATTCCACCACAGGCTGGTGTTGATCACGCTCGTCGTGCTCTGGCCGCCGCCCATCAGGTTGTTGTAGGCGTGGTTGACGGTGCTGTAGCCGCCGATGTCGGAGTCGAGCGTGGTCAGGTTGTAGCCGAAGCTCAGCATCACCTTGTCGTCGCAGAAGCGCGAGGTGCTGTAGAGGTGGCCGCCCCACAGGTCGTACTCGTTGATCTGCCGCTGGTTGGACAGGTAGTCGAGCCCGTCGGAGCGATTGTTGTAGCGCTCGAAGAGATTGTTGTCGTTGCGCACGCTGTGATAGCGCAGGCCTCCCCCGAAGTCGGTGTTGCCGACGGTGTGGCTGACGTCCAGCTTGAAGACGTCGCGCACCTCGTCGATCCGGTAGAGACCGGGCCAGGCATTGACGCCGCGGTCGCCGCGGTACCAGTAGGTCGAGTCCTTGTAGCCGTCGCGCCAGGTGCGCTCCCAGCCGAAGGTGATCTCGGGGATATCCGGAATGCGCAGGCCGGCCTCGAACCACAGGGCACCCCGGTCGAGCTCGAGCTCGTCATCGAAGGGCGTGATGGGGTCCAGGCCGCCGGGGCCCCAGTTGGTCAGGCCGCCGAGATAGTTCGGGGCCGGGGCCGCCCCCGGGATGTAGCCGCCCGAACCGTCGTACCAGGTCCGGAACTGCTTGAAGCCGGCGCGGATGAAGCCGATGTCGTCCATCGTGTACTTCAGGTCGATCTCGTAGTCCTCGAGACCGAACATCGCGTGCCCGTCGGCCTCGAACAGCCCCTTGTCGCCGAAGTGCTCGAAGTGGAACGAGGAGATTCCGCCGAAGAAGTCCCCGTTGTTCTGGTGCCGGCGCGAGAACGCCGCGTCGTTGCCGTCGACGAAGGCGCCGCCGACCGTGAGCTCGATCCAGTTGGCGGTCGGCTCGGGTTCCTCGACGAAGGGCTCGGACGGCTCCTCGGTGACGCCGGCGAAGCTGGGCGCCGGCAGCGAGCAGGCGGCGGCCGCGAGGCCGAGACGGAGGACCTTGCGACCTCCGGCCTTCCCCTTGAAATGCATCGCTTTCATTGGATTCGGATGTTGGGAGTTAGTTGCGGAGGTGGTGGCTGGTGTTGGAGCCGTGGACGCCCTCGTGGCAACCGGCCGTCCAGCAGGTGCCGCGCGGCAGGAATCCCGCGTGGTTGCGGCCGCCGATCACCAGCTCGCCGCTGCCGGTCTGGGTCTGGATGTGGCACTTCAGGCACAGCGTGGCGTTGCGCTCGGTGAGCATCTTCTGGTTGGGCGAGCCATGCGGGCTGTGGCAGGAGACGCAGCCCTCGCGGACCGCCTCGTGCTCGAAGATCCACGGGCCGGCCTGCTGGGTGTGGCACTGGACGCAGGTCTCGTTCATCCGCGCCAGCTGGGTCCCGCCGCCCTTGGTCGCCGGGCCGCCGTGCGGGTCGTGGCAGTCGGCGCAGCTCATCTTGCCGCTGAGCACCGGGTGCGAGTACGGCAGGTTGAACTGGGCCTTCACGTCGAGGTGGCAGTTCATGCAGCCCTCGGGATTCTTGCGCATGTTGACGATGGTGCCGGCTCCGCCGCCGGCCTCGACATGCTTGCTCCCCGGCCCGTGGCAGCCCTCGCAGCCGAGCACCGGCGCGTCCTCGGTCTTGACCAGCAGCTTGGCGTGGGCCGCGGTCTTGAAGTCGCGGGTGATGTCCTCGTGGCAGGTGGCGCACTCCTCGGAGCCGACGAACTCGGCCCCCGGGATGTTCGGGGGCGCGACCACCGTGTAGCCGAGGGTCGAGCAGGAGATCAGCAGCAGTCCCGCCGACGACACCCCGGCACCGAGCCAGAGGATTTGGGTGAGAACCTTGCGGTGGGCCGCGGAACCCGCGGCGCGGAGTGTCATCCAAGGGATTTTCATGGCTCGGAACGGGGAATGGCTTTTAAGCAACTAACATCTAACCAAAGTCCCGCGGAGGAGACAATCTCGGAGATTGCCACCGGCCCGTGGCTGCCGCCGGCCGGCCCATTCCCCAAGTCACCTTCCAACGCATGGTCGGACGCTAGGGAAGACGCGAAGCGACCGCTCCGCAGATCCCGCCAAGCCCACGGCGGATCTTTGCAAAAAAGTGACAGGCCCCCTCTCCTGCCCTTGATCCGGCCTTTCCCCGGACGCCGCCCCCGTCGGGCCCCGGCAGACCCGCACCCCCACGGCCACCGCTCAGCCTCGCCCACGGGCGCGGTCGCCGGGCCCCGCTCCCCGGGGGGCCCGACGACCGGCGCTCAGGCCGCCTCCGACCCGTAGGCGGCGTCCTTCATGACGCCTGCCAGGGTGGTGTAGGTCAGCGCCCAGGCCTCCTTGTGGCCGGGCGACCAGGCCTCGCCGAGGCCCTTCTCCAGGGTGTCGAGGAGGGCCGACCCGACGGTGTCGTAGTGCTCGGCCTTCACGCCGTAGCCGACGTGGCGCTTGCCCATCGCCTGGATCGCGCCGACCAGCTCGTCGAGCTTGTCGAGGCCCCGCACCGCGGTGGTGATCATCAGCATCAGCTTCTTCCCCTGCTCCTTCATGTCGGCGCTCGCGAACAGGGGCTTCAGCTCGGGATCCAGCTCGAAGAGCCGGGCGTAGAAGAGTTCGGCCGCCGTCTCGGAGATCGGCACCACCTTCTCCCAGCTGTCCTGCACCAGGGTCTTCTGTTCTTCGGTCATCGTCTCTCGGGGCAGGGGGTTCACTCGACCGGGATGCGGATCACCACGCCGCCCATCACGTCGTCCATCTTGAACTCGGGGAACGACTCCTCGCGGTCGGGGTGGGCGTTGTGGCAGCCGTAGCAGGCCGCGGCCACCGCCTTGTCGGGGTAGACGCCGATGAAGTAGCCCTGGCCGGCGATCTCCTCCTCGCCGGTCCACTTGCCGGCATCGGGGTTGTCGACCAGGTACTGGAGCCCCTCCTTGACCTTCGGGGTCTGCTTCTTGGCGTTCTCCTTGTTGAGCGGCCACAGGGACTGCAGCGAGTACGAGATGTCGACGGTCTTGTTGTCGACCAGGTCGACCTCCTCCGCCCCCATCCGGAAGACCTGCGCCGGGAGCGGGAGGGCCTTCTCGTCCATGAAGTTCTCATGGGCCTTGATGACCTTCTCCTCCTTGACCAGCCGGTTGATCACCTTCTGGGCGTAGACCTTCCGGTCCGCGGCAAGTACGGTGTAGACCGTATCCGCGACCTGTTCGGGGCTGAAGCCCCCCGGCGACGAGGCCGAGGCCTCGGACTTGCTGCACGACGGGGAGGTGGCTCCCGCGACGGCGACGGCGCCCGCTAGGGCGATGCGTGTTGTTTTCTTCATGGTTCTCTCGGTGGGTTGGTTTCGGGAGAGGGTTCGCCGGCGAGTTTCCTCACCAGCTCGAGGATCTCCGGATCCTCGCGGTCGAGCGCCCGCTGCAGCGACCAGTCGCAGCTCTCGACGTGGACCTGCGGGCCGCCGGTGAAGTTCCGCCGGATCAGGTCGGCGTCGGCCAGGGCGTCCATCGCGAAGGGCAGGCCGTGGCACTGCTGGCAGACCGGCCTCAGCATCTTCTCGTTCGGCGTGAGGTTCGCGTTCTGGTTGTGCTCGACGCGCACCCCGCCCTGACCGTCGTCGACCCGCGGCAGGTGGCAGGTCGCGCACGAGACGCCGCTTCCGGGCGGCGCCTCGCCCCGGAGTTCCGCCTGCCAGGCGGCGTGGTGGGCGCTTCCCTGGTAGGCCAGGCTGTGCCCGTCGTCGTGGCAGCCGACGCAGGACTGGTAGGCGGCCACCCGGGTGTCGAAGTCGTGGGCGCCGTGGCAGGAGGTGCAGTCGAGGCTCCGGTGGGCGGCCTCCGCCTTCATCGGCCGCCGGGCGATCCCGGGCGTCATCGGCGGCATCCCGGCCGCCAGGCGCATGCCGTGCTTGCCGCGGAGGAATCCCTCCTGTTCGTCGCCGTGGCACGAGCCGCAGGTCGCCATCGGCACGGTGTCGCTCCACGCCGCGCCGCCGGGCTGGTGGCAGTCCGAGCAGTTCACCCCGGCCATCGCGTGCACGTCCGTGCTCCACGACCCGGCATGGGCCGCGACCTCGACGCCGGGCGGGGCGTCGGCATCCGCCATGGCGAGGGCCCGGGTCGACGGCTCCGCGCGGAGGTAGGCGGCCAGCCCGGGCCGGGCCTCCACCCGCCCCTCCGCCAGCATCGGCGGCTCCATCGCGTGCCTCGCGAGGTGCCGCTCGTAGAGCGCCCGGTTGTCGTGGAAGTTGTGGCAGCCCGCATTGGTGCAGGTCTCGAAGCCGAGCCCCTTGTGGGTCTCCCGCTCCTCGATCGTCGACTGGTGGCAGTAGGTGCAGTAGTCGGCCGGCAGCGTCACGCCCATCGGCCCGGTCGCCTCAGGCTCGTGCTCGGTGTGGCAGGTCACGCAGCGCATCGCGTCGATCTTCTCGAGGAACGGCCGGTTCTCCGGCTTCTTGAACTTCACCACCGGGTGCGAGTCGTCCGCCTCCCGGAGGTCCTCGTCGTGGCACTCCAGGCAGGCCGCGTTCGAGACCGCGGAGACCAGCAGGCCGTCGGGCCTGGTGTCGTGGCAGGCCGAGCAGTCCAGCTCGATCTGGTAGTGCCCGTGCGAGGTCGTTCCGGGCATGATGACGGTCTTGTCCTCCGCCCGGAAGAAGACGAAGCCCAGCCAGCCCGCGAGCCCCCCGGCGAGGAGGAGCCACGAGATGGCCTGGAACCGGCGCCCGGGACGGAACTTCATTACTAGGTTTTTAGTAGAGATAGGCGGCGGCGACGTGGAAGGCGACCAGCACGGGCAGCGGCCAGAAGAACACGTAGTGGGCCACCGTCAGGCCCGGCCGAAGCCGGCGGGCG
>Ga0207814_100608_pt1 | contig 17147 bp, 18 predicted proteins | sample TtaePargueraPR_7_FD_187755 | JGI IMG/M metagenome (GOLD analysis project Ga0207814, IMG submission 187755) | Aerobic enrichment media microbial communities from Bioluminiscent Bay, La Parguera, Puerto Rico - Tt and P1 (2) (SPAdes) | ecosystem: Environmental > Aquatic > Marine > Unclassified ... | reverse complement strand
TGCCCGTCCTCATGGATGGCGAGACCATCGACCAGGGGTTTCACCTCCCAGTCGGCGGAGGCCGGTAGCGCGAAGAGAACGAGCAGGCGGAAGTTCCGAAGCATGCCCGACTTGAAAGTCGAAGCGGGCGCCTGGCAAGAACCCAAAAGGGTCATCGGCTTCCGGATACTACGGAAGGCGTCGTCGAGCGTCCCGCCGCGACCGGTCTTCGCGGAGCGCTGGCGTGCCGGGATCGCCCTCTCCGGGAGCTCGCGCCGGGATCATCTCCCAAGGCGTGAATCGAATGAGAAGAACTGTGAATAACTTATGAGAGTCGATATTTAGCAAAATAAAAGTATCTGAAAATAAGGGATTTGTGTCTTGCGTTGACAATCGAAGAATGGTTGAACTTTCAGTGTTCGCCCACACCCGAACTGGTTTCAGCGCCCGTGCCCCCCAAGGACTGGCCGAGACGGGAGTAGCGTTTTGTCCCACAAACAGCTCCTCCAGAGACCATGAGCCGACAGGCCGTAAAGAAAGTCTCCTTCATTGCGAAGGCCCCCAGCAATCGTCATGAACTCCGCAGAATCCTGGACCTGGCCGGGCGCCTGATGGCGCAGGACGGGCGCGGTTCCCGGGGTCGTGGTGCTTCGTTGCCGGACAACGTCATTCCCTTTCCGTCGGCTCGCTGACGGGCCGAGCGGGGAGCGCGTCGTCGCCCGATCGTTCTTTTCGGAATAATCCCCGGGTGCCCGGCTCCAAGGGGAGTCCATGAGCGAGTTCGAGCAGTTGGTCGACGCGCACTACCAGGCGCTCTACCGGTTCGCGCTCTCCCTGTCGAAGAACCGGGAGACGGCGGCGGACCTGGTACAGCAGGCCTTCTGCATCTGGGCCCAGAAGGGGCACCAGCTCAAGGACCGCAGCCGGGCCAAGACGTGGCTCTTCACCACCCTGCATCGCGAATTCCTCGCCCATGCCCGCAAGGCGCGTCGCTTCAGCGACGAGGAGTTGACCGAGGCGGTGGCGGGTCGCATCGAGGTGTCCGAGGACGACACCGACCGGCAGATGGATGGCCAGCGGGCGCTCGAGTTGCTCGGGCAACTGGACGAGACCTTCCGCGCCCCGATCACGCTCTTCTACCTGCAGCAGCACAGCTACAAGGAGATCGCCGAAATTCTCGACATCCCGATCGGCACCGTCATGTCCCGCATCTCGCGGGCCAAGGAGATGCTGCGCCGTCGCATGACCGCCGAGCCGGCCAGCGCGCCGAAGAACATTCTGCAGATTCAACCCGAAGCCCTGAACAAGCATCATGGATAAGGAGGAGGCACGTTTCATCCTTCGCTGTTTCCGGCCGGACGGCTCGGACGCCGCCGATCCGTCGTTCGCGGAGGCCCTGCAGCTCGCCGCCGAGGATCGCGAACTGGGCGAGTGGCTGGCCCGCGAGCGCGCCAGCGACGCGGCGTTCACCGAGTCGCTCGGACGGCTCGAGCTCCCGACGACCCTGAGGGACGAGATTCTCACCGGACTCGCCGCCGAGCGGGGCGATGTTCCCGTCGCCGACGAGTGGGATGCGTCGTTGATCGGCGCCATGGCCCAGGTCCAGCCGCCGCTCGAGCTGCGGCGGGAGATCCTGCTGGCGATGAACCGCAGTGCGGGCGTCGGCGATACGACTTTCCGGCGTCCTTCGTGGGGCGGCTGGCTGGCCCGCTTCGGCCTACCCCTGGCGGCGGCGGCGGGGATCGTGCTCGCCCTGATGATCGGCAACGATTCCGCGAAGCCGGACCGGACGGCCACGGTGGACCTTCGGGAAGGGGCGATCCAACCGGCGTCGACGCTCGAGGACCGCTTGATCCGAATCCTGACCGATCCGGATTTCGATCTCGACCGCAGGGGGCCGGACTTCGGGAAGGTGCCCGAGCGTGGCGTCGAGCTCGACCTGAAGGATCCGGACCACAAGGAACTGTTCCGCATGGTAAGGGACGAGCTGGGCCGGGCCTGTCCGCAGGGCTGCCTTCCCAAGGGCTTGCGGGTGGTCCCCGGGATCGGCTGCAAGGAAGTCGACATCGACGGCATGAAGGGGGCGATCGTCTGCTTCAGCCGGGGGAAGAACGACACGGTGCACCTGGTGGTGTTCCGGCGCAGCGAACTGCGCGACGAGTATCCGATCCCCACGGAGCGCATTCTCAAGCAGCACGGCGACTGGGCGGTGGCCGAATGGCAGGAGAAGGGGCGGGCCTTCGTGATGCTCGGCAACACCGACAAGGAGCATCTCGGCGAGGTCTTCTGAGTCTGCCCGAGCCTCCGGGAGGCGGGCGAGCGGAGGCGCGCTGCGGCAACGAAGGCTCGCGGTGGCGGCCTGGAACCGTTAGAGACCAGCGGCAATGGTCCCGCTGCTTGGAATGCTCCTCCTGCTGGCCCTCGGCTGGGCGCTGTCGCGCGACCGCAAGGCGATCCGCTGGCGGACGGTCGGGCTCGCGCTGGTGCTGCAGCTTGCGGTGGGCCTGCTGGTGTTCCGGATTCCCTGGGGCAAGGGCCTGCTCGACTGGCTGTCGGGCAAGGTCGCGGCGGTGATCGGGGCGGGCAATGAGGGGATCGCCTTCCTGTTCGGTCCGCTGGCCGACGAGACCGGCGTCGGCTTCGTGTTCGTCGTCAAGGTGCTGCCGGTGATCATCTTCTTCTCCTCGATGATCGCGGTGCTCTACCACCTGCGGATCATGCAGTGGGTGATCCGCCTGCTGGGTGGGGGGCTGCGAATGCTGCTGCGGACCAGTCGTGCGGAGTCGCTGTCGGCGGCGGCCAACATCTTCGTCGGGCAGACCGAGGCACCGCTGGTGGTGAAACCCTACATTTCCCGGATGACCCGCTCGGAGCTCTTCGCGGTGATGTGCGGCGGCCTGGCCAGCGTGGCGGGATCGGTGATGGCGGGCTACGCGCAGATGGGAGTGGAACTGAAGTACCTGATCGCCGCCTCCTTCATGGCGGCACCGGGAGGGCTGTTGTTCGCGAAACTGCTGGTCCCGGAGCGGGGGCGGCCGGAGAACGTCAGCCTCGAGTGGGCCGAAGGCGATGAGCGGCCGGCCAACGTGCTCGACGCCGCCGCATTGGGGGCGGCCGACGGCTTGCGGCTGGCCCTCAACGTCGGCGCGATGCTGCTGGCCTTCGTCGGGCTGATCGCGCTGGCCAACCTTCTGCTGGGCTGGGTGGGGGGCTGCTTCGGTCACCCGGGCCTGAGCTTCCAGGGCATCCTCGGAGGGATCTTCGCGCCGCTTGCCTGGGTTCTTGGCATCCCCTGGGAGGAAGCGGGCATGGGGGGCAGCCTGATCGGGCAGAAGCTGGTCCTCAACGAGTTCGTGGCCTACCAGCAGTTCGTCGAGTGGAAGGAGGCGCTCGGACCCCGATCCCGGGCGGTGGCCACGGTCGCGCTCTGCGGCTTCGCCAACCTCTCCTCGATCGCGATCCTCATCGGCGGCCTCGGGGGCATGGCTCCCGGGCGTCGCGGCGAGATCGCCCGGCTCGGCCTGCTGGCGGTGTTCGCCGGCACCTGCTCGAACCTCATGAGCGCGGCGATCGCCGGGCTGTTCTGGCAGCCCTGAGGGCCGCTGACACAGCGCTGAAAGGCTGCAGCGCAACCCCCGTAGCCAGTGCGGGTTGAATGGTCTCACCCCCCGGGAAGTCGAATTTGACGGCCCGGTCCCGACTGCTTAACTTGCCCTTACTACCCAAAACCCGATGAGCGTCCCGATTCTCCGATCCCTCCCGGCCTGGCTGATGGCCTGCGGCCTCCTGCAGGCCGACGAGCCGGCGCGCAAGGCCGACGATCCCGAGTTCGTCCGGCAGGCCGCCTACAAGATCGACAGCTACGTGGCCGGCTGGTACCGCCAGAAGAACCTCGAGGTGCCGGAGGTCACCGACGACGCGACCTTCCTGCGGCGGGCCTTCCTGGTGGCGATCGGGCGGATTCCGACCGCCGAGGAGGCGCGCTTCTTCCTCGAGATCGACGAGGAGAGCAAGCGCCAGCAGTTGATCGACTACCTGCTGGCCTCGCCCGGCTACGCCAGCCACATGTCGAACTGGGCCTTCGACCTGCTGCGGATTACCGACGACAAGCCCGGCTTTGGCGGCAACTTCGAGCCGTATCGCGAGTGGGTTCGCCGGGCGGTCGAGGACAACATGCCCTGGGACGATTTCACGAGCCGCCTGCTGTCCTCGAGTGGCAACGGCTGGGACCCGTCGACCGCGGCGGTGGGCTATTACACCCGGGACCGCGGCATGGCCCTCGACAACCTCGCCAACACGGTGCGGGTGTTCCTCGGCTCGCGCATGGAGTGCGCCCAGTGCCACGACGACCCCTTCGGCGACACCGAGCGCCACGAGTTTTACGAACTGGCCGCCTTCACCAACGGCCAGGGCGAGGGGCGCAAGGGCATCATGCGGAACCTCTGGGACGAGGTGCGCGAGGAGGACCGGCGCCGGACCCTCGAATACCGGGTCGCCCAGGTGCTGTGGGATCGCGTCTACGGAATGGCGCTTTCCGGGGGCGGCAGCGGGCGCATCCGCCTGCCGAGCGACTACCAGTACCGCGACGGGGACCCCGGCGAGATGATCGGCGCCCGCACGCCCTTCGGCAAGTCGGTGCGGATGTCCGACCGGGACGACGGCGACGACGGTCGCGAGAAGCTCGCCAACTGGGTGACCACCCGCACCGGCGAGCAGTTCCCCTCGGTGATCGCCAACCGGATGTGGAAGCGGGTGATGGGCCGCGGCGTCTACGAGCCGGTCGACGAGTACCTGCCGGCCAAGGACAGCCACCTGCCGGGCATGATGAACTACCTGGTCGGCCTGATGGTCGAGCTCGACTACGACCTGCGCGGCTTCCAGAAGATCCTGCTCAACACCAAGACCTTCCAGTTCGTCCCCAACCCCGAGCCGTCGAAGGTGCTGACCGGCGACGACTTCCATGGCCGCCAGCTCAGCCGGCTGTCGGCCGAGCAGATCTGGGACTCGCTGATCACCCTCGCCAGCGGCGACCCGGACAAGAAGCCGCGGCGCACGATGGACGGGCGGATCCACGTCGGCGGCAAGCCGGTCCTGGTCGGCCGCAAGGACATGGCGACGCTCTCCGACGAGGTGCTCGCGCTCAAGTCCGAGGCCGAGCTCCGGCGCTATTTCGATGCGCTCGTCGAGGAAGTCCGGAGCGGCGGCGGGGGGGGTGCCGGCGGCGACTCGATGATGATGCAGGCCAAGGTCCAGCGGTACGGTCGCAACGCCCAGGTCCGCGCCTCGGAACTCCCGAGTCCGGCCCCCCGCGATCACCTCCTGTATCTCTTCGGGCAGTCCGACCGCGAGGTGGTCGAGGGGGCGAGCCGCGAGCCGAACGTGGGCCAGGTCCTCGCCCTGATGAACGGTTTCGTCCAGCAGCAGCTCGTCCACAACGGTGGCGCGCATCTCTACAAGAGCCTCGAGGGCGCGAGCACGCCGCAGGAGAAGGTGCGCCGGCTCTACGTGGCGATCCTCAGTCGCCCGCCGAGCGAGGAGGAGATGGGCTGGATGCTCGAGGAGGTGAAGGCCGCCGGCGAGGACGGCTACCGCAACATCGTCTCGGCGCTGGTCATGTCCTCCGAGTTCCTGTTCCTCCAGTAATTGTCACCCTCACCCGAAACGACCGATGAGTTCCCTCGACCCCAACCGCCACGACGAGCTGACCCGGCGGCACTTCATTTCGAACGCCGCGCGCTGGTATCTCGGCGTCCATCTGCTGCCGATGCTTGGTTCCAGCGTCGCGAGCGGCGCGCCGGCACCGTCCGAGGCCAAGGCGAAGAACGTGATCTACCTGTTCATGTCCGGCGGCATGAGCCACCTCGACACCTTCGATCCGAAGCCCCGGAAGAAGGACGTGATGGGGCCGCTGGAGGCGATCTCGACGAGCGCCGACGGCATCCTCGTCGGCCAGCACCTCAAGAAGACCTCGGAGGTGATGGACAAGGTCTGCGTGATCAACTCGATGAACTCGCAGCAGGGCGCCCACGAGCAGGGCACCTACATCATGCACACCAGCTACGCGATGCGGGGCACCATCAAGCATCCCTCGATGGGCGCCTGGGTGATGAGGCTCGGGGGGCGGCTCAACCCGGAGATCCCCGGCTACGTGGCGATCAACTCCTCGCCGGACACGGTCGGCGGCGGCTTCTTCGGGGCGAAGTACGCCGCGGCGCCGATCGGCAGCCCGAGCGAGGGGCTCAAGGACAGCAAGCGGCCGGGCTCGGTGTCGAAGGGTGACTTCGACCGCCGTCTCGCGCTTGCCGACCGGCTCAACAAGCAGTTCCACGGCCGCTACCAGAACGCCGACGTCAAGGCCTACGAGGAGCTCTACCAGGAGGCCATCCGGCTGATGAACAGCAAGGACCTCAAGGCCTTCAACCTCAACGACGAGTCGTCCGAGACCCGCAAGCTCTACGGGCAGGGGCGCTTCGCCCAGGGCTGCATGCTCGCCCGGCGCCTGGTCGAGCACGGCGTGCGCTTCGTCGAGGTCCAGCTCGGCGGCTGGGACACCCACTATGACAACTTCGCCGGCGTCGAGGGCCGCTGCAACGAGTTCGACCAGGCCTACGCGGCGCTGCTCACCGACCTCGAGGCGCGCGGCCTGCTGCAGGACACGCTGGTGGTCGTCGCCACCGAGTTCGGGCGCACGCCGGAGATCAAGACCGAGCACAACAACGGCCGCGACCATCATCCCTCGGCCTTCTCGTGCCTGCTCGCGGGCGGGGGCGTGAAGGGCGGCTTCCGCCACGGCGAGACCGACTCCTCGGGCGCCCGGGTGAAGTCCGACCCGGTGAGCGTCCAGGACTTCAACGCCACCATCGCCTACGCCCTCGGCATTCCCCACGACCTGGTGGTGATGTCGCCGAGCAAGCGGCCGTTCCGCTTCGCCGACAAGGGCGAGCCGGTGAAGAGCCTGTTCACCTGAGGTCGTTACATCCGGAAGTCCTCGCCGAGGTAGTGCTTCCGGGCGACCGGGTCGTTGACCAGCTTGTCGGACGGTCCCTCGAGGATCACCCGGCCGTCGTGGATCAGGAAGGCCCGGTCGACGATCGACAGGGTCTCGCGCACCGAGTGGTCGGTGATCAGGATCGCGAGGCCGAGCTTCTCCCGGAGTTCCCTGACGATGCGCTGGATGTCCTCGACCGCGATCGGGTCGATGCCCGCGAAGGGCTCGTCCAGCATCAGGAGCTTGGGTTCGGTGCACAGGGTGCGGGCGATCGCGAGCCGGCGCTTCTCGCCGCCGGAGAGGGTGATCGCGGTCGACTTGCGGACCTTGGTGATCTTGAAGCGCTCGAGCAGCTCGTCGGCGCGCTGCTGGCGCTCCCTGCGGCTCAGGTCGGGGCGGGTCTCGAGCACCGCGAGCAGGTTGTCGAGCACGCTCAGCTTGCGGAACACCGACTCCTCCTGCGGCAGGTAGCCGAGACCGAGTCGCGCCCGTCGGTGCATCGGCAGCCGCGAAATGTCGGCGTCGGCGAAGTGGACCGAGCCGGCGTCGGGCGGCACCAACCCGGCGATCATGTAGAAGGAGGTCGTCTTGCCGGCGCCGTTGGGGCCGAGCAGGCCGACGATCTCGCCGGGGGCGACGGTCAGGCTCACGCCGTCGACGACGGCGCGGCCGCCGTAGCACTTGCGCAGGCCATCGGCGGCGAGGAGCGGGGGAGCCACGGGCATCGGGCCAACCATGGGATCAGTCGTTCTTGGGGGATTCCACGAAGGCCTTCACGGTTCCGACCGCGGAGCCCCTGCGGGTCTTCACGTTGACGGTGAAGTAGCCGTCCGGATCGTCGATGTATCCCTGCATCTCCTTCGAGATGATCCAGGGGCGTCCGCCGCGGACGATCAGCTGGCGGCTCTTGACGTCGAAGACGAACTGCCGGCCCGAGACCTTGAAGTAGTCGTCGTCCCCGCTCTTCGGATCGGCCTTGCTCTCGGCGACGATTTGTCCGGTGGCCACCACCCGCGAGGCCTTGCCGAAGCTGCCGCCGTCGAGCAGGCCCTTCTTCGCTTCCTCCTCCTCCGGGTTCTCCGGCTCTTCCCCGGGTTCGGCTTCCTCCTTCTCGAAGAACACCTTCACCTCGTCGGCCCCGGTCATCTTGAACTCCTCGTCCTCGAAGAAGACCTCCTTGAGGAACACCAGCAGGCCCTCGTCCGGGTCGAAGTAGGCGCCCTCGGCGCAGCGGATGGTCGCCGGCTTGTCGAGCTTCGGGGGGGACTCGGGGCGCGCGACGTCCGAGCTGAGGTCCGGCTTCGCACCGGAGGCCGCCTCGAGTCCCGCGGACTTCAGGAACTGGGAGAGCTCGGCGTCGGCCTTGGCCGCGGCGTCCGTGGCACCCGCGAGTTCGTCGGCGGTGGTCGCGGCCACCGCCTCGGCGTCGGCCGCCCGCGACTCCGCGATGCGGTCGAGGCCGGCGAGTTCCTCGGCATCGAAGCGCTCGAGGCCGGGTTCGGTCGCGACTTCTGCGGCAACGCCCGCCGCAAGAAGGGCGGCGGTGGCCAGGGTGACGGGGAGGCGGGGTGTCGGATTCATCGAGGTGCTGGAATCGATCAGGGTTCGCGCGGTCACCGGGCCGACGAGGAAGCCCCGCCCGGTTTCGATTTCGTAGACCAGGCCGTTGCCGCTCGCGCTGAGGTCCTCGGAGTCGATCGAGACCCGCTCGCTCGAGCGGAGGATCGCCTGCTCCTCCACGGTCGCCGCCTCGAGGTCGATCGACGCGGTGATCGTGCCATCGGGATCGTAGTCGCGGATGCGGACCCCCTCGGCGTCGATGGTGTCCTCGTCCCGCAGCGTGAGCGTGGCGGCCTGCAGGACGCGGCTGAGGACCCGGTCCTCGTCGTACTGCGGGATGGTGACGCCCCGCAGCACGCTGCCCTTGGTCAGCATCCTGAGGGCGGGCAGGTCCTCCCTGGGCGGGGTCCTGCCGTCATCCTCCTCCTCGAGTTCGGACAGCTGCGCGACGAGGGGAAGGGTGAGAGCTGCCGCCACCAGGCCGCCGGGGACCAGCGAGGACCTCGGTCGTGGACGCGGCGGACGGGCGGGCATGGGAACGGATCGTCAGGCGCCGTGGGCGGCGTGGTGGATGGCAACCAGTCGGACGAGGATGTCCTCGAGAAATTCGAGCGGAATCTGGTTCGGTCCATCGGAAAGCGCGTTCGCGGGATCCGAGTGGGTTTCCATGAAGACGCCGTCGACGCCGGTGGCGATCGCCGCCCGGGCGAGCACCGGGGCAAGCTCGCCGTCGCCGCCGGTCGCACCGCCGAGTCCGCCCGGCCGCTGCACCGAGTGGGTGGCGTCGAAGACCACGGGGATCCCCTCCTTGCGGATCCAGTGGAGCGAGCGCATGTCGGCGACCAGGTTGTTGTAGCCGAAGGTCGTCCCGCGCTCGGTGATGAGGAAGGCCTTGCAGTCGAAGGCGCGGAGCTTGTCCGCGATGTTGACGGTGTCCCACGGGGCCAGGAACTGTCCCTTCTTCACGTTGACCGCGCGACCGGTCCGGGCCGCGGCCTCGAGGAGATCGGTCTGCCGGCAGAGGAAGGCGGGGATCTGCAGCAGGTCGATGTGCTCGGCGGCCACCTCGGCCTGCGCGGCGGTGTGGATGTCGGTGGTCACCGGAACGTCGAGGGACTGGGCGATCTCGCCGAGGATCCGGCAGCCTTCCTCGACGCCGGGCCCGCGGAAGGAGCGGATCGAGGTGCGGTTGGCCTTGTCGAAGGAGGCCTTGAAGATGAGCGGCACGCCGGTGCGGCCGGCGATTTCCTTGACCGAGCGGGCCATGTCCCAGGCGAACTGCTCGGACTCGAGGGCGCAGGGGCCGAGGATGAAGAAGGGAAGCGGGCCGCCCACCGGGACGGAGCCGATCTGGAAGGGTTCGAAGTGCATCGGGGAAAGTCAGGCGGAAGCCTTCTCGAAGAGCGGGCGGAGGTTGGCAAGCGCCGCCTTGAGCAGCTTGTCCTCGTCCGGCGTCAGGTTGCCGCGGGTCTTCTCCTCGAGCATCTCCAGCGAGTCGATGACCGAGCGCGCCGCCCGCAGGTTGACGTCCCGCGCGCCGGTCGTCGGGTTCGGCAACTGGCCGAGAAACAGGCCCGCGTTCTGGGCCTGCAGCAGCACGAAGTCGCTGAAGCGGGAATCGGCGGATGACATGCGCGCAATCTCCCGACTGCCCGACCGGCAGACCAGTGAAAAAGACCGGGGGTGACCCGGAAAACCGCAGCCGCAGGAGGAGCTCCTCGAAAGACACGTAGCGCAAAGTTCATTTAAGAATCTTAAAATATTCAGAATTACTTAACTAAAATCAGAACTCTTTTTTGAACTTTGCAAAGCAAGGGTGGTCAGACCCTTTGCCATGGAAAAATACGACGTGACGTCGGCGCCCGAGCCGACGCCGGGTCGATCGGGTACCCCGGAATTCGCATCACCCGACTCCGCCCACCGAGCCCTGCCGAGAAGCACTGCCAAGCGTCCCCGCCCGAGCGTCGGGCGCTGGTGGTTCGCCGGGCTTCTGATTGCGATCTTTCCCCTCGCCGTGTGGCTGCTGGGCTCGATGATCGTGTGGCTGACTCCGCCCGTGTATCGGAGCGCGGTGGTGGTCCGGGTGGACCCGGCCGAGCAGGAGTCCGCGGATCTCTTTCGTCACGGCGAGGTGGGGCAGGAGGCCCGCCGCGAGCTCGAGATGCCCTCGGGGATGAGCGGTCCCGCCGATGTCATGGTGCAGGAGGGCGAGACGCCCGACGTGATCATGGTCGAGGCCCAGGGTGCGAGCCCGGAGGAGGCACGGCGCTTGTCGCTGGCCTACGCCAAGGCCTATGAGTCGTACCTCGCCCGCCACCCGCAGTCGGCCCGGGCCGGGGCGGTGTGGCTGCCACTCGTCGAGGGCGAGCGAATGGTCCATGACACCTCGCATGAGCGGCGGGTCGTCCTCGGCGTCGGCGTGCTGGCCTTCGTGGGCCTGTTCCTCGCGATTCCCTTCGTGAAGATTGTCGAGCGGGCGCTGCCGGCGCGCGTCGACCGGGCGAGGAGGCGGCCCGGGTCACCGCGACTGCTCGAGCATCCGCAGGAGGGGCACTTCGGCGCGAGCGCGGATCTCTTCCGGCAGCTCGACCTGCGGCTGTAGCCTGTCGAGGCAGGCGTGGAGCTTCTCGAGGGTGTTCATCTTCATGTAGCGGCAATCCGCGCAGGCACAGAGGTCGGTGGGTCCGGCGATCAGGTTCTTGTCCGGGGCCTCCTTGCGCAGGCGGTGGAGCATCCCGCTCTCGGTGACGACGATGATGTTCCTGGCCGGGGCATTCTTGCAGAAGGCGATCATCTTCTCCGTCGAGCACACCTCGTCGGCGAGCAGGCGCACCGCCTGGGTGCACTCCGGGTGGGCGACCACCAGGGCGTCGGGGTACTCGTCCTTGATCCGCTGGATCGACTCGCGGGTGAACTCGACATGCACGTAGCAGGAGCCCTGCCACAGGTCCATCCGGCGGCCGGTCCGCTCCATCACCCAGGCGCCGAGGTTGGCATCGGGCACGAACAGGATCGGGCGGTCCTTGGGGGCATGCTCGACGATGCGCACGGCATTGCCCGAGGTGCAGATCACGTCGCACAGCGACTTCACGTGGGCCGAGCAGTTGATGTAGGCGATGACGTAGTAGTTCCGCTCGGCATGCTCCTTGAGGAAGGCCTCGAGTTCGGGCCCGGGGCAGCTCTGCTCGAGCGAGCATCCGGCGTCCTTGTCGGGGAGGACGACGGTCTTGGTGGGGTTCACGATCTTCGCCGTCTCGGCCATGAAATGGACCCCGCAGAAGGCGATCACGTCGGCATCGGTTTCCTTCGCCTTGAAGGCCAGGCCGAGCGAGTCGCCCACGTAGTCGGCGAGATCCTGGATGTCGCCGGTCTGGTAGTTGTGGGCGAGGATGACGGCATTGCGTTCCTTCTTGAGCTCGAGGATCGCGTCTTTGAGGTCGAGGGCGGCGGTCGGCATGGTGGGGCGGCGGTTGGGGGCGGTCGGCGGACGGGCTGACCCGGAACGACGATAGGCGGGGAGCGGCGGCTGCCAAGCGATGGCTGGATGCGGCGACAAAAAAAGGCTCTCCGTCAGATCTGCTTATCGCTCTTCGATCGGTCCAGGCATTCCTTTGGACACGGAGTGACGGAGGAGACGGAGGCCACGGAGAGCTCCGGAATGAAGGTCGAAATCGATGGAATCCATGAATTCCATCCATCCCTCTGTGTCCTCTGCGACCTCTGTGTCTCAGTGGTTTAAGAAAGCCGAACCCGTTGAAAACGTTGCAAGACTGACGGAGAGCCAAAAAAAAGCGGCCCGCCTCAAGGGGGGGCCGCTTGGAATGGGAACGGGCGGGCTTGGAAGGGGCTCAGCCCTTGATTCCGGTCAGGTTGCCCTGCTGGGGCTTGCTGGCACCCTGGTTGTTGCCGCCGCCCTTGCTGTCGCCCTTGCTGTCGCCCTTGCTGTTGTCGGTGCCCTGGGGCTTGGCCGGGGCCGAGGACTGGGCCGGGGTGGAGGGCGTTCCGACGGTCGACTTGCCGACGAAGATCGCACCCGACTCGATCGAGAGCGTCTTGGCCTTGATGTCGCCGACGACCTCGGCGGTGGATTTCAGGTCGACGCGGTCGGCGGCGGTGATGTTGCCGTGGACCTTGCCGTAGACGACCACCGTGGCGGTCTTGATCTCGGCCTTCAGGCGGGCGTTTTCGCCGACGGTGAGGTTGCCCTCGGAGCTGATCTCACCCTCGATCTTGCCGTCGACCACCAGGTCGTTGGTGAACTTGACGGTGCCCTTGATCTCGACGTCCGAGCTCAGGACGTTGCGGGATGCGGCGACCGGGCGCTGCTGGGGTGCGGCCGGAGCGGGCTCCGGGGTCGACGCGGCAGCCGGAGGAGTGGTCGATGGAGCCGGGGCGGCGGGAGGGGTCGGCTCGAGCGGGGTGGGGGCATCCGCGGCTTCTTGGCTGGTGCCGGGCTTTTGTCCGATCACCTTGCGAAACATGCTGTTGCTCACGATTGAAAGTCAGGGTTGGAGTTCGATCAAAGTCAATTTCATTCGCCGGATTCCGGCGTGGGCTCGTCGGCGGCCTGGGGCTCGGCCGCCTGGTCTTCTGGGGGAGAGGGGTCTGCGGACCGGTCGGCTTCCGGCTCGTCCTCGACCGGCGGCGCCGGCGCCTCGCTCTCCGTATCCTCGACGGGGTCGGCGTTGAGGGTGTCGAACAGCGGGTTGCCGCTGGGCCCGGTGCCCATCGTCGGGTCGACCCCAGCGGAATCCGTGCCGGATTCCTCGTCGATCGGGGGCGGCTCCGGCGGGTCGATCGCCTCGGGCATCTCGAAGTGCAGGAACTGGTCGGCCTCGCGGGCGGTCGAGGTGAGATTGTTCTGGGGGTAGTTGTCGGTCGCCTCGGCGAGGTACTTCTCGGCTTGCTCCGCATTTCCCTGCTCCTTGGCGATCTGGGCGAGCCAGGTGAGCGCGTAGGGGGCGAGGTAGCGGGACTCGGGCTGGGCCAGCAGTCCCTCGAAGGTGGTCGCGGCATCGTCGTTCCTGCCCTGGGCGGCGAGCCGGGCGCCGAGTCGGGCGCGGGCCGGCAGGCTGGCGGGATGATCCGGTCGCGCGGCGATCTCCGAGCGCAGGGTCTCGATCGCGGCTTCCTGCTGGCCGTCCTCCCACTGCCGGTCCGAAAGCAGCACGGCGGCGCTGCCTGCGGCCGGGGTGTCGGCGTGGGACGAGATCACCTCCTCCAGCGCGCTGATGTCGGCGGCGGCGCTCAGGGCTTCGCCGCCGGCCTTCCGGGCGCCTTCCTCGACCCCCTGGTAGACCACCCAGGCCCCGGTTCCCACCGCGATCAGGATGCCGGCGGCGATCAGGAGCTTCTGGTTCTTGTCGAGGAAGTTCTCGAGGGCGCTCGGGCCGTGCGAGATTTCGGCGAGGGGGCGGGCTTCGTTGGCGGTCGGTTCGGCCATAGGGATGGGCGCGGTGCGCGGCGATTAAGGAGTCGGTCGCGGGGAAATCAATGACGAATTGGCCGGCTGCGTGGATGGTTGATCCGGTCGGGCGATCCTGCGTAGCTTCGCCGCCACATGAGCGGGTCCTTGTATGTGGTGGCAGGCGAGATGAGCGGTGATGCTCACGCTGCCGGGCTTCTGGAATCGCTCGCCACGCTGCGACCCGGTGTCCAGGTGGCCGGCGCGGGCGGGCCGAAGATGCGTGCGGTCGCCGGAAGCGGCATCCGCGACTGGGTCGAGGACGCCGCCGTCATGGGCGTGGTCGAGGTGCTCAAACACTACCGCTGGTTCAAGGAACGGTTCGCCGAGATGCTGGCCGAGATCCGCAGGCTCCGCCCGGACGTGCTGCTCACCGTCGACTACCCGGGTTTCAATTTCCGCCTGGCCGAGGCGGTCCGCCGGGAGCTGCCCGGGACGAGGATCATCCAGTACGTCTGTCCCCAGGTCTGGGCCTGGAAGAAGGGGCGGATTCCCAAGATGGCCCGGCTGTTCGACGAGGTGCTGTGCCTGCTGCCCTTCGAGGCCGGGTTGTTCGAGGGGACCGGACTGAAGGCGAGCTTCGTCGGCCATCCGCTGGTCGACGAACTGGAGGCGGAGCGGCTGGACCTGGTGCGCGATCCCTCGCTGGTCGCGCTGATGCCCGGCAGTCGCGAACCGGAGATTCGCAAGCTGTTCCCGGTGATGCTGGATGCGGCGGAGCGGCTCCGCAACCACCACGAGGGACTGAGCTTCGAGGTGCCGGCGGCCAACGCGAAGCTGCAGCGGCTGATCGAGGACCTCGCCGGCCAGCGCAAGCTCGGCGGCGCGCTGACGGTTCGGTCCGGGGGCGCCCATGCGCTGATGCAGCGGGCGGCCTGCGGCGTGGTGGCGAGCGGGACCGCCACCGTCGAGGCGGGCTACTTCGGGCTGCCCTACTGTCTGGTCTACAAGCTCGCCTGGCCGACCTACCTGATCGGGCGCATGGTGGTGAAGATCGAGCACATCGGCCTCATGAACATCCTGGCCGGTCGGGAGATCGTCGAGGAGTTCATCCAGTCGGAGGCCGACCCGTGCCACGTCAGCCGCTCGCTTTCGCGCTTCCTGAAGGACCCCGCCCATGCCGAGCAGGTCCGCGGGGAGCTGCTGGAGACCGCGGGCAAGCTGGGTCCGAGCGGTTCGCTGCTCCGGGCGGCCGAGGCGGTCGCCGGCTGGCTGCCGGAATGAGGGATTGGCGAAGGTTCGCCTTGCCTCGATGGCTCCAGCGGCTAAATCGGCCCCGCATGAAAGCCGCTTACCTCGCCGCCGCCGGTTTGTTCCTCGCCGCCGTTTCCTGCGAGCGCCACGAGTGGGAGGATACCAAGATCCTCCACGAGTCGCACGGCGGCCATGGCGACCACGATCACCCCGAGGAGGAGTCGGACGGGCACTGAGTCTCGCGGGACCTGCGATAGCTGAGGAAGCACTCACCGGCTTCGTCCGCGGGCTCGAAACGGGTCAGCGCGAAGGTGCGGGAGGAGGGGAGGAAGGAGCCCGGCGTGCCGGTGGGGGTCGGGGCATCGGTTCCGCCGAACAGGCGATGGCCCGCCCAGGTGAGGTGGATTTCGTCGATCGCGTCGAGCTCGGCCAACTCGCGGATGAGTCCGCCGCCGCCCTCGCAGTGGAGGTGGCGCACGCCATGCTCTTCGTGAAGGCTCCGGAGAAACAGCGACAGCTCCATGTGGTAGCCCCGCGTGCCGGGAAGCGGGTCGGGGGCCGACCGGGTGCCGAGCAGGAGGATCGGGCCCCCCTCCGAATGAAACAGGGGGTGCCCGGGGTCGAATCTCCCGGCGCGGGAGACCACGCAGCGGAGCGGGTTTCCCGGCGCCCGAAGGGTCATCCGGTCGGCGTCGAGCGTGCCCCGCGAGACGATCAGGGCGTCGGCCGGCCGGCGCAGCTGCTGGAGGCGCCGGTGGTCCTGCCCGGAGGTCCAGCCGGATGGACAGCGCGCGACCGAGGAGATCTTGCCATCGGCGGAGATCGCCAGGTTGATGCTGAGGTGGGGCCGGTTCATCCGGGGCTTGCGGAGCGGGGTGCGACGGTTATTTTCCGCCCATGAGCAAGCCTCAACCGAAAATCACCGCCTACCTCAAGACCTTCTGCGGCTGGAGCGAGGGCGTGCGGGCGATCATGCGCAAGTACGAGCTCGACTTCGAGGAGAAGGACATCATCAAGAATCCGGCGTTCCGCTGGGAGATGGAACAGAAGAGCGGACAGCCGCTGTCACCCTGCATCGAGGTCGACGGAACCATGCTGGCCGACATCTCGGGCGATGAGTTCGAGAGCTGGATGGTCGAGAACGGCCACCTCGAGAAGAACGAGGCCGAGGCCGACGCGCCGACCGATTCGGCCTGCACCGACGAGCAGCACGCGGCGATGGAGCGGGGCGAGCTGCCCGCTGCGAAGATCCGCTTCGTCGAGTGAGCGGGGATCGATGAAGCGATCGGGGTGCTGTCCGAAGTGCGGCTGCCAACGGGTGCTGCGCGCCCGGCCGCTGGACCGTGGCGAGGGCAACCGCAGCTGGACCTTGGCGCTGGCGACCGAAGGGAACCCCGGCGCGCTGTTCTTCAAGGATCGCCGCAAGGCGGAACTTGAGGCCTTCGTGTGCCACGACTGCGGATTCGTCGAGTGGTACGTGAATCGCCCGGAGGACCTGCACCAGCCCGGATGAGGGACGCCGGAACCGGCAGGTTGCGGCCGGGCCGGGGGTGGGTGGTAGCAGGGGCGGGAATTGAACCCGCGACCAAAGGCTTATGAGTCCTCTGCTCTACCTCTGAGCTACCCTGCCGTTGACTCCGCCCTTCCGTCGGGAAGGGGCGGGGGGAGTATAGGCATCCGGCCCGCCTGACAACCGAAAAATCCACCTTGCCGACGCGAAATCGGCGGTCGACAAAACGGGCCGGGCCTCCATGGTCGCCGCCCGTGCTCTTCCGCAGCCTCTGCCGCCACGCCGAAATCGGCTCGAATTCCTACCTGGTCGACACCGGCGACGCGCGGGTCGTGCTCGATGCCGGCATGCACCCGAAGCACGAGGGGATGGAGGCGATCCCCCATTTCGAGTGGCTGGAGCCGGGCTCGATCGATGCCGCGGTGGTGACCCACGCGCACCTCGACCACATC
>Ga0207814_100607_pt1 | contig 17251 bp, 12 predicted proteins | sample TtaePargueraPR_7_FD_187755 | JGI IMG/M metagenome (GOLD analysis project Ga0207814, IMG submission 187755) | Aerobic enrichment media microbial communities from Bioluminiscent Bay, La Parguera, Puerto Rico - Tt and P1 (2) (SPAdes) | ecosystem: Environmental > Aquatic > Marine > Unclassified ... | reverse complement strand
GCGGTGACAGCCGGGAGATAGGCCATCCCCAGCGCCTTCAGCAGAAAATAAAAGGCCGCTGCGAGAACCGGGCCAAGGGGAATGAATAGTTGTCTGCTCATGAGGTTTTTTCGTTATTGTCCGATCGCGACGGTCGCAGCGGCAGGGTTTGCCTGAGCAATTGCCGGCTTTGCCAGTCCACACTCGGCTCGCCCTGCGCGTTGCGCCCACTAATGCTCCAGCACACCACATCCACCGCGACCCCGGTATCCGCTCGCGTAAAATTCAGGGTGACAAAATTGTTGTTGCTGATAACGGAGCGCCGGTGTGGCCGCGTGGTTCCCGCTTTCAGGTATTCCACCGGTGCGCGAACGCCTTCAGTCGGCCGATCGGGGAAAACGCCTGGCTCCTGATTTGCCGCCGCCGCGGCGCTCGGCAGGCAGGACAATGGAGAGGACACGATCTCCACCACGCGCTTGCCATTCAGTTCAAAGCGGGCCAGCCGGCTGAAGTGCACATCGCCCGCGAGGATCAGGATATCCTGGGGGCAGTCATTCAGCGCCTGAACAAGTGCGGCGTATTGCCCGGTATCGGCCAGGGTGTGATCCCCCAGCCCCAGCCTGACCCGCAGGGCGCGCAGTCCGCGAAACTGCCAGCGGGTCAGCACCGGGGCGGGAAGCACCAGCACTCCCGGGTTGCGCAGCTCACGCAGCCACTGCTGCAAGCGCGCCAAGGTGGCAGGGTCGGTAAACTGGCTGTCGCGGCCGCGCCCACGCTGCAGCCGGGTATCCAGAATGAACACACTCAGCTCGCTACCGATATCGAACGTGCTCGCGGTTTCCCCTGTGGGCAGCTGGTAGGCATCGAACAGTTTGCGCGCGCACTCCTGCCAGATATCGCGTACTTTTCCCGGCCACAGTGCGGGCAGAAACCCGGGGGGATTCGGGTAATCGTTCCAGAATTCGTGATCACCAGCGAGAAAATAATGGTGACCGCTGCCGAGCAATGTGCGCAGCCCGCCGCTCCAGGTTTCCCGGTATTCGCGCGTGAAGATCCGGTTCAACAGGCGACGATTTTTTTCACGCCCGCGAAACATCAGGGGCGAAAAATTGGCGCTGCTGAAACCGGGTGTAAAAATCAAACCGCGATTGGAAAATGCGGTGTCCAGGTAGACCTGGTCGCCCCCCAGCACCGAAACGTCCGGCCGGTATTGTATCGGCAGCGCCTTGAACGCCTCGGCCAGAGCGCCGTGATCGGTGTGACGATAAAAGCAGGTGCCGTACCAGAGATTGAATCCCTCCTGCAGGGAGCTCGGCTTCCCCCGACACTGTGCCCGCGCCAGTAATTCGGCATCCCCCCCACTCGTCCAGCGCCACAGTGACAGCTGATAGTGGCACGCGGCTGCGGTGGGGATGGACAGCAGCGTAAAACAGACGCCCTCGGCGCACCGGTCCAGTTGCAGCGGAATATCCCGGCAGCAGGATTCATGCGCGGGAGGCTCTTCTCCGCTCGCGGACGCCACGGGTTCACAGCGCAGCCACAGGCGCTCGGTATTCTCTTCTCCGTGCACGGCAACCCAGACCTGCGTGCCCGCGTCTCGCGCATAACCGTGGGGAACCAGCATAAAGCGGTGATTCACCGGCGAATTCCGCGTTTGGGCCGCCCTGCCCTCGGCAATGGGTACTCCGATACCTGCTGCTTCCATCCCCTGACAATCCTGCCTTTTTCGCTATTCGTCTTGTATTCGCAGTGCTGTGCCGGCTCCCGCCTGCGCGCGGCCACATGGTCGCAGAATCTCACCAGAGGTCAATATTGCCCGCCAGTGCGATACACTGCGAGACAGCGTGTTCGCACCCGTCAGAGGGAAGCAGGGGTAAGAGAATTGGACGTATTTCTGGCAGTGATTGTTGTTGCGGTACTGGTGTGGGTGCTTCCCATGGTCTGGGCGCGACTCAGGCGAAACTACCTCCGCTCTCGCCCCCTGAGCCGTCAGCAGGAGGCGATTCTGCAGCGTCGTCTGGCGTTGTATCCTCGATTACCACCGGAAAGCCAGCGGGAGCTGCAACAGAACACCAGCCTGTTTCTGCGCGACAAAGAATTTGTGGGGTGCAACGGCCTGGAAGTCACCGAGGAAATGCGTGTAGTGATTGCCGCGCATGCCTGCCTTTTACTGCTGGGACGCGACAACAACTGCTATCCGGACCTGCGTACGGTACTGATTTACCCCGACGCCTACGTGGCCGAGGAGACCCGCCATCACGGCCATGTCCAGTCCACCCACCTGAGCGCGCGCGCCGGGGAAGCCCACTACCGTGGACCCGTTGTACTCTCGTGGGACGATATTCAGCAGGGCCTTGTGCACCCCGAGCAGGGACACAATGTGGCGATTCACGAGTTCGCGCACAAGCTGGACGAAGAAGATGGGTACGTGGACGGGCGGCCGCCCTTCGAGCGCAGTGAGGATGGAAAAAACTGGGCACCGGTGATGCGTGAGGCCTTCGCCGAGCTGCGCCAGCGGTTGCACAGCCTGCATACCAGTGCAGAAACAGAGGAGCGGGAGGAGCTCCAGCCGCCCTCTACTCAGGCCGTATCCGTGCTGGACACCTACGGCGCACAATCTCCGGCGGAGTTTTTTGCGGTGGCCACCGAGGCCTATTTTGTCATTCCAACGGCGATGGCAGCAGCTCACCCGAGACTTTACCGGGAGATGCAAAAATTTTACCGAACAGATCCTGCCGCACTGCTGCGTGGAAATCGTCGGGACGGTTGATATCGCAGTTGATCGCCGGATCGCTCACCTCAACATCCACCACCGCATCGGCGAAAATCCGCAACACTTTTTCCATACCGGTGTTGCGCAAGCGGGACAGTGCGGAAAGATATTTGCGGCCGATGGCGATGGGGTAACCGCGGGTACCGGCACACACCGGTACATGGATGCGGTCTTCACGCGCATTCTGCAGGATGGATACCAGGGTTTCCGGCTCGACAAAGGGCATGTCCCCCATACAGACCAGCACAGCCTTGGGATTGGCGCCGGCGCGCTGCAGGTTTTCTACCGCGAAGGCGAGGCTGGTGCCGATACCGACCGGCCACACCGGTGCGTGTAGCACCTGCACCGGCATCTTTTTCAACCCGTTGGCGATTACCGGGTCGCGGGCGCGCAATACCACCTGGACTTCCGCATCTTCCAGCGCGGAGGCGGCATCCAGTGCCGTCTGCAGCGTGCGCAGCACCATGGGTTCGCCCTGAATACTGGCGAGACGTTTGTCACTACCAAAGCGATGAGAGTACCCGGCGGCCAGAACAACGATTGAATATTCCATTTTGTTTTCTCCCATCGCTTTTAATTAGGTTCAATTTTTATAGTTGTTCAGTAATCCTTCTTCCACTGCAGTTCCACACTTCCGGCACCGCTTTCGTTGTTATCGGACGATTTGATATCCAGGCGCAGATTTTTGCGCAGCTCGATCTGCATCTCGGCCTGCCAGGGGTTCAGCGGATCGGTGCTGCGCTGGAGCTCGAGATAGATCCGGCTGGTAATGTACTTGCCAAGGCTCAGGGAGTACTGGTCCTCACCGCTCTCGGTGGCCTCGGACTCGAAATCCAGGGTATCCAGTCCCACCAGGTCACGGGTGCTCGCCAGCGGGTCAAATCCGGTGCCACCGGTCTGCAGGGTGCGCACCACGCCCACCAGGCGCACCGCCTGCAGTGGCGATATATCGGTCAGCGACTTACCGAACAGCAGCTGCGCAAAGATCTCGTCCTGGGCCGCCGCCGGGCTGGAACTGAACTCAATTTTGGGGTCATCGGTGGTGCCGGAGATTTCGGCGGTAATCTCGCCCTCGGGATAGGTGTACACCCCTTTCACGTAGATCGCCGCCACATTGTTTTCGAACTGCACTTCCCCCTCCTGCAACTCGAACTTTTTGCCGAGAAGGTCAAACTTGCCGCGCACGATGGTCAGGGTGCCGGACGCCTGCGGGTCGGCCGCGGTGCCGGCGATGTCCACCTTGCCCTTGAGTTCCGAGTCGAGCCCCAGGCCACGCACGTAGGATTGCTGATCCAGCACCACCTCCAGGTCCAGCGCGATATTGCCCATCAGCGCCGATCCCTCCTCGCGCTCGCCGCCGTAGACTTCGACCTCGACCACATCGATTTCCGGCACACTGCTGCCAATAAAATGCTCCACCTGTACCGCCAGCGGCCGCAGATTCAGCGAACCGGCCAGCAGTGCGTCTTCCGTGGTACCGGACAGCTGCAGTTTGCCACTGAACGCACCCTTGGCGCCGGGCATGTTCAGCAGGTGCGCATTGCGGGCGGTGAGGACAAAGTCGAGCAACGGCGGCTCGGGGGCACTGAAGCGGACGGCGCCCTGCAGTTCCACGCGACCGCGGTCGGCATCCCGCGCCGTCGCCTCGACAATGCGCCAGGCCTCTGGGGTCAGCTCCGCAACAAACACGATGCCGCGCAGGCGGGTATTGCTGGGCCGGTGCTCGTAGTAACCGTCGCGCAGATTGATATTGCCGCGGGCATTGGGCGCCGCACTGGTGCCATCCGCGGTGAGGCTGAAATCCAGCCGCCCGCGCATGGTGTGGATCTCCGGATCGAAAAAGGCACCAAGCGCGGCCAGATCCGCCTGGCCGCTGGCGCGCAGATCCACAGGCAGTGGCGGCGACTCACCCTCGGGTTTTGCCCGGAACAGCTGTTCCAGTATCGGTGCGATCGCCAGAGTCGCCTCGGCATCCGCCGCCTTGCGGCTGCCGTGGCTGGCATCCAGTTGTATGTCCAGGTCACCGGCGCGGGTCTGCCAGGCAAGCAGCAGGGTCAGGGGCGACTGCACCAGCGTGTCGTCTCGCAGAGCCGGTGCGCGCCCGCTGATTTTGAGTTCCCCGGCCAGATCCGGGTCCTGCGGTGTTCCCTTGGCCGTCGCCCACAGCGACAATTCACCGCTGTCGGCGATATCCGCGCGAATCCACTCCTCGAAATCCATCAGCACCGCCTGTGCGCGCACCTCGAGGTCCAGCGCCTGTTCGCTCAGGCTACCGTCGGCGGTGAGCTGATTGCGCCCGGCCCACAAGAGCTTCACTTCCGACAGCACAACCTGGGCCTTGCCGTAACTCACATCCCCCTGGATATGCCAGGGTTCGCCCAGGTACTCACCCAGCCCGAGAATATTGGCGGTGGCCTCGGGGGCAGCCAACGGACCGGAAAACTGCCCGTCGATACTGAGTTCACCGCGCAGGGAGGGCGGCAGCGCCACCCCCGCCAGCTCGGCCAGGCCCAGGGGAATATTGCGACCGGCGACACTGCCGTTCATACGCTGGGCTTTCGGCTCCACGACGCCGTTAAGCTCGAGCCAGGCGTAGCCCCGCTGGCGCGCCTGCTCTGAATCCGCCGCCAGCGCGGCAGCGCCTTTTACCGATTCGCGGGATTGCTGCAGTGGGTAGTCTTCCCCGGGCTCGGTGACCGGGTCCGGCACCAGGGACTGACCGCCGTTGTCGGCGGCTGGCGCCGAGCCGGCGGAGTAGAGATCCAGACGCAGGCGGTCGAAGGTCAACTCTTCCGCATTGCCCGCAGCACCACCGCGCAGGCGGTAGCGATACTCGCGGTACTCGCCGTCCGATGACAGACGCGCGGACATCCTGGGGTTGTCGAAGGGGCCGGTGACCGAAACCACGGCGTCCAGGTCCACTTTGGTGCCTGCGTCCACCGGCAGACCAAACTGCTCCGCCGGCTTTAACCCCCGCACGGCCACGTCCAGCTGAAACTGCAGGGTCTTTTTGTCCAGATTGACCTCACCGCTACCGCCGACGCGCACGCCTTCCCCTTCCAGCAGCAGGTCGCTGATAACAAACTTGTTCAGGTCCCCGGCTGCCCGCCCCTGCAGCGAGGTCTCAAGCTCCTGGTACTGCACCGCACTGGCCAGCTCCACGGACAGTTGCGGGTTTTTCCAGGGACCCACCGCGGTGACCTGCAGGCGCTCGATGGTGCCGTCCAGTTCTTCGGGAATCTCCACCTCACGGGTTTCCTCGAGGGCGCCCAGAATCCGGCGAATCTCTGTTACCGGCAACTGTTCAATCACCGCGTTCAGGTCCATGGACTCGCCGCCGATATCTACGCTGCCACTGGCATCGAGGGCCGCGCCCGCGAATTCCAGTTGCGCAGTGCGGATATGGATGACGTCTTCTACCGTCTCCACTTCCCCGGTGAGGTGTAGCGGTTGCTGCTGGTAGCTGGAGCGCAACTCCAGGGTGCCATCGGCACTGGGCAGTTTGAGCGGTCCCTTCACGTCCAGATTCGCCGACACCCAGCCACCCTGCAAATAATCCTGCCAGGGCTGGGAAATGGCGACCGGCAGCCGGTTCAGCCGCACCTTCAGGTCCATGGCTTCGCCGTCAATCGCACCGCGCACACTGTGGCGGGTGTCATCCACGGTGAGGGACAGGTCTTCGGTCGCCACAGACCAGGGCGACAGCGCCACGTCGGCGCGCCCACTGAGCCCAAAGCGGTGCTGTACCAACGGCAGTGAAAAGCGCTCCACGGTCAGCTGCAGCCGGTTTTCCCCCGCCACTTCGAGCAGAAAGCGGCCATCCGCGTCGAGCTTCTCCCCCTCGGGTAATTGCAATGTGCGCCCGAGGAAGCCTCCGGGATTTTCTTCCGCCGACAACGACAGCACATACACCGTGTCACTCTGCATTCTGCCGTCGAGCTCCAGATGCAGTTGCCGGCCTTCTATCTCTGCCACCTCCAGCGCCAGCGCGGACTCGCGATCGGGCCAGCGATAGCTGCCATGGCCCTTCACCGCAACCACAGGAAAATCTTTCAGCGCGGCATCGATCACCGTGAGTTTTTCCACCGCAAGGCGCTCGAGCCAGATCGCGGGCACAGTGGGGTCATCCACCGCTTCCGCAGCGTCCTCGACTTCTTCCTCGCTGACGTGGGCCTGCAGATATTCCCCCAGCAGAGTGTTATCGAACAGGAAGGACCGGGCACTGAGTTCCGGGATATGAATCTGGTTGCGCCACAACTGCTGCATATCGAGGTGCAGGGTCAACTGGTGCGCCTCGACCATCGGGCGCTCCTGGTAACGCACCTGCAACCTCTCGAAATACCAGTGCCCCAGTTGCGGGCTGCGCAACCCCTCTACATTGATTTCGAGATCCGGCAAGTAATAGCGGGCGATGGCCAGGCCACCGCGGGTGAGCGCCTCGCGCCCGGTGTCTGAACCCACCAGGAATATGGCCATCAGCAACGGCATGACCAGGGTAGCGACAAACAGGGTCAGGCGCGGTGCGCGCAACCTGCGTTTGTGGGTAGCGGCTGTCGGTGTGGAGCGGTCAGCCATGATCAGAATGCCTGCCCGAGACTGACGTAAATCTGGTAACTGCTATCGTCGAGCCCTTCGCGACGGTCGAGGGGGAAGCCGATATCAAACCGCAGTGGTGCGAATGAAGTCATGTAGCGCACACCAAAGCCAACACCCCAGTACAGGTCATCGAAACTGGGCTGCGGGTCGGCATAGGCATTACCGCCGTCAACAAACAGCACACCGCCCCAGGACTCGGTAATTCGGAAGCGCCCCTCCAGTGAAATCTCGCTGAGGCCGCGACCACCGATAGGGTCAGACAGCTCCGGCGGCTCTCCGGCAACGGGCGATGGAATCAGCCGCCTCGGTCCCAGGGCCTGATAGGCGTACCCGCGCACGGAACCACCGCCGCCCGCGTAAAAGCGCTCATCCGCCGGTATCTCAAGATTATCCGCGCCGGATATGACCCCGGCCTTCACGCGCAGCGCCACGGTGGGGTCAAACCGGGTCTCCTCGAAGGTGTGGTAGCCGGTCATCACCAGGGTGTTTTTGGTAAATTGGGTGCCGCTGCTTCGCAGGTCGAAGTAGGGCTTCACTTCCAGGGCAACAGTGGCCCCCCTGCGCGCGTCCAGCAGGTTATCGGTGGTATCGATTTTGACACCCAGTGGGAACGACAGCAGGTTGTAGTTCTCGCTCTCCTCGCCCTCTTCCTGAACCCGGCTGAACTTGAGCTCACTGCCGATACTGAAGGTGCGGTGTTTGGTATGGCGACGGGAGATGGTACCGCCGATGGTGATGGATTCCGCCTCGTAGGAATCGCGCTCTTCATTTTCCGCCTCTGCGGTTGCCGCAAAATCCTGGTCGTCACGGAAAAAACGCGGCACCAGCAACTCCGCCTTGAGGGATTGTGTTACCTCGTAGGCCCGGGTTTCCACTTCAATTTTTTCCCCGCGGCCGAGAATATTGCGGTGTTCCCAGCCCGCCGATGCACCGCCGCCGTCGTCGGAGGAATAGCCCACCCCCAGACGAATGGTGCGGTGCTTGCGCTCGATGACCAGAAAGGTGATATCGACAATACCGGCCTCGGGCTCCGAGACTTCGGCATTGACGCCGGCGATGAGATTGGTGCGCAACAGGCGCAACTTGGCAGCGTCCATGTCACGGCGGGAGAAACAGCTCCCCTCCTCCAGCTTCAGGCGCTTGCGCAGAAAGTCTTCATTGATGGTGGTGACGCCTTCCACGTAGATCTGCCCGATACGCACCTCGGGGCTCGGTGCCACCCGGTATTCGAGTCTGGCCGCATGCTCGCTGTGGACCACGGTTGCCTGGTAGTCCACATTCACATTCAGCAGACAGGCATTCTCCGCCAGATAGGTCTCAATCCGTTTGACGCCCTCGGTGACCTTCTCCGCCTCCAGCGGATCGCCGACGCCCAGGCCGACACCGGGAAAACCCGCCTTCAGGTGCGCAGGCATCTGGATGTCGAGGCTGCTGATACGGTAAATGCGCCCGGGCACTACCCGGTAGAGGATCTCGCCATTGTCGACCGACTGGCGAACGCGCCCGTCGTAATAACCGCGGGAGCGCAGCAGTTTCTCCAGGGTGCCGCGTTCGTAGCGGGCAACATCCAGGGGATCTTCGTAGGACTTGAGCACGCTGCTGGACTTGCGCTGCTCGTTCACCTGGTCTTTCAGCCACTCCTGCAGTTCACGATTTTCAGAAACCCGCACCTTGAATTTGGGCAGGCTGTCAAAAAACGGCAGGGAGCGCCCCTGCTGTGGCGTCAGCAGCAACAAAGAGACAAGCAACACCTGGGCTGCGAGGGAAAAAACTGAAGCTCGAGGAGCGAAACAAGAAACGCGCAAGACAAGATTCCGTTTGCCAACTACCACCACTGCGACGCCGGTTATCGGTGAAAGTTGCGGGAAACGGCACAACTTTACCGGTCTTTACATGAGTGCGCCGCCAGCCCCACGGAGGTGAGCGGTGCGCTCACAGGTCAGCGTGCAGGTACCGATCCGGTACGTTCCATCAGAGGGTTGCAGTTGCGAATGATGACCCGGCCCTCCAGCAGGTTGCCCTTGGAGTATTCACTGAAGATGCATTCGTTGGTTTTGGGATCGTAGTTTTCCACCCACAGGTTATCGTCTTTCCAGGTGGAACCCAGATGCCTCTGCCCCTCCGGTACGCTGATGCGCATCACGCCGCCGAAACGCTTGACGAAGACCTGCTCGAAATGGAAGTAGTAGGCGAGCCACGCTGCCAGAAAAATGATTGCTCCGACAATGGCCCCCTTACCCAGGCTGCCAAAACGGCTGCCGGTAAACAACGCCAGTACAACCAGAGAGATGACGGCGGCCCAATAGAGGTAGGTAATCATACTTATCTTCCGTGAAATTATTGGTTTATGGACACTGGAATCAGCTACCAACAGCTTAGCGCAGAATCGCTGGCGGGCTTGACCTGGATCAAGGCCGCCAGCCGGCGTCACTTTACACTGGCCTCAGTTAAAGACAAGTCGCCGGAAAGATCCAGTTTCCGGCAGTAACAGAGCCGGGAGGCAAACATGGACGCAATCATCGACCTTTTCACCAGTTTTTCCGGCCTGCTGAGCCTGGGGATTATCGCATTCGTATGCGTGATGGGCGGTTTTTTTACCCGTATGGCGCTGCGCAAGATGAATGAAGAGCAGGCGCGCATTGAAGTGAGGCAAGGTGCCTGAAAACGCAGTGAAAGCCGGGAGCAGATCAGCTCCCGGCTTTCACGTGGGAGGATAGGTGGCGGAGATTACTCTCCCGCCAACGCCTCGAGGTTTTCGTACAGTTTCAGCGCTTCCGGGTTGGCGAGCGCCTCCTGGTTCTTCACCGGCTTGCCGTGAACCACGTTGCGCACCGCCAGCTCCACGATCTTTCCGCTGATGGTGCGCGGGATATCCGCAACCTGAATCACCTTCGCCGGTACATGACGCGGCGTCGTATTGGCGCGAATGGTGGCGCGGATCTTCTGGGTCAGCTCATCGTCCAGGGTCCGACCTTCGCGCAGCACCACAAACAGCACTACCCGCACGTCATCCCGCCATTCCTGACCGATACAGATGCTGTCCAGCACCTCTTCCACTTTTTCCACCTGGCGGTAGATTTCTGCGGTGCCAATGCGCACACCGCCGGGATTCAGCACCGCATCGGAACGGCCGTAGATGATCACGCCGCCGTGCTCGGTGATTTCCGCATAGTCTCCGTGCGCCCAGACACCGGGCCAGTTGTCGAAATAGGCCCCGTGGTACTTGCTGCCATCCGGGTCGTTCCAGAAACCGATGGGCATACAGGGGAAGGAACTGGCGCATACCAGCTCGCCCTTGTCCTCGAGCACCGGTTTGCCGTCGTCGTTCCAGACCTCTACCGCCATGCCCAGTCCGCGGCACTGCAGCTCGCCCGGATACACCGGCAACGCCGGGTTGCCGAGGGCAAAGCAGGAGACGATATCGGTACCTCCGGAAATGGAAGACAGGCACACATCGGACTTGATGTCGCGATACACGTAACGGAACCCTTCGTGGGCCAGGGGCGAGCCGGTGGACAGCACCGCGCGCAGACGCTCCAGTTTGTGGCTCTCGCGCGGCTTGCAACCGGCTTTTTCCAGCGCGGCGATGTATTTGGCACTGGTACCGAACACACTGATATTTTCCTCATCCGCCATATCCCACAGGCACTGGGCCGCCGGATAGAAGGGCGAACCATCGTAGAGCACCAGGGTGGCGCCACAGGCCAGGCCGCTCACCAGCCAGTTCCACATCATCCAGCCACAGGTGGTGAAGTAGAACAGAGTGTCATCGCGGGAGATGTCCGTGTGCAGCCGGTGTTCCTTGATGTGCTGCAGCAGCGTGCCGCCAACCCCGTGCACGATGCATTTCGGCACGCCGGTGGTGCCGGAGGAGTACATGATGTACAGCGGGTGATTGAATTCGGTCTGCTCGAAGGTCAGCGCGCGCGCCGGTGCGGTCTCGATAAAGGCATCCAGGGTAGTGGCGCGGTCGAGGTCGGCGATGGCATCAGCGGTGTGCACGGCGTCGCGCGCCACCGGTACTACCACCAGCTGCTCGATGGACCCGATCTGCTCGACGATCTGTGCCAGGCGCGGCAGGGAATCGATGGTCTTGCCGTTGTAGAAATAGCCCTCGCAGGCGAACAGCACTTTTGGTTCCACCTGACCGAAGCGGTCCAGAACACCATTGATACCGAAATCCGGCGAGCAGGAGGTCCAGATAGCACCGAGGCTGGTGGTGGCCAGCATCGCCACCACGGTATCAATGATATTCGGCATGAAACCGGCCACCCGGTCACCCTTGCCCACACCCACACCGACCAGCGCAGACGCCAGGCGCTCAACCCGCTCAAACAGCTGGGCATAGGTGAGCTGGCGACGGCCGCCGTTTTCCAGCCGCTCGATCAGGGCGACACGATCGTCGCGAAAACGCAGCAGGTTCTCGGCAAAGTTCAGCTTCGCATCGGGGAACCACTCGGCGCCGGGCATGGTGTCCTTGCCCAGCACCCGCTCCCCGCGGGCACTGGCAACCACCTCACCGAAGTCCCACAGTTCCCTCCAGAATGCCTCGCGGTTGTCCACCGACCACTGGTACAGGGCGGCGTAGTCCGGCAAGGACTGCTGGTGGTTTTCATTCACGCGGCGGCGGAATTGATCCATCTGTGTAGCGGCTATGGCCTCTTCCGTGGGCTGCCAAAGGGGTTGCACTGGGTTGCTCATAGCGGCGGGCTCTCTCATTTTTCTGTTACAGCGTTGTTCTGAATGGTTGACCATTATTGGCCGTCTCGCCATCTGAACAATCATGCCTTGGTCTGAAACTTAAGGCTAATTTAAACTTATTAACATTTCATAAGATTAACTTAAGATAGAATCTGGAAAAACAGCGGCACTGACACGGCGAGGAATCCCTGCATGAGCGCCACCATCAAACAGCTGCGGGCCTTTGTGGCCGTCGCACGCACCCGCAGCCTGGCGGAAGCCAGTGCGCAGCTGCATGTCTCCCAACCCGCCATCTCCATCGCCATCCGCAGCCTCGAAGAGTCCCTCGGCGGGGCCCTGTTCAGCCGTGACGGACGACAGCTGGCACTGACGCCGGAGGGCAGTCAGTTTGTCGAGCGCGCACAGCAGCTGCTGCACAACTGGGACAGTACGCTCGACGCGGTGCAGCAGCGATTCCGCCTGGAGCAGGGACAGCTCGCCATTGCCGCCATACCCGCATTCGCCCTGAACCAGCTACCGCGCCTGCTGGAAACCTTTCACCGGCAGCACCCGGATATCAATATCGTGCTGGAAGACATCGTGATGGAGCGGGTGGTGAGTGCGGTACAGGAAGGCCGCGCGGAGCTGGGCGTCAGTTTCCGGCCCGATGACCTGGGCAATCTGGCATTTACCCCGATCGCCAGCGACCGGTTTATCGCCGTGCTGCCGTCGGGGCACCGCCATGCAAGGAGGAAATCGGTGCAATGGCGCGACCTGGTCGATGAGCCATTTATCGCCATGAACCGGGGGTCCGCGGTACGCCGCTGGACCGACAGCGCCTTTGAGCAAAGTCTTCCAGGGGGGCAGTCACCGCGCCTGCTGTGTGAGGCCAATCAGCTGAGCACCATCGGCAGGCTGGTGCAGTCCGGTCTCGGGCTCAGTGCCATGCCGAGCCTGTGTGAAGACCAGATGCGAAGCTATGGGCTGGCGTGCAAACCGCTGGAGGCACCGGTGCTGGAGCATCAGGTCGGTATCCTGACGCGGGCCACCGGCACCCTTTCCGCAGCGGCAGAGGCTTTCCTCGCCATCGCCACCAGTCACAACACACCGACCTAGCGTGGCCGGCGTTTACACCGCCCGGCTTTCGCTCCACACCCGCGTCAGCAGCCGCAGATTTTGCAGCAGATCCCACGCGGTAATGGCAATCGCTATCCCCACGCCCAACTGCCAGCTGCGTTGGCCGGGCTGCCACAATTCACCGTCACCCCAGGTGAGGGAAAAAGGCGGATAGATGGCAATCAGCACCGCCAGCAGTATCAGCCAGTAGGTATTGAGCGCGATGTCCGTGAACAGGCGCGGTTGCGTCCAGAACGGCGACAGCAACTTGAACAGCGACATGAATACACTGCCCGCAAGTGCGATATTCAGCCACGGCAGCAGGCCGGCAAACCCGGCGCCAAGTGTGAGCGACACATCACCGGCCAGCCCCGGCAGTAACCAGGTATCGTTCAGCCAGGCCATCGCCAGCAGAGTCACCACAAACTCCACCGCGGAATCAAATCGCTGGATACGGCGGCCGCCGTCGGCGATTTTCGGTAACGAGCGCGGATTCCAGCTGGCAAATACCTTGCGGTACCCGAGGCTTTCGCCGGCGAGATAAAATACCAGCGTAACCCAGGCAAACGCGTGGATACCGCTTTCGTACACACTGGCAAACCAGCTTATCGCTGCCGCCACAAAATTGGGATTGGCCTGAGAGGCCAGAGATATAACCGCTCCGATACCGCTGATCACGGCAAGTATCAACAGGGTCCACTTGAGTACCTGCAGATACAGCGGAAATAAAGGCTCGCTCACCAGCGTCCGCCGGGGCTGGTAGCCTGCGGCCACGGCCATGGGGTGGCCCTTTTGCTTCAGCAACGCCAGAACCTCGTCCTCGGTTGGCGCACGACCCAGGGCGCCTTCCAGCTCTTCACACTGATCCAGCAGGTCGGAATAAAGCTCGTTACCCACGTCCTCGCGCAGGTGCACCGGTAAGTAAGTGCGCACGTTGTCGACATAGCGCTGCAACCATTCCATGCTATTTCCCTCGAATTTCATTTCCGTTTTACTCATTCACTGGCTTCCGTCAGCCGCCGAGCTGGGCAATCACCCGGTTCAACCCCTGCCACTCGGCGCGCATCTGGCCCAGGGCCACTTCGCCGCCTTCGGCTATCTGATAGAAGCGCCGTTTGCGCCCTTCCTGCTGCTGCCACTGGCTGCGCAGCAACCCCTGATCCTCCAGGCGGCGCAGCAGTGGATACAGGGTGCCTTCATCCATTTCCAGTCCCTTCGCCGCCAGGCTTTTGCGCAGGGAATAGCCGTAGTGCGGTTCGCGCAAAGCCAGCAACACGGCCAGCGTGAGCGCCCCTCGGCGCACTTCCATCAACAGCCTGTCGAGCTTTTCCGGCTCCTGCCCCATTTACCACCTCATACTGTGTGCCACACAGTAAATACTGTGCGCTACACAGTAACAAGATGCAAGTAGTATTTTTAGGGAAGGCAGAAACGAAAAAACCGGCCAGCGGCCGGTTTTTGTCAGGCAATGTACAGGTGGTGTTACTGGGCGGTCGCGCGCAGCATCCAGGCGGTTTTTTCGTGCACACGCATTCGATCACCGACCAGCGCCGCGGTGGATTCATCGTCCGCCTCCTGCGCCGCCTTCAGCACTTCGCGACAGGTCTTGACCACTTGCTCATGGCCCTGGGTGAGGATACGCACCATTTCTTCCGCCGCAGGCACGTCTTCGACTTCCTTGATGGAGCTGAGGTCGGCAAATGCCTTGTAGGTGCCCGGCGCAACAACATCCAGGGTACGAATACGTTCCGCAATGTCATCTACAGCAACAGCCAATTCGGTGTAATGTTCCTCGAACATCAGGTGCAGTTCACGGAACAGACGACCGGTAACGTTCCAGTGGAAGTTGTGGGTCTGCAGGTACAGCGTATAGGAGTCCGCCAGCAGACGCTTCAAGCCCTGTGCAACCTGTTCGCGATCTTTCTCACCAATACCGATATCAATATTGCTCATTAGCAACCTCTTTTTTTGGCTCGGGTTCAATTCGTTAATCGTCAGTTTGTCGAAGGTCAGTATGCAAATGGCCGATGTCCGGCCAGATATACGCCCCCAAGATTTGTGTGAATTTGTATGGAAAAGATGGCGCAACAGGTCGCGCCATCCCCGGATTCACATCAAGTCACTTTCAATACTATGGTCAAAGATCCCGTTTCAAACCCCGGGGGCCATTGACTGTGAATATATGGTCAATAGTCTCCACCAATCGGGATACAGGTTGCGCTTACCAGCCGCAATCACGGCCCTTGTTCTGTTCCTGCAGGTACACCATCAGCGGTTCGAAATAATCCACGATGGCCGAAGCATCCAGTTCGCGCTGCCCGGTAAGCGCTTCCATGGCATCCGGCCAGGGCTTGCTGGCCCCCATGGCGAGCATGTTGCGCAGTTTTTTGCCGGCGGCATCGTTCTTGAAGATGGAACAGCGGTGCAGCGGGCCGGTCTCCCCCGCGGCCTCGCACAGGGCGCGATGGAACTGGAACTGCTGAATCCGCGCCAGGAAGTAGCGCGCGTAGGGGGTGTTACCCGGAATATGGTATTTGGCACCCGGGTCAAAATTTGCCTCGCTGCGCGCTACCGGCGCCTGAATACCCTGGTACTCCTCACGCAGTTTCCACCAGGCCTTGTTGTAATCGCCCGGCGGCACTTCGCCGTTGAAGACCTGCCAGCGCCATTTGTCCACCAGCAGGCCAAACGGCAGGAAGGCAATCTTGTCCAGCGCCTGCTGCATCAGGTAACCGAGGTCTTTGTCGGCACCGGGAATCTCCTCCATCAGTCCGATTTCTTTCAGGTATTTCGGGGTGATGGACAGGGCGATGGTGTCGCCCACCGCTTCGTGGAAACCGTCGTTGGCACCTTCCTTGTAAAGGAACGGCTGATGGTTGTAGATGCGCTGGTAGAAGTTGTGCCCCAGCTCGTGGTGCACCGTAATCAGGTCCTCGCCGGTCTTGTTGATGCACATCTTGATGCGGATATCGTCTTTGCCGTCCAGATTCCAGGCACTGGCATGACACACCACATCGCGATCCCGCGGCTGCACAAACTGCGAGCGCTCCCAGAAGGTTTCCGGCAGCGGCTTGAAGCCCAGGGAGGTAAAGAATTTTTCCCCAACCTTCACCATGTCCTGCTCACTCATACCGGAATCGACCACCAGCTGGGTGAGGTCGTAGGGCGCCTCCATATCATCGTCTTTCACGATGTCATAGATATTGCCCCACTCCTGCGCCCACATATTGCCGAGCAGGTGCGCGGGGATTTTGCCCGTGGCGGGCGCCACATCATCACCGTAGTGCTCGTTCAGGCGCGCGCGTACATGGCAGTGCAGCGCTTCATACAGCGGCTTCACCTTGTTCCACTGGTTGTCCATGTCGGCGGCGAAGGCGTCGGCCGGCATATCGTATTTTGAGCGCCACATGACACTGAGGTTGTCGTAACCCAGCTCCTTGGCGCCGGCGTTGCCGATTTCCACCTGGCGCTCATACAGGGGCTTCATCGGCGGCGAAACCTTGCGCCAGCCCACCCACAGGTCTTTGAGGAGCTTGGGATCGCGGCTGTTGGCCATCATCTGGCCCATTTCAGTGAGCGTGTAGCACTTGCCCTTTTCAGCGTCTTTCGTTTTTTGCTCGGGGCAGTATTTGCCGGCGCCGTACATGCCCTGCATCTTGGAGCCGATCTGCGCCAGCTCGGCGGTCAGCTCCGGGTCGTTGGGCGCAGGGAATACCAGCCCCTGCTTCAGCATGGTGAGCATGCGGCGGGTCTCGGGATCCAGGTCGACGTCGTCAAACTTGGCCGCCTCCTGAGCCAGCTCCACCGCCAGCGCGGTGTAGCGCTCGACCGCCAGCGCCTCGGTAAACTGGGAATCGACGTTGATGTAGGTCGAAGCCAACCAACTCGCATGGCTGACCTCTTCCGACATGGTCTCCAGCCGCTCCTGAGCGCTGTCGAGAAATGCCTTGGCCGCCTCGGCGTCCAGCGCATCATTGCTCGTCTCAGCCCGGGCCACGGTACCTGCATCGTTGGTATCGGCTGCGTAGGAGACTTCCGCATTGGAAGACGGTGCCGGCGCCTGTGCGGCCGGCTTGTCGTTTCCACTGTCGCACCCCGCCACAGCCA
>Ga0207814_100606_pt1 | contig 17259 bp, 18 predicted proteins | sample TtaePargueraPR_7_FD_187755 | JGI IMG/M metagenome (GOLD analysis project Ga0207814, IMG submission 187755) | Aerobic enrichment media microbial communities from Bioluminiscent Bay, La Parguera, Puerto Rico - Tt and P1 (2) (SPAdes) | ecosystem: Environmental > Aquatic > Marine > Unclassified ... | reverse complement strand
ACGGCTTTTCAGGACCGCTGTAAACCCATCCCTGGGCGCTTCGGCGCAAACATCCTGTTTGCGACGATCCTGAAAAGCCGCACCCGGTGCCCCGCCTTCGCGAGACTGCTTGTACTTCGTAGCATGGAGGCCCGCCCACATTTCGACGGGATTGGTGCCATTGACCCAAAGTGGCCGCCCAGACAGCAAAAAAGCTGGTCAAAACTTGCCCCACCCAGGGTGTTCTGGTATAAAACGCCGCTCTTTGCGGCCGGGCCAGATTCTGTACAGATCCCGCGGTCGCGCTGGATACCGAATTTCGCATTTGCCCCCGCACCTGAGCTGAGGGCACGAGAGTTTTAAAGAGGCCAATCAGATGTCCAAGGTATGTCAGGTAACCGGCAAGCGCCCGGTAACCGGAAACAACGTTTCTCACGCCAAAAACCGCACCAAGCGTCGCTTCGTGCCGAACCTGCAGTCACACCGTTTCTGGGTGGAAGCAGAGAAGCGCTTCGTTAAGCTGCGTGTATCTACTAAAGGTATGCGTATTATCGATAAGAAAGGTATCGATACCGTACTGGCAGAGCTGCGCAAGCGCGGCGAGAAAGTTTAATTACTGCTTAACTGCAGATTGGAGACAGAACAATGCGTGACAAGATTCGCCTGAATTCCAGCGCCGGCACTGGCCACTTCTACACCACTGACAAGAACAAGCGCAACATGCCTGAGAAAATGGAGATCAAAAAATACGATCCCGTTGTTCGCAAGCACGTTATGTACAAGGAAGGCAAAATCAAGTAATTGATTGCCTTTCGAGTTCGCAAAAAAGCCCGGTTTTCCGGGCTTTTTTGTGTCCGATAGAAACTAAACGCTCTGATGCGAAGGCTTCGATACCGGTGACCTTTTGCCAGACCTTCACCGCCATGGATGGCGGTGCAGAGCCCCCATGGATGGGTGCACGGCGTGTCTGGCAAAAGGTCACCGGTAGCGGAGCCGCCACTTAACTCCACTAGTGGCCACCCGGAAACTTGATCGATGCCCGAGTTACCAGAAGTAGAAACCACCAAGCGCGGTCTGGCCCCCCATCTGGAGGGGCGCAGGGTCAAGCTGTGTGAAATTCGCCAGCACAGTCTGCGCTGGCCGGTGGATGCCGACTTTGCGGACAAGATTCAGGGTGCTCGCATTCAGCACCTGGACCGTCGCGCCAAATACCTGCTGATGCAAACCGATAAAGGCATGGCCATCTGGCATCTGGGGATGTCCGGCAGCCTGCGCATCGTCGGTGGAAGTGAGCCGCCGCAAAAGCACGACCATATCGACTGGCTTCTCGACAGCGGCCAGCGCCTGCGCTTCCACGACCCACGCCGTTTCGGTGCCCTGCTGTGGATCACCGACGATATCGCCAGCCACGAACTCATCGCCCACCTCGGCCCCGAGCCATTGAGCGACGACTTCCACGGCGACCACCTGTACCTCGCCTCCCGCGGCCGCAAAGCCCCGGTCAAAAGCTTCATCATGGACGGCCGCATCGTCGTCGGTGTCGGCAATATCTACGCCAGTGAAGCCCTGTTTATGGCCGGCATCCGCCCATCGACCCCCGCCGGCAAGATTTCCCGCCCGCGTTACCAGAGACTGGCCGAGGCGATCAAGACAGTGCTGGCTTCCGCCATCGAACAGGGTGGTACTACCTTGCGAGACTTCGTCGGCGGCGACGGCAAGCCCGGCTACTTCGCCCAGCAGCTCAACGCCTACGGCCGCGCGGGCCAACCCTGCCCCCGCTGTCCCGGCACCATCCGCGAACAGATCATCGGCCAGCGCAACACCTTCTTCTGCCCGCGCTGCCAGCGTTGATTCAGGCTGGCTGGCGATTTACACCGGCGAGGTAAGTTTCAGGCCGGCAATGCCCGCCACGATCAATCCGATACACAGTAATCGCGGCAGTGCCGTCGATTCGGCGAACAGCGCGATACCGAGTATTGCCGTACCCACTGCCCCGATACCTGTCCACACCGCATAGCCGGTGCCCACCGGAATGGTTTTCAGTGCCTGGGCGAGAAAATAGAAACTCGCGATCATGGTGATGATGGTGAGGATGCTGGGCAGGGGTTTGGTGAAACCCTGAGTGTATTTGAGGCCGATGGCCCAGCCCACTTCCAGCAGGCCCGCAATCAGTAACAGAAACCACGGATTGGCCATAAAGGTAATTTCCTAAACCTTCTCAAAAATTTACTGGCCCTGGGCGCTGCCCTCGCGGCGGGTATCGGCGCCGCCGAACAGCTTGCCGTCTTTCAGCGCGATGCCGTGAAGACCGCTGTTCAGCTCCTTGCGTACTACCTGATGGCCCATAGCCTCGAGTTTTTTCAGTTCACCATCCGACAGTGTTTCCGGTTCCACTTCCACCCGATAACCGATCGCGCCGATATTGCCTGCATGGATCGCTTCGGCGACCGGCATACCTTTGGCCAGGTGATACAAAATCGTGCGCGCGGTGTAATCGATAATCCGCGAGCCGCCGGGAGAACCCACAATCAGGCGCAGGCTGCCGTCGCGGTTGAAGGCGATGGTCGGCGACATGGAGGAGCGCGGGCGCTTGCCCGGCTCGATGCGGTTTGCCACCAGCTGCTTGTCGGCATTGCGCGGCACAAAGGAAAAATCGGTAAGCTGGTTGTTCAGCAGAAAGCCTTTCACCAGCAGGCGCGAGCCGAAACCGGTCTCGATGCTGGTGGTCATGCTCACCGCGTTGCCGTACTGATCGACGATGGACAGGTGGCTGGTGTTGGGCATTTCGGGAGAAGCCGCTTTCAGTCGCTTGCCAGAAAATTCCCCGGGAACGCCGGGCCGCGCCGGTTGTGCGCGCTCCACATTGATCAGTTTGGCGCGCTGGGCCAGGTAGTGAGGGGCGACCAGTGCCTTGGTGGGTACATCGGTAAAGTCGCTGTCGGCGGCATAGGTGTTGCGGTCGGCAAAAGCGAGTTCCGAGGCCTCCACAAACAGATGGGTCAGTTCGGCGCTGCCCACCGGATACTGATCCAGCGGGAAGTGTTGCAGCATGCCGAGGATGGCGCCGACAGTGGTGCCGCCGGAGGATGGCATGGCCGCACCGCAGATCTCATACACCAGGAATTCAGAGCACACCGGCTCACGCACCTTCGCCCGGTAATCCGCCATATCCTTGCGGGTCATCACCCCCGGGTTTTGCGGGTCGTTGCGTACCGCATCGACGATGGCCGCGGCGATGTCGCCTTTATAAAAGGGTTTTACCCCCTGCGCTGCCAGCACCTTCAGGGTCGCCGCGTAGTCCGGGTTTTTCAGAAGGTGCCCTACGGGGAGTGCTTTGCCATCGTCATCAAACAGGTAAGCGCGAATCGCCGGGCGGGCGTCGACACGCGGCATGCGCAGAATCAGCTGATGCATACGTGGCGATACCGCAAAGCCCTGCTCGGCCAGTGCAATGGCGGGCTGGAACAGATCCTTCCACGGCAATTTGCCGTCGCGCTGGTGGGCCAGTTCCAGCATGCGCATCACGCCGGGGACGCCGACGGAATAGCCGCCGATTACCGCCTCGAGAAAGCCGCGGGGTTTGCCGTCGCGGATAAAGTAATTCTCGTCCACCGCCATGGGGGCGGTCTCGCGGCCGTCGTAGTAGAAAAGTTTTTTGTCGTCAGCGCGGTAGCTCAGCATAAAGGCGCCGCCGCCGATACCGGAGGACTGCGGTTCGACCAGGCCGAGCACCAGTTGCGCGGCGATGGCCGCATCCACTGCGGTGCCACCTTGGGCCAGCATTTTTTCTGCGGCATCAGAGGCGTGGGGGTTGGCGGTGACCGCCATGTACTGTTCCGCGGTGGCGGACTTGACCTCGGTGCGCCCGGTGGCGAACTCTGGCTGGACTTCCTGCTGTGGTTCGCTCTGCCGCACAGGCTGGGGGAGCGCCGCCGCGGCTGTCGCGGTGAACAGGCAGGCGAGAGAGGCAGAAAAGAAAAAAGAGAGCGATTTATTCACTGGGCGATCCAAATCAATGCGCTGGATCGCCCGAGTGTATCAGACCGGAAGTGACCGCAGCAGATCAGGGCGTCTGGCGGTTGTACTTTTCTTCCAGCGCTTTCTGCACGCCCGGGGGCACAAACTTGGTGACGTCGCCGCCGAGGGAGGCGATCTCGCGCACCAGGGAGGAGGAGATGTAGGACAGGTGCTCCGCCGGCGTCAGGAACAGGCTTTCCATCTGCGGTGCCAGCTGGCGGTTCATGTTGGCGAGCTGGAATTCGTACTCGAAATCGGACACCGCGCGCAGGCCGCGCACCACACCGTAGGCATCCAGCTGGCGCACCAGGTCGGCGAGCAGGATGTCGAAGCCGATCACCTCGATATTGTCCAGGTGGGCCAGCTCCTGCTGGGCCAGTTCCACCCGCTCTTCCATGGTGAACAGCGGATTCTTGCGGGTACTGGCGGCAACGGCGACCACCACGTGATCGAACAGGCGGCAGGCCCGCTCGACGAGGTCCATATGACCATTGGTGATGGGGTCAAAGGTGCCCGGGTAAACCACTTTTTTCATAAGCCAATTCGCCTTGCCGGCCAGAAGGGACGCGCATGTTAAACAATTTAGGCCCTGCTCTCAAAAAGTCCGCCAAAAAACCGCCAAACTCGAATGAATGCCCGGGATTCACCGGCTAAATAGCCGCATGCACACCTGTCCGGCCTGTTTTTCCTTTTCCAGTTGCCAGCCCGCCGGTGCCGCGACCTGGGTCGCGCGGGGGGACTCCACGTAGATCAGGGTGTTGTCGCCGACGCAGCCGGCGTCCGCCAGACCCGTCAGGGCGGTTTGCCAAAGATCATGGGCGAACGGCGGGTCGACGAAGATGACATCGAAGGGTTGGGCCGGCTGGCTCAGAAACACCTCCGCCGGGCAGTTGTGCACCCGTGCCCCCTCCGCCTGCAGCAGGTCCAGCTGCTGGCGCAGGGTCTGTGCGGCGCCGCGGTCCAGCTCCACGAAGTCCACCTCGGCGGCCCCGCGGCTCAGGGCCTCGAGCCCGAGAGCCCCGGAGCCCGCGTAGAGATCCAGGCAGCGGGCGCCGGGCAGGTGAAACTGCAGCCAGTTGAAGAGTGTCTCGCGCAGCCGGTCGCCGGTGGGGCGCAGGCCCTCGATCGGAGCGAAGGCCACTTTGCGCCCGCGCCAGCGGCCGCCAATGATGCGCAGTTGCGAGGTGGCGGCGGGCCTGGGGCGGTTGCCAGGGGCTTTGCTGGGCCGGGAGCTGCGGTTTCTGGGCATTCGGTATCCGATTTCAGGGGATGGAGCTGTCAAAATTAAGACGGGGCATCACTGTGTGCTAAACAGTCAGCGGTGCTAAGATTAGCGCCTTTCCGCCACCGGCCGCCAGCCGCGGCCGGTGGCCTCGTCATCTACCGTTTCTCCAGTCGAAGAATTCACACCCGATGATTTTTGATTTCCTGCGCAAGAAAAAGCCCGAGGCAGAAGAGTCCACCGAAGAGCGTGTGGATAACCCCCTAGTGCCGGAATCGGCGCCCGAATCTGCCGAGCCGGAGCTGGAGATCCCGGACAACCTGCTGGCCGAGCCCGGCGAAGCGGCGGCCGAGCCGGCACCGGAAGTGGAGGAAGCGCCGCAGCCGGAAGAGAAACTGTCCACGGAAGAGGCACCGGAATCGGCCTTTGACCCGGTCGCTGAGGTCGCCGCCGAAGAGCCGCCGGAACCCGCGCCCCAGCCGGCGATCCCACCAACTACCCAACCAACTACCCAGGAAAAGCCGAAAAAAGAGGGCTTCTTCGCCCGTATTCGCCGCGGTCTGTCGCGCACCAGCAGCCAGTTTGCCGAGGGCATGGGCAACCTGTTCCTGGGGGCCAAGGAGATTGACGAAGACCTGATGGAGGAGCTGGAAACCCAGCTGCTGATGGCGGACGTGGGCGTGGATGCGACCACCGAGATTATCGACCGCCTGACCGACCGGGTTTCCCGCCGCGAGCTGTCCAATGGCGAGGCGCTGTACAACGCGCTGCAGGAGGAGCTGGCGGGGCTGCTGGACAAGGTCGAGGAGCCGCTGGCCATCGATCAGGGCAAGAAGCCGTTTGTGATCCTGGTGGTCGGCGTCAACGGTGTGGGCAAGACCACCACCATCGGCAAGCTGGCGCACCGCTACCTGAATGAGGGCAAGTCGGTGATGCTGGCGGCGGGGGATACTTTCCGTGCGGCGGCGGTGGAGCAGCTGCAGGTGTGGGGCCAGCGCCACAATGTACCGGTGGTGGCCCAGCACACGGGGGCCGACAGCGCCTCGGTCATCTTTGACGCCATACAGTCCGCCCAGTCCCGCGGCGTGGATGTGGTGATTGCGGACACCGCGGGCCGCCTGCACAACAAGGCCAACTTGATGGAGGAGTTGTCCAAGGTGCGCCGGGTGATGGGCAAGCTGGACGATTCCGCCCCCCATGAGGTGTTGCTGGTACTGGATGCGGGTACCGGCCAGAACGCGCTGTCCCAGGCGGAGACCTTCAAAGATTCCGCCGGTGTCACCGGCCTGGTGCTGACCAAGCTCGACGGTACCGCCAAGGGCGGGGTGATTTTCGCGCTAGCGCAGAAGCTGGGGATTCCGGTACGCTTTATCGGTGTGGGGGAGCAGGCAGAGGACCTGCAGCCGTTTGTGGCGAAGGATTTCGTCGCCGCCCTGTTTAACCGATCTCAGGGGTGACTTGTTAGGGTTCGTGGTCCGTTTCGGAAAGTGTGGTGGCGGCACTGCTACCGGGTACAGCTTTCTGAGACACGCCGTGAACCCATCCATGGGGGCTCTGCAAAAACATCCTGTTTTTGAAGGTCTCAGAAAGCTGTACCCGGTATCAGCGCCTGCGCAGCAAAGTGCTGCATGGTCTAAAACGGCGTGCCACTGCTGAAACAAAAAACAACAAAAAACGCGCTCATGATCCAGTTTGATAACGTCAATAAACGCTACGAGTCCGGCCAGGATGCGCTGGGGCGTGTCAGCCTGGAAATCGACCGCGCGGAAATGGTGTTTCTAACCGGCCACTCCGGCGCCGGTAAAAGCACCCTCCTCAAGCTACTTACCGCCATCGAGCGCCCTACTCGCGGCAGCATCATCGTCGGCGGGCAGAATCTCAATCGGCTGCGCAACGGCCAGATCCCCTACTACCGCCGCAATCTCGGCATCGTGTTCCAGAATCACCAGCTGCTGTTCGACCGCAGTGTGTTCGACAATGTCGCCCTGCCCCTGTCCGTGTCCGGTTGCAGCAAGCGCGAGGTCGGCCGGCGGGTGCGCGCGGCGTTGGACAAGGTGGGGTTGCTGCACAAGGAGAAGCAGAACCCGATCGTGCTGTCCGGCGGTGAGCAGCAGCGGGTGGGCATTGCCCGTGCGGTGGTGAACAAGCCGGCGGTGCTGGTGGCAGACGAACCCACCGGTAACCTGGACCCGAAGCTGTCGGAGGAGATCATGCAGCTGTTCCGCCAGTTCAATGCGGTGGGTACCACGGTGCTGATCGCGAGCCACGACCTGGAGCTGATTGCGCGCATGCGCCAGCGGGTGCTGACCCTGCAGCAGGGCCAACTGATCTACGACGGATACCCGAGCCGTGAACCAGCGTATTAAACCCTCAACAAACAGGGCGCCCGCCCCGGCTCCCGAACGCGCCCGTTCCGCTGGTGCAGTAACCGCGCGCACCGGTGCGGGCGACCGCCTCAGCAGCTGGCTGGGTCACCACCGGGAGATGTGGCGGGAGTCCTGGGTGCGCTTTTTTGCTGCACCCATGTCCAGCGGCATGACCGCGCTGGTGATTGCCATTGCGCTGGCGCTGCCAGCGGCACTGCAGTTGGGGCTTACCAACTTCCAGAAGGCGGTGGCCGGATGGGACGGGCAGCCGCAGATTTCGGTATTTCTGCACAAGCGCGCCAGGGAGAGCGCGGTGACGTCCTTCGCTGACGAGTTGCGGGGTGATCCGCTGGTGGCGGAGGTGACGTACATTTCCCCGGAGCAGGCGCTGGCGGAGTTCCAGCAATCGTCGGGACTCGGCGATGCGCTGCTGGGGATGGACAGCAATCCATTGCCGGCGGTGCTGCTGGTGCGGCCGCGGGGTTCCGATAGTCCTTCTCTCGAGTCACTGGCAGACAAGTTGCGCGCGAGTGCGCTCACCGATTCCGTGGTGCTGGATATGGCCTGGGTGCAGCGCCTGGCCAACCTGACCGAGCTCGGCCGGCGCATGAGCCTGGGGCTGGCGTTTCTGCTGGCGCTGGGGGTGCTGCTGGTGGTGGTGAACAGTATCCGCCTGCATATCGAGAACCGCCGCGACGAGATTCTGGTGGTCAAGCTGGTGGGAGCGACCGATGCCTTCGTACGCCGGCCCTTCCTGTACACCGGCCTGGTGTACGGCCTGGTGGGCGGGCTGATTGCCTGGCTGCTGGTGAGTATCGGTGTGTGGCTGCTGGCGGGGCCGGTGACCGGGCTGGCAAACCTGTACGGCAGTGGCTTCCGCCTGGATGGCCCCGGTTTCACCTATCTGGTGGGTCTGGCGGGCGGTGCTGCCCTGCTGGGGCTGACCGGTGCCTGGCTGGCGGTGGCGCGGCATATCTCGGCGATTCAGCCTCGCTAATCCGCGCATCGACCAGTAGGTCAGCCAAGATTGGTAAAGCGTGGAACTTCCCCTGTGGATAACTGCTCTAATCCGCCGGAAATCAAGGCCTGGCGCGGTGTGGCGGCGGATCTCTGACGGGGTTCCATTTCCCGTTGCGAGTGCTACACTGTGGCAACTTTGCGCTTCCGGTGCCGCTTAAAAACTGATCAGTTTAGGGCTGGTCGGTTCAGGGCCGAGAGACGCAAGCCGCCGCAAACTACTGGTCCCGGTAAGAAATAGTCCGGGCAGCAAGTGCCAAGCGGGGCAACAAGAGTTACGAGGAGAATCCTGAATGGGAACCAGTCTACAGCCGATCCATACACTGTCACCGGGCGCCAACCTGAACGCCTATATCCAGACAGTCAGCGGCTTTGAGGTACTCTCCGCCGAGGAAGAAAAGAAGCTCGCGGAAGATCTCTACTACCACGAAAATCTTGAGGCGGCCCGTCAGCTGGTCATGTCTCACCTGCGCTTTGTGGTGCACATCGCCAAATCCTATTCCGGTTACGGTCTGAACCAGGGCGACCTGATTCAGGAAGGTAACGTGGGCCTGATGAAAGCGGTAAAGCGCTTCAACCCCGAGAAGGGGGTGCGTCTGGTGTCCTTTGCGGTGCACTGGATCAAGGCGGAGATTCACGAGTTCATCCTGCGCAACTGGCGCATCGTCAAAATCGCGACCACCAAGGCGCAGCGCAAGCTGTTCTTTAACCTGCGTGGCCAGAAGAAGAAGCTGGCGTGGCTGACCAACGACGAGGCCAAGCGCGTTGCTGCGGAGTTGAACGTGGATGTGCAGCACGTACACGACATGGAAGGCCGCCTGGCGGCCCACGATGCGGCCTTCGATGCCGGCGTGGACGACGACGAAGATTCCGCGTGGCAAGCTCCGGCCCACTACCTGGAAGACCGCCGTTACGACCCGGCTACCATGCTGGAGAACGATAACTGGCAGGAAACCAGCGTAAACAACCTGACTGCCGCGATGGAGCAGCTGGACGACCGCAGCCGCGACATCATCGAGGCGCGCTGGTTGAGCGAGTCCAAGGCGACCCTGCACGAGCTGGCCGACAAATACGGTGTTTCCGCTGAGCGTATCCGCCAGCTTGAAAAGAACGCCATGAAAAAAGTCCGGGTGGCGATGGAGGCCTGATACGCCTTCTCACTGACCGGATCGGAGAACCGCGCTACTGGCGCGGTTTTTTCGTATGGGGGCTTTGTTCGGGGTTCTGTGGTATTTGCTCTGAAGCTGGTCCTTTGGCGGTGAGGCACCGGGGATCTGTTTTCGGAACCGCTGTGAACCCATCCCTGGGCGCTGCGGCGCAAACATCCTGTTTGCGACGCTTCCGAAAACAGATCCCCGGTACCTCCCCTTCAATTTTGACTGCTGTTCTTCGTAAGCCAGAACGAAAGGAATAACGATGGCTAAATTGTATTTACTGCTTGCCGCATTTTTTGGCGGTACCGGAGTCGTTCTCGGCGCCTTTGGCGCCCATGGCTTGCGCGACAAAGTCGCAGAAAACTTGCTGGAAGCTTATAAAACCGGTGTGCATTACCAGATGATCCACGCCCTGGCACTGATCGCCGTGGCTGTGTTGATTCATCAGGTTGGAGCTAAAACCTCTCTAATCGTGGCCGGTGCCCTGTTTGCGATTGGCATCCTGTTTTTCTCCTGCAGTCTGTACGGCCTGACCTTCGGCGGCCCCAGAATCCTGGGTCCCATTACCCCGTTGGGTGGCACCCTGCTGATCGGCGGCTGGATAGCACTGTTTATCGCCGCACTCGGATATACAAAGTAAGTACTGGCGATTACGAAGTAAAAAACTACGAATCGAAGGCCAAGTGCCGGGTGTCTGTTTTCGGAAGCGTCGCAAACAGGATGTTTGCGCCGCAGCGCCCAGGGATGGGTTCACAGCGGTTCCGAAAACAGACACCCGGTGATTGGCCGCCACAGAAAAAGCTACGAAGCACGCATGATCAGTGCTCCGGGGCAAAGAGGTAACCAAACCAAGATGCAAGAAGAACCCAACAACGAACAAGGTAATGAGGAAGAAGACTTCCCCTACCGCACCGAATTCAAAAAGAAATCCATCCGCAGTTACGTGATCCGCGGCGGGCGCATGACCGAAGGCCAGCGCAAGGCCTTCGATACCTACTGGGGGCCGTTCGGTCTGTCCCTGTATGACGGCGCCATCGAACCGAAAGAAATCTTCGGCCGCGAAGCGCCGGTGGTGCTGGAAATCGGTTTCGGCATGGGCGATTCCCTGCTGGAAATGACCCAGGCGGAAACCGAAAAAGACTTCATCGGCATTGAAGTCCACCCGCCCGGCGTCGGTCGCCTGATCAACAACGCTGGCAAAGAAGAAGTCAAAAACCTGCGCGTCTATATGGCCGACGCCATCGACGTGCTGAACGACTGCATCCCCGATGCCAGCCTTGACCGCTTCCAGCTGTATTTCCCCGACCCCTGGCACAAGAAAAAGCACAACAAGCGCCGCATCGTGCAGCCCAGTTTTGTAAAACTCCTGTGCAGCAAACTGAAGTACGGCGGCCTCATGCACATGGCCACCGACTGGGAAAACTACGCCGAACAGATGCTTGAAGTGCTGGAAGCGGAAGAGCAGCTGGAGAATACCGCCGGTAAAGGCAACTACGCCCCGCGCCCGGAATTCCGCCCGCAGACCAAATTCGAGCGCCGCGGCGAGCGCCTCGGGCACGGCGTCTGGGACCTTTTGTACAAGAAAAAATAAACGGCACCCACAACGGGCTCTGGACAATGGCGCCAGGCCCGCTGTGCTATCTTCTGTCTACCGGCAAATGGATGCACCGGAGCAACAATGACAACAAGCCCCACCCTCACCCAGCGACACCTGTGCGCATTACTTCTCAGCAGCGCCTTGCTCGTGCTCAGTGGCCACAGCCGTGCCGACACCGAGGGCACCCTCACCCTCTACCTGAACGGCGGCCAGTACTGGTTTGATGAGGAGCGCCTGTCAGGCACGCCTTATTTCCTTGAGGAGCTGGAAGACAGCAGTGGTGGAGGCATCGGTTTCGGTTACAACGTCACCGACCGCTGGGCCATCGAGGGTGTCTACGACTATTTCAGCGTCAATCTGGAGGACACCAGCGGCAGCGTCGGCGTGCAGAATTACCACCTCGACCTGATGTACCAGTTCGCTGGCCAGTTTTGTGGCAACTACGTCTGGCAGCCGTATGTTGTCGTGGGCGCCGGGGAATTGCGGGTGGATGAAGACTCGTTCGATTATCCGGACAACTGGCACCAGCGCCAGACCATGGTCAACTTCGGCGCCGGGATCAAATACCAGTTCCTGCCGCGCTGGCAGCTTCGTGGGGATCTGCGCGGCTTTCAGGGTGTCGAGGAAGGCGGCATGGACGGCTTTCTCAGTTTTGCCATCGGCTATCAGTGGCAGGACGAAGTGACCCCGCGGGACTGGGATGGCGATGGTGTCTATAGCAATGTGGACCAGTGTCCACAGACACCGCCGGGCATCGATGTGGACCTGCGCGGCTGCCCGATCGACAGCGATGGCGACGGTGTGCCCGACTACCTGGACCAGTGCCCGGCAACGCCCATGGGTATGGCGGTGAACGACGACGGCTGTCCGCGCGAGGCCTATGACCCGGGTGACTTCTCCAAATAGCGTGCCGCTGGCAGAACCCTAGTCGCCCCGGGCTTCCTCCAGTTGCTCGGAGATTTCCAGCCACTCCATTTCCAGCGCGTCCAGGGTCTCTCGGGCTTCACCCTGGGCCACGGTCAGGCGGGTGATCTCATCCTGCTGGCCGCCGGCGTAGAGGCTCTCATCTGCCAGTTGCGTTTCCAGCGCCGCCAGCGCCTTTTCCGCCTTTGCCATTTTCTGCTCGATGCTTTTTAGCTTGTTGGTAAGCGGCTTCAACTGTTCGCGCAGGGCCGCCGCGGCGCGGCGCTGGGCCTTCTTGTCTTCCACAGGCTTGTCGGTGCCCGGGGCTGTCTGCGTATCGGTTTCCTGGCGGCGCTTTTCATCGCGCTTGAATGACAGCAGCCACTGCTTGTAGTCGTCGAGATCGCCGTCGTAGGGTTCGGCGCGACCATCGGCAACCAGAATGAACTCGTCGGTGGTGTTGGCCAGCAGGTGGCGGTCGTGGGACACCAGCAGCATGGCGCCGGGGAACTCCGCCAGTGCGAGGGTGAGCGCGTGGCGCATCTCCAGATCCAGATGGTTGGTGGGTTCGTCCAGCAGCAGCAGGTTGGGTTTTTGCCACGCCAGCAGGGCCAGTGCCACCCGCGCCTTCTCACCGCCGGAGAAACCGCCCACTGGTTCGAACACGCGGTCGCCGACAAAGCCGTAACCGCCGAGAAAATCCCGCAGCTGCTGTTCGCTGGCCTCCGGTGACAGCCGCTGCACATGCAACAGCGGCGACGCCTTGGCATCCAGCGCTTCCAGCTGGTGCTGGGCGAAGTAGCCGATTCTCAGATGCTCGCCGCACTGGCGCACGCCGGACAGCAGCGGCAGGTCCCCGGCCAGGGTTTTGATCAGCGAGGATTTGCCGGCGCCGTTGGGGCCCAGCAGGCCAATGCGGCGGCCGGGCTGAATGCCCAGTTCCACCCGCGGCAGAATGGTTTTGCCGGGGTAGCCGATCTCCGCCTCGCGCAGGTCAATCAGTGGGTTGGAGACCTTGTCGGCGCAGGGCAGGCGGAAGCGGAACGGGGAGTCCACATGCGCCGGGGCGATTTCCGCCATACGGTCCAGTGCTTTCAGGCGGCTCTGGGCCTGCTTGGCCTTGGTGGCCTTTGCGCGAAAGCGGCGCACGAAATCTTCCATGTGCGCGCGCTGTGCCTGCTGCTTCTCGTACTGCACCTGCTGCTGCGCCAGGCGTTCGGCGCGGGCGCGCTCGAAGGCGGTGTAGTTGCCACTGTAGAGCACCAGGTCCTGCTGCTCGAAGCTGACAATGCCGTCGACCACCGCATCGAGAAAGTCGCGGTCGTGGGAGATGATCAGCAGGGTACCGGGGAAGCGCTGCAGCCACTGTTCCAGCCACAGGGTTGCGTCCAGATCCAGGTGGTTGGTAGGTTCGTCGAGCAGTAGCAGGTCTGCCGGACACATCAGTGCGCGTGCCAGATTGAGGCGAATCCGCCAGCCGCCGGAGAAGCTCTTTACCGGGCGCTGCTGCTCTTCGTGGGAGAAGCCCAGTCCGTCGAGTAGTTGCGCTGCCCGTGCCGGGCCGGAGTAGCCATCGATCGCCGCCATTTGTTCGTGCAGCTCGGCAATGCGCTTGCCATCCGTGCCCTCCGCCTCGGCGGCGTCCAGTTCCCGCTGCAGATCGCGCAGGCGATGGTCACCGTCCAGCGCGTAGTCCAGCGCGCTCTGGTCGGTGGCGGAGACCTCCTGGGCCATGTGCGCCACTTCCCAGCCGGCCGGGACCTCGATACTGCCGGCGTCGCTGTCCTGCTGCTTCAGCAGCATTTTGAACAGGGTGGACTTGCCGCAGCCGTTGGCGCCGATGACGCCGACCTTGTGACCGGGGAAAATACGGCAGCTGGCGTCGTTGAGCAGATCCCTTCCGCCCACCTGCAGCGACACGCCTTGCAGATTAATCAATGGAAACCTCTTTGAATTTGGCCGAAATTACTGGCAGCAGCCTGCTAAGCTTTCGGCTATAACAAACCGCCGGGATTCTAACGTGACAGAAACCGCACCTCCATCACCACCGTCCTCCCCGCTGCAGAATCCTCTGTGGCATTTCAGTCTGGAGTTCTATCGTCAACCGCAGGTTGCCGAGTTCCTGCTCCAATGCCAGGACAACCGCGGGGCGGATGTATGCCTGTTGCTGTGGGCGAGCTACACCAGTGCCTGCGGGCGGCAGCTGAGTGAAGAGAGCTGGCGGGTGGCGGACCGGGGGCTGGCGCCGCGCCGGCGTATGATCAACAGCGTGCGCAATCTTCGCCGGTTGCTCGGGCGGATAAAGAAAAACACCGGGCTTTACGAGTGGTGCAAGCGCTGCGAGCTGCGCATGGAGCAGCGACAGCTGGCGGCCCTGTGGAAACTGAACGGCGAGACCTGGCCGGAGACGCGCTCGCCGCTGGAGCTGGCGGGGCAGCAATACGGTCTGTTACAAAAAGAACAGGCCCGCTGGGCGGGCCTGATCGATGCCTACAGCACCGGTGCCGGCGGTGCCGCTTCCGGCACCAGCGCCACCTGATACGCTGTTCTCAGTGTTTGTGTTTGTGCTCTTCCGGACCGTAGTGCGGGTTTTCCTCGGTGGAAAACAGGCTGTTGGCCGGGGTGCTGGGGGTGATGGTCGGTGTCGGCGGTGTCACCGCTGCCGGACTGGACTCGGGCACCAGCGGCTTGGGCTCTGAAGTTTTGCCCATGATCGGCTCTGCAGCGGGCTTGTCTGCGGCTGGCGTGCTCGGCTTCGCCTGAGACGCGGGCTTGCTGCCGTTGGTCTTCGCCGGTTTGCTCTCGGATTTGGCCGCGGGCGCCTTTTCGGAACTGGTTTTGGCCTTCGCCGCCTTCTTGGGGGCTTTTTTCTCCGCGGACTTGGTAGTGGTTGCTGGCTCCACCCGCTTCGCCGGAGACTTCTTCATCGCGGCTTTCTTTGCGCTGGTCTTTTTCTCTGCGGCTTCCTTCGCGGCTGCTGTTTTTGCTGCGGCCTTTTTGGCGGGGGTTTTCTTCGCGACAGCCTTGCTTGCGGCCTTCTTGCTTGTGGCCTTCTTCGCCGGGGTCTTGGCGGTGGTCGCCTTCTTTGCGGAAGCCTTTTTTGCTGTGGACTTTTTGCTGCTCGCCTTTTTCGTTTTCGGCTTGGCGGCGGCCTGTACTTTCTTCGCGGCAGCCTCACCGGCCTTCTTGATGGTGTTCGCGGTTTTCTCGGCCAGCTTGCTGGCCGCTGCCGCGGCTTTGGATTCGCTCAGGGTTTTGGCGGCATCCTTGGCGACCTTCTCTACCTTGGCGACCGCGGCCTTGGCGGAATCAACCTTCTTCTTGGCCGAGGTCTTGGCGGCCGGGGTCTTCGCCTTGCCGGCAGCGGTGCGCGCGTTTGCCAGCTTGTCCTTGGCTTTTTTTACCTGGACCTGGGCTTTCTCGGCTTCCTTGCTGGCTTTTTTCAGGGCTTTTTCGGCATCGGCCGCGTCCTTGGCCCGAGCCTTGTCGAGTTGGGTGGTGATCTTGGCGATCTGTTTTTCGAGATCGGCAATGGATACAGCGGCTTTGCGTTTGGCGGCCATGAGTTGAGATCCTGCGGTTGAAACGGTTTTGGGTGTCGGTTCTAGATTTGGTGCCAGTGACTGGTACCGGGTATTGCTTCGAACAGTCCCTGAAACCCCTCCCTCTCTGTGTGCAGACTCACCTCTCTGCGGGAGAAAAAATATCAGGGTAGAACGCTGATAATAGCGCTGTTATTTGGTAAGTGCATCCCTGTGAGTGATTCGATTGCAGGCTTTTCTCAGGGGGTTTCGCCCTGCACTCCCCCTTTCGCCCGCGGTGTTTTCCCGGGTTGTTGCACCGTTCAGCAGGCAGCCCGGAAAAATTACCGGAAAATGAAACCACCGGCGCACCGTGTAGTCTGAGCGGACGATGTGCAGCGCTAACCCGCATGGGTTAGACTTGCCTGTCGCTGGCCGGACCCGCTGTACTGTGATCTATCGCACAAAGTACGCGGGGATTCGGGTGTACAACAGCAGAGAAGGGTGGAACCCTCCTCATACGAATAAATGCTTCACGGAAATAAAGAGACGATTCTCATGAATAAAACTTCTTTGGCCGCTGCGGTTGCACTGGGTATTGCACTGGCTGGCTGTAACAAACAGGAGTCAGCAGGCTCCGCCGATATCAAGCTCGAATCCCAGGAGCAGAAAGTCAGCTATATCATTGCCGAAGATATGGCCAATCGCCTCAAGAGCCAGGAAGTCGCTCTGGATCCGAAAATCGTCGCCATGGCGCTGAACGATGTGGCCAGCGGTCGCGAGTCCCGCTTGAGTGAAGAAGAAAAGCAGGAAGTGATCAAGGTTTTCCAGGAGAGCATGCAGGCCAAGCAGAAAGAACTGATGGCGAAGCAGGAAGCCGAGTTCAAGGCCTCCGCCGACAAGAACCTGGAAGAAGGCAAAAAATTCCTGGAAGAGAACGCCAAGAAAGAAGGCGTGCAGACCACCGACTCCGGCCTTCAGTACAAAGTGATCACTGAAGGTTCCGGCGCCAGCCCCACCGAGTCCAGTGTGGTCGAGGTGGATTACAAGGGCACCCTGATCGACGGTACCGAGTTCGACAGCTCTTACAAAAATGGCCAGCCGGTGCAGTTCCCGGTGAACGGCGTGATCAAGGGCTGGACCGAAGCGCTGCAGCTGATGAAGGAAGGTGCTAAATGGGAACTGTATATCCCGTCTGATCTGGCCTACGGCCCGGGCGGCGCCGGTGGCCTGATCGGCCCCAACTCCACCCTGATCTTCGAGGTGGAACTGCACAAGGCCAACGTCAACGAAGGCGCCGCGGAAGAAGAAGCGACGGAAGAAGACAAGTCGGCCGAAGAATAATTTCGTGCCGGTGACCGACCGATAAAAAAGGGGCCTCAGGGCCACTGCTGTCCCACAGTTTGACAGTCATGAGACCAGCCTCATTTGAGGCTGGTCTTTTTGATTCGGTGGAGGGTTCGGGTTCAATATTTCTGCCAGC
>Ga0207814_100605_pt1 | contig 17276 bp, 10 predicted proteins | sample TtaePargueraPR_7_FD_187755 | JGI IMG/M metagenome (GOLD analysis project Ga0207814, IMG submission 187755) | Aerobic enrichment media microbial communities from Bioluminiscent Bay, La Parguera, Puerto Rico - Tt and P1 (2) (SPAdes) | ecosystem: Environmental > Aquatic > Marine > Unclassified ... | reverse complement strand
GGCCGTCCCAGGCCGCGCCGCCGGCGGTCCCCCCGTCCATGTGGCAGTAGCCGCAGTTGACCGCGAGGTAGGAACGGACCCGCCCCTCGACCGAGTGGTCGGTCTCGTCGGGACGCAGGTGACGGGGCATCAGGCCGGGCTCCGACGGAGGGTTGGCGAAGAAGCCCTGGCTGGCGAGAGTGTCGAGCTGGTTGCCGTCGAAGCCGAGCATGTCGTGCTCGAGGTTGAGCTGTCGGGTGTTGAAGGAGAGGGCCCGCCCGGCCGGGCCGGTGTGGCAGATGAGGCACTCGGCCCGGCTGGGGATGCGCCAGGTCTGGGTGACGGGAGAGCCGTCCTCGGTGACCTCGAGGTCGAAGTCCTCACCGGTGTTGCCGACGAGGAAGGCCTCGGTCCCCTCGTCGTTCCAGCGGTAGCTCACCCCGTAGGCGCCGGCGTCGTTCTTGACCAGCAGCCGGGTCTCGATCCGCTTCCGGGTCGACGGGTTGCCCCGCTCGAGCTCGAGGTCGAAGTGCTTCACCCAGACCGTGCCGGAGGGAAGCGTCCAGGGATCCTCGGCCGACCAGTTGAAGGTGCTGGTTCCGTCGGGGACGACGAACCACCGGCGCTTGATCGCGTGGTCGCTCCAGAAGGGAAGGTTGACCTCGTAGGGAACGAGGCCGGGGGAGGGGGACAGCCCGGGGAGCTCGGCGAACAGGCCGGTCTCGGTGAGGGTGGCGGGAAAGTCGGGATCCGACGCGCTGGAGCTCTCAAGGCGCCAGATGCGGCCGTCGCCGATGTCCGCGAGCAGGACGTCCTGGTTGGAGGGATCGTAGCCGAAGCTGGCAATCCCTCCCTCGCCGGCGATCCGCTCGACGTTGCTTCCGTCGAGGTCCATCGCCCAGATGTTGCCGCTGCCGTAGTCGCCGAACACATACCTGCCGTAGAGCGAGGCGATGCGGGATCCGCGGTAGACGACGCCGCCGGTGACCGAGTTGCCGCCGAAGTTGCCGCCGCGCGGGTAGTGGTAGACGGGCTCGTCGTGGTAGAGCGCGTCGAAGTTGGCGGGAATCGGCGGGTGCTGGCTGGCGCGGGGGCCGTTGAGCAGCGCCTCGCGGAACACCCAGCCGTAGTTTCCGCCCCGGACGATGAGGTCGATTTCCTCGCGCGCGCCCTGCCCGACGTCGCCGCACCAGAGGTCCCCGGTGAGCGGATCGAAGGACATCCGCCACGGGTTGCGCAGGCCGGTCGCCCAGAACTCGGTGCGGACGGTGCCGGTGACCACCGAGCCGTTGTAGGTGCCATCCCAGTCGCCGCCCTCGGCGGGGAGCACGAAGGGGTTGTCGACCGGGATCGAGAAGCGGGCGACGCCGGCGTCGGTCGGGATCGAGGGATGCGGGTGCGGCTCGACGTTCGAGGGACGCTTGTCGACGTCGATGCGCAGGATGCCCGCGTAGAGGTCCTTGTTGATGAGCTGGCTGTTGAAGGTCGGGTTGTCGTTGCCGTTGCCCTCGTCGCCGACCGCGACGTAGAGGTAGCCGTCGGGGCCGAAGTGGAGGTCGCCGCCGTTGTGGTTGCCGAAGTCGTCGGCCTGTTCGATGAGGACCAACTCGCTGCCCGGGTCGGCGGCGTTCGGGTTGCCGGCCTGGGCGGTGAAGCGGGAGACCCGCTGGTGGAGGTCGCCGTTCTGGAGCGAGCCGCCGTCGATGTCCACCGAGTAGAAGACGAAGAACTGCCGGTTGGTGGCGTAGTCGGGGTGGAAGGCCAGGCCGAGCAGGCCCATTTCCCAGGTGGCGCTGATGGCCTCGCCCCGCGATGCCAGGAGTGCGGCCAGGTCGAGGAACACCGGCGCCGACGGGCTCGCCGCGCCGACGTCGGGGACCACGCGGATGACGCCTCCCTTCTCGCAGACGAAGAGCCTCTCGCTCTCCCCCGGCGGCGAGGCGAGGCAGAGCGGCTCGGAGAAGGTGAGCCCGGGCAGGGCGTCGACCAGCGCCAGTCCGGTCGACGGAGGGTCGGCGGGCACCTTGAGGTGCGGGTTGGCGAAGCGGAGGTCGCCGTCGAAGCCGAGCGTCGCGGTCGCCATCGTGAACTGGCCGGCGGTATTGGCGGCCTTGTAGACGAAGCTGTCGCCGGCCGGCGTGCCGCTGGTGTGGGTGTAGAGGATCGAGCCGTCCGGGTTGACGGTCGCGTCACCCGACCCGGGTGGTGTCTCGATCGCCACGGTGGAGGGGACGATCTCGCCGCTCGCCGAGCCGACCACGTCGACCCGGACCTTGCCGCCGTGAAGCAGGGTGGCGCTGTACGGCGGGAGGACGAGAGGGATCGCGGCGTCCGGGCCCGCATCGCGGCTGGCGGTGATCTCGGCGGCGCTCAGCGCGTGATCGTAGAAGCGCAGCTCGTCGTAGGAAATGTCGGCGTTCCGGTCGTTGGACCACTGCGAGCGGCCGAGCCAGTTGTTCACGTCCTCGAGCTCCGACAGGCGGAACGGGATGTCCTCGGTCCCGACGAGCGCCCCATTCCGGTAGAGGCGCATCTGCCCGCCGGTGTCGGCATCGGCGCCGACGCCCGGCTCGAAGACCGCGACGTAGTGGTAGGGGGTGTTGAGGCTGGTCGACAGGCTGGAGTCGGCGGTTTCCTCGCTGCCGCCGGCGAGGCGTGCGGAGAAGCGCTGCAGGCCGAGGCTGCCGTTGCGGCTGACCGAGAGGATGAACTGGTCGCGGGCGTTGGTCCCGGCCGGGTCGAAGGAGCCGCTGCCGGTGATCTCGCCCGGCGCGCCGAGGCCGTCGCCGGCGATGTTCATCCGGCCGAAGTCGAACAGCCTCTGCCAGGTTTGGTTGGAGTGGATGGTCGCCCAGATCTCGAGCGTGAGCTCGGACCTCGACGAGAGCAGGCCGTTGGGAAGGTCGACATAGGCGGAAATCGCCGAGGGCGGCTGGTTGCCGTCGGTGGTGCCCGGGAGCCGGACCGCGGTGCCGGTCCGCACCGCGCCGACACCGCGCAGGTGGGCGGGGGTGCCGGCGATCGAGTCGGGGATCGGCGTGCCGTTCGCGGCGGAGCCGGTGTCGTTGAAGGACCAGCGGTGGGTGACGCGCTGGGCGGGGAGGGGGGAGGTGACGAGGAGCAGGGCGAGAAGGGCTTTTCCGGGTCGCATCGCGGTCACTGTAGTCGGCTTTGCGGATCCTGCCACCTTTCCGTGGCGGGCGGGGCGGCGGGATTGACAGCCGGCGAGGGCTTTGCCGGGATGCGGGCATGATACGCAGAATCGCATTGGGATTGGCGCTGCTGGCGCCACTCGCCGCCGGGCGTGAGTTCACCGGCAGGAACGGGCGCACGATCGACGCCGAGATCGTCTCGCGCACGGCCACCGAGGTGGAGCTCCGGCTCGCGGAGGACGGCAAGCTGGTGACGGTGCCGATCAGTTCGCTGTCCGACAGCGACCAGCTCTACGTGCAGACCTGGGAGTCCGAGGAACAGAAGCAGCAGCGGCTGCGGGCGATCGAGCCGGCCGAGGTGCTGCTGGCCCGCGGCTACGTCGGCTTCCCCGTGGAGTCGAAGGAGGGGCTCACGATCGTGGTGGCCCAGCTGGCGGGCAAGCCGGCGCGGCTGCTGGTCGACCACCGCAACCCGAAGCCGGTGCTGCACGACGGCGCGCTCGAGCGCCTCGGGCTGACGATGACCGCGGTCGAGGGCGGCGGGCAGGTCAAGGGCACGGTGACGCCGGAGACGATCGGCAACGGCTCGGAGACGATGAAGGGCGTCGAGTTCTACGTCGCGACGCTGCAGCTGCCGGAGGGGGTCGACGGGATCATCGGCGGCCAGACCTTCGTCGACCTGGGGGCGCTGCTCGACTTCGCCAACCAGAGGCTCTGGCTGAAGAACGGCTGATCAGGCGACCTCCGAGACCATCGCGTCGCCGACGAGCTCACCGATCCGGCGGCCGATCAGCTGCCGGTAGAGCGGGCTCTCCGGGGTCAGCAGGGTGACTTCCCGGCCCTCGTCCTCGATCACGGTGCCGCCGGCCGCGGGAACCAGCAGGTAGTGCCGCGGCTCGCCGTCCTCGTCGAGCTCGACCAGGGCGCCGGCGTCGATGGCGGCATCGATGTCGAAGGCCGGCAGTTCGAGCTGCTCGAAGATCCGCAGCGCCTCGGCCAGCTCCTCGGCCTGGCGTGCCTGGCCCTGGGCGAGGTACGAGGCCTCGAGGCTGCGGGTGTCGTACTTGCTCTCGGCCCTGCTTCCGGGGTCGGTGGCGTCGGCGTGGGTCTCGCGCGCCGACTGGCGGAGCCGGGCGAGTTGGTCGGCGAGTTGGAGGCGGATGCGTTCGACGAGGGCCTGCTTCATTCGGGGCGACGAGCCTTGCGCGAGACCGCGGGCGAGGCAAGATCCGGTCGTGACCAAGGTGTATGCCTACAAGGGCTGCGACACGTGCCGCAAGGCGCTCAAGTGGCTGCGGGAGCGGGAGATTCCCTTCGAGGAAGTGGCGATCCGCGAGACTCCGCCAACCGTCGCCGAATTGAAGCAGGTGCTGGTCCGCTACGACGGCGAGCCACGGCGGCTCTTCAACACCGCGGGCGGTGACTATCGGGCGATGGGGATGAAGGACCGGCTGCCCGGCATGGCGGACGACGAGGCGCTCGCGCTGCTCGCCGGGCACGGCAACCTGGTCAAGCGGCCGCTGGTGGTCGGCGGCGGGGTGGCGCTGGCCGGCTTCAAGCCGGACGAGTGGGAGTCGGCCTTCGGGTGAGGGCGCGGTCGGGCGACCGCGGGGCCGGGGGCATGGAGCCCGGAAGGCGCCACTCGGCGGGCCTGCGGGACTGATTCCCTTGGCACGGCCCCGAAAGCCGGCTACTCCGTCCCCGCCCATGGCAGACGTCCAGACATCCCCGGCCGAATTGAAGCGCGAGGTCTCGCGCCGCCGCTCCTTCGCGATCATCTCCCACCCGGACGCCGGCAAGACCACGCTGACCGAGAAGTTCCTCCTCTACGGGGGGGCGCTCAACCTGGCCGGCAGCGTGACGGCGCGCAAGAACCAGCGGGCGACGACCTCCGACTGGATGGAGCTCGAGAAGCAGCGCGGCATCTCGATCAGCTCGACGGTGCTCCAGTTCGAGTACCAGCACTGCGTGGTCAACCTACTCGACACCCCGGGGCACAAGGACTTCTCGGAGGACACCTACCGGGTGCTGACCGCCGTGGATGCCGCGGTGATGGTGGTCGACGCCGCCAAGGGGATCGAGCCCCAGACCCGCAAGTTGTTCGAGGTGTGCCGCAAGCGCGGGGTGCCGATCTTCACCTTCATGAACAAGCTCGACCGGCCGGCCAAGCCGCCGCTCGAGCTGCTCGACGAGCTCGAGAGCGTGCTCGGCATCCACGCCTTTCCGCTGAACTGGCCGCTCGGCGACGGCAATCGCTTCCGGGGCGTCTACGACCGGGAGAAGGGCCAGGTGCACCTGTTCGAGAAGACGCCGGGCGGGGCGTTCCGCGCGCCGGTGGCAGTGAGCGACATCAGCGATCCGGCGGTGAGGGAGAAGCTCGATGCGGATGTCTACGAACAGGTCCGCGAGGAGCTCGAACTGCTCGAGGGCGCGGGGGCCGAGTTCGATCTCGAGGCGGTGGCCGCCGGGGAGTTGACGCCGGTCTTCTTCGGCAGCGCGGCGAACAACTTCGGCGTGCAGCTGCTGCTCGAGCGGTTCATCGACCTCGCCCCGCCGCCGGAGGGTCGGATGAGCAGGGGCACCCAGGTCGACCCGACCGCCCCCGAGTTCTCGGCCTTCGTCTTCAAGATCCAGGCGAACATGAACCCCAAGCACCGCGACCGGGTCAGCTTCATCCGGATCGTCAGCGGCAAGTTCGAGCGGGACATGAACGTGATCCACACCCGCACCGGCGAGCGCGTGAGGCTGTCGAACTCGATGCGCCTGTTCGCGCAGGACCGCGAGACGGTCGACGACGCCTACGCGGGCGACGTCGCGGGCCTGGTCGGCAACCACGACTTCCTGATCGGCGACACGCTGTCGTCGGCGAAGGACATCAGCTTCGACGAGATCCCGCGCTTCGCACCGGAGTGCTTCGCCTGGCTTCACAACGCCAGCACGGCCAAGTTCAAGCGCTTCCGGGCCGGGCTCCAGCAGATGCTCAAGGAGGGCGTGGTGATGGAGTTGATGCCGATCGAGACGACCGGCACCTACGTCCCGCTGCTGGGGGCGGTGGGGCCGCTGCAGTTCGAGGTGCTCCAGCACCGGCTGCAGGGCGAGTACGACGCCGAGACGCGGCTCGAGCACGGCAACTGGACGATCGCCCGCTGGCTGCGGAAGAAGGAGGGCGAGACCCTGCCCGAGGACCGCCCCGAGCTGTCGATGGGCATCAACCTGATGCGCGACGCGCACGGCCACCTGGTCGCCCTGATCCCGAGCGAGTGGACCTTGAACACCTTCGCCGAGAAGAACGCCGACTGGGAGGTCAGCGAGTCCCCCTTCCCGCCGCCGGTGGAGGAGTAGGGGAGGATGCGTCGCCCCGGTCGAGATGGTGAGCCTTAATCTTCGTCCTCGTCGCCGATCCCCGGCGGCGTGCCGTAGCCGAGGAAGCGGGCCTTCGAGGTGGGCCGGGGCAGCCGGAAGTCGTACACCCCGAAGCCGCAGCGGGCCTTGCCCCGGTAGCTTCGACCGTCGCTGGAGCCGATCATGACGTGGCGGCCGTCCTTCTTCTCGCGGCCGAGGTACATCTGCACGTGGGTCACGCCGTTGGTACGGCCGTCGGTCGGCTGGTAGGTGCCGCCCCAGAACAGCAGGTCCCCGGGCTTGAGCGCGGCGAAGACGGCGTGGTCGAGGGACCCGGCCTCCTTCGGCACCTCGATGAGCCGCCCGCGCTTCTTGAGCCAGTCGAACTGGGCGGCCGAGCTGCGTGGGGGCTGGATGCCGACCTTTCTCAGCAGGAAATAGACCGCTCCGGAACAGTCGAAGCCGCCCCGTGCAGGGTCGGCGCTGCCGAAGATGTAGCGGGAGAGCGGGTGCTCTCGGGACTGCTTGAGGGAGCTCTCGACGAGCTTCGCGCGACCGTCCTCCAACTGCCCGAACTCCCGGAGTTCCGAGGGGTCGAGCTGGCCGGGGGCGGGACGATCGGCCGGCTTGGCCGACTCGGACGCGAAGACCGGGAGGACGGCGAGCAGGGCGGCAGCGAAGCTCCGGATCATGCCATGGAGTCGGGAGACCGGGTCGGTGCGGCAGGCGCGTCCCGGGAGTTCAGCGCATGCCGGCGAAGCGCTGGCGCAGCAGGTCCTTTTCCGAGAGGTCGGGGGTCTTGGCCCGGGCGTCCTCGACCCACTTCCACTCGAGCTCGTTCTTGGTCGGGCGTTGCTTCTCGAGGTAGACGCCGAACTTGCCGGGGAACGGCTCCTCCGCGAGGGCCATCGCGGCCGCGGTGGACTCCATGTCCCGGGCGCTTTCATCGACCAGCTCGAAGGCGCCACCCTTGCGCGGGTTGCCCGCGTCGAAGGCGCCCGGATAGAACATCGTGCATTCCGAGAGCGTCTCGACCACCCCGAAGCCGGGGTGGAGGATCGCCCGCTCGAACATCTCGTTCATGTGCTTGACCTGGGCGGCGTGGGTGCGGGCGATGAAGGTCGCGCCGCTGCAGATGAGCTGGGCCATCGGGTTGATCGGCCGGTCGAGGGCACCCCGCGGGTCGGTCTTCGACTTGTGCCCGATCGGGGTCGTCGGCGAGGTCTGGTTCTTCGTCAGTCCGTAGACGAAGTTGTCCATGATCACGTACGAGAGGTTGACGTTCTTGCGGGCGGCGTGGGTCAGGTGGTTGCCGCCGATCGAGTAGCCGTCGCCGTCGCCGCCGAACACGAACACGTGGAGGTCGGGCCGCGAGAGCGAGATGCCCGTGGCGAGCGGCAGGGCGCGGCCGTGGATGAAGTGGATGCCGTGGGCGTTGACGAAGTAAGGGAAGCGCGACGAGCAGCCGATGCCGGCGACGCAGACGATCTTCTCGTGCCGGATCTGGAGCTTCTGGACGACGTTGAAGAAGGAGGCGAGCACGGCGAAGTCGCCGCAGGCCGGGCACCAGGTCGGGTGGTCGGCCTTGAGTTGCTTCTTGGTGAGCTTTTCGGCGGGAGGTGCGGTGTCGGAGGACATGGCGGCGGGAAGTTGGCGGTTGGCGGGTCGGTCAGGACAGCAGCTTGAGGGCGCCGTCGACGATCTCCTTCACGCGGAAGGTGAGTCCCTGGACCTTGTTGAGGGACTGGATGTTCGGATTGCAGGTGGCGGCCCGGAGCAGCAGGGCGAGCTGGCCGAAGCCGTGGACGCCCTTGTCGTTCATCTCCGGGACGAGGATGTGCTTGTAGCGGGCGAAGATCTCGTCCAGCCCGGGCCGCAGCGGGTGGATGCGCCGGAACTGGAGCGATCCGACCCGGTAGCCGTCGGCGCGAAGTCGCTCGGTGGCCTCCTTGATGGGCCCGTAGGTGGAGCCCCAGCCGATGAACAGGAGGTCGCCGTCCTCGTCGCCGAAGAACTGGGGGGAGGGCAGCGAGTGGGCGAACTGGATCAGCTTGTCGCGCCGCTTGGCGGTCATCTTCTCGTGCATCACCGGGTTGCCGGAGGGATGGCCCCACTCGTCGTGCTCGAGGCCGGTGACGACCGGATACTTGCCCTCGGGCGACTTGCAGCCGGGCGGCGCGTGGCGGGTGATGGCGTCGAGCGGGTAGGGCTTGCAGTCGGTCGGGCAGGCGGAGAGGTCGAGCCGCGGCTCGACCCAGTGCTTCTCGAGGTCGGGCTCGGGGAAGGCCTCGATGCGGGTGGCGATGGCCTGGTCGGAGAGGATCACGACGGGCGTGGAGTAGTCGCGCGCGATCTTGCAGGCCTCGATGGCGGTGTAGAAGCAGTCCTCCACGTCGCGCGGGGCGAGCACCACCCGCGGCGAGTCGCCGTGGGAACCGTAGATGGCCTGCATCAGGTCGGACTGCTCGACGGAGGTCGGCATGCCGGTGGACGGGCCGCCGCGCTGGATGTTGACGACCACCAGCGGCAGTTCCGCCATGGTCGCGTATCCGATCGCCTCGGACTTGAGCGAGAGGCCGGGGCCGGAGGAGCCGGTGACGGCGAGGTGCCCGGCGTAGGACGCGCCGATCGCCATGGCGACGGCGGCGAGCTCGTCCTCCGCCTGGATGAACATGCCGCCGTACTTCGGCAGCTCGGAGCGGAGGAGCTCCATGATGCTGGTCCAGGGGGTGATCGGATAGCCGGCGCCGTAGCGGCAGCCGCCGGCGATCAGGCCGAGGGCGAGCATCGTGTTGCCGTCGGTCGAGATGCGGTTGGCCTCCTCGTTCTCGCCCGGGGCGAAGGGCATGTGGTTGATGTCGTGAACCTGCCACGAGAAGCCGGCGTCGAAGGCCAGCATGGCGTTGCGCAGCACGTCCTCGGACTTGCGGCCGAACTTGCGGGTGATGATCTCGACGAGCTTCTCGCGATCGAGCTTGTAGACCGCGCACAGCATGCCGAGGACGAAGATGTTCTTGCCCCGGTCCTTGGCCGAGCCGCCGATCGCCTCGATCGAGGCGGAGGTGAAGGGCACGCCGATGTGGCGGATGTCCCGCTCCTCCTTCAGCTCGGTGACCTGGTCGGAATCGTAGAAGCAGATGCCGCCGTCCCGCAGCGCGCCGAGGTGATTGTCGTAGGAGTCCTGGTAGAAGGCGACCAGGGTATCGGCCTCGTCGCCGGGGTGGAGGACCTTGCCCGAGCCGAGGTGGACCTGGAAGATGCTGGGACCGCCGGAGATCGTGCTCGGGATGGTCATGTAGGTCATGACGTCCTGGGCGGTGGAGCCGGCAAGCTGGGCGAGGAAGGCGCCGACCGACTGGATGCCATCCTGGGAGTAGCCGGCGAGACGAATGACGGCGTTGCGAAGCGCGTGGGACGCGGGGGCGGATGTTTGAGACATCTCGGATTCAGGGTTTATCGCTAAGATCCCTAAAGCGGTTTCGCCCCGGGCGGAAGGGAAAAACGGGGGAATGTCAGACCCTGCGCGGACGATCCCAGGGAACGCGGAGGATGCGAGCGCCGGACGATTGAGCGGCGCGGCGTCCTGTGGCAGAATCCGGTCCGAGTCCGATGAGTCGCGGTCGCCCAAGGGGGTTTGAGGAGGAGGAGGTCCTGGAAAGGGCCATGGAGTTCTTTTGGGCCCACGGCTTCCGTGGAGCGGGAATGGCCGAACTCGTCGGGCACCTGGGGATCGGGCGGCAGAGCCTCTACGCGACCTTCGGCAGCAAGCGGGGGCTCTACCTGCGGGCGATCGACCACTACCGCCGGACCCGCCTGTCGCAGGTGCTTGCCCTGCTCGACCGTCCCGGCCCGCCGCTGGAGCACGTCCGCAAGGCGGTGCGTTTCTTCGAGAAGCTGGCGCTGGACCAGGGTATGAGGGGCTGCTTCGTGGCGAATGCCCTGCTCGAGGTGGGAGACGGGGACGAGGAGTTGCGGGCCTTCCTCCAAGACACGCTCCAACTGCTGGAGGGCGCCTATCGGAAGGCCCTCACCGCGGCCCGGAAGCGGGGGGACTTGCCGGCGGACCGGTCGCCCCGGGCCCTCGCGCGGGCGCTGACCAACGCCTCGATCGGTCTCGCGGTGACCGGTCGACTCGGCCAGGGAAAGGCCGTGGTAGCCGATGTCTACGCCGGGACCCTCGCAATGCTCGATTCGGGAACCCCGGCCGCTGTCGCCGACTCTGGGGGCGATCCCGGTTGACTTTTTTGGACTATTTGGTCAAAAAAGCGGTGGATGAGGAATCGGATGATGTCCTGGGCGCTCGTCCGCGGCTGCCGCCGGGACGAGTTCGCGAGCTGCGTCGGGGCGAAGCGAACGCGGCGCCTTCCGCGAGCCTCCGGACCGGTGCCGTGGGCGACGTGGGGACTGGCGGCCCTCCCGGCGCTGGCGGCCCTCCCGGCGCTGGCGGCCTTTCCGAAGCTCGAGTTGGAGGCCGTCAGCGAGGGAGAGTTGCTGGCTCCGGTGGCGATCGCCCACGCCGGTGACGGAAGCGGGCGACTGTTCATTGCCGAGCAGCGGGGGCAGGTCCGGATCCTCGACGGGGGAGGCCTGCTGGCGGCGCCGTTCCTCGACCTCTCGGCGCAACTGGTTCCGGAGCGCGCCAACTTCGACGAGCGGGGACTGCTGGGGCTGGCTTTCCACCCGGACTACGCGACGGCCGATGCGACGGGCGAAGGCTGCTTCTACGTCTACTACAGCGCGCCCTCGCCGGATGCGCCGGGCACGCTCGAGAACCCGGTCGACCATCGGAGCGTGGTCTCGGAGTTCAAGGTCTCGGCGGGCGACTCGAACGTGGCCGACGCCGCCTCGGAACGGGTGCTCTTCACCGTCAACCAGCCCCAGTTCAACCACGACGGCGGCCAGTTGGCCTTCGGCCCGGACGGGATGCTCTACGTCTCGCTCGGCGACGGCGGCAGTGCCAACGACAACAACGCCGGGCACACCGGCGGGGATTCGACCCAGCCCTCCGGGGTGCTGGGGAACGCGCAGGACCGCACCCAACTGCTGGGCAAGATCCTCCGGATCGATCCGCACGCCAGCGACGGTCCGGGGGGCGAGTACGGGATCCCGGCCGACAATCCCTTCGTCGGCGAGGGCGGTGGCATCCGCGAGGAGATCTACGCCTACGGCCTGCGCAACCCGTGGCGCTTCTCCTTCGACGACGGTCCTGGCGGGAGCGGCCGCCTGTTCTGTGCCGACGTCGGCCAGGGACGGACCGAGGAGGTGAACCTGATCGTCAGCGGCGGCAACTACGGCTGGCGCAACAAGGAGGGTGGCTTCGACTTTGACGCCACCGCGCCCGGGACCGGGCCGTTCATCGATCCTGTCGCGCAGTATGCCCATCCGACCACCGACAACGGCCTGCCGAGGATCGGGCTCTCGGTGACGGGTGGTTACCTCTACCGCGGCTCCGCCATCCCGGCCCTGGTCGGACGCTATCTGTTCGCGGACTGGAGCAACAGTTTCGGCGCCCCCGGGGGGACGATTCTCGGCCTCGACGAGTACTCGCCCGGCGAGTTTTCGCTGGTGATCCCGGAGCTCGTCGGCGGCAACCCGATCGGCCGCTACATCGCGGCGCTCGGGGAGGACGAGGAGGGCGAGCTGTATGTCGCGACCAAGACCACGCTGGCGCCCTCGGCGACCGACCCGGATTCGGGCCTGCCGACCGGCGCGGTCCATCGGATCGTCGACGGGGCGACGCCCGGCGAGGCGCTCGCGGTCGAGATCGGGGCGAGCAAGGACAACTCGATCTACTCCGAGAACGGCACTCGCAGCAGTGGCGTGGGACCCCGGCTCTTCTCCGGGATCACCCCGAACGGAACCGAGCGCCGGGCGCTCCTGAGCTTCGACCTCGGGGGCGAGCTCCCGGCCGGTGCGACCGTCCAGTCGGCCACGCTCCGGATGACCGTCGACCTGGTCGCCACCGGGGCGGTGCCCGCGGACATGAGCGTCTACCGGCTGATCGAGGACTGGGGAGAGGCGGGATCGAACGCCGGCATCACCGGCGGAGCCGGCGTGGCTGCCCAGGCGGGGGACGCCACCTGGACGCAGAACTTCTTCGGCAGTTCCTCGTGGACCGACCCGGGCGGCGACCATGTCGCTTCCCCCTCCGCCACGACCCGGGTCACCGGCACCGGCGCCTACCAGTGGAGCGGGCCGGGACTGGTGGAGGACGTCCAGTCATTCCTCGACGGCACGTCCGGGAACTTCGGCTGGGTCCTGCTCTCCGACACCTCGACCAACCGAACGGGCAAGCGTTTCCACAGCCGCGAGTCCGGCGCGGCGGCGAGCGTCCCCCGGCTGGAGATCGAGGCGGTGCTGCCGCCCCCCGGAAATCTCGAGACCTGGCAGGCGGCCTATTTCGATCCCGGCGAGGTCGTGGACTTCGAGGCGGACCTCGACGGCGACCGCTTGTCGGCCGTGGTCGAGTATGGGGCGGGACTCGACCCGAAGACCGCCGACCCGGCGGCGGAGGCGTGCACGGTCGCGGTCGACCCGGCGAGGCCGGAGGGACGGGTGACGGTCAGCTTCCGGCGCGATCCCCGGGCGACCGACCTGGTGTACCGGGTCGAGGCCGGCTCGGACCTGGCCGGGTGGAGCGTGCTCGCCGAGTCGCTCGACGGCGCGCTGGCGAGCGGCCCCGGCGTGGTGGCGGACGATCCGGTTCCGGGTGCCCCGCCGTTCCGGCGGGTGAGCGTGAGGGATCCGGACGGCCCGCCGGCATCGGATCGACGCTTCGTCCGCTTCGTCGTCCGCTTTGCCGAGCCGTAGGAGATCTTCCCGCAAAACCCGGCGTCGGCGGCCCGGGAAGCCCGCACAAGCCGCCGGCGCACCTCCCAGGCGCCAGGGTGGGAATCGGCTCTCGCTCCGATGTGCCGGGATTCCCTCTCAACGGGCCTGGCGGAGGGCAAAAGAAAAGGCCGCCCCGGCGGAACCGGGGCGGCCTGGGAGGCGTCGGAACGGGAATTACTTCCTCGCGGCCTTGCGGGCGGCCTTCTTGGCGGCCTTGCGCACGGTCTTCTTCGGGGCCGCCTTGCGCTTCGGCTTGCTGCCGCCGTTGATCGCGGCCTGGGCGGCGGCGAGGCGGGCGACCGGCACGCGGAACGGCGAGCAGGAGACGTAGTTGAGGCCCAGCTGGTGGCAGAAGGTCACCGAGTCCGGGTCGCCGCCGTGCTCGCCGCAGATCCCGAGCTTGATGCGCGGGCGGGTGCCGCGGCCCTTGGCCACCGCGGTCTCCATCAGCTGGCCGACCCCGGTGGTGTCGAGCGAGGCGAAGGGGTTCTTCGGATAGATGTCGTTCTCCGTGTAGCTGTTCAGGAACGAGCCCATGTCGTCGCGGCTGACGCCGAGAGCGGTCTGGGTGAGGTCGTTGGTGCCGAACGAGAAGAACTGCGCGTGCTTGGCGATCTCGTCGGCGGTCACGGCGCCGCGCGGCACCTCGATCATGGTGCCGACGAGGTAGCTGATCTTCACCCCCTTAGCGGCCATGACTTCCTTGGCGACGCGGTGGATGATCTCGACCTGCAGTTCGAGCTCACGGGCATAGCCGACGAGCGGGACCATCACCTCGGGCTGCACCTCGAGGCCCTTCTTGATGCACTGGGCGGCGGCCTCGAAGATGGCCTGGGCCTGCATCTCGGCAATCTCCGGGTAGGAGATGGCGAGGCGGCAGCCGCGGTGTCCGAGCATCGGGTTGAACTCGTGGAGCTCCTCGACGCGCTGGATGATGGTTTCCACCTTCACGCCGATCTTCCGGGCGAGGTCCATCTGCTGCTCCTTGGTGTGGGGCAGGAACTCGTGCAGCGGCGGGTCGAGCAGGCGGATCGTCGCCGGCTTGCCGGCGAGCGCCTTGAAGATGCCGAAGAAGTCCTTGCGCTGGTGCGGGAGGAGCTTCTTGAGCGCCTTGCGACGGTTGGTCTCGTTGTCGGCGAGGATCATCTCGCGCATCGCGTCGATGCGGTCGCCCTCGAAGAACATGTGCTCGGTGCGGGTCAGGCCGATGCCTTCCGCGCCGAACGCCACGGCGTTCTTGACCTGCTCCGGGGTGTCCGCGTTGGTGCGGACGCCGAGCTTGGTGGCCTGGCCGCACCACTCCATCAGCTGGGTGAAGTGCTGGAACTTCTCGGTCTTCCGGGCGCGCTTGTTGTTGCTGATCAGGCCGGTGATGATCTCCGAGGGGGCGGTGGCGATCTCACCGCCGTAGACCGTGCCCTGGGTGCCGTCGATCGACAGGTAGTCGCCTTCCTTGAAGGTCTTGCCGCCCGCCTTGACGGTGAGCTTGTCGTAGTCGACCTCCACGCCGGAGGCGCCGCAGACGCAGACCTTGCCCATCTGGCGTGCCACCAGCGCGGCGTGCGAGGAGACCCCGCCGCGGGCGGTGAGGATGCCCTCGGCGGCGATCATGCCGCGAAGGTCCTCGGGGGAGGTCTCGAGGCGCACCAGCAGCACCTTCTCGCCCTTGTCGGCGGCGGCGGCGGCACGGTCGGCGTTGAGGTAGATCTTGCCTGAGGCGGCACCCGGGCCGGCCGGCAGGCCGGTGGCGACCACGTCGGCCTTCTTGATCTCGGCGGCGTCGAAGACCGGCGCGAGGAGCTGGTCGAGCTGGTCGGCCGGGTTGCGGAGCACCGCGGTCTTCCAGTCGATGAGCTTCTCCTTGTGCATGTCCATCGAGAACTTCAGCGCGGCGGCCGCGGTGCGCTTGCCGTTGCGCGTCTGGAGCATGAACAGCTTGCCGTCCTGGATGGTGAACTCGACGTCCTGGACGTCGGTGAAGTGCTTCTCGAGGATCTTGCGGACCTTGAGCAGCTCCTTGTACGCCTTCGGCAGGGCCTGCTCCATCATCGACACCGGGTCGGGGGTGCGGACGCCGGCGACGACGTCCTCGCCCTGGGCGTTGACGAGGAACTCACCGTAGAGCTCGTTCTCGCCGTTGGCCGGGTTGCGGGTGAAGGCCACGCCGGATCCGGAGTTGGTGCCGGTGTTGCCGAAGACCATCGCCTGCACGTTGACGGCGGTGCCCCACGCGGCGGGGATGCCGTACTTGCGGCGGTAGACGATCGCGCGGTCGTTCATCCAGGAGCCGAACACGGCGCCGGCGGCTCCTTCGAGCTGGTCCCACGGGCTGTCCGGGAACCCCTGGCCGGTACGGTCCTTGACCAGCTTCTTGAAGCGGGCGACGAGCTCCTTGTTGTCCTCGGCGGTGAGGTCGGAGTCGACGATGTCCTTGCCGTAGACCTCGTGCTTGAAGTGCTCGATGACGGCCTCGAAGGGCTCGTGGTCCTCGCCGGGGCGCTTCTGGACGCCGAGCACCACGTCGCCGTACATCTGGATGAAGCGGCGGTAGCAGTCCCAGGCGAATCGCTCGTTGTCGGTGGCCTTGGCGAGGGAGGCGACGGTGGCGTCGTTGAGGCCGAGGTTGAGGACGGTGTCCATCATGCCCGGCATCGAGTCACGGGCGCCGGAGCGGACGGCGACGAGCAGCGGGAAGCCCTCGGAGTCGCCGAACTTGTAGCCCATGATCTTCTCCATGTTGGCGACACCCGCCTCCATCTGGGCGCGCAGCGTCTTCGGGTAGCTGCGCTTGTGGTCGTAGTAGTAGGTGCAGACCTCGGTGGTGATGGTGAATCCGGCGGGCACCGGGAGGCCGATGCGGGTCATCTCGGCGAGGTTGGCGCCCTTGCCGCCGAGCAGCGGCTTCATGGTCCCGTTGCCGTCGGCCTTGCCGTCGCCCCAGGTGTAAACGTACTTCGGCCCCTTCGCGGAGGCGGCTTTCTTGGCCGCCTTCTTGGCGGTCTTCTTGCGTGTAGCCATCGTGGGTCTGTGGATGTGGATTCGTGTCGGGAGACGTCGCGGGGACTAGCGGAGGCGGATGCCTTTCCCCCCCGGGGACGCGCGCGCGGAGATTAGGGGTCGCGAAACCCATGTCAATGAACGAGTTCCGTCAGCATGCCGGCGGAGGGAGGAGGGCGGTTGTCACGCCGGGGCCGAGCTGCTAGACGGGTGGCGTGATGAAGGCTCAATGGATCCCCTCGCTGCTGCTGACGGCCATCCCGCTGCTGGCTCAGGAACCCACGGAAACCGACATGGAGGCCCGGCGGCAGTCGGTGGTCGCCCTCGAACACCACATCGAGCTGCGCGAGCAGCGTCTCGAGGAGGTGCGGACCGGGCTGCGGGAGCGCGGCAAGAAGCTCGATGCGAGGATCGACGACATCGTCCAGGGGCTCTCGAAGCTGCGCGACTCGGAGTCCTCGCGGACCCGGATCTCCCGGCTCAAGGGCGAGGCGATCGGCGGGCTGAAGGGGATGATCAAGGTCTTCAACCGCGAGCGGGCCGGGATCATCGAGCGCCTCAAGTCGGGCCGCGCCGGGGCGGTCGAGGACTTCCAGCGGGACATCGAGGCGATCGATGCCCTGGTCGCGCGCCGCGCCGCGGAGATCGTCGAGCTGGTGAAGTCGATGCCGGGGGGCGAGGACGTCGCCAAGTACGAGCGGGACGGCGAGGTGTACTTCGACGGGGTGGTCTACGAGAACAGCCGGGTCAGCGAGGCCTGGCGACAGAACCGTCGCCAGCGGGTGGAGACCGAGAAGGCACGGCGCGAGTTGCAGGACGCACTGAAGGGGGCGATCGAGCGGCTCGAGCGGCAGGTCCGGCTCGGCCGCGAGGACCTCGAGAACCGGCGGATGAGCGACGCGGAGCGTGAGCTCGCCGAGCAGGAGCTGGCCCACTCCGAGGAGCTCCTCGAGCAGCGGCGGGCGCAGCTTGTCG
>Ga0207814_100604_pt1 | contig 17319 bp, 15 predicted proteins | sample TtaePargueraPR_7_FD_187755 | JGI IMG/M metagenome (GOLD analysis project Ga0207814, IMG submission 187755) | Aerobic enrichment media microbial communities from Bioluminiscent Bay, La Parguera, Puerto Rico - Tt and P1 (2) (SPAdes) | ecosystem: Environmental > Aquatic > Marine > Unclassified ... | reverse complement strand
CCCGCCGCGGCCGCGCGAGCACCCATCGTCGCGGCCATAGAGTTCGGCGGCAAGTCCGTACACGCTTCCGCCGCAGGCCAGGTAATGGTTGTGGCAGCGATGATGGCTGTAGGCCACGTCACCGTCTTCGAGCGCATGCGCGACACCGACCGCGACCGCCTCCTGGCCCGTGCCGAGATGGGTCGGTGTCCGCATTTCCTGCTCGCGGTAACGCTCCGCGATATGCTCTTCCACGGCTCGCAGACGCACGAGATCCCTGTGCATGGAAAGAAGCTTCTCGGCCGTTATGGCATCCTGACCCGGTTCAGACGCTTGTCGATCCGTGCTTCCGGCTTTCTTCATCATCGCCACCCAAGGTGCTAACCACTGCGCCGCGAACCTCCAGCAATGCCAGAAACCGCGCGATCCGGCTTCACGTGCCGTGCAAATGACTGGTATGCATATTCCGAACGCCAAGCCTGAACAAGTTTGGCTGCGAATTTCACTTCCGGATTCGGGTCTACGATGTCTCATGCCTCGAAATACATGGACGAAGTTGCCCAGATCGCCGCGTCGCTTCCCTCAGACAGGATCGATGACCTGGCGGAGGCCCTGAAGTCGGTTCGCGAGAAGCAGGGGCGCCTGTTCCTGCTGGGGGTCGGCGGCAGTGCCGCAAATTGCTCTCATGCCGCCAATGACTTCCGCAAGCTTTGCGGGATAGAAGCCTACGCCCCGACCGATAACGTGTCGGAACTGACCGCGCGCATCAACGACGAGGGTTGGGAGTCCGCCTTTTCCGGATGGCTTGAAGTGAGCAGGCTTGCCGGGTCGGACGCGGTGTTCGTCATGTCGGTTGGCGGCGGCGATCTAGAGCGCAACGTCAGCCCGAACCTCGTGCAGGCCCTCGACCTGGCGAAGGACCGGGGCGCGGCAATTTTTGGCATCGTTGGCCGCGATGGCGGTTATGCCGCCAAGGTCGGGGATCTCGTGATCGTCGTGCCGACAGTCGATCCTGAAAGGGTAACCCCGCACACCGAGGCATTCCAGGCCGTCGTCTGGCATTGCCTGGTCTCGCACCCCGCCCTGCAGGTGAACGCCACGAAATGGTGACCGCCACAGAGACAGGCCCAGCCCGGCGCGCTGTCTTTCTCGACCGGGACGGGGTGATCGTCAAACCCGATTTCCGGGATGGCAGGTCTTTCGCACCCACGACGTTGGACGCTTTCGAAATCTACGAGATGGCGCAACCCGCCCTGCAATCTCTGAAGGACGCCGGATACCTGCTCGTCGTCATAACGAATCAGCCCGATGTCGGTAGCGGAAAAATCGCCCCCCAAACCCTGCAGGCCATGCATGATATCCTTCGGAAACGCCTGCCTGTGGATGATATTTTTGTCTGCGAGCATACGAGGGAGGACCATTGCTCGTGCCGGAAGCCAAAACCGGGTATGCTGCTTGCCGCTGCGCGGAAATGGCGGATTGACTTGACCCGCAGTTACATGGTGGGGGACCGTAGTAGTGATGTCGAAGCCGGAAACGCAGCCGGTTGCCGCTCGATTTTTATCGACTACGGCTACGACGAGCCCGAAACGGGGGTTGCGGAATTTCGCGTTGCCGATATTGGTGAAGCGGCGGATATTATTGTAAAGGCGTCACGGGGGGACACATGATCAGGTTCCAAGGCACACTGGATAGAATGAGGATCAAGCTGTTCGCTGACGGTGCCGACCTCGAGCACATCCGCAAGACCTGCGAGAACCCGCATATCCGCGGTATCACGACGAACCCGACGCTCATGCGCCAGTCCGGCGTGGAAGACTACCGCTCGTTTGCGCAGGACGTTTTGGAGGCCGTTCCCGAACTCCCGGTGTGTTTCGAGGTGCTGGCCGACGACCGCATGGAAATGGCCCGCCAGGCGCGCGCCATACAGTCGTGGGGACCGAACGTCTTCGTCAAGATTCCGGTCACAAATACGCGCGGCGAGTCTTCCCTGCCCATGGTCCGATCGCTTGTCGAGGATGGCGTTCAGGTCAACATCACGGCCGTGTTCACCCTCGACCAGGTCCGCGAGGCGGCCGACGTTCTCGCCGCGAATGTCCCCGGCTTCGTCTCGATCTTCGCCGGCCGGATCGCGGACGCTGGCATCGACCCGGTGCCTGTCATGACACAGGCCGTGGAGATCCTCGGAAACTTGCCACAGACCGAGCTCATATGGGCCAGCCCTCGGGAGGTCTTCAACGTCGTCCAGGCCGATGCGTGCGGATGCCACGTCATCACCCTGACCGACGGATTGATGTCGAAGCTGGCCCTGATCGGCAAGGACCTGAACGAGTTCTCCCTCGAAACCGTCAAGATGTTTTACGACGATGCGCTTGCCGCCGGTTATTCCAGCGACAGCCTGGTCTCGGGGAACGCAGCCTAGGACGGCATGTAATCCTGGCGGCGAAGGAACTGATAGTATGCCTGGTATGCAAAGTGTGCTCGTTACGGGTGGCGCCGGTTATATCGGCAGCGCACTGGTGCCCGCCTTGCTTGCTGACGGTTACAGGGTAACCGTTTACGACATTCTTTATTTTGGCGCCGACTTCCTGCCGCGGGACAATCCGAACCTCAAGGTCGTCAAGGGCGACATCCGCGACGCCGGGCATTTCGCCGCAACTTGCGCCGGGCACGACGCTGTTCTCCACCTTGCCTGCATCTCCAACGACGCCAGCTTCGAACTCGACGAAACGCTGTCCACCTCGATCAATCTCGACGCTTTCGAGCCCATGGTCGTCGCGGCGAAGACGGCCGGCGTCGCGCGGTTCATCTATGCATCGACGAGTTCGGTCTACGGGGTTTCCGACCAGCCCGACGTGACCGAGGACCATCCCCTGGTTCCGTTGACGCTGTACAACAGGTTCAAGGGAATGTGCGAACCTCTGCTGCTGAAGCACACGGACCGTGATTTCACCGGCGTGATCTTTCGTCCCGCCACCGTGTGCGGCTATGCGCCGAGACCGCGGCTCGATCTGACCGTCAATATTCTCACGAACCATGCCGTCACCAATGGCGAGATCACCGTGTTCGGTGGATCCCAGCTCAGACCGAACCTCCACGTCCTGGATTATATCGATCTCTGCCGCCTGCTGCTCAGCGCGCCCAGCGAAAGGATTGCCAACGGTATCTTTAACTGCGGCTACCAGAACCTGTCCGTGATGGAGATCGCGGAACTGGTGAAAGACGTCGTGGAGCGCATTTTCCCGGACAAGGCACCAATTGGGATCGTGACCAAGCCGACCGACGACATTCGCAGTTACCACATCAACTCTGACAAGATCCGTCGCGAACTGGGGTTCAGCCCCAGCCGTTCGGTCGAGGACGCCATTCAAGGCCTTTGCAAGGCCTTCAGTGAGGGGAAGCTTCCGAACAGCATGACAGATGACTGGTACTATAATGTGCGCCATCTGAAGCGTCTGAATGCTGCATGACCGGCTCGCCGCATGCCATCGTGACCGGCGGGGCTGGCTTCCTCGGCAGCCATATGGTCGATCTTCTCGTTGGTTCCGGCTACCGCGTAACCGTCATTGACAACCTGACCGGCGGCCGCGAGCAAAACCTGGCGCAGCACGCAGGCAACAATGCAGTACGCATGCTGAACCGCGACATCCGGGAGTTCGCGCCAGATGATCCGGCATTTCAAGACGCTCTTTACGTCTTTCATTTTGCAGGCATCGGCGACATCGTTCCATCGATCGAAAGGCCGACCGAGTATCTCGACGTGAATGTCCAGGGCACGGTTCGCATGCTCGAATGCGCACGCCATGCCAATGCCGCCAAGTTCGTCTACGCTGCATCGTCGTCCTGTTACGGTCTCGCCAGGACACCGACCAGCGAAGAGCATCCGATTAATCCGCAATATCCCTACGCGCTGAGCAAGTATCTCGGTGAGGAAACGTGCCTGCACTGGCATTCCGTCTACGGGCAACCGGTTAATTCCATAAGGATATTCAATGCCTACGGCACCCGCAGCCGGACCTCGGGAGCGTATGGCGCCGTGTTCGGCGTATTTCTCCGCCAGAAGCTTGCCGGCGAACCGCTGACCGTTGTCGGCGACGGCAGCCAGTCGCGGGACTTCGTATTCGGAACCGACGTTGCGCGCGCTTTCCTGTCCGCTGCCGAGACGCAGCTTAGCGGCAGGGTCTGGAATCTTGGCGCAAACGATCCGCAAACGATAAACCACCTGGTCGAATTGCTTGAGGCCGACACGGTGGTGCATATTCCCAAACGGCCTGGCGAGCCGGACGTCACCTGGGCGGACACGGCGCGCATCAGGAAGGAACTCGGCTGGGAACCGCGCGTCTCGTTCGAAGACGGGGTAAGACAGTTACTTGCCGAGATCGAGTACTGGAAGGAAGCGCCCTTGTGGACTCCGGAAAGCATCGCCGAGGCAACGCGCGGCTGGTTCCGGTTCCTGGGCAAATCGCACGATGCTTGAACAGCTGAAACCAGCGGCAATGGCCGAGAAGATCAAGACGGCCGACGAAGTGGCCAGGATCATCGGCAAGCGGCCGCGGGACAAGACCGTCATCATGTGCCATGGCGTCTTCGACATCGTGCATCCCGGCCATGTACGCCACCTGATCTACGCCAAGAGCAAGGCCGACATTCTCATCGCCAGCCTGACGGCGGACGCACACATCGAAAAGGCAAATTTCCGTCCCTATGTCCCGCAGGACCTCAGGGCATTCAACCTGGCTGCGTTCGAATGCGTGGATTATGTCCTGATCGATGAAAACCCGACGCCGTTGGAAAACCTCAAGCGCCTCGAGCCGGACTTTTTCGCCAAGGGATACGAGTATGCCGACGGCAACGTAAATCCGAAGACCCAGGCCGAGATAGGCGTCATAGAGAAATACGGCGGCGAGATCATTTTCACGCCCGGTGACGTCGTCTATTCATCATCGCGGCTGATCGATCTCGCCCCGCCAAATCTGCAATCTGAAAAACTGGTGGCGCTGCTGGAAGCCGAGGAACTCGGTTTCGGCGACCTGCGCAACGCCCTCGACAAGTTCGATGGCGTCCGGGTCCACGTCGTCGGCGACCTGATCGTCGACAGCCTCACGACCTGCACGATGATCGGCGGCATGACCAAGACCCCGACCATGAGCGTGCGCTATGAACGGAGAACGGACTATGTTGGCGGTGCTGGAATCGTTGCAAAGCATCTCGCCGCCGCCGGCGCCGATGTCACCCTGACAACCATACTGGGTGACGATTCGCTGAAGGATTTCGTTCTCGAAGACCTCGAAAAGACGGGCGTCAAGGTCAATGCGATCGTGTCCACCACCCGTCCGACGACGAACAAGAACGCCTTCGTCACCAACGGTTACCGGCTCCTCAAGGTGGATACGCTCGACAACCGCTCGATCTCGGAACGAACGCTCGAGCGCATGTGCGGCGAAATCTCCGCCATGAATTCCGATGTCGTCGTTTTCAGCGATTTTCGCCACGGCATTTTCAACAAGCACACCATTCCCCCGCTGACCAGGGCTATCGGCAAGGACTGTCTCAAGGTCGCCGACAGCCAGGTTGCCAGCCGCTGGGGCAATATCCTCGAGTTCCAGGGATTCGACCTCATAACCCCCAACGAACGCGAGGCACGCTTCTCGCTGGCGGACCAGGACACGGTGGTCAGGCCGCTGGCCACGGACCTGTATCATCGGGCGCGTTGCGGCGTCCTGATCCTGAAGCTGGGAGACCGGGGTATCCTGACATACCGGACGCGCCCCGAAGGCCACCCGCGAACCTTCTACGCGGTTGATAGTCTGGCTGGCGCCGTTCGCGACCCGGTCGGGGCCGGCGATGCCCTTCTGGCTTACGCATCGCTCGCTCTGGCGACGACCCGCGACGATGTTACGGCGTCGATCATCGGTTCCGTGGCAGCGGGCCTCGAATGCGAGGTCGATGGCAACCAGCCCGTGTCGAAGATGGATGTCAGGGCGCGGTTGTCCGAAATCGAAGCCAGGACAAACTATGACGGTCATGACCGGAGCTAAGGCATCATTTCCCGGCCCGTCTGGCGGACCGGAGCGCTTCCTGGTCGCCGGGCTCGGGGTGCAGGGACGCAAACGCCTCGCCATTTGCGGACAGGAGGCAGCCGTCACTGTCGACCCTCATGTGGACGAGGCAGACTATCGCGACATCGCGGACGTTCCGCTTGGCGAATTCGACGCCGCGCTCGTCTGCACACCCGACGCGGCCAAGATGGAAATCCTCCAATACCTGCTTGAAAACGGCAAACACGTTCTGGTGGAAAAGCCGCTGCTTTGCGACGACGCCAGGTCATACGCGAAACTTGAGGATCTCTGCCGCCGCAAGGGCGTCGTCTGTTACACCGCCTACAACCACCGCTTTGAACCCCATTTCGTTCGCATGCGCGACCTGATCGAAAGCGGCCGGCTGGGGACGCTTTATTCTATTCGGCTCTTCTACGGCAACGGCACTGCCCGCCTGGTGCGCGAATCCCGTTGGCGGGATTCAGGCGACGGCGTGCTCCCTGATCTTGGCTCACACCTGCTGGACACGATCCTGTTCTGGACGGGGAAACCTGCCGAACCGTTCGTCATGCAAACCGCGCGAAGCCATGAAAACGCCGCCTACGACCACGTCGTCCTGGGGTGCGACGGAGAACCGGTCATAAGTCTGGAGATGATGCTGCTGTCCTGGCGCAACGATTTCCATGCCGACGTTTACGGCGAACATGGCAGTGCGCATATCCGTTCGCTGTGCAAGTGGGGCCCCTCCAGTTTCACGCACCGGACCCGAAAGCTGCCAAGCGGCATTCCCGACGAGGAGACTGTCACGCTCTGCCAGCCGGACCCGACCTGGCGGCTGGAGCACCGTCATTTCATCGCGATGTGCACCGACCCCAACGCACATGATTACGGCAACACGCGAAACGATGCATGGATTTGCGATATTCTTGCCAGCCTGGCCAAAAGCCGTGTTGGCGCAGGCAGCAGGCACGTGGCGACATGAGCGGACCGAGGGTTGGCATCGCCGGGCTGACACATCTCGGACTGAATACTGCCGCCGCATTCGCCGAGCGCGGTTGCCGCGTTGTCGGCCATGACGGTGACGTGGCCCTTTGCGAGCAACTGGCAAAGGGGGTCTTGCCCATATCCGAGCCGGGCCTCGATGAACTTCTGCAGAAGAACCGCGATGCCATTTCATTCTCTCCGGACCCTTCCGCTGTCGCGGATTGCAGTATCGTGTATGTCGCACAGGATGTTCCCACGGACAGCGACGGAAAGAGCGACCTTGCTCCCCTTTGCAGCCTCGTTGCCGAAGTATCCCCGGCTGTGGACGATAGCGCGTCACTTGTATTGCTGAGCCAGGTGCCGCCGGGGTTCACCCGCAGGGTGGCGTTCGAGCCGGCGCGTCTCTTTTACCAGGTGGAAACCCTTGTGTTCGGACGCGCGGTCGAACGCGCGCTGCACCCGGAACGCTTCATCGTTGGAAGCAGTGATCCGGATTCCGAGCTGCCTGCCGCGCTTCTCGACCTGCTCCGCAAATTCGATTGCCCCATACTGCAGATGAATTACGAGAGCGCCGAGTTCGCAAAGATCGCGATCAATTGCTGCCTCGCCGGCCAGGTCGGGGTTACCAACACCCTGGCCGAGCTGTGCGAACGCATCGGAGCGGACTGGGCTGACATTGCATCAGCGCTGCGCCTTGACCGGCGCATCGGTCCTCACGCCTATCTCGAACCGGGCCTCGGCATATCGGGAGGAAACCTGGAGCGTGATCTCGCGACCGTGTGCGATTACGGAAATACCCTCGGCACCGAGACCGCCGTTATTCGCAGTCTTGTGGACAACAGCCATTATCGCCGCGACTGGGCCTTCCGGATCCTTCATGACCATGTTCTGACCCGATCGGACAGCCCTCGCATCGGCATTCTCGGCCTGGCCTACAAGCCCGGAACGGCATCGACAAAGAATTCGCCAACACTCCGCCTCATCGAGCAACTGGCAGGGTTCGACATAAAGGTGCATGACGAACTGGTCGGATCCGTTGAGCCCGGTCACACGAACCTGGTGACATGTCCCGACCCGGCCGACGTCTGGCGGGACAGCGACGCCCTGGTCGTCATGACACCCTCGCCGTCATATGTCGCGCATGATCCCGCTCAGATCGCGCAGGCAATGCGCGGCGACGTATTTATCGATCCGTTTGGCCTCTTCGACCGGCAGGCGTGCCTGTCAGCCGGGTTGAATTATTTCAGGCTGGGCAAGGGCAACAGCGAAGGGGAGGCACACGGACTGCCATGTTGAAGCACCTGAACGAGCACCCCTCGGCACCGGCACGTGTTGTCGTTCTCGGCGCCAGCGGCTTTCTGGGTAAGGCACTGCTGGCAAAGCTCGCCGAGAGGGGAATTGCTACCCTTGCACCGACGCGCAGCACCCTTGACCTGGCCGAACGGGACGCCGCGAGCGAACTCGAGCGCATCTTGCGACCGGACGATACCCTCGTCATGCTGGCCGCCCTCACGCCCGACCGTGGCAAGGATATAGCCACTCTCATGAACAACCTGGCTATGGCGGAGACGGTGTGCCGCGCCCTCGCGCACAAGCCGGTCCGCCACTGCATTTATGTCAGCTCCGATGCCGTATATCCGTTTCGCGGCGGGCTGGTGAACGAACAGACTGCGGCGGAACCGGCCGATCTCTATGCGGCCATGCACAGGACCCGCGAATTGATGTTTGCGGATGCGTGCGGAGAAATCTCCCTGGCCATACTGCGCCCGACCCTGCTCTACGGGCCCGGTGACACCCACAATTCCTACGGACCGAACCGCTTCCGTCGCCAGGCAGCCGAGAGCGGGGCGATTTCGCTCGGCGGCGAAGGCGAGGAAACCCGCGATCACCTTTTCGTCGAAGATGCCGCCGGGATACTCTGTGACGTGATTGACCATCGTTCGGAGGGATTGCTGAACGTGGCGAGTGGCCGCTCGGTGACTTTCATGGAAATTGCCCGGATGGTCGCCGCGCAATTCGACACCCCCGTCGAGGTCAAGGGCAGTCCGCGAAATATGCCGGTCACGCATCGAACCTTCGACACCACGGCACTGCTTGCCGCCTTCCCGCGCATCACTCTGACTTCGCTCGATGACGGGCTTGCCAGGGCGCACCGGGATGTGGCGCCGGACAGATGATGGGGCGCGAGGTCAACCTGCTGCAGTCCCTGCCCACGAAAATCGTTCGGGACGTTGCCGCACGGCGAAGAGACAAGGCGCGCAACCGCGCGGTGGCCTTGCGCTTCGGCCAGGAGTATTTCGACGGTCCCCGCGAGCAGGGCTATGGCGGCTACCGTTACGATGGCCGCTGGCTGCCGGTTGCAAAGGAGATCATGTCCCATTTCGGTCTTGCGCCTGGATGCCGGGTGCTGGACGTCGGTTGCGCGAAGGGCTACCTCGTGAAAGACCTGATGGCGGTTTGCCCCGGACTGGAGGTGTTCGGCCTCGACATATCCGAATACGCCGTCAGGGCGTGCGAGCCCGAGACGCGCGGCCGGCTGTGTATCGGAACGGCAGACCTCTTGCCTTTTGCCGACAATGCTTTTGACGCGGTGATCTGCATCAATACAGTTCATAACCTGGAGCCGGACCGCTGTGTTATGGCACTGCGTGAAATCGAGAGGCTGGCGCCGGGCCGCGGGTTCGTGCAGGTCGATGCCTACCGGACGGACGAGGAAAAGCGCGTGTTCGAGGACTGGATGCTGACCGCACGGACCTATCGCACGCCCGACGGTTGGCGCACACTCTTCCGAGAGGCTAATTACAGGGGCGATTATTTCTGGACCATCCTCGAGTCCGGGCCGGGAAAGACGATCGAGTAGGACGATGGCGAAGAATCCACCCAGAACAACGCGCGAGCCGCAATACCAGTTCTGCATCGATTATGCGGACGAGCGAGGACTCGAAAGCCTCGGGCTGATGACCAGCCAGACATGGTACGACGACCCGCGGCGTTTGCTCTTCACCCTGTCGCGCTACAAGTTCGTCGCCAAGATGTTCGATGGAATGGGTCACGTCCTCGAGGTCGGATGCGGCGACGGTTTCGGCACCCGTATCGTGCGCCAGGCCGTCGATGCCGTTACGGCAACAGATTTCGATCCCGTCTTCATCGAGGATGCGCGGTCGCGATCCTGCGACCGGTGGGATATCGAATTCACCGTACACGACATGCTGCAGGCGCCGCTTCAGAAACAGTTCGATTCCGCTTATGCCCTGGATGTGCTCGAACACGTTTCCCCCGAAGATGAAGGCCGGTTTCTTGAGAATATATGCGGTTCACTCAAACCCGGCGCCTGCTGCATCATGGGCATGCCGTCCCTGGAGTCCCAGGCTTACGCATCCCGCGCCAGCCGCGAGGGGCACGTGAACTGCAAGTCGATGCCCGAATTCAGGGATCTCATGCAGGGATATTTCGCCCATGTTCTTGGTTTCAGCATGAACGACGAGGTCGTGCACACGGGCTTTCACAAGATGGCAAACTATCTGCTTGTAGTGGGAACGGGCCGCAAATAGGACTAGTCACTTGTCATACAACCGCGGCAGTCCCAGAGAGTGGCAAGACATATGACATTTTCTTTGTCGGTTATCGTCCCCAACCTCAACGATGCACGCCATTTGCCCGGTGCCCTCGACGCGCTGCTGAGCCAGGATCAGCCGGCCAAGGAAATTTTCGTTGTCGACGATTGCTCCGACGATGACAGCCGGCGCGTAATCGAGGACTACGCGAGAAGATGCCCCGCCATCCATCCTGTGTTCCGGACCAGGACCATGGGCGTCGTCGCTGCCATGAACGAATTTGCCCGCAAGGCAACCGGGGAATATCTGTATTTTGCGGCCGCCGATGACCGCGTGCTGCCCGGCTTCTTCGCCGCGGTGCGCGACCAGTTCGAAACACACCCCGGCGCCGGCTTGTGTTCGTCCTTGTGCCGGGCGACGGACGAAGACGGCAAGGACCTGGGCGTCATTCACTCCCCCCGGCCCTCGAGGACGGAGAGTATCTATATCTCTCCCGGCGAGGGCCGCAGACTGCTGCTTGGCCATGACAGCTGGGTTATCGGCAATACCGCTGTCTACAGACGCGAAGCGGTGCTGGCCGAGGGCGGATTTGTTCCGGAACTACATGGCTTCAGTGATGGCTTCATGCACAGGTTGATGATCCTCAAGCACGGCGCCTGCTTCATGCCAAAGGTCTTTGCCTGCATGCGACAGCGGGAAGGCAGCATTTCGAACAGGACGAATACGGACCCCGCAATCCTTGCGGATGTCTTGAACAGGGCGAGCATTCTGATGCGCGAGGACCCGGACCGACGGTTCTCACCGGCCTATATCGAGCGGTGGCGCCGGCGTACCCGCTTCGGCGCCATGCGGCTGCAACTCGCCGGCGCCGCCCCCACATTCCGTGCAATGCGGCAACAGGGCCTTTCAGCTGCAGACGCCCTTCTCGTCAGAGCCTTGACCGCTGCCAGGTTACGAAGGCTCGCCGGGGTCTCCCTTTTCGCCCGCATGCGCCCCTTCGACATCCTGCCCATGGTCCAGCACAGAATGGGTTTCTGGAAAAGCCGGACGCAGAACAAGGCGGAGCCTGTCGGCGTCCGCGCACAAGGCCCGGGTTTTGGCAAGAGCGAGCGTTCCGCGTGATGGGTCGGCCGAAGGACAGGCTTCGTGGGCTGTTCCTATTGGCCATTACCTTGATCACCATCCTGTCCGCGGGTGCCTACTACCTGTCACAGGCCCTCACGGCCAAGTCCGACGTTTTCTACCTGCATTACCTGGGTTACCGCCTGTTCGAACCGGACAGGGCGGAGAAAGCCCTGAAAGAGAGTGTCTCCAATGCCGCTGGGCAGGAGGAAGAACTGCGCCGTCGCGAACTATCCTCCGCCAATTATCCGCTGTCCTCCATCGGACATTACCTCGGCACCGTCTCGTTTCCGGGCAACCTGACCCTGGCCGTCGCCGTTGGTCTATTTGCTCCCTTTCTGGCCGGCGTTTGCATTTTTGCGCTGGGATGCTTTCGGGTACCTGACATGTGCCCACCAGCCGCACTTGCGGTCGCTGTCATGGCCATGACGGGTTTTCTGCCCGGTCCCGGCGCGACGGACCACCTGCTGTTTCACGATGGGCTCGAGAAACTGCTCAACCTTGTCGTCCTGGTCGTAAGTCCCGGGGAAGCTTTTTCTCCGCTCAGCATCTGGCCCAAGTCATCGGTTGCACTGATCGTCCTGGCCACCATGTGCTGCCGCTGGAACGGATACTTGGGAACGGGTTATGTGCTCACGCTAGCGTCCATGCTGTTTCACCTGACCCTCGGAGGTCTGCTGCTGCTTAGCTTCACCGTCATCGACCGCGTTTTTCGTCCGGAACGCATACCGGTCGCATGGTCAGCGCTTGCCGCATCGGCTTCCATTGCGGCACTGGCCTTTGGCCAATGGCGTATTATCCTCCATGGAGATTTTGTTCTGCCGGTCATACTGGTTGGGATACTTCTGCTTTCTGCGGTGCTGTTGCTCCGCTATGTCGACATCGGGCACCGTGCGGCGTCGATCATGCACCTGGACATTGCGCTGTTTGTCTTCGCGGCCAGCGTTATGACCGCAACGGGGATGCTCCTTCTCGCTACGTCGGGCGCTGAAACGATCCTGTCGTCGCCCGTCTCTATTTTCGGTCAGCTCGCCGCTCGCCTCATCGTTCTGTCCACGACCGTCCTACTGTTGGCCATGGCACTGCATGCGACGCAATGGCTGAAAAAGCGGCACGCGGACGCTGCCGTCCCGGCAGTCGCCCTCTTTGCCTGCCTGCTCGCGATTTACGGCGCGTGCGGGTCCTGGTGGTGGGAGAGCCGGTTCATTCCGGCACGGCTGCACGAGATCCATGAACGCGCGCAGACCGAACCCCTGACCGCAGTCTATTACCAGGCGCTTTTGCGGCTTGGCGCAACAAGTGGCACGGCGAGGTGACGAGGCGCCCCAAAGGTCGTGCGCCTCAAGCTGTCCCGGTCGCGCGCCGGTTCAAGACAATCCGCATGAACTCGTGGAATCTGCCATTCGATCAAGGCGGCCGTTTGTTGTGCCTGATCATGCTGCTCTCGGTGTATTGCGTGATTTACGCACTTCTCCTGCTGCAGACAGACCCCCTTCCTTACGTCTACGACAACAACGAAACCTACTCGGCCCACACGCATGCCCGCAATCTGCTCGCCTATGGCGTAAGCGAGAGCGCCGGTCTCACCGATGAAGCCGTAAGTCCCTTCGAAGGGGCCCATCCGTTCGTACACACCCACCAGGGAAACATGCCGCGTTTCTATGTGGCATTCCTGCATCTCCTGGGCCTGACCTCCGTCGCCGACCAGGTTGCCGTAACCACGTTTACCGTCGGTCTGGCAACGGTCGTCCTCGGGTGCCTGTTTTTCCACATGATCGCAGGCACCGGTTTCGCACTGCTGGCATCTGCCTTGCTGATCACGGACTACATTTACTTCGCGCAATGGCAGGTCAATACATACCGTGTCTGGATCCCGTTCCTCATCCTGGCCACGCACTATTCGGTCGAAAACTACGCCCGGGACCTTCGGCCCGCATGGCTCGTGCCGATCGCGCTTAGTGGTATGCTGCTGTTTTACTACGAACTCGTGCTGGCGATTTTCACGGCGATTGCAGCAGCCCTCTACGCAGCCTGGCGGTTGCGTTCATCCTTGCGCCACGTGCTGCAGGCCTGGACGGCGTTCGGAATCGGTGCAGCCATCTCGCTGGCCGTGCTGGTCGCACAGCTGGTGTCCTACATGGGTTGGGAGGACTTGCGCACCGATGCCGAACTGACGTTCCTTGCCCGGAATTTCGGCAACAACACCGAAAGCTACCTGGCCGCGCTGAAGGCATTCTATGGCGAACGCAACATCGCCTTCTTTTACAATATCGGCACCTCGGGCCAGGGCAACTGGTGGCAAATTGTCTGGTCCAACCTCGTCGGCGAACACGCACGGGTCTTGTCGCCCCTGATCGTCACCCTTGCGGCCATCTCCCTGGCGGGCTTCGGGGTACGCCGGTTCATGGACAAAGGCGAGACCGTCGACACGACGATGCTGCCCAGGGCAGTGTCGCTTCCTCTTTTCGCTGTATTGCCCGCGCTTGTGTTTTATCTGCTTGTCTGGCAGTCGGGCTTGTGGTCTTTGCGTGGCCCGGCCGAGACCGTCCTCGGCCCCACCACAAGCGCCATTCTTTTGGCGGCGTCCGTCATCTCCGTTTTGTGGATCTCGATCCGCATTGGCGACAGGTTGTCGAGTGCGTCCTCACGGCAGGGTGCTTTCATGCGCATGAATCTTGCGGGCGGCTTTCTGCTGGCGGTGCTGATCTGGATCCTGGCAGAAACGTCGCTCTATGACCGCTATGCCCTGGTCCTGTGGTCGAAGGCCCTTTCGCCTCCCGGCGGGGCATTCCTTCCTCTGCTGGCAATAACGGCAACCATCACCGCCTGGCTGGCAGCCATCTTGCTGCCGCGTTCACCAGTGCAAGAAAACAAGGACTGGAGCCACCTGTGCACGTTCCTCGCATGCGGGGGCCTGGCCGCCATTGTCGTTTTTCTGGTCTTTCCCGGTTATGTGCGCAGCGGCTATCTGGGGCGTGGCGAGACATTCCTCGTCGTTCACCTCGCAACGCTGTTGGCATTTGCCTTTTACATGTTCTGGCAGCTGGCAACTGAATTCCAGGCACGCGCGCGCACGCTCCTGCCGGCGGCAAGCGTCTCCGGCAGGGCCCGGAAAACGCGTCTCGGCATGACCGGCATGTCGGTGATTGCCGGCACCGGCCTACTCCTCGGTGTCGCTCAATGGGTGAGCAACCAAATCACCTATGTGCGCCTGTTGCCGCCGACACAGTTTTCATGGCTCAAGACGCTGCAGGCAGAGAACTTTCGCGGCAAGTCCGTCGTTTCCAACACCTATGCCCATCCGTTCGCAGTCACGACCGATAGCTGGGGATACATCGACTTTCGTCTCGCGTCCGGCAGCTACGTGGACACACCCGATGGCTTCGCGCCGGATCGCTCGACCGTCTATCTGTGGATGGCCGACCGTTATGACAATTCCGCATACAAGTGGCCGGACCTGTTCGTCTGCTTCATCCCGCCAACTCTTTACCGTGCCGCGAAGCTGCTGATGCAGGAAAAGGTAAGACAATGCAGGGACCTCGGTCTGGTCTCCGAAACCCTTCAGACGCGCTGGCGACCGTTCCGGCACAGGCTTCACACCATGGATGACTCTGCTCTGAATGCATGGGCCATCGTCGAACTCGACTGGACGGCGTCACCCTATCTGCGCCCGCTGCCCGGCAAAGGCACGCAAACCCTTGTCGATGCCCGGCTGGACGTGAGCGAAAGCGGCACACGCGCCCTGAACGTTGCCTACCTGTATGCCCAGCAACAGGACCACGAAGAGGCCCGCTCCACCGTCCGCGTGTACAGGGCCGATGAGGATGCAGCCGGCTGTCCGGTGCCCGTACCCCCCCGCGACGGCAAGCGCCCGGAAGTTCTGATACTCGAACAGCAGCGACCGGTTTCTGTTAAGCTGCCCCCATTCTTCGAGGGCCCCGTGGTCGTATCGGTAACGCCAGCCAGTGCGCACCGTCTGGGCCAGGAGTATTTCAGCGAAGTCATCTGGGTGGGGAAAGCAAATGCCAAGTGCTGACAAATCACCGCGGGCGCGGCGCAAGGGTCGGGCGCAACGCCCGGCCAAGTCCGTTCTGATGGAGGTCGAGAAGCGCGGGAACGTGTACCATATTCACGATCCGCAGCTGGATATCACGGTCAGGAACAGGGATCTCGCAGCCGGTTACGGGGAACTCGGCGACCTGCGCGCCATGGTCCTCGAACGGCTTGCCGACGCCGGCGCACCTCCGCCGCGCGCCTATGCATCACCCGCTGTCCCGCTTCCCGCCTCTAAGCACCAGCCTGACCATGCACGGCCGCGCCGAACGGGTCTGTATTTCCTTGCCGGCGCATTCGTCGTCGTATTGCTGGCCGCCCTGGTCGTCAGCCCCCTAGTCGGTGTCATGAACGCGGCCTATAACGGCCTCGAGCGGCTTGGCGAGTACCGGCAGCCGGGTGCGACCCCGCGGCTCGCATCCGAGGCGCTTGCCGCCTTCGCCGCCTCCATGCAGAGGGTGACACCGGCGCGGCGCGAGGAAATGAAAGAAAATTTCCGCATCATCGCGCATGAACTCAGGCCCTATATGGCGGAACTCGCCCCCATGTTCGAACCGCTGTTTCCGGCACGATTAGGCCAGTCGGGCGAAACGCGCGCTCCGGCCTCCCCGAAGCCGGAATGATCCGCCATGAATAGACCCGCAAACCGGGGCGGCGGGTCCCCGTGATATCCCGCTTCGCCTGCGATATTGCCGACAGGCTCGGCTGGCGTGCCGCAGCGCTGTTCCTGCTTGTCGGGGTAACCGCGCTTTGCGAAGGCCTCGCGGTCGCGGCCCTGCTGCCGCTGCTCAGGGAAATCGGCCTCGGCGAAGCGATGTCCGGCGCGCCCGATCCCGTGACCTCGCTCGTGACAGACCTTGCCGCAAAAACAGGGGTCGAACCGGACCTGCCGGTCCTGGCGAGCCTGATCCTGGTGATCGTGAGCGTCCAGGTCTCCGTCTTCCTGGTCACGCAATACCTGTCCGGGAAATGGCAGGCGCGTTATATCTCATCGTGGCTCAACGACCAGTTCGACAGTATCGTCAGTGCCCGCTGGGAACTGTTCGAGACCTACAGTCTGCCCGACGCGATCACCAGCCTGACCAACGATCTGCTCTACAAGACCGGCAATGCTCTCATCCACTTCGTGAACCTGGTTGCCGGCGCCCTCTTCGTCGTCACATATGCGGGCCTCGCCCTCCTGCTCGATGCCCGGCTCACCCTGCTTCTCTTTGCCGGCGGCCTCGTCCTCGTCCTCATCCTGCGGCCCCTGTCGCGCTACGGCGAGCGCGTCGGCCGGCAACTGGTGGAGACCGACGGCGCGCTCACCACACTGATCGCCAACTATGTTTCGGGTATCAAGGTGGTCAAGGTGTTCGGTCTCGAACAGCGTGCCGCCAGGGACTTCGGCACTTTGGCCCGTGACCGCGAAAGGAGCTATTTCCACTACATCTTCGACCCCGGCTTCAGCCGCGCCGTCATCGAGTTCTTCGGTCCCTTTTTCATGGTCGCCGCGCTGGTGCTGGGAACGGCCTACCTGGCCCGCGACGCCGTTACGATCGTCATCATTCTCGCCATTTTCGCCAGGCTCTACCCGCGCGTCGCCACCA
>Ga0207814_100601_pt1 | contig 17378 bp, 25 predicted proteins | sample TtaePargueraPR_7_FD_187755 | JGI IMG/M metagenome (GOLD analysis project Ga0207814, IMG submission 187755) | Aerobic enrichment media microbial communities from Bioluminiscent Bay, La Parguera, Puerto Rico - Tt and P1 (2) (SPAdes) | ecosystem: Environmental > Aquatic > Marine > Unclassified ... | reverse complement strand
CCCATGCCCGGCTTTCCCTCCCGCCACTGGTCGCTGCAGGCCGCCCTATCGCGAGAGGAATGAGGGCATTATGCGGGAGGTTTTGGGGGTGGGGATAAGTGGCGCGCTAAACCCAATCTTCACGCGATGCTGCCTATCTGCTAGGGAACGCCCAGTTCCGGAGACCAGCACCGATGCGCACCGCAACGATCACCCGCAAGACCAACGAGACCGAGATTGCCGTCTCGATCAATCTCGACGGTACCGGCGCGCACACCATGCAGACCGGCGTGGGCTTTTTCGACCACATGATGGACCAGCTCAGCCGCCATTCGCTGATCGACATGGATGTGGCCTGCAAGGGTGACCTCCATATCGACTTCCACCACACGGTCGAAGATGTCGGCATTGCGCTGGGCCAGGCGATCCGCGAGGCGCTCGGCGACAAGAAGGGCATTCGCCGCTATGCCAGCTGCGACCTGCCCATGGACGGCACGCTGACCCGGGCGGCGCTGGACGTTTCTGGCCGCGCCTTCCTCGTTTTCAAGGCCGAGTTCAGCCAGGCCAAGATCGGCGAGATCGACACCGAACTGTTCCGGGAGTTCTTCCAGGCGCTGGCGATCAATGCCGGCATCACGCTGCATATCGAGAATTTCTACTTCGACAACAACCACCATCTGGCCGAGTCCATGTTCAAGGCGGTGGCGCGGGCCTTGCGCGAGGCGGTCGAGATTGATCCGCGCACGGCCGACCGCGTGCCCAGCACCAAGGGCGTGCTGTAGTCCCTTTCGTTGCCGACACTTTTGCACTAAGTCACGGCCAACCACGGGGTGTCACCCCGGCGAAAGCCGGGGCCCATCCTGAGATCTCAAGATGGATCCCGGCTCAAGGCCGGGATGACAGCGGGGATTTGGAGAAAACAGTGACCCTCTACGCCATTCTCAAATCCGATGTCGGCGCCCTGCCCCGGGCCGTGCCCGAGAAATTCTCCTGGTTTGCCGCGCTGCTGCCGCCCGTGCATGCGCTGGCCCATCGGCTCTGGGGGCAGCTGGTGCTGTTTGTGCTGGGGATCGTGGCTCTGGTTTTTGCTGCGCCCTCAATCGGGGCCGATGCGGTGATCTGGCTCTATATCCTCATCGCCATCGCCAGCGGTTTCGCCGCGCCCGGCGCAAGGCAGCGGGCCCTCAAGCGGCGCGGCTATGCCGCCGGCGGCTATCGGTTTTCGGCCGATGCCGACCAGGCGCGCCTGGCTGCCATGGAGACATCGGCATGAGCACTGTTGCCATCATCGACTATGGCGCCGGCAATCTGCACTCGGCCGCCAAGGCTTTCGAGCGCATGGCCGCCGAACGGGCCCAGGGTGATGTGATCCAGGTCACCAGCGATCCGGACGCGGTGCGCGAGGCCGACCGCATCATGCTGCCCGGCGTCGGCGCCTTTGCCGATTGCATGGCCGGACTGGAGGCCGTGCCCGGCATGATCGAGGTGCTCGGCGAACGCGTCATCAAGGGCGGCACGCCGTTTCTGGGGGTCTGTGTCGGCATGCAATTGCTGGCCAGCGAAGGTCGCGAAAAGGTGGTGACAAAGGGTCTGGGCTGGATCCCGGGTGCTGTCGAAAAGATCGTGCCGGCCGATCCGAGCCTCAAGATTCCGCATATGGGCTGGAACACGATTTCGGTGACCCGGCCCCATGCGCTGCTCGAGGGGATTGAGACGGGGCCGAATGGCCTGCACGCCTATTTCGTCCACTCCTATCACTTGAAGACCGATCACGCCGAAACGCTGATCGCCACCACTGACTATGGCGGGCCGCTGACCGCCTGTGTCGGCCGCGACAATATCTTCGGCACCCAGTTCCACCCGGAAAAAAGCCAGGCGCTGGGATTGAAGCTGATCGAGAACTTTTTGGGATGGGCACCGTGATCCTGTTTCCTGCCATCGACCTCAAGGACGGCCAATGCGTGCGCCTCAAGCTCGGCGACATGGCGCAGGCGACTGTCTTCAATGACGATCCGGCCGCCCAGGCCAAGAGCTTCGAGGACCAGGGGTTCGAATATCTCCATGTCGTCGATCTCAACGGCGCCTTTGCCGGCGAGAGCGTCAATGGCGCGGCGGTGGAAGCCATCCTCAAGACGGTGAATTTCCCGGTCCAGCTGGGCGGCGGCATCCGCACTCTGGCCCATATCGAAAACTGGCTCGACAAGGGTCTGGCCCGCGTCATTCTCGGCACCGTTGCGGTGCGCGATCCGGCGCTGGTGAAGGAAGCCGCCAAGACTTGGCCGGACCAGGTGGCCGTGGGCATCGATGCGCGCAAGGGCATGGTGGCCGTCGAAGGCTGGGCCGAAACCTCCGAGCTCTCGGTGATCGAATTGGCCAAGCGCTTCGAGGGCGCTGGTGTTGCCGCCATCATCTATACCGATATTGATCGCGACGGCGTGCTGGCCGGCATCAACTGGGACGCGACGCTGGAGCTGGCGCGGGCAACCTCCATTCCCGTCATCGCCTCGGGAGGCCTGGCCTCCATGGACGATATCGAGCGCATGACGCGGCCCGAATATCAGGTGCTGGAAGGCGCCATTTCCGGCCGGGCGCTTTATGACGGGCGCATTGATTCACGTGAAGCACTCGCCAGATTGAGGGCAGCGTGAGCGACAAGCGGCCAACGCGATTCCCCTGGTGGATCTATTGGCTGCTCTTGGCGCTGATCCTGCTGTTCGCCTTTGCGCCGGTGCTCGGCATCCTGCTGGCCGGCTTTCTGGCCGAAGCCAATGGCTGCATGCTCAACGAAGGATCGATCAATCCCTGCATGATCGGGGGGACGGATTGGGGCGATACGCTCTATACCCTTTTCGTGCTGGGCTGGTTCGCGCTGGCGACATTGCCGCTGGGCGGCGGCGCGCTGATCGTCTGGCTGGTCATTCTCATCATCCATCGCATCGCCTGGGGGCGGATGCAAAAGGCAAAGACATGAGTCTCAAGACACGCATCATCCCCTGTCTGGACGTGGCCGGCGGCCGCGTCGTCAAAGGTGTCAACTTCGTCGACCTGATCGATGCCGGCGATCCGGTGGAAGCGGCCATGGCCTATGACGCGGCCGGGGCGGATGAATTGACCTTCCTTGACATCACCGCCAGCCATGAGGGCCGGGACACCATTTTCGACGTGGTGGCGCGAACGGCCGAGCATTGCTTCATGCCGGTCACGGTGGGCGGTGGCGTGCGGAGCATCGAGGATATCCGCAAGCTGCTGCTGGCCGGCGCCGACAAGGTGGCGATCAATTCGGCCGCCGTGAACGATCCCGATTTCATTGCCCGGGCAGCCGACAAGTTCGGCAATCAATGCATCGTTGTCTCGGTCGATGCCAAGCAGCGGCTGGGCCAGCGCGTCGGCGGCGACAATCGCACGGAGTGGGAAATCCATACCCATGGCGGTCGCAAGCCAACGGGGATCGACGCGGTGGAGTTTGCGGCCAAAATGGTCGAGCGTGGTGCCGGCGAATTGCTGGTCACCTCGATGGATCGCGACGGCACCAAATCCGGCTTCGATCTCGAACTGACCCGGGCCATTGCCGACAGCGTCGAAGTGCCGGTGATCGCCTCGGGCGGCGTCGGCACCTTGCAGCACCTGGTCGACGGGGTGATCGAGGGGCATGCCAGCGCCGTGCTGGCCGCCTCGATCTTCCACTTCGGGACGTTCACCATCCCTCAGGCCAAGGCCTATATGGCCGAGCACGGGATCGCCATGCGGCTCGACAAGGCGGCCGGCAAGGCGGCTTAAGTTCTATTGCAGGCGGCGCCGTTTCCACCAATGGTCCGCCCGAGGAGACCATATCCATGACCCTTGAAGAACTCGAAGCGCGCATCGCCCAGCGTGCCGCCGCCTCGCCCGAAGACAGCTATACGGCCAAGCTGATTGCCCGCGGCATCGACAAGGCCGCCCAGAAGCTGGGTGAGGAAGCGACTGAAGCGGTGATCGCGGCGGTGACCCACGATCGGGCCGAACTGGTCAAGGAAAGTGCCGATCTGCTCTATCACCTGCTGGTGGTTCTCAAAGCCGAGAATGTGTCGCTGGCCGAGGTAATGGCCGAACTCGACGCCCGTACCGCCCAGTCGGGCCTGGCCGAAAAGGCCGCCCGGGGGACCCAGTCATAATGGCCAAGCGTCCCGCCGCCCTCGATCCCTACCGCACCTTCACCAAGCAGCAGTGGAGCGACCTCAGAAACGGCCAGCCGATGACGCTGACCGCCGAGGATATCGACCGGCTGCGGTCGCTCAGCGACCCGATCTCGCTGGCCGAGGCCGAGGAGGTCTACCTGCCGCTCTCGCGCCTCCTCTCCTATTATGTCGAGGCCGTTCAGGGGCTGCATCACGTCTCCTCGCGCTTTCTCAATACGCCAGGCGACAAGGTGCCCTTCATCATCGGCGTTGCCGGTTCGGTGGCGGTGGGCAAGTCGACCACCTCGCGCATCCTGCGCGCGCTGCTGAGCCGCTGGCCCTCCAGTCCAAAGGTCGATCTCGTCACCACGGACGGGTTCCTGCATCCCAACAGGGTGCTCGAGGAGCGCGGCCTGATGCAGCGCAAGGGCTTTCCGGAAAGCTATGACCGCGCGCGCTTTGTCAATTTCCTGGGCGACATCAAGTCCGGCAAGTCCAGGGTGGCCGTGCCGGTCTATTCGCACCTGGTCTATGACGTGGTACCGGGCGAGGAGGTCATCATCGACCGTCCCGACATCCTGATTGTCGAAGGCCTCAATATCCTGCAGCCCGGCGAGCTGCCGCGCGATGGCAAGCCCATCGTCTTTGCCTCCGACTTCATCGACTTTTCGATCTATATCGACGCCGACGTCGAGGATTTGCGCGACTGGTATCTCACCCGCTTCTTCCGCCTGCGCGAAACCGCCTTCCGCGATCCCACCTCCTTCTTCCGCAAATTCTCGCAGATGAGCGAAGAGGAGGCCGGTGAATTTGGCCGCAATGTGTGGGAGACGATCAACCTGCCCAATCTGCTCGAGAACGTGCTGCCCACCCGCGGACGGGCCGATCTGATTCTCAAGAAGGGCAAGGATCACCGCGTCGACGAGGTGAAGTTGAAACGGCTATGAGCCGAACAGCGCGCGCGCCTTGAGACCAGATGCCTCCACGCCGTCACCACCCGGACGGGCCGGGCAATGACGATAGACAGATTGCTCGCGGCTCCCTTGGCTCTAATACGTCCCTTGCTGCGGCTGGCTCAGAATGATGAGATTGCCGTCCGGATCGCGCACCTTGGCGGTCTTGAAGAAATGGCCGATAGCCTTGGCAACCGGCTTGATGCCATGCAGTTCGAGCCGGGCCAGCTCTTCCTCGATATCGTCGACGATCAGCATGACGACGCTGGCACCGGCCCGGTCCTCGTCGGTCATCACATGCACCCAGCCGCCGCCGGGCAATTTCCATTCGGCCACATCGACCATGGTGCGCGCATCGGCCGGTCGGCCGAACAGATATTCGTACCAGACCAGGGAATGACCGAGATCTTCCACGGCAATACCGGCCAGCACATTGGTGAGTGTCATGAACAGGTCCGTTTGGTCTTGTTGTTTTGCCGAATCCTAGCACAGCCGAAAGGTTCCGGGCATCCCGGTTGGCGGCGCGGCGAGGCGCTGCTATAGGCGAGGGCAATTGCAGGGAGTTTGCGGCATGACCAAATTGCGCATCATCGTGGCCGGAGCCGGCGGCCGCATGGGCGTCGCCAATATTGCAGCCGTGGCGGCCCATGACGGGGTGGAGCTGGTCGGCGCGCTGGACCGCACCGGGTCCCCCGCCATCGGCAAGGACGCAGGCACCCTGGCCGGTGTCGAGCCATTGGGTGTGCTCGTGAGTGAAGACGCTGCCGGGCTCGTCGACCAGGCCGATGCCATCATCGACTTTACTGCCCCCGCCGCCAGCGTGGCGCTGGCCAAGCTCGCCGCCGAAAAGGGCCTCATCCACATCATCGGCACCACCGGCTGTTCGGAGGCCGACGATGCCGCTATCGCCGAAGCCGGGGCCGCCGGCGCGCGCGTGGTCAAATCGGGCAATTTCTCCCCCGGCATGGTGGCGCTGACCGTCCTGGTGGAAAAGGCGGCGCGGGCGCTGGCGGACTACGATGTCGAAGTGCTCGAAATGCACCACAACAAGAAGGTCGATGCCCCTTCCGGCACGGCCTTGATGCTGGGCGAGGCTGCGGCCCGCGGGCGCAATATCAGCCTCAAGGACCATTCGGTGCGGGTGCGCGACGGCCATACGGGTCCGCGCGAGGCTGGCACGATCGGCTTTGCCACCCTGCGCGGCGGCAATGTGATCGGCGACCATATGGTGATCCTGGCCGGCCAGTCCGAACGCATCGAGCTCAATCACCGGGCGCAGGACCGCACCATCTATGCCAATGGCGCGATCCGGGCGGCGCTCTGGGCCGCCGGGCAAAAGCCGGGCCTCTATTCCATGGCCGACGTGCTCGGCCTTAACGACTAACCCAAACCCAAGGGACCAAAAACATGAGCGGTACGCTGATTCTGGTGCGTCATGGCCAGAGCGAATGGAACCTCAAGAACCTCTTCACCGGCTGGCGCAACCCCAACCTGACCGAGAAGGGTGAGGGCGAGGCCCGCGCGACAGGCAAGGCGCTCAAGACCGCTGGATTCGTGCCCGACCTCTATTACACCTCGGCGCTGCGGCGCGCCCAGCACACGCTGGATCTGATGCTGGAAGAAATGGGCATCGACAATGTCACCATCACCCGCAACATCGCGCTCAACGAGCGGGACTATGGTGACCTCGCCGGCCTCAACAAGGATGATGCGCGGGAGAAATGGGGTGAAGAACAGGTGCATATCTGGCGCCGCTCCTACGACGTGCCCCCGCCGGGCGGTGAGAGCCTCAAGGACACCGCGGCCCGCACCCTGCCCTATTACGAGGCCGAAATCCTGCCCCAGCTCAAGGCCGGCAAGACCGTGCTGGTCGCGGCCCATGGCAATTCGCTGCGGGCTTTGGTCATGGCCATTGAGGGGCTGACGCCGGACGAGATCCTGGCCCGCGAGATCGCGACCGGCGAACCGACGGTCTACAAGATCGGGCCCGACGGCAAGCTGGTCGAACGCCTGACCCTCTAAGACCCGGAGCTGGTTTTCCGCTCCTGGGCGTCGCGGGGCTCGATATAGAGCTTTTGCGTCAGCGTGCGGCCGACAGCGAAAAGGGGCGTGGCCAGGGCCACGCCCATGGGCCCGAACAAAACGCCCATTACGGCCATGATGGTCAGCGACCAGGCGGGCGGGAGCGCAATGATGCGCTCCTGCAAGAGCGGCGTGATCACATAGCCTTCCAGGTTCTGGATCACCAGCAGGCCCAGCGCCCCGATCCAGAGTGCCGTCATGTCCTGTCCCGCCAGGGACAGCAGGATGGGCACGGCCGAAATGATCGGTCCGAGATAGGGTATGAAATTGACCGCGCCGGCCAGAATGCCGAGCAGCAGGGCGTCGGGCGAACCCAGAAGGGTCAGAAGGGTGAAGACCAGCACCCCGATCAGCACCATTACGGCCAATTGCGTCACCAGCCAGCCCCGCAGGGTCTGCCCGGTATGGTTCAAGGCATCCCGGAAGCGCGGCCGATACTGCGCCGGGATGAGCAACAACACGCCGTCGCGATAACCCCTGGGATCAATGGCGAAGAACAGGCCGAGAAAGGCGATGATGACAACATTGCCCAGAACGCCAAGGGTGATGCCGAAGATCGACCCGGCCTGGCTGAAAAGGCTCGAAGGATCGGGCAGCAGGCTCTGAACCAGCGAGCTGTTCTCCTCGGCGAGGGGATCGCCCAGCTCGTCGCGGAAGCGCTCATAGAGCTCGACCGCGCGATTGCCGATCATGGTCCAGAGATCATCGACACCCTGCCAGAGGCTGATGCCGCCCCAGGACAGCCCCCCGCCGACAATGGCGATGACGATTAAGGCCATCACCACGACCAGCAGCGGCCGCGGCAGGGGCAGCCAATCGCATAGGGGCCTTACGGCCGCGTCCAGCAGCGCCGCCACCAGCAGGCTCGCAAAGGCCAGCAGCAAAATGGCCGACAATTGCCAGGCGAGCAGCAGGGCCGCCACCACGAAAATGCCGGTCAGTATTGCGCGTGTGGTCTGGTTCATGCTGCCTCTCTGGCCGATGCTCAAAGAGGCAAAGCCCGGGCCGGGGGTGAAGTTCCGCAAAACCGGGTCAGACCAGTGTCAATGTGCCGCCGAAATCACCCCGGCTTCCCAGCCGAGAATGGCGCGCTTGCGCGGCACGCCCCAGTGATAGCCGGTAAGCGCCCCGGAGCTGCCAACCACACGGTGGCAGGGGACCACGAAGCTGATCGGGTTCTTGCCCACGGCGGCACCGACCGCCCGCGAGGCGCTGGGACGGCCGATCGAGCGCGCGACCTGGGCGTAGGTCGTGGCCCGGCCGCAGGGGATTTTCAGCAGCGTCTCCCACACCTTGACCTCGAAATCGGTGCCGATCAGCACCACGCGGACCGGGCGGTCCGCCGACCACTGGTGGGGCGCAAAGACTTGCCCGACTAGCGGCGCGACACGCGCGTCATCCCGCACGAAGCGCGCATTGGGCCAACGATTGGCCAGGTCGGCAAAGGCGGCATCAATACTGGTTTCGGCATCGGCAAAACCCAGGCCGGAAATGCCATATTCGGTGGCCGTGACCACGGCGAGCCCGAAGGGCGAGGGCTGAACACCCCAGACCATGTCGAGACCCGCCCCACCGGCCCGGAACACCCCGGGCGGCATGGCTTCATAGGTGACGAACAGATCGTGCAGCCGCGAGGTGGACGAAAGACCCACCTCATAGGTGGTGTCGAGCACGCTGGCCTTCTCGCGCAGGAGGCTCTTGGCATGATCGAGCGCCACCGCCTGGGCAAAGCTCTTGGGGGAAAGGCCGCACCAGCGGCGGAACAGATCGGTCAATTGCCGTTCGGTCAATCCCAGCGCGCGGGCAAAGCGGGCAAGATCGGTGGCATCGGGGCCGGTCTCGCTCAGATAGCGGATGGCGGCGCGGATGGTGTCGTAATCGCTGGCTGGCGTCAGCGTCAGGAGCTGGTTCATCTCCGGATCCTTCATCGAAAACCCGGACCCTTTCTAGCCGCCGGCAATCGCCATCGCGACCCGGATTTGACCGGCCCTAGGACGTGCGTCGCGCCTTGCGCAGGGCTGCGCCGAAGGCCTTGGCAAAGCTCGATTTGTCCGCCGTGGAGAGAAACGGGCCGAGGGCAATCTCGCTATCCCCGGCACGCAGGAAAATGCCGGTGGTGCGCTCGAACTCATCCCGTTCCAGCCGCAGCCGCACCTGCATGGGATCGAAACGCTGCAGGACCTTGTCCTGGCCCGGAGCCGTGCTGGCGATTTCGATCTGGTCGGACCACAGCGTCACCTGCTGGCTGATGCGGCGGCGGCGCGACTGGCGCAGACCAAGCGCCGTCATTCCGGCCGTGCCCATGCCCAGGGCAGCAAGGCCCGGCACCAGGAATTCGGGAATGGCGATGATGAGGGGCGCGCCGACCATGCCGGCCAGGACCAAGCCGAGCCAGCCCCCGGCCAGTGGCAGGGAACGATCTGGCCTGAGGGTTGCGGCAAATAGCGGTGTGGTTGTGGTGACTTGCATCGCCCGTCCTCTTGGCCGAAATACTGGCAGAAAATCGAGGCCGAGAGAATGGCGACTGCCAAAAAAGTGAAGACCCTGACCAGGGCGGACGCCGAGGCGATCTTTACCCGTTTTCACCAGATCGAGCCCGAACCCAAAGGTGAGCTGGACTATATCAACGCCTTCACGCTCCTGGTGGCCGTGGTGCTGTCGGCCCAGGCCACCGATGTGGGCGTCAACAAGGCCACCAAGCGGCTGTTCGAGCTGGCCCCCTCACCCGCCGCCATGGTGGCGCTGGGGGTGGATCAGATCACCGAGCTGATCAAGACCATCGGGCTTTATCGCGGCAAGGCGAAAAATGTCTTCGCCCTCTCCCAGATGCTGATCGACAAGCATGGCGGCGAGGTCCCAGCCGATCGCGCGGCGCTCGAAGCGCTGCCCGGCGTTGGCCGCAAGACCGCCAATGTGGTGCTCAATATCTATTTCAAGCAGCCCACCATCGCGGTGGACACGCATCTGTTCCGCGTCTCCAACCGCACCGGCCTGGCGCCGGGCAAGACGCCGCTGGATGTGGAGAAGGCGCTGACCAAGAAGGTCCCCGAGCGCTTCATGCTGCATGCGCATCACTGGCTGATCCTGCATGGCCGCTATATCTGCAAGGCGCGCAAGCCCGAATGCTGGCGCTGCCCGATTGCCCAATGGTGCCGGTTTGAGCCGAAGACGCCCCTGCCGCGCGGACGTTAGCTCCCATATCCCCGCGCCATGGCAGCGGCGAAGATGGGGATCAGCAGCAGGAACCCGGCCTGCAGGTGAATGAAACGGCGGCTGGCGGCGATTTCGTCGGCGGGGGGCGCATAGTCCGCCTGTCCGGTGCCTGCCTTGGCCCAGCGGCGGAAAGCCAGTGTCGGCGGGATGGTCAGCAGGCCCACAATCACGAAGGCCGCCATCTTGCCCCAGAAGGCATGGTTGGCCACGTAATAGTCATAGCCGACCGCGCCGAAGATGACGCGAATGACCCCGACAATGACGACCAGCCCGGCCATCGCGCCATAGGCGGCGTCGATCCGCGCCAATTGGGCGAGGCGCGCACCCGACAGGCCCGGCCGGACCAGCGCGAACTCGGCCGCAAAAAGCGCCACCAGGGTGAAGACGGCCAGGTGATGGGCCGAAGCCAGGAGCAGGTCAATGTCCATAGGTGCAGCTCTCATGTTGACAGTGCATACATAAATAGGCCAGAAGTAAACAATGTCAACATCTCCTGGCAACAGCCCTTATCACCACGGCAATCTGCGTCAGGCCCTGCTTGAGGCAGCGCTTGTCATACTCGAGCAGCAGGGTGAGGCCGGGCTGGGCCTGCGCGACCTGGCCCGGGCGGTCGGGGTGTCCCCGGCGGCCCCCTACCGCCATTTCGACAGCCGTGCTGCGCTGCTCGAGGCGCTGGCGGTCACCGGGTTTCAGCGCTTTGCCGCCCGCATGGAAGCGGTGGCGGCGAGCCAGCCGGACGACCCCATGGCGGCCATGGGCAAGACCTATGTCGTCTTCGCCCTGCAGAACGCCAACCTGTTCCGGCTGATGTTCTCGCCGCAGCTGAAAAAGGATAGCCGTCCCGGCCTGCGCATGGCCGCCGATGCCGCCTTTGACACGTTGCGCCATCTGGTGGGCGGCGATGTAAAGAAGGGCCGCATCAAGGCGCTGGCCGCCTGGGCCAAGGTACACGGCCTGGCGGTATTGTTGCTGGACGGCCAGATCGCCATTCGCGCCGGCGAGGATACCGAGGCGCTGATCGAAGAGATCATTTCTTCGCTTTAGCCTGTATTACCCCCGGCGCCGGAGGCCCAAAAGAATTGCCCGGCGCCGCATCATGCTCTAAACCGGCCAACGGCCCTTTTCTTGCGCAAACCCGGACCGTTCCCGCTCATGACCCAGACCCGCTTCGACGTGCTCACCATCGGTAATGCGATCGTCGACATCATCGCCCCGGTGGAACCCGGCTTCATCGAGCGCGAGGGCATGCAGGAAGGCATCATGCACCTGATCGACACCGATCGGGCCGAGGACCTCTACGCCAAGATGCCGCTCGGGCGGCAACAGATTTCTGGTGGCTCGGCCGCCAATACCGCCGCCGGCGTCGCCTCGCTGGGCGGGCGCGCCGCCTTTGTCGGCAAGGTGGCCGACGATCCGCTGGGCGATGTGTTCGAGGCCGATCTGGACGCCATCGGCGTCTACTACAACACCTCGCGTCTCAAGAACGGGGCGCTGACCGCCCGATCGATGATCTTCGTCTCCGAGGATGGCGAGCGCACCATGAACACCTATCTCGGTGCCTGCCACGAATTGACCGAGCGCGATATCCGGCCTGATGAAATCGGGGGCGCCGCCATTACCTATATGGAAGGCTTTCTGTGGGACCCGGTGGAAGCCAAGAAAGCCTTCGTGCTGGCCGCTCACTATGCCCACAAGCATGAGCGCGCCGCCGCCTTCACCCTTTCGGATCCGTTCTGCGTCGATCGCTATCGCGGCGAGTTCCTGGATTTGATCCGCTCCAAGACGATCGACTATGTCTTTGCCAATGTGAACGAGCTGAAATCGCTTTACGAAACCGACGATCTGGGCGCGGCTGTACGCGAAATCGCCAAGGACGCGGAAGTGGCCGCCATCACCATGGGCGCTGATGGCGCCATGGCTGTGTTCAATGGCGAAGTGATTTCCGTCCCGGCCTTCCCGGTCGACAAGGTGGTCGACGCCACCGGAGCGGGCGATCTCTTTGCCTCCGGCTTTCTCCTGGGCCTCGCCCGCGGCCAGACCATGGAATCGGCCCTCAAGACCGGATGCCTCGCGGCCTCCGAAGTCATCACCCACATCGGCGCCAGGCCACAGCTCGATCTCGAAGAGCTGAGCCAGAAGCACGGGCTGGCGGGTTGACGACCACCCGCCGCTAGGCGGTCAATTGCACCGGTGGCGCGATTGACGGGAGCGCTATGCGCGGAGGCCGAGCCTTTTCCACTCGGCCCCTAAGCCACGCTCACCCTTTTCCCGTTCATCTCCGCCAAAATCGCCTTGGCCGCCGCGGCCGGGTCGGGGGCGGCGATGATGGGGCGGGCGACGACCAGATGCGAGGCTCCCGCTGCCAGCGCATCGGTGGGCGTGGTGACGCGCTTCTGGTCGCCGCGATCGGCGCCGGCGGGGCGGATGCCGGGTGTCACGACGGCCATGGTCTTGCCCACAATGGTGCGGACCATTTCCGCTTCATGGGCCGAAGCGACCACGCCGCCAATACCGGCTTCGCGAGCCTGCTGGGCGCGAAGCGCCACCATTCCTGCCGCGTCGCGCGCATAGCCGGCCTCCTTGACGTCATCATCGTCCATCGAGGTGAGGACGGTGACGCCCAACACACAGAGCCCGGAGCCTTCCGCCCCTTTCTGGGCAGCGCGCATGGCCTTGGGATAGGCGTGGACGGTCAACATGGTGGCGCCGGTCTCAGCGATGGCGGCGACGCCCTTTTCGACCGTGTTGTCGATATCGAGCAGCTTGAGATCGAAGAACACTTTCTTGCCGGCGGCAATCAGCGCCTTGCCCAGCGCAAAGCCATCGGCGCCATAAAAGCACTGATAGCCAATCTTGTAGAAATCGACACTGTCACCGAGCAGGGCAATGATCTCTTCGGCGCGTGCGCGCGAGGAAACGTCGAGGCCCACGATCAACTGGCCAGCCATTGTGTCTATCCTTTCGCTGATTTGTTTTCCGCTCGCACAAGCGCGGCGCGCACGCAAGCCTTTCCTTGATGCTATGTCACCATAATGGCCTTGCGCGGCAATGCTATGGCGTCATATCAGGCAGCTTTCTCTTGGGTGTTTGCGGGATTTGTCATGCAGCAACAGGCATTGAAGGCCATGGTGGCCTGGATGCGGCTCGATACTGCCATCAAGGGTTTCGAACGCGATCTCAAGCGCCGGCACGGGATCACCATGCTGCAGCTGGCGGTCTTGCACATCGTTTCCGAGCGGCCGCATATTCCCCTGGCCGCCCTGCGCAAGGCGCTGTTGGCGCATGCGGCGACGCTGGGCCAGGCCATTGACGATCTGCGGCGCAAGGGCCTGTGCCAGGTCCGCACCAGCCCCGAGGACCGTCGGGCCCGCCATGTTTCACTGACCGAGAGCGGCGCGAGGCTGGTGGCTGACGCACCCCTGGCCGGCCCGATGCGGCTGCGGGACTTGGATGGAGAAACTGAGCGGCTGGACCGCCTGGCCCCGGCACTCAATGACGCCTTGGAGCTGTTCGGGCTGGAGGACTGGACGGGGCGGTAGCGCGCCTCACCGGAACCAGATGGCCTCGATGTCTTCCATAGGCGTCCAGTCTGTCAGCAGCTGCCGGGCGGCCAGATCGAACAGGAAGCCATTGCCGCCGCCCGGGCCGCCAATGCGGCCCTGATCCTCCTCGCGCGAGATGCGGCGACTGCCGATCCGGCATTTGAGCAGCGTCCCCACAGCCCCATGACCGCAAAAGATCACGGGGGTGCCGGGCGGGACGGCGGCCAGCGCGGTGCGGATGGTCGAGACGATCCGGGCCTGGGCGTCGATGGCGCGTTCCCAGCCATCAATGCTTTGCTGGGGATGGGCGAAGAACCGGTCAGCCGTTTCCTCGAACAGGGCCGGCGGCAAAAAGCCGGTGGCCGAGCGATCATTCTCACCCATCAGGTGATCGGCAAGAACCGGCGTTCCGGCGGCGCTGGCAATGATCTCGGCCAGCTCCAGCGCCTTGGTTTCGCGGCTCGAAAACACCATGGCGCCCTCGGGCACCGCGCCGCGGGCCACAAAGGCCTCGGCGCGCGACCGCCCCATCGCCGACAGCCCCCAGAGGGGTACGGGAACCGCCGCGTCGATGCGAACCTGGGGATGGGTGAGGTAGAGCGCGCGCAATCCTAGCCTCGGCTGAAATGGGTGAGCTCATGCACCATCTGCTCAACCTTGCGGATGATGGCCGGCTCGACCGGGTCGCCCCGCTCGTCGAACGCAGTGTCTGCCGGGCCGATGCCAAGCAGGGTCGGCACGATCAGCGTGCCCACCTTGGTCAGGCTGTCCCGCAAATGACTCAGGGACCATATGGTGCCATACTTTCCCGAGGAAACCCCGCCAATCCCGAAGATGGCATGGCGGAAGGGGCTCGGCTTCTGCCGGCTGAGCCAGGTGACGGTGTTGACCAGGAGCGGCGGCACACCGCCATTATATTCGGGGCTGGCGATGAAGACGATGTCGTGGCTGCGCCACATCTCGGCGAGCTTGACCGCGGCTTCGGGGACATGATCGGGCTCGAGGTCCTCATTGAAGATCGGCATGTCGAAATCGGCGAGGCTGATTTCTGTCACCGCCACCCCGGCCTGGGTGAGCTTGCGCCCCATATGCTGCTGCAGGATACGGTTATAGGACCCCTTGCGGATGGACCCCGACAGGGTGAGCGCCGTCTTCATATTGCCTCCGAATTTCTCGACAGTGTCGAAACTGCCGTGACCGCTTCGTCGGTGCAAGTGAATTGGCGGGGCGGATTGGTTCGGCCTGGCCGACAAACAAGGAGAAAACCAATGAACACATCGATCTTCGTCAATGTGCCGGTTCGCGACCTCGCCGCTGCCATGGCCTACTACAAGGCGCTGGGCTTTGACCACAATCCGCAATTCACGGACGAGACGGCCGCGTCCATCGTTATCAGCGACACCATCTACGTGATGCTGCTGACCCATGATAAGTTCGCGAGCTTTTCAAAGCAGCCCGTGCCCGACGCCAAAAGCCAGATCGGCGCCCTCTACGCTCTCTCCCGCGACAGCCGCGCCGCGGTGGACACCATCGCCGAAGCCGGACTGAAGGCCGGTGGCAGCGAACAGCGCCCGGCCGAGGACTATGGCTTCATGTATTCCCGGGCCATTGCCGATCTTGACGGCCATGTGTGGGAATATGTCTGGATGGACATGAGCCAGTTCCCCTCCGAATAATCAGCTATCCGCACAGGGGCCGTTCCAGGAGAGGAAGCATCGTCGCCATGACCACGAAAATGACCATCACCCACCTCACCCACGATCTCGCCCAGAAAAAGAGCTTCGTGTCCTTTGTCTGGACCGACGATCCGAGCAAGCGGCTGGGGCTCGAGGTGCCCTATGGCACTGCGCTGGCTGAGATCGAGACGGCCGCCGAACGCGCGGTTGCAGAGCTGGTCACGGAGCTGCAGACAGCGCAAAGGGTGCTGCCTTAGCGGCTGGAGCTCTCCCGTCCCTGCCGAATCTTCGTGCCACTCGAGCATAGCTCTCATGGCCTTGATCGCGAAAATCGCCCCACCGGGGCGATTTTTCTACGCGATCAAGCCTCAAACATTTTCTTGAGCTTGTCGAAGAAGCCGTCCGAATTGGGGCTGGTCTCGCCGGTTTCGAGCCGGGCGAATTCCTCGAGCAGTTCACGCTGCTTTCGGGAGAGGTTCTGCGGCGTCTCGATGTCGAGCTGCACATAGAGATCGCCGACATCCTTGCTGCGCAGCACCGGCATGCCCTTGCCCTTGAGCCGGACGCGCTGACCCGGCTGCGTGCCGGCGGGCACCTTGACCTTGGCCCGGGCATTGTCGAGCGTGGGCACCTCGAACTCTCCGCCCAACGCCGCTGTGGTCATCGAGATGGGCACGCGCGCATAAAGATCGGCGCCATCGCGCTGGAACAGCTGGTGCGGCTTGATGGAGACGAAGATATAGAGATCGCCCGGCGGCCCGCCGCGCAACCCTGCCTCGCCCTCATTGGCGAGGCGAATACGGGTGCCGTCTTCGATGCCCTGCGGCACGTCCACGCTCAGCTTGCGGTTCTGCTGACGCCGGCCCTGGCCGCCGCAATCGGTGCAGGGCTGGTCCATCATCTGCCCGCGGCCCTGGCACACCGGACAGGTGCGCTCGATGGTGAAAAAGCCTTGCGCGGCGCGCACCTTGCCGTGGCCATTGCACTGCCGGCAGGTATGGGTACCGGTGCCCGGCTTGGCGCCCGCCCCGTCACAGGTTTCGCAGGTGGCCAGAGTCGGCACGTCGATCTCGACCGTGCGGCCCTCGAAGCTCTCTTCCAGCGAGATTTCGAGATTGTATCTGAGGTCCGAGCCGCGCATCCGCGCCGCGCCGCCACCGCCCCTGCGGCCTGCACCACCGCCCATGAAATCGCCGAAGATGTCTTCGAAGATGTCCGACATTGATGAAGCGAATTCCGGCCCGAAGCCCGGACCGCCGCGCGCGCCGCCATTCTCGAAGGCGGCATGGCCAAACCGGTCATAAGCCGCCCGCTTCTGCGGGTCCTTGAGCGTGTCGTAGGCCTCGTTGATTTCCTTGAACTTGTGCTCGGCCTCGTTATTGCCCGGGTTGCGGTCGGGGTGAAACTGCATGGCGAGCTTGCGATAGGCGCTCTTGAGGGCTCCGTCGTCGGCGCCCTTCTGGCAGCCGAGCACCTCGTAGAAATCGCGTTTGGCCAAGATGAACTCTCTTTTTCGATCGCGCCGGTCTGGTCGTCGCGCAGGTTGAAATCGGAAAAAACCGGCTTGGCCGGCTCGCAAACCCGCATATGGGCAGGCGCTCGGGGTTTAGCAAGGGCGGGCGGGAGGATCAACAGCGCTTGGATTCACGTGAAACTTCGAGCCGTGCCCGCAGGGCAAATCGCTTCTGTCTAGCGGTGGGATGCTAGAAAGGCGTAGCGGACGGCATCCCGCAACGCTCCCGGGGCTTACCCCGTCCATTGGCTTGGGCGCCGCCCGCA
>Ga0207814_100599_pt1 | contig 17403 bp, 15 predicted proteins | sample TtaePargueraPR_7_FD_187755 | JGI IMG/M metagenome (GOLD analysis project Ga0207814, IMG submission 187755) | Aerobic enrichment media microbial communities from Bioluminiscent Bay, La Parguera, Puerto Rico - Tt and P1 (2) (SPAdes) | ecosystem: Environmental > Aquatic > Marine > Unclassified ... | reverse complement strand
CGGCGTGCTGGCGGGCGCCGAGGCCGTTGAGGCGCTCGACCTGCGCGGCAATACTGTCGACGCCCCAGTAGGCGATGACGCCATCGGCACGACTGGTCACATTGCGCGCATCGGGGTCCAGCCCCAACTCAAAGCCGCCGACATTGAAGCCGACATAGCATTCGCTGTCGAAGTAGGGTTCCTGCTCCAGCAGGGTGGTGTACCACACCTTGGCTTCGGCAATATTGCCCACGCCATAGATAACGGTGCGCAACCCCAGAAACTGACTCACTCTCAGACCTCCCCGCGGAGCATTATTTCCGGCCCTGTCGCCGGTTTGTTGTTGTCTGTGATTTGAGCAGGTTTACTGCAGCTCCTGCTCCAGTTGTTCCAGCAGGTCCAGGGGCTCGATCTCCTCCCCTTCCAGATCCGCATTCCAGTTGATGCCCACCAGCAGCACATCTTCGTGCATGCCGGTCAGCCAGTCGTCCATGAACTCTTCCAGGTCCACGGGCACGACCTGGTAATCCGCCCAGTCGTCGGCGACATGCATTTCGGCAAATTCCCGCTGGGACCAGAAGGGCATGACGTCGGTATCATCATGACGCTCGGACTCACACAGGGCAAACCCCTCTTCCCCTTCCAGCGCCCACACGCACCCCTGCTCTACCGCCTCCGGCAGAAAGCGGTCGCAGTTTTCCTCGAAGTCATCTCCCAGCGGTTCAATTTCCATACAGGCTCGCCTTGTTAGTCGTGTTCGGAGTTTACGCCAGATTGGGCCCGATAAGTAGAAACTTGCGCTTAGTCGGGAGCGCACTAATGAACTCGGAGGTACTTTATCTGAAGGCGCGGTGGCGCCGGAGCACTGGGTATAAGTTTTTGGAACCGCTGTGAACCCATCCCTGGGCGCTGCGGCGGCGACTTCCTGTCGCCGACGCTTCCAAAAACTTATACCCAGCACTCCAGCTTCGCGTTAGGGAAATCTGGTTTCCGGATAGAACAAGGCACAACGGCTAAATCTAAGCCCGAGTGAAGAAATCTTGCTGACAAAGAATTTAGACTTTCCGCGAAGGCGCCGATACCGGGGACAGCCTTGCGAGACCTTCACCGCCATGGATGGCGGTGCAGAGCCCCCAGGGATGGGTGCACGGCGTGTCTCGCAAGGCTGTCCCCGGTAGCGGTGCCGCCACACTACCCATTAAGAACCAAGCACCCGGGCGCCACAGCTCCAGCTTCAAAACACCAAACCCCGGCGTTCAAAGCTGCAACCGGTGCCCGTTTTCCTTCAACCACCGCCGCAGGTTTCGATAGTCGGGACAGAGCGTTCCCACCAAATCCCAAAACGCCCGGCTGTGATTGTGGTGTCGCAAATGGCACACCTCGTGAATCACCAGGTAATCCACCACCGGCTCTGGAGCCAGGCACACCAGCCAGTTGTACTGCAACTCGCCACGCAGGGTACAGTGCCCCCACTTGCTCTTGGTGCGACGCACCTTTACCGCAGCAAACTGCAATCCCAACAGCCCGGCGAAATAACGGGATTTCTCGGTTAACAGAGCCAGCGCCTCGCGCTGGTAAAGTTTCTGCAACGCAGCCTGAAGCTGTGCTTCATCCGGCTCCCGCAGGCGACAGTAAAGCTGGATATATTCGCCGTCGATACACGCATCCGCCGCACGGGCCGCGCGGTCGAGCTCCAGGGACTTTCCGAGCCATGGGAAACGGGCACCGAAGGCAAAGTGGTGATCGGGGACCTGGGACTGGCGCTGGGCTGCGCGGCGCAACTGCTCGCGTACCCAGGTAATATTTTCCCGCAGGAACTGGTGGCCGTGACGCTCGGCGCAGCGCTGCGGAATTCGCACCTCCACCCCTTTCTCCGCTACCACCAGCCCGAGCCGCTTGCGTCGCGGCGAGCGCAGCAAGCGGTAGGTAATATCCTCGAAGGTAAAAGCTTCCCCTGGCACGAAATAAATAAACCGGAATTACTGGGAGGGTACCGGCACCACCGCCATGGTGATGCGGGAAATACAATTGAGTTTGCCGCGGGGATCGTGAATGCGGATTTCCCATACCTGGCTGGAGCGACCAATGTGCACCGCGCTGGCTTTGGCGGTTACCGTTCCCTCCGGCACCGGGCGCAGGTGGTTGGCATTGATCTCCTGGCCCACGCAGTAGAACTTGCTGTGATCCACCGCCAGGTTGGCACCGACCGATCCCAGGGTTTCCGCCATTACCACGCTGGCACCACCGTGCAGGATGCCGAACGGCTGGCGGGTGCGCTCGTCCACCGGCATGGTGCCCACCAGATAATCGTCGCCGATTTCGGTAATTTCCATGCCGATATAACCGGGCATACAGCCCTGCAGGCTCTTGTTCACTGCCCCGAGAGTCGGCTCAACGTGCCAGATTGCCATCCCCATTACCTCGCTGATTGAATTGAATCCGTTGGGTCAATATCAGTAAAACAGCAGGGGATTGAAAGCACCAAAGCCACCAAAGCGCATCATCTCACCTTCCAGGTAGCGCATATCCCGGCGCAGGCGGCGGCGTTCGGCGCGCAGGCTGCGGACCTCTTCCTTGGTTTCTGCCTTCTCCAGGGCCTCGGTCACCCGGTAGTATTCCCGCTCGGCCTGGTAATAGCTTTTCTCCAGCGCCAGGTACTGCTGCTCTGCCTGGTAGACGGCGAGCCCCTGCTGGTAGTTGGCGAGGAACAGGTCGGCGGTGGGGCCGGTGCAGACCCCTTCGTAGTTGCGGCCGTTGCGCCCCTGCACGAAGCCGTTTTCCGGGGTGCAGTACTGCTCCACCCCCTCTTCGTGGCCGCGCATCCAGGCTTCGGTGTCGGTGCGCACGCCGTATTCGTGACACTTCTGCGCAATCTGGTACACCGTGGCCTGGCTGCGGCCGCGGGCGCCGTCCTGGATTCCCCGCTCGTACCAGAGTCCGGCCTGGCACTCTTCTTCCGAGATAACCGCACAGCCGTTGATTCCGCCGACGGCAATCAGCACCGCGGCAGCGGTGAGGTGTTTCCAGGGTTTTGCGTGCAACAAGTTCATTGGGGCATCCCGCCGGTTGGTCCGGTCTTATTAAAGTGCGGTGCCGGTGAACCGGCGCTGAATCGAACTCCGGTCTGGCATCAGCCGAAGCGTTTGTCGGCCACGAAGGGGTTGGTCTGTCGCTCCTGGCCGAAGGTGGACATGGGGCCGTGGCCCGGTACGAAGCGCACTGCGTCTCCCAGGGGCCAGAGTTTCTTGGTGATGGAGTCGATCAGGGCCTGGTGGTCGCTTTTGGGGAAGTCGGTGCGGCCGATGGAGCCGTTGAACAGAACGTCGCCCACCAGGGCGAGGTTGCTGGGGCGATGGAAGAAGATGACATGTCCGGGGGTGTGGCCGGGGCAGTGCACCACTTCGAGGGTTTCATCGCCGACGGTGACGGTGTCGCCGTCTTCGAGCCAGCGGTCGGGGGTGAAGGTTTCCACCGGGGGGAAGCCGAACATCTGCGCCTGGGTGGTGATCTGTTCGATCCAGAACTGGTCTTCTTTATTGGGGCCTTCTACGGGGATATCGAGCTGGCGCGCGAGGGGGGCGGTGCCGCCGACGTGGTCGAGGTGGCCGTGGGTGAGGAGGATCTTTTCCAGTTTGAGTCCGCGCTCTTCGACGGCGGCGAGGATGCGCTCGATGTCGCCGCCCGGGTCCACTACCGCGGCCCGCAGGCTGTCGTCACACCACAGCAGGGTGCAGTTTTGCTGGAAGGGGGTGACGGGGACGGAGTGGAATTGCAGAGCCATGGGAACACCTTTTGAATATTCGTGCGGGATTATAACCGCGGCGTGCCAGTCCCACTAAATCCCCCGATTCCGAGAGGGGTATCCGGCGAAGTTCGGTGGCGGTGACGCTGGCGGGGGCCAACTTCCGAGACATGCCGTGCACCCATCCCTGGGGGCTCTGCGAAAACATCCCTGTTTTCGAAGGTCTCGGACGTTGGCCCCCGCCATCGCCACCTTCGCGGAAGATTCGGTGTGGCTTATCAAGTAACGCGCTATATCGCCGCGGCTGTAGCCCGCTGCAGCGGGCTGGAACGCCTTGTGGTGTTCTTCTTCAACAGCTCCCTCAGGTCCTCCAGCAGGTTGTCCCGCACCATTTTGCTGTCCCAGTAGCCGTCGTGGGCCACCAGTTGCGGGCCCCAGCTGGCCGCGCTCCAGTCCGCCAGCGGGCGGGTTTCGTAGTCGCGGTAGACGGCCTGGTTGTAGGAGGGGCTGAGGGGTTTGAGGGGCCAGCCGAACAGGTCGTCGGGGTGGTAGAAGTTTTTCCAGCGGAAGTTGTAGCCGCGGGTGTCCGAGGTGACGGCCTGGATCTGGTCCCGGGGCATGGCGGCGGTCCACAGGGGGATACTGGGGCCGAGGGTGTACCAGTGCGCGAGGGTTTTGCCGCGCAGGAACAGGTCTTTGGCAGAGCCTTTGTGCACGCCCTTGGGGCCACCGTCGCGCCAGATGCCGTGGTTGATGATCGGTCGCTGGGCGTCCCACAGGTAGTTGGAGAGGATGTTGCAGCCGATGGAGTGGGTGAGCAGGATAACCGGGGCGGTATCGCCGGCGGCCTTGGCGGCGCGCTCGAGGGTCTGGTACACCGCCTGCTGGGTCTTCTCGTAGTTGCCGTCGCGCTGGTCGACGTCGCTCAGCTGTGCCGCGGTCTCGGACAGGCCGTACAGCATGAATTTGCGCGCGCGCAGGTAGTCCATGTCGCGCTTCTGCATGGCCTCGAACGTCCGCTCGAGATTGTGCTGGAGATGCCCCTGGCACAGCAGGGTGTCGGCATGGATGCGGGACCAGTCCTGCCCCAGGGCGGATTTAAGGTGGTCGAACAGCGGATCAGCAAACCCCTCTTCCACTGCGCCCATTCCCGGTGCCGCCAGTATTACCAGATCGGCCATTTTTGCTCCCCGTGGTATACCCCGCGCGCCTCGATCGCAGTGAGAGCCGCAGGAGTAGGAACCTCTAGTATTGTTATGGATTGGATGCGCGCACTGATTCGGGGTTTACCCACGCATCCTCTTTTGTTGAATTTTGTGCCGCCTATCAATAAACGGACTACTACTGGTTCACCACAAACGGAAAAAGCTACCACTGGCGGCCGCCAATGGGAAGTTTCGCGCCAAAATTCGCACTTTTGACAAATTTTTCAAGATTTTTCACGGAAGCGAGGAACTTCTGGCGATGTGGTACATCCAAGTTAGCAGATTCCCCCTTGGATCTGCGTTGTACATGGTAACCTCTCATCGTATGTAATATTGAAGCCGGCCCCCAAGCCGGCTTTTTTTTGCTTGTAATTTGAGGTTCGGGAACAGGGCTCTGAGAGCAGCATTTGTGGCGGCGACGATACCGGGGGCAGCCTTGCGAGACACGCCGTAAACCCATCCCTGGGGGCTCTTCCGCGAGGTCCCTCTCGCGGAAGGTCTCGCAAGGCTGCCCCCGGTATCGTCGCCTTCGCAGATAGCCCAGCCTCTTATGGACGCGGCGGCGCGTCTGAGCGGCGGCGGATCAGGGTGAAATCCAGCTGGACCTGCTGGCCGCTTTCCGCCTCGCCGGCGCGGCGCGCGCGGACCTTTTTCACCAGCAGATCCACCGCCGCCCGGGACATATCCATGACCGGCTGGTGAATCGTGGTGAGTTCGGGCCAGATAGTGGTGGCGAGAGCGGTGTCATCGTAGCCACAGACGGTCAGGTCCTTCGGCACATCCAGCCCGCGGCGCTGGGCCACGGAGATGGCCGCGGCGGCCATTTCATCATTACTGGCAAAAATGGCCGTGGGCGGGTTGTCCAGGGACAGCAGCTGTTCGGTGGCATTGAGCCCGGAGCGGTAGGTAAACAGCCCCTCCACTTCCAGTGCGCTGTCCGCCACCAGGGACGAATCCTTCAGCGCCTGTCGGTAGCCCTCGAGGCGGCGCTGGCTCACCTGCTGGCCGCGGTCGCCGGTGATAAAGGCAATGCGACGGTGCCCCAGGGACGCGATGTGCCGGGTCATCTCATAGGCGGCCTGGTAATCGTCGATCTTGACTACCGAGATATTGTTGCGGGGCTGTTCGGACGCGATGAGTACCGCGGGGGTGTCACTGGCTTCCAGCACATCGAGCACCGCCGGCAGGTCCGACAGCGGCGGCGGCAGCAGCATGGCCTCGACGCCGCCGTCCAGCATGCGCGCGGTGACCGCATCGGCATTCAACTGCGCGTCGCAGTGCTCCACCACCAGCTGCACGTTGTAGCGGCTGGACTGCTCCAGTGCGCCGATCAGGAAGGCACTCAGGTAGGAGGCGCTGAGGTTGCTGTGCAGCAACCCCACCTTGATCTGGGCAGCGCCGGCCAGGCTGCGCGCGGCGCTGTTGGGGGTATAGCCCAGGGCCTTGATGGCAGCGTTGACGGTCTCGCGGGTTTTCGCCCGCACATTGTCTTCGCCGTTGATTACCCGGGACACGGTCATCGGCGACACGCCCGCCTTGCGGGCCACATCGGCGATGGTGGGGCCACTGCCCTGGCGCCGGCTCTGTCTCTGTTTCACGGTTTACTGGATCCGAAAGGTCACGTCTGGCGGCCAATCATCTAACCAAAGCGCCGGCGGAAGCAACCTCCCCCGCCGACACAATCACTTCGCCAGGCTTTCCGCCGCACCGGCTTCCATACCACTCCCCGCCCTGGCCATCGGACAATAGTCCCGCACAAACGCCTCGTGCGCCGGCAGTTGCGCCACCGCGCGCTGGATATTTTCCCGCAGGCCGGCGAGAAAGCCCTGCAGCTCCCGATCCGACATCATGTTCGGCAGCGGGTGGTGGGACCGGGGCATCAGTCCCTGGCCGATCATCACCTGCACCCAGGAATCCACCCGGAACAGTTCGCCCTCCGCCTGGTAGGCGCGGCCGGACTCACGGAACAGATCCATGCGCTCGCGCAGTGTCTGCGGTATTTCCATATCGGCGCAGTAGCGCCAGAAGGCGCTGTCGTTGCGCCGGGTCAGGTGGTAGTGCAGGACGATGAAATCACGGATTTTTTCCAGCTCGGCGCGGGTTTCGCGGTTGTAGTAATCCACCGTCGCCGGTGAAATCCCGTCGACAGGGAAATTCTGCAACAGGCGCGTGACCCCCGTGATCACCAGGTGGATACTGGTGGACTCCAGCGGTTCGATAAACCCACTCGCCAGCCCCAGCGCAATACAGTTCTTGTGCCACGCCTTGCGCCGGCGCCCGGTGCGGAAGCGGATCAGGCGCGGGTCGGTCAGCGGCTTGCCGGCAAGGTTTTCCAGCAACTGCGCGCGCGCATCGTCATCGGAAAGATGCCCGCTGCAATACACCAGGCCGTTGCCGGTGCGGTGCTGCAGGGGGATGCGCCACTGCCAACCGGACTCCCGGGCCATGGAGCGGGTGTAGGGGGCCATGGCGCCAGTGGATTCGGTCTGCAGCGCAACCGCGCTGTCGCAGGGCAGCCAGTGGGACCAGTCCTCGTACCCGCTGTGCAGGGTCTGCTCGATCAACAGGCCGCGAAAACCGGTGCAGTCGATAAACAGATCGCCCGCGATGCACTGGCCGCTCTCCAGCCGCAGCGCTTCGATATGGCCGCTGTCCTTGTCCTGCTCGACACCCGCGATCTTGCCCTCAACCCGCTGCACCCCCAGTTTTTCACTGAAGCTGCGCAGGAATTTTGCATAGAGCCCCGCATCCAGGTGGTAGGCGTAATTGATATTCGAATTCGGGCCGATGCCGAAGCGCCCCTGCTCCGCCGCCTGCAATTCCAAGCAGTAATCGCCAATACCGGTATCGATGCCCCGCTCCAGTCCGCGCAGCCAGAAATGGTGGAACTCCGCCAGCCAGCTCTCGCGGCCATTCTTGCCGAAGGCATGGATATAGCGCTCGCCCTGCTGCCCCCAGTTTTCGAACTCGATGCCGAGCTTGAAAGTGGCGGAAGTCGCGCGCATGAATTCCCGCTCGTCGATACCCAGCAACTGGTGGAAAACCCGCATGGGTGGAATGGTCGCCTCGCCGACACCGACGGTACCGATGGCCTCCGACTCCACCAAGGTGATATCCACCAGCGCCCCGAGTTTTTTCGACAGCGCCGCGGCGGCGACCCAGCCGGCGGTACCGCCGCCGGCGATCACCACGCGGTATTTTTTTCCGGAGTGCATGCCGTCGCTTGCAGCAGAATTTTCTTTGGTGTGCATACGGCCTCCGGTTAGCGGTTCAGTTTGTTCAGCAACATTGCACGCAGGCGGCGCGCGGCGGTTTCATCCAGCGGCCCCAGGGTATCCCAGGCGTGCTCCGGCAGGTGCGCGCGGGGCTTCTGCGGATCGTCAAAAATGTAGTAATCGAAAATCGCTTTCCACGCCTCCCGCTCCTGTTGCGGGCGGTCGCGCAGGCTGAGCAGTGCGTGCTGCAGCACATTCATCGGCGAGCCCATAAAGCGCGGGGAGGTCTGCCACCAGTAATTCACCAGCACGTTGAAATTATCCAGCGCCTCTACCTGGTGCCACCACAGGCTCGGATAGAACAGCCCGTCCCCCGGTTCCATCTCCGCCACCTGCGCCGTCGCCAGTGCGTCGCGAAAGCGGGGAAAGCGCGCGAAATCCGGGTTGGCAAAATCCACCATACTCACCGCTTGGCCGCCGGGTGTGGGCGACAGCGGTCCCGGGTAGAGATTGTCGATCTGCTGCGGCGGAAACAGGGTAAAGCGGCGGCGTCCCACCGCGCAGCAGGCGAGATTGTTGGGGGCGTCGTAGTGGGCCGAGGCCAGGGAGCGGTTGCCAATCCAGATACTCGCCAGCGGCGGATTGCCGTCAAACATCGGGTGCGTAAACTGCAGCTCGTTCTGTGCGCGCAGCCCGGGGAGGCAGGCATCCACGGTAGTCGAGCCCACATACACAGATGGCGGCGCCGCGTCATCGAGATGCTGCGCCAGCATCTCCAGCACCTCGTTCAATGGCAGCCGCCGGCTTTCGAAGTTGAGCCCGCTGAGATCGTCGTTATAAAAATAACGCCCCTGAATGTCGGCACGGCCGAAATAGGCCGCCACGGTGCGGCCATTGTGAAAGCCGCCCAGGTAATCGATCGCCGCGGCGGCGGATTCCCGCCCCCGCTGCACCAGCTGCCAGTTGCGGACGAGCCCTTTCAGCAGTACCGGCTCGCCCGCCTGCATCAGCTCGTCAAACGGAATACTGTCCGGGTTTATACCCTCGATGACCTTCACGGAATTGTTGACCTGTGACATCACAAAACCTCCCGCCGTTTTACGCCATGGCATCCGTAGCGCCGGCAGCAGTCGCCATCACACGGCGGCGTTTGCGCTCGATCAGGCGACGGATATTGCCGAGGGAGGACGCAATAAAAAATGCGTACTGCAGGAAGCCGGCGCGGTTCAGCCGCTCCAGCGCAGCCCCGTCCAGGTCCGCGAGTTTTTCTTCATTCACGGTGTAGTAGCCGGTGAGGTCCAGGCTGTCGTCGCGATGAATCTCCACGCTGATATTTACCGGTTCGATCAAGTGAAGCTCGGCAAACGCGGCAAATATGTCATCACTCACCGCCATGCCGCTGTGGATTCCCTTGAGGATCGCGGCGATTCGTTCCAGATAGGGCGTGTTGCCACCGTGGGGCAGGAAAATAGGTTCGCCCCCGGATTCGCTGACGCGGGGACTGTCCAGGTCGATATGGATCACCGGCTCGCGGCGGATTTCGCCGTCGATTTCCTGCTCCTGGAAACCGATCAGAAACGGGCCGCGCTCGACAATGGCCGGCACGTAGTCTGCACGCCAGCCGTCGTCATCCAGAAACAGGTTTTCATCACCGGCGAATCCCAGCAGCGCCACCGCCTGGTAGCCGCCACGGGATGAGTCCGGCCGCAGCAGGATCGGGTATTCCCGCTGTACCTCACTGAATTCGGTGGCAAACACCGGTACCAGGCCGATACGGCTACCGAGGGCTTCGGAGTGCCCGGTAGCAACCCGCAGGCTGGCATGATCCACATTATTGAGCAGGACATGGTTGGCCATGAAAACTCCCATCATCTTTATCGTTATTATGATCAACCCGGCATGGCTATTTCATCGCCTGCCGGGTTTCCAGTGTCACTTTCCCGGCGCCTGCATGCAACCGGAAAAGCCACCTTGCAGAAAGCAAAAAAGGGCCACTGGAACAGTGGCCCAAAACACAACGTACAATCAAGGCGAGACGATGATTGATCAGAAGGCGTAGCGTGCACCGAGCTGATAACGCGCACCCTGGTCTTCCAGGTACCACAACTGGTTGGCAGAGCGGCCGTAGTGGCGAACGTTTTCCTCGGTCAGGTTCAGGCCCTCGAAGAAGACATCGATATTATCGTTGACTTCATAGCTGACACTCAGGTCGATCTGGCTGTAGTCCTCGATAAATACCGGGTTGCGGGAGTTACCCTTGTTCACTTCGTTCAGGTAGCTGTCGCGCCAGTTGTACGCCAGTCGCGCCTGGAAGCCATAGTTTTCATAGATGGCCACCAGGTTGGCGGTGTCACTCAGGCCCAGCAGGGCGAACTGCGACACGCCCGGATCCGAGTTCACATCGAAGCCCACATCGCCGCGCACAATGGTGTAGTTTGCCTGCAGACCGAAGCCGGTATCGCCAAAGAAGTGCTGCACGGCAAATTCTGCACCGTAGATTTTCGCTTCCTTGTTGTTGTCCGGCTTGGAGGTGCGGAACTGCATCAGCGGATCGCTTTCGTTCGGCGCCAGGTCGTAGGCGGTGGCCACGTCTACCGCGAACTGCGCATCATCGGTGTAATCCGCCGCGCCGCCCGGGAAGGCATCCGGGTTGTCCAGCACCGCCATCATCACGAACAGCGAGGTGTCGTTGAGGGCGTAACCGCCATCGGCCAGGGCCTGGGCGGCAGCTTCTGCACGGGGGCCGTTGGTCACGTCACGCATGCCGAAGTGGTTTTCCTCCACCTGCGCGGTACCGATGAAGTTATCCACGCGCTTCTCGAAGAAGCCCACGGAGGCATAGCTGCTGTCGCTGTAGTACCACTCCAGTGACAGGTCCAGGTTGTCGGATTCCAGCGGCAACAGCGCCGGGTTGGATGCAACGGCCGTCGGGGTGGTGCCGTTGTAGGTGGAACCCACGGTGCCGAATTCGCTCACCGACGGCGACAGGCTACCGTAACCCGCGCGGGCAATGGTCTTGCTGTAGGAGAAGCGGCCGGTAAGGTCCTCGCGGATATCCAGCGAAACATCCAGGCTCGGCAACAGGTTGTCGTAGCTGGAATCGGCGCTGATCAGCACGGATTCGCCATCGGCATAGGTGGTATTGAAGTCGTTGTTGTCCATCCACAGCAGGTAGCGCGGAATCTGCTGCAGCGAGGAGGACTTCACATCGGTGGTTTCGTAGCGCAGGCCGGTCATGATGTTGGTGGCCATGCCCGCCAGCTCGCCTTCCAGGGAGGCTTGGAAGTAAACCGCAGCGGTGTCTTCTTCCACGCGGTTGTTGGTGGTGAAGTTGGGATCGTAGGCGCACTGGTAACCGTTGTCGGCAGTGCCGTACTTTTCCACGGCCCAGTTACACAGGCCCACGGGGTCGCCGCGGAAGCCGGTGGCCAGCGCATCGCTGGTGTTGTAGTCGTCGAACTGCCCGGTAAGGCTGAAGTCGTCCCACGGGCCAGCGGGGATTTCACCGGGATTGGCGATACCCCAGTCACCCAGGCCCATGTAGCGGTTGGAGCTCTGCTGGCGCATATCTACCGCGGAGCTTTCCACCCCGAAGTCGAAGCGGCCATCGTCAAATTCCAGCGCACCGTCCAGTTTGACCTGGGTGATATCGGTGGTCTGGCCCGCATACCACACGCGCGCTACCTGGGTACCGAAGTCCCCGCCATCGAATACGCCGTTGTTGTTGCCGCGGGCTTCATCGTCGATGGTGATATTGGCGACCGGCAGGCCATTGTTGAACCGTACCATCTGGGAGGCCAGTACCGGTGCGGCGATACTCACGTCGATGGAGCCGCTGTTGCCCGGGCCACTGGGCAGGGATTCCATGCTGGAATCGTGCACGTCCAGGCTCAGGGAGAAGCCGTCGTTAACTTCCCAGTCCGCATTGAAGCCCACGGAATTGAGGGTGTTGGTCTGCTCGCGCCACTGCTGCTCGAAGCCACCATCCTTGTTGCTCAGCACTTCGGAGTAAATGGTGGGGGCCGCAACCGAACCGTTATCAAAGGCCACGCGGTTGGCGCTGTCGCCGTTGGCAAACCAGAAGGTCTGCTCGCTGCGGTGTTCCTGCAGGTAGTTTTCCGCGTAGGTGTAATCGCCGGTCAGGGTGAGATTGTCCACCGGGCGGAACTGCAGGGTCAGCTGGCCGTTGGTGCGCTCGCGGTGGCGGTCGGACCAGGCGTAACGCAGGTCGTTGGGGCGCGCGTACAGCTGGCCTTCGGCCGGCGCGTTTTCAATCACTGCATTGTTGGTAAAGGAGTAGAGATCATCCTCGCCCCAGGTGCCGATGTTCCAGTCGTTGACCGCGGCGTTGGCGGCGCCGGAGTCGCGCTCCTGCACAGAACCGCTCAGGGCCACACCGAATTTTTCGTTGTCATCGGTCCAGCTGAGCAGACCGGAGAGCTCCGGGGTGTAATCGTCGCCCACCAGATTGGTGGTGTCGTGTACGGTCTTGGCACCGATGGTGGCCTGGAAGCCCGGGTTATTGAATGGCTTGGCGGTGTCGATGTTCACGGTGGCACCGATACCACCACTGCTCACGTCCGCGCGGCCGGTCTTGTAGACCTGTACACCCTGTACGCTTTCTGACGCCAAGTTGGCAAAATCAAAGGCGCGGGTACCGCCGCCGCGGGTGATACCGGCACCACTGCCACCACCGTAGGCGATACCGCCGGGCATGGTGCGGCCGTTCAGGGTCACCATGTTGTTGCTGCCGGTAAACCCGCGCACGGTGATTTCGGAACCCTCACCATTGACCCGATTGATGGAAACGCCGGTGATGCGCTGCAGGGATTCCGCCAGGTTGGTATCGGGGAACTTGCCGATATCTTCAGAAGAGATGGCATCCACCACACCGGACGAGTCGCGCTTGACGTCCATCGCGCGCTCCATGGATGCACGAATGCCGGTAACGGTAACCTCCTCCAGCGTGGTGGACTCCTGGGCGACCAGCGGTGAGGCGCAGGACATGGAGGCAACCACGGCGACGATGGCACCGGACAGCTTGTTTCGTTTGAACATTTGGGTTTTCCCTCTTCGCATTCAGCCGCCGAAATGCTCTCCCCGACCGGGCGTCCCGGAGAGGTTCCGGGCCGGTATCCAAGCGGGAGGACCTGGCGGCATTTATTGGTTATTGTTGAATTTTTAGTCGTTTTGGTACCGCTACCATTACAGAGATACGCCTCTCGCTCGATCCAGTCAAGAGGTTTTTCCCTGTCTATTGCTGTAGACGGACCACCGAAGCGGAAAGTACCCCCCCGTTCGCGAAAGAAATATCCGGTGTTTCAGTGGCAAAATCTGGTAGCGCTACCAATCGAGGGCGCAACAGGTCCATAATGTGGATCCTTTGGCAGGGTCGGCACAGTGTCACAGGCAGTCACTAGACTGCTTGCAACTGCCTCGCCCCCGCTGCGACAGAAAATGCAGTCGCCGCCAGCCAGGAGACAGACAGCAACACCTGCAAACAGAGAATCCGGATAACAACAGGGAAACGCCAATGCTCGAAATCCAGTCCGCCCGCGTCGTCATCACCTCGCCGGGCCGCAACTTCGTCACCCTCAAGATCGAAACCGCCGACGGCACCTACGGCGTGGGTGACGCCACACTCAACGGGCGCGAACTGGCAGTGGCCAGCTACCTGGAAGATCACCTGGTGCCCTGCCTGATCGGGCGCGACGCGCACCAGATCGAGGACATCTGGCAATACCTGTACAAGGGTGCCTACTGGCGCCGCGGGCCGGTCACCATGTGCGCCATCGCCGCGGTGGATATGGCGCTGTGGGACATCAAGGCCAAGGTGGCCGGTCTGCCCCTGTACCAGTTGCTGGGAGGTGCCTGCCGCAAGGGCAACCTGGTATATGCCCACGCCAACGGCGAATCCATTGAAGAGACCATTGCCGAAGCAAAAAAATATGTGGCGATGGGTTACCGCGCCGTGCGCCTGCAATGCGGTGTCCCCGGGCTCCCCTCCACTTACGGAGTTTCCAAAGACAAGGAGCGCTACGAGCCCGCCGATGCCGAGCTGCCGTCGGAGAACGTCTGGTCCACGGAGAAATACCTGCGCGTCGTGCCGCAACTGTTCGCTGCGGCGCGGGAGGAGCTGGGCTGGGACCTGCACCTGCTGCACGACGCCCACCACCGCATGACGCCCATCGAGGCCGCGCGCCTGGCCAAAGACCTGGAACCCTACCGCCTGTTCTGGCTGGAGGATGCCGTGCCCGCGGAGAACCAGGAAAGCTTCCGCCTGATCCGCCAGCACAGCACCACACCGCTGGCGGTGGGGGAAGTGTTCAACAGCATCTGGGACTGCAAACAGCTGATCGAGGAACAACTGATCGACTATATCCGCGCGACGGTGGTACACGCCGGCGGCATCACCCACCTGCGCCGCATCGCCAACCTGGCAGCACTGTATAACGTGCGCACCGGTTGCCACGGCGCCACTGACATGTCGCCGGTCACCATGGCCGCCGCCCTGCACTTCGGGTTGTCGGTGCCGAATTTCGGCATCCAGGAATATATGCACCACACCGAGGAAACCAATGCGGTCTTCCCCCACGGCTACGCCTTCAGCAATGGCTACCTGCACCCGGGCTACCAGCCGGGACTCGGGGTGGATATCGACGAGGGCGCCGCAGAACGGTATCCCTACAACAGGGCTTTCCTGCCGGTAAACCGCAAAGAGGATGGCACCCTGCACGATTGGTAACGCCCAGGGCCCCAAAAGAGTAAGCCCCTCGCATACACAAAGTCATAAGGTGCCATTTTAAGTACCTTATACGACTAAAAACCCATAAAGTCCCTTTTTATGCACATAAGTTAATCCTTAACAAAGTCCTAAAATGGGCACATAATTGAGCAAAACCAGCTCAAGATACCCAAATTGGGACTTTATGGATTACACTAACAAATCCCCTGCCGCCATCGCCGAAGCCCTGGGGCAACGTCTGAAGCAGGCGCGCCTGAACCGGGACCTCACCCAGCTGGAGGTCGCGGAACGCACCGGCGTCAGCCGCAAGGCGGTACTCAACGCGGAGAAAGGCAAAGTCCAACTGGAGGTACTGGTCGCCATACTGCAGGCACTGGAACTCACCGCCCAGCTGGACAGTTTCCTGCCGCCGCAACCACCCTCGCCGATCCAGCTCGCCAAGCTGCAGGGCAAGCAGCGCCAACGGGCGTCCGGCCAGCGCGGCAAAGGGGATGACGACGACGAAGATGGGAAAGCAGACACCCGGGAGGAACCGGAATGGTAATGGAAGCCCTCAGCGTGGATTACCAGGGTGAGACCGCCGGTGCGATCAGCTTCGACACCGCCACCGGGGTCGGCGCCTTCGAATACGACCCCGCCTTTGTCGACAGCGGTATCGAACTCTCCCCCCTCAAAATGCCCCTGGCACGGCGCATCTACAGCTTCCCCGAACTGCGCTTTGACACCTTTCGCGGCCTGCCCGGGCTGATTGCCGACTCCCTCCCCGACGACTTCGGCAATGCAGTACTCAACGCCTGGATGGCGGCCCAGGGCAAACACCCGGAAGAAATCACACCCCTGCAGCGACTGCAGTACACCGGCAAGCGCGGCATGGGCGCACTGGAATACGCCCCCGCCACCCGCATCAAGAAGCTGAACGCCTCCCAGGACGTCGCCATCGACGAACTGGTGGCCATCGCCCAGGAAGTGCTCGACCACCACAGCGGCTTCAACGTACACCTGGACAAAACCGGCGAAGACAACCGCGAAGCCATGATGGCGCTGATGTCCGTCGGCATGAGCGCCGGCGGCGCCCGCCCCAAGGCGGTACTCGCCTTCAACAAGGACTTCACCCACGTGCGCTCCGGGCAGACCGAAGTCCCCGAGGGCTTCACCCACTACCTGATGAAGTTCGACGGCGTCAGCGAGCACAACAAAAACAAGGAAACCTTCGGCGACCCCATGGGCTTCGGCGCCATGGAATACGTCTACCACCAGATGGCCGAGGCCTGCGGCATCGAGATGATGCCCTGCCATCTGCTGAGCGAGGGCAATCGCCGACACTTCGTCACCGAACGCTTCGACCGCCGCGGCAACGACAAAATCCACATCCAGACCCTGAACGGCATCGCCCACGTGGATTACAAAACACCGGGCTCCTTCTCCTACGCAGAACTTTTCGGCGTCGCCCGACAACTGAAACTCTCCGCCAGGGAAGCCGAACAACTGCTGCGGCGCATGGTGTTCAACATCGTCGCCCGCAACCACGACGACCACGCGAAAAACTTCGCCTTCCAGCTAAAAGAAAAAACCTGGCAACTAGCCCCCGCCTACGACCTCGCCTACAGCTACAAACCCGGCAGCCGCTGGGTCAACAGTCACTGGATGAGCCTGAACGGCAAGCGGGACAACTTCACCCGCGAAGATATCTACAGCCTGGAAAAGGTCAGCCCGCTGTTTTCCAAGAGAAAGATCGATGGAATTGTGGACGCGGTGGTTGAAGAGGTTTCGCGGTGGCGGCAACTGGCAATGGAATACGAAGTGCCAGAGCCGCTCATTGGGGAAATTGAAGCGAACCTACGGCTGAATATCTAGGGCTCCTAGCCACCGACAGAAATGATGAAAAAACGACCAGGCCCTGGAAATTCAATCACTGAGCTGGTACGCGGCATATGTCCAGATATAGCCATATAGGTCATGTCCATATTTAGGCATAATGGATACATATGGATATATATGCCCAGATATAGACATAATGTCTATATCTGGGGCTTCTGAATAAAACTGTTAGCTGATCGGGAGAATCCATGGAACTTACCCCATTTCAGAAAAAATGGATGCTCGAAGCAAAAAAATGGGGCTTAAAAATCGAAGTTCCGTTTGTTGTAGAAGTAGAGGGTATAAAAATAACCGTGCCAGTTCTACTTAAAGAGTTTGGGGCAGTTCGAGGCATGTTGCTTGTTACCAATTTCGGCCAAATTTCTGATTACGCTAATCAGCTGATTAGCCTTGGATATGGGTTTTCATGTTTAGGTGAGTCAAAGCAAGATTCTCGGCCCTACGACGATGAAGCCATGATGGAAATGCTTGCAGATTGGGGATGGTCGGGGTTGCAAAGCCCTCCCTCATGGTATCGTGGTTCAATCAGCTAACAAGCGACTGTGGTGTCAACCACCCCAAATTTAAGTTGCACACCACACTTGTTTTTCTCGAATCATCGCGTTCAGAATAGTGATGAATTTCCGCATACACGCGGTC
>Ga0207814_100598_pt1 | contig 17436 bp, 15 predicted proteins | sample TtaePargueraPR_7_FD_187755 | JGI IMG/M metagenome (GOLD analysis project Ga0207814, IMG submission 187755) | Aerobic enrichment media microbial communities from Bioluminiscent Bay, La Parguera, Puerto Rico - Tt and P1 (2) (SPAdes) | ecosystem: Environmental > Aquatic > Marine > Unclassified ... | reverse complement strand
TACCCGCCGATCATGCGATTACTTCGTCAGATAAAACGTGAGACAGGCACCGTGAGGCAGGCATCATGAGAAAGGATCATAGACCATACTGGCTCAAGCGCCTGTTGCTGCAGTTTCGCAACTGGCGCTGCCGCCACTTCCTGCTGCCCCAGTTTGACGCCATCGGTCGCGAGCCGGAGATCATGCATCCTGCATCGGTAAAAGTCTTCGGCAGCAATATTCGCCTCGGCGACTTCCCCCACCTGATCTCTACGCCAGACAACTGTATCCGCCTCACCGCCATGGGCCACCGCGGTGGTGAGGCGACCATTACCATCGGTGACTATGTGCTGATATCCCCGGGAGTGCGCATCTCCGCCGGTCAGTCCATCACCCTGGGGGATGCCTGTATGGTCGCTGCCAACGTCTACATCTCCGATTCCGACTGGCACGGGCTCTACAACCGCACCCGGCCTTTTCGCTGCACCGCACCCATCACTATTGGTGACAACGTCTGGATTGGCGACAGCGCCATCATCTGCAAGGGAATTTCCATCGGCGACAACGCTGTGATCGGTGCCGGCAGTGTGGTGACCCGGGACGTGCCGGCGAATACCGTCGTCGCGGGTAATCCTGCCCGCGAAATCAAACAGATCAACCCGCGCCGCAGAATGATCACGCGGGAGGCGTTGTTTGCGGACAGTTTCCGACAGGCGCACAATCTGGATGAATTGGATAAAATGCTGCTCTCGGGCAATAGCCTGCTGGGGTGGCTGCGGTCGGTGGTTCTGCCGCGGCGAGGGGACTGAGCGGCCTGCCGCGCCGTCTCATCACAAATTTTTAGGAAGTCTGATAACAATGCATAAACAGGGCAGTGTAGTACTGATCGGGATGCCGGGTGCCGGCAAGAGTACACTTGGGGTGTTGCTGGCAAAGGAGCTGGCCAAGGATTTTGTGGATACGGACGTGTTGATCCAGCTGCGGGAGGACAAGACCCTGCAGGAGATCATGAACGAAACCGATTACCTGAACCTGCGCCGTATCGAGGGGGAGGTGATTGCCGAGGCCGACCTGCCCAACCATGTGATCGCCACCGGTGGCAGTGTGGTGTACAGCGAGGAGGGCATGCACAACCTGCTCAGATTCGGCCCGGCCGTATTCCTGAACTGTTCCGCCGATGAGCTGCGCCGCAGAATCCATAACTACGAAAGCCGCGGCATTGCCAAAGCGCCGGGGCAGAGTTTTGAAGAGTTGTTTGAGGAGCGCCAGGCGCTGTATCGCCGCTACGCAGATATCGTGGTGGACTGTGATGGGCAGGATCTCGAACAGGTGCTTGCTCAGGTAGTGAGCAAGCTGGAGGCTCGTTGAGGATTACAATACGATAGCGTTAAAAACAGGCCCCATTCGGGGCCTGTTTTGTTTAAGCGTTTTTTAAAGGGGCAGTTGAGTGGTGTACTTGACCTGCTTCAGCGCAAAAGTCGAGTTCACTGACGCTACATTGGGCAGGTGAACCAGTGAGCGCTTCAGCAGTTGCTCATAGTGCTCCACGCTGTCGACCACCACCCGCAGAACGTAATCCTTGTCGCCACTGGTGGAATAGCACTCCACCACTTCCTGCACATCCTGCACCGCAGACTCAAAATTGTTCAATGAGTCCTCGTCGTGGTTGTGAATGGTCACGTAGCAGTATACTGTGACCCCCAGGTCAAGTTTGCGCGGATCCAGGAGGGTGACGCGGCCACGGATGATACCCTCGGCCTCGAGGCGTTTGATGCGACGCCAGCAGGGCGTGTGAGACAGGCCGACTTTGTCTCCCAGCTCAGCCATGGAATAATCGGCGTTTTCCTGCAGCGCCCGCAGAATCTTGCGGTCGAAATCATCCAGGTCTGTTGAGCGCTTCATATAAACTCCTGTCCTACATTTTCTACTTTGGCCGAGATGGCTGTCATAATTTTACGCGCAAACTTGTAAATAAAGCAATGTTTCATTGTGCTTTAGGCACTAGTATGACTTGACCAAGCCGTCGCTAATCCGGGCCGCCCTACAATAACTCGTTTAAATTGGCGCCCAAGCCAGCGACGCGAGCCTCAAATCACAATAACTCGAATCACAATAGTTGGCGGATGCCCGACGCCGTGCGGGCCACCAGATACCAGCGGGAAAGAAGTAGGCGTATGAGTGAACACAAAGTGAATACCGATTCCCAGGCAGTCACTACCGGGGCCGAAGCCACCAGGGCAGAGTCCGGCAAGAAAGTCTCCCTCGACGATCGATATACCATTCAGGAAGGGCGCGTGCTGCTCTCCGGAATTCAGGCGCTGGTGCGCCTGCCCATCGACCAGATGCGTATCGACCGCGCCCGCGGGCTCAATACCGCCACCTTTATCTCCGGCTACCGCGGCTCCCCGCTGGGCGGCTACGACCAGCAGCTCTCCCGCGCCAGCAAACTGCTCGACGAATACAACATCCGCTTCGTACCCGGGGTAAATGAAGAGCTGGCCGCCACCTCCGTATGGGGCTCCCAGCAGGTGGGCCTGTTTGACGGCGCCGAAGTCGATGGCGTCTGCGGTATCTGGTACGGGAAAACCCCCGGTGTGGACCGCTCCTGTGACGCCTTCCGCCACGCCAATGCCGCCGGCTCCTCGCCCAAGGGCGGGGCGCTGATCATCGCCGGTGACGATCACGGCTGTAAGTCGTCCTCCTATCCCGGACAGTCGGAATTTGCTTTCGTGGACATGCACATCCCGGTGCTGAACCCGGCGACCGTGCAGGAGGTGCTCGATTACGGCCTGTACGGTCTGGAGCTGTCTCGCTTCAGTGGCTGCTGGGTGGCGATGATTACCCTCGCGGAGAATATGGACAGTTCGTCGACGGTGGAGGTGAATCCCGCTGCCGTGTCGTTTGAGTATCCGGAAGTCGAGCGCCCCAGCGGTGGTCTCAACATCCGTAAGCAGGACAATCCGCTCGAACAGGAAGAGCGCCTGTGGCGTTACAAGCGCCCCGCGGCCCTGGCCTTTGCCCGCGCCAACCAGCTGAACAAACTGGTGCTGGATAACCCCCAGGCGACCCTGGGCATCGTCACCGCGGGCAAGGCGCACCTCGACCTGATGCAGGCCTTCGAGGATATGGGGATCGACGAAGATCGCGCCCGCGCTCTGGGTATCCGCATTCTCAAGGTCGGCATGACCTACCCGCTGGACGTGCCCGGAATCCAAGAGTTTGCCCGCGGCCTCGACAGCCTGCTGGTACTGGAAGAAAAGCGCAGCCTGATGGAAGTGCAGCTGAAAGAAGAGCTGTACAACGTGCATCTGCGGGACCCTCATTTCCCGCGGATTCTGGGCAAGGTCGACGAACACGACAAACCGCTGCTGCCGATGTACGGCGAGCTCTCGCCGGCGGTGGTCGCGCAGGTTCTGGGTTACCTGCTGGGCGAGGAAAACCTGCACGAGCGGGCCAGGCACCGCCTGATGCGCCTGGACGCACTGGCGGAGCGTATCTCCGCCCAGGCCGGCTCCAGCGTCGCGCGTCTGCCCATGTTCTGTGCCGGTTGTCCTCACAACCGCTCCACGCGCGTACCCGAGGGCAGTCGTGCGCTCGCCGGCATCGGCTGCCACTACATGGCCCAGTGGCTGGATCGCGAGACCTTCACGTTTACCCAGATGGGTGCCGAGGGCGTCAACTGGATCGGCCAGGCGGCGTTCACCAGCGAACCCCACGTGTTCGTGAACCTGGGGGACGGAACCTATTTCCACTCCGGTATTCTCGCCATTCGCGCCGCGGTCGCGGCGAAAGTGAATATCACCTACAAGATTCTGTTCAACGACGCCGTCGCCATGACCGGTGGCCAGCCCCACGATGGCGAGCTGCACCCGGACATGATCTGCCGCCAGGTGCTGGCAGAAGGGGTGAACAAGGTGGTTCTGGTGATGGACGACACCGACAAGTACAAAGGGGCGCTGAGCTTCCCCGGTGAAGTGGAAATCCGTCACCGCGACCATATGCCCGCGGTGATGAAAGAGCTGCGCGAGGCACCCGGCTGTACCGTGATTGTGTACGACCAGACCTGCGCCACCGAGCTGCGCCGTAAACGCAAGCGCGGCCTGTTGCCGAAGGCGGAAGGGCGCCCGTTCATCAATGAGCGGGTGTGCGAGGGCTGTGGCGACTGTGTTACCCAGTCCAGCTGTATTGCGGTGGAAAAAGTCGATACCGCCCTCGGCGACAAGCGCCGGATTAACCAGACCTCCTGCAACCAGGATATGTCCTGTGTGAACGGCTTCTGCCCGTCGTTTGTGACGGTCAAGGGCGGCAAGCTGAACAAGCGCGCCGGGGTGGGTGATGCCCTGTGCCAGGAAGCCGACCGGTTGCCCGCGCCCTCGCTACCTGCACTGTCAGAGCCGTTTAACCTGCTGGTGACCGGCGTAGGCGGTACCGGGGTGGTGACCATTGGTGCGCTGCTGGCGATGGCTGCGCATATTGAAGGTAAAGCCTGTAGCACCCTCGACCAGACCGGCCTCGCGCAGAAGGGCGGGGCGGTGTATTCCCATGTGCGTTTTGCGGACAGCCCGGAATCCCTCAAGGCGGTACGTATTTCGGATGGGCGCGCCGATGCGCTGATGGCCTGCGACCTGATCGCCGCGGGCAACCTCTCGGCGAGCCTGGCCAAGCTGGATGAGACGCACAGCCGCGCCGTGGTCAACACCCACCTCAGCCCGACCGCAGCCTCGGTGCTGGGGCGGGAGGACATCCATTCACCGCAGGCGGTACTGGATACCATCAAGGATGCGGTGAAGGTGCTGGACGTGGTCGAGGGACATACGCTGACCAAAGCCGCACTCGGGGATACCCTCGCCGCAAATATCTTCATGCTCGGGTACGCCTGGCAGAAAGGCCTGATCCCCCTGGGCCTGGCGTCCATCAGTGAAGCGATTCGTTTGAACGGCGTGGCCGTAGAGGGGAACCTGCAGGGATTTGCTGCCGGGCGCCTGGCGGCGGAAGACCGCGCGGCACTGGACCGTTTGCTGTCCCGCGACGAGGAAGAATCCACGCTTCCGCAGGGACTGGAGGCTATCGTTGCGCACCGTGTAGAGCATCTCACGGGGTACCAGAACGCCGCCCTGGCCAGCCGCTACCGCGCGCTGGTGGACAAGGTCAAAGGGGCGGAGATCCTCAGGGTCCCGGGCAGTGAGGCCCTTGCCGAAGTGGTCGCACGCAACTACGCAAAACTGCTGGCGTACAAGGATGAGTATGAAGTAGCGCGCCTCTACAGCGACGGCCGCTTTATCGAGTCCCTGAAGGAGAGCTTTGCCGGTGACTTTGAGCTGGAGTTCAACCTGGCACCGCCATTGCTGAGCCCGTTCGACAAAAATCTGGGGCGGCCGCGCAAGCTCAAGTTCGGCGGCTGGATGCACAGGGCCTTTGGTGTGCTGGCACGATTCAAGTTCCTGCGCGGTACGGCGCTGGATATCTTCGGTTATACCGCCGAGCGCAAAATGGAGCGCGCGCTGATTGGTGAGTACGAGAAGCTGGTGGATGAGGTAATCGGCCGGCTGAACGCGGAGAACCATGCCGCTGCCATCGAACTGCTCAATTACCCGGACAAGATCCGTGGATACGGGCTGATCAAGGAGCAAAACGTAGAAGTGGCGAAAGAGGCGCGGGCGGTCTCGCTGGAGCGTTTTTATAATCCGAAAGCGGGCCTGGAGGGCGTTGCCGCTCAGGTGGAAGTATTTGATCCCGCCAAGGCGCAGCAGGTCGGCTAACAGCGCGTTTGATGGCTGTAGAATAAAAAATGGCGAGCATCATGCTCGCCATTTTTTTACTTCACCGGTGGCTTGGGTTACCAGCTGATCTGGGCGCGCAGGCCAAACTGGTTGGTTTTATCGCCGGTAAAGTCATCGTCCCCAAAGATATAGTTTGCCATGAAACGTACATTGCGATTGGCGTAGAAGTTGAGGCCAATGATGGCACTGCTCGCCTGCAGATTGTGAATGTCCCGGTTTTCCATGGTGTCGTAGCGTGCGGTCAGCTCCCAGGCGCCGCCCCACAGGCCGGTGCCGGCCGGTTTTGCCGAGCTGAATGCACCGCGTTTGGTACTGTATGGCTTGTGCTCACCGGTGATCATCCAGCTGCCCTGTACGTACCAGGTATGGATATCCTGGTCGGCGATATAGCAGCCGAACTGCGGGTCGCAGGCGAAGGGAGCCGGCGCCCCAAACCAGTTTTCAAATACCCGCTCGGAAACATAGTAGTCCCCTTCAAAACTGCCCACGGTGTACTCTGACTGGATATACAGTGGCCCATGGCTGCCGGCCAACTCCAGTGTGGCCGTGGTGGCGGTTCTGCCCAGGTCGCCGGGAGAGACTGCCATCAGCTGGCTCGGGCCGCGGCGACCGGCGTAATCTGCTTCTGCGGTTAGGTCGCTGGAGTTCTGGTTGGCGTTTTCAAAGCTTAAGGAAGTGCCCAGGTGGAACGTTGTCATATCTGTATTGATGGGGTGCCATGCCAGGCGGCCGGCTGTACCCACGCCATCATTGCGCGGGGTGCCCGCATCGCGCAGGTTGAACGCCATCATGCCCAGGGTGAAGCAGTCCAGTACACCCGTCCAGCCGAAACCCTGCTGGAACTGGTTGCCGTCATACAGGCCTGTGGCGCTGGAGAAGGGGCGTTCCAGAAAGGTGAGTTCATTGGAGCTGGTCATCTCGGCCATGGAGCGGAAGGGCTTGAACTGGCCAATGCGCACTTCGCCGTTCAGAAACTTGTGCGAAATAAACACATCGCGGTAGCCGCTCAGGGTATCGCCACCGGAAAAATCCTGTTCGAGCACATAGCCCCAGTCGTAGATATTTCCCTTCAGGGTAATACGCGAGCGACGGAAATCAGTGGTGCTTACCGGCTCCTCGATATCGGTGTCAAACAGGTAGGTATCAAAATGGATACGCCCGCCCAGTGACGCAGAAAAGTTGCCGTCGTCAGAGGTGATTTTCAGGCCACCTTTGGTTTCTGCCTGATCTGCCGCCGCAGTGCCTGAGAGCAGACTGGTCAAGGTAATGGCCATCAGGCTCTTGGGGAAGGATTGCATGCTGGTTCCTATCTGGTTTGCTTGCGTTGATGGCGCGGGATTGTAGCAGCGTCATATTTCTGTCGGAAATTGGAAACATTTTTGAAATACGAAAAACCCATAAATATAAATATGACAGAATGTAACATTGCTGTAATAAAAGTATTGTAGAGGGCGGGTGCTGGCTGTCGGCACGGGGTACGGCGCTGGGAGGGTGGCTCACCGGCAATGATCGGGAGCCCGAGTATACACGCTTCTCTGATCATTGTTGTCACCGGACAATGCCCGCTACCGAATGTCAGTTTTAGCATGAATTTTACAAAGGGTTTTCCGTACGCCCGTCAAATAATGATGTATCTGGCAGAGCACTCCACCTGGCCGGTTCAGGTGATATCAGATTTGCACAATGGAAAAGCCAGATTTTTCCAGTAACTCGGTAATGGACTTGGCGCCTACGAGATGCCCGGCGCCGACCACGACAAACAACGTTTTGTGTTTGCTGCTCAACGCACGAATCTTGTCTGCCATCGCACGGTTGCGCTGGTAGAAAAGCAGTTCCATCAGCGGCTCGAATTCCGGATGTTGCTCCAGGCTCTCTCGAATTACCAGTTGATAAATGGTTTCGCGATCGCCAGCCTTCCAGGCTTTGGTCATACGCGGCACGAAACGATCCATTTCTGAAACCTGATCCAGTGTCTGTTGAAGATAGAGCTCCGGCTTCTCGACACTGTTCAGCATGCGCAGTTGCTGAATTACGCTTTCCAGCTCCAGCGTGGTTTTTCCCTCTTTGTGTGCCTGGTTGAGAAAGTGGCGGTCGATGCCGGCTTTGGGGTCGAGGCCGCGCGCCTGCATTTCGATCAGGCTCAGGGTGATCATTGCGATGGCGGGGCGCATGCGGTTGAAACTGGCTTCCGGAATCTGCCGCTCGCGCAGCCATGCCTGGAGCTTGGCGTAGACCTCGGGAGGTATCTCGTCTTTCAGTTGTTTGCCCGGCGGGTAGAGCGATTCTAGCATGACTTGTTGCTGCAGCTCCGGATCCGATTCCATGGCAACCACATCCGCTTCCACTACCAGCGCGTCGCTCTCTTTGTAGGCCTTCTCAATAGTTTCCCGGAGTGGGTAAAAACTTTCATCCGCAAGATGGATGGAGCCCAGCAGGTAAACGGTCTGATTCCCTTTTTGCGCCTCGAGCAGCAGGCCGCGATCGTTTGCCGCCAGCGCCTGATTTGCGACGAGCAAGAGCAGTAACGTGCAGAAGACCAGTGCGCGGTGCGCAAGGGAAAGCCCGCAATGGTGCAGATGCGTGACGGTTCTACTGGTGCTCTTGCAGATAACGCGCATTGTGTTCGGCCTTATTGATGTTGTGTTCAGGATTCTGGGATCCGCACGCGAAAAATTCTACAGGATTCCGCAGTAATTGTGATTTACATCGCCATTGTGCAAATTGTGCATCGTGGCGTAGAAATCACCTGTACAATCGTGGGGTCGCCACTCGGGAGAGCGTGCAGTAACCGAGCCGACGAAAGGTATGCAAGCGACAATAAGAACGGAAATACGACCGGGATGTGTCGTAAACGGCGAGGCGTAAAAAGATGCGAATTGTTCAACTGGTGCCGTCACTGGAGGTGGGGGAACTCGCACAGGAAGCACTGGAATTTGCCCAGGAGCTGGCCCGGCAGGGCGAGGACTCAGTGGTGATTTCCTCTGGTGGTTCGCTCGTTTCGCGACTAACCCTGCATAACTGTCAGCATTTCGAATTGCCTCTGCATCAGGCAAAACTGTTCAATACCGGCCTTCATCGCAAGCTGCGCAAACTGCTGCAGACCCTGCAGGCGGATATCCTCCTGTGCCGCGGCCCGGTGTGCGCCTGGCACGGAGCGCGGATTGTGAAGCAGCTGGATCCACGACAGCGCCCGCGCCTGGTTACCAGTATTCATCAGTGGCCATCTGCGGGTTTGCTGCGGGGGCGGCGTGTCAACGCCGCACTGGCGGAAGGGGAGCTGGTACTGACCGCTTCCGATGCACTGGGGAGCCAGCTTTCTCGGCGCTATACGGCGCGCTTTGCTGGCGCGGATTCCGCGTCGCCGCCCGGGACCGGGGCGGTGGAAAAATTGCGTACGCTGTACCGCGGGGTGAATACCCGCGAACTGGACAGACAGGCGCCGGTCTCTGGTCACTGGCATCACCGCCTGTTGAATGACTTTCCCCAGCTGGAAGAACGCAACTGGCTGTTACTTCCGGCGGCCATTGGGCCGGGCAGGGGGCAGGAGCGCTTTCTGGATGTGCTTGTGGGGCTCAAACAGCAGCGCCCGGATATTTTCGGGCTGGTAGTGGGCGACATAGTACCCGGGCAGGAGAAGTTCGCCCGCGCCCTGGAGCGGCGGGCGGAGTCCATGGGGCTTGCGGAGCACGTGGTCTTTCTCGGCGCGCGGCGCGATATGCGGGAGCTTTATGCCAGCGCCCGGATTACCTTTGATCTCGCCGGTGATCGCGGCGGAGTGGCTCCCTCCAGCGGTCGTATCGTGGCGGAATCCCTGGCCATGGGGTGCCCGGCGATCGCGGTCGCCGGCACGGGGGTTGAGTTGCTGAAGCAGTGTTTCCCCCAGGGGCTGGTACTGACGGGAGAGGAGGGGGCGACCCCCGGCGCTGCCAGCGTCGAGGAGATCGTGAGAGCGGCGCAACAGGTGCTCGAGCGCCCGCGTCCGGTGGAGTTCTCCGGGTTCAGTCTCTCTGAAACCACGTCCCGCGCAAGGGGCTGGTTTCGCGAACTTCAGGCGACCACTTGCGTGTAGACCTGCCAGGTGGCTCTGGCCATGGTATCGAGGGTGCACTCAGCGGCAGCGCGCTCGAACAGGGGCGCAAACTGCCGCTGCAATTCCGGGTCACCCAGGGCGCCGCTGATTTTTCCGGCAATGGCGGCGGGCTCCAGTTCATCCAGCAGGTATTTCGCCGGTAGATAGTCCACCGTCTCGTCGGTCTGGTTGGCGATTACCGGAGTGTGATGCAGCAGAGCCTCGATCAGCGTGTACGGAGTCCCTTCCGCAGCGCCCGGGATCACCACCAGGTCGGCGGCCGCGATAAACCCGGTGATGGCACTGTCGCCGGCGAAGAACGCCACGCGATCTTCCAGCTTTTTCCTTCGCACTCGCTGTTGCAGGGGCGCTTTCTCGGGCCCGTCCCCCAAAACCATCAGGCGACAATCCGGCAATAGCGACATGGCCTCGATCAGCAGGTCGACGCCGCGCGCCTTGATCAGTCGACTGGGGGCCAGAATCCTGTGTTTATCACCAGGGAGTGACTGCAGTAGGGGCGTGCAGCTTGTGGAGGAGGACACGTCGACCCCATTGGGGATGATGTGCCATTCCAGTTTTGAGTTGGCAACTGCGCTATGGCTGATGGCAATGCGCGCATCGAAGGCGCTGGCCAGTTTGTCCCGGGGGTGTCGCACATTGTGCCGGGTGATTACCTGTGGGGATTCCGTAAACGGTTGTACGGCGGCCATCAATTGCGCGGATTTCGAGCCGTGCCCGTGCACAATCTGGTATCCGCCCTGGCGAATCAGGTTCGCGAGGCGCCAGGTGAGATCGGGGTGGTGCCGGCTGCGGTCGGTATTCAGGGGCAAGAACTGGATGCGTTCATCCAGCGTCGGCAGGTATCTGGGGTGTGCGATAACCGCTACCCGGGCGTCTGTATTATGGGCCTGCCAGCGCGACAGGTCGGCAACATGTTTTTCCAGCCCACCGTGTTCGCGACTGGCGATCAGGTGGCAGATGGTCTGAATCATGGGGCGAGATGTCTTGTGTCTGTGGTGCAGCGCCGGTGTGCGCGGCCTGATGGCGGGTGCACAGGCTCAGGTAATCTGGGACGGAGCCGGGTCGATCGCCGCAGTGGGCGCTCCGCGAAGCGTCATTCTCTCCGGCGTATGTGACAGGAAGTTGTTCGATCGATGACAGTTTTGTTGCGCGCTGTGACAGGGGCCGGGATCAGAATTTTGTGTGCCAGTTTATCGAGGCAAAGTCGAACCCGGGGTTGGGCGTATTGGTATAGCCATTGGAAAAGTGGCTGTAGCGCAGTGACAGGGAATTGTCGCTCTGCAGGGTGTAGCCGGCGGCAAAGTGCAGGGAGAAGTTCAGGTTGGTCGAAAGGTCGATGGCGCCGAAGCTGCGCTCGGTCAGATAGGCCGCGCCGACACCCACCTCACCAAAAAAGCCAACGGCTTCCCGTTGCGGGTACCAGCGCAATACCGGCTTCAGCTCCCAGATATTCTGTTTTTGATCCCGTCCCTGATAGTCGTGCCACATGTGGCTGTAGCTGACCTGCGCCCACCACTGCAGGTGATGGTTGCTGGGGTAATCGTAAAACTGATAGGACCAGTTGGCGCCGACCATGCCAGCACCGGCAATGGATTTCTGCTGAATCAGCGCACTGCCCAGGCCTTTGCCCCCGCTCAGAATCAGTTCCTGCGCGCCCTGTTTCAGCCATCCTTCCGCGATGGTCGCTTGAGAGCACAGCAGAGAGAAAATAATGGCGATAAGGCTGGGGGGGGAGAAGATACGGTGGGCCGGAAGGCCTGTCACTCGGGGTAGGGGCATGGTGCAAACGCCAGTTATTGCTGTTAGCTGGTCTTTGCAAGATTAGCCGGATTTGAGGCATTGGCAAGCCGGGCAGCCCAGCGCTGCCGCTGGACTGCCCGGTGTCTATGCCGCCTATCCTGGCTGGCGGTGGTTTACCGCCACTGCCGTTTCAACTGCCGCAGGGCGTCGGAGTGCAGCTGGCGTGCGCGCTCCTGGCTCAGCCCCAGCTGCTCGCCGATGACCCGGAAGGAGCAGTCCCGGTCGGAGATCAGCCCGTAACGCAGACTGAGCACCGTTCGCTGTCGCGGCGGCAGTTTGGCCACTGCATCCCGCAGGCGCTGTGCAAGCTCCTGGTTCGATACCAGCTCGTCGGTATTGAGCAGTTCGTTGGCGGGCGCATAGTCCAGCCGGGTGCTGCTCTGATCGTCCGAGATCGGGTCGTCGAGAGAGCCCGTGGGGCCGGGGAGTTTCAGCAGGCTCTGCACCCGCTCCAGGTCCAGCCCTGTCTGCTTCGCAATATTTTCATCGGATGCCGGCAGCCCTTCCGAGCGCACCTGGTTGATGGCGCGGTAAATATTCCTCAGGTCATCCTGTACATTGGCCGGCTGCCGGACCAGATCGTCATTGCGCCGCAGGGTGAGCTGTATCTCCTGTTGGATCCACCAGTAGGCATAGGTGGAAAAGCGGTAACCCATCTGGGGCTTGAAGCGCTCGATGGCCTTCATCAGGCCCACATTGCCCTCCTGGATCAGGTCGATAAACGGTACTGAGGGGTTGCGGAACCGCTTGGCGATCGCGATCACCAGACGCAGGTTGCACTGAATCAGCTTCTTGCGCTGTGCCTTGAAGCGCTTCATCAGGTTTTGTAGCGAACTGCGATCGCGCTGGGAGATTTTCCCGCTTTCCAGCAGCTCGTTTGCTTTGGCAATGATCAGGCCGTGGTCGTAGGCCCCGGTGCTGCCGCGCTGTTCGACGCCCTCACTGCGCAGGTCCACGAGGGTGATGCCGCGCTTCTGAAGTAGCGCGATGATCTTGTCCTCCAGCTCGCGCAGCAGGCAGGTGGTGGTGTGTTCTTCCTCCGGAGTCAGCAGGTCGAGGCGGTAGAGGTGTTTGAGGTAGTTCTGCATCGGCGTACTGACGTTTTCCGCCAGTGTCTCGCTGGATGCGGTCTCCTCGTCCGATGTATCCGCGCGCGCCTGTAGGGGTTGCTCGGGGTCTTCCTGTGAGAAGTCGTCCCCGGTCAGATTGGTGCCATTTTCCTTCAGCCATTCGTCATCCCTTGAGTCGATGTTTACTCGGGACAAAGTCTGAACCTTATGCTTGTGGCAGAGCGGTGTCGTCTGTTCGACCGCCTGCCTGCCGTAAAACCACCGGCGTTATCCGTTCGCAGGATTGAGGCATGGCGTACAAATTGCCATGCAGACAAATTGACTATAGATGATGGTTGAATAGTGCGCCGGAAAAAGACCGACCAGCGGGTTTTTTTGTGGTTCCGGTTCGGCTCCGGGCGGGCGATACCCGGGAGAGTGGAGGGTGCGGGCTTCTGAATAGAGTGACAGGAAGTGAAAACGGATCGGGTTATAGGCCCCGGTTATAACCGGCCCGGAACGGGGCGACCGGGCGCGAACAGACTGGCGGGCTTACTTCGCGCGTTTCACGCGCAGGGAGCGCCCGCCGGTGGTTTTGCGCATCATGAACGAACCGAGCGCGCCGCGCTCCACCACAACCTGTTCACCGCCGCGCCAAATGGCCCGACTGCTTCCCACCTGTCGCCATACCTGACCGTTGTCGAGGGTGAAAATATATTTTCCGTAGGCGCCTTCTGTGGCTTCGGTGATGGTGGCGGTAATTGACTCCGGCGCCTCTTCGATGACCTTTTGTTGCTCCTGCCCAAACTGTTGCTCGGCATGTTGTTGCAGGTTGCCGGCAATCCGGTCGTAACAGGCGAGGCGCTTGTTATCGTCACTGAACTGGGCGCACTCTCGCAGCTGTTCGTTGAGTGTTTCTGCGGTGGTGACAAGGGGCTGTGCAGTCAATATCGCCAGAGGGAGAATGGCGGCGATGGGCAAACGACGGGTGGTGGTTTTTCTCATAATGACAGTTCCGATCGTTGAGTCCTGTGGATTCTGCCCCACAAGCGGGCGTCACACAATTCAAATTGAGCTGCCGGTCACGTTTCCGGCGTTCGCGGCGTGGAAGAATAAACGGGCTTGAGTCTAAAAATAAGCCATATAACAACACACTGTCAGGGGTAGGAAATGAAGAAGCTCGTAATCCCCGCCATTGCCATCGCTGCGATTGGCGGATATCTCTATTACGCGAACCTGGAAAATGCCGCACCGGAAACGGACGTGGCAGAAGAGACCATTGCCGAAGAGGTGCAGGCTGCCGTTTCTGAAGCAGAGCAGGCTGGCGCTGAAGCGGTGGACTCCGCCGAGGCCGTGATGGCATCTGCCGAGGGTGATGTTTTTGCCGATGTGCCGGAAGCCATGGGCCACGCCATGGATGAAACGTCAGAAGCTGCCGAAGAGGCCGTCGATGAGATGGAAGAGATGGCAGAAGACATGGTTGAAGAAATCGATCACGCGGAAGAGTAATCTTCACGGGCGTGACGAGGCCGCCGCTGGGACTGTGTCAGTAGGCAATGCGGTCAGAATACCCGGGCTTGCCCGGGTATTTTTTTGCACGCTCCCTTTTGCTGAAACGGGTGCTATCCCTTTCCCTGATTCTGCAGTGCGCGCCGCAGAAAACCGCCGGCCTGATCCAGCGCCGCCTCCGCCGGGCCACGCTCCATTCCGCTCAGGATCATCATGATCGCAAGCTTGGCGTTGTGGTCGCAGCGCTCGAGGACCCGGTCGGCCTCCTCGTAGTCGACGCCGGTGGCCTCGGCAACAATTCGACGTGTGCGATCCACCAGTTTCTGGTTGGTTGCCTTGACGTCCACCATCAGGTTGTAAAAGCTCTTGCCGGTGCGGATCATGCTGGCGGTGGTAATCATATTCAGCACCAGCTTCTGCGCAGTACCGGCTTTCATACGAGTGGAACCGGTCAGTACCTCCGGGCCCACTTCCGGCAATATGGCGATATCGGCTTCGCGGGCAATGGCCGCTGATTTATTGCAGGCGAGGGCCACGGTGGTGCAGCCGAGGCTGCGGGCGTAGCGCAGGCCTCCGGTCACATAGGGGGTTCTGCCGCTGGCGGCGATACCGACCACGACATCATTTGTCTTGAGTCCGATGTTCCGCAGGTCCTTTTCCCCCAGTTCTGGATCATCTTCCGCGCCTTCTTGTGCCCGGTGCACGGCGGCTTCGCCGCCGGCAATCAGCGGAATGACCATGCCTTCCGGCACGCCGTAGGTCGGCGGGCACTCGACGGCATCCAGCAGGCCAATGCGGCCGCTGGTGCCGGCACCCATATAAATCAGCCTGCCGCCGGATTGGAAGGCGGCGACGACCGCGTCCACGGCCTGGGCAATCTCTGGCAGGGCCTGTCGCACCACGGCGGGCACGTCGCTATCCGCGTCATTGATTTTTTCGAGAATACCGAGGGTAGGGAGCAGGTCGATATCCTGTGTGTCCGGATTGCGGGACTCACTGGTGAGTACCCCGAGGTTCTCTTTCGGGGGGCTTGTTGTGTGATTGTGTTCGGTCATATCCCCTCGCCGGCGATGGATTTATGCCTGGGACCTGGCGGTCGACCTGAAAAGAGTGTGGGTCGAAACTTGGGGAAGTGTAATCAGCGGGGCTGCAGTGCACCACTGCAGCCCCGTAATGGAGGGAGTATCAGCCTTGCGCGTTGAACTGCTTGCCGTTGACGCCGATGCTGTCGTCGCCCATCAGGTAGAGATACGTGGGCATGATGTCTTCCGGCGTGGCGACGGTTTTCGGGTCTTCCGCGGGGTAGGCGGCGGCCCGCATGTTGGTGCGCGTGGCGCCGGGGTTGATGCTGTTGGCGCGGATGTTGGAAACGCCTTCGACTTCATCGGCGAGCACCTGCATCAGACCTTCGGTGGCAAATTTGGATGCCGAGTAGGCACCCCAGTAGGCGCGGCCTTTAAAGCCCACGCCGGAACCGGTAAAGATGACGGAGCCCGCTTTCGACTGCTCCAGCAACGGCAGCATGGCCCGGGTCAGGCCGAAGGCGGCGTTTACATTGATCTGCATGACCTGCTGCCAGGTAGCGTAGTGGTAATTGGCAACGGGGGTGCGTTGACCCAGTACGCCGGCATTGTGCAGCAGTCCGTCGAGCCGGCCGAATTCCTGGTCCACACCCTCGGCAAGGTACTCCAGCTCTTCCCATCGCACGTTGGCCAGGTCGACCGGCAGGATGGCGGGTTTGGCACCGCCCGCGGATTCAATTTCATCGTACACCGCTTCCAGTTTTGGCACGGTGCGCCCCAGCAGGATGACAGTGGCGCCGTGGGCCGCGTAGGTTTTGGCGGCAACCCGGCCAATGCCGTCGCCGGCGCCGGTGACGAGGATGACTTTGTCGTTCAGCAGGTCCGCGGGAGCGGCGTAATCGGTGATGGTTTCAGACATCAATAATCGAGCTCGTTTTTGTGTTCGTGTTTTGCCTTGGGGGAGCCTGGGGTCAGGCACGTTTCAGATAGTGCTTCTGAATCAGTGGCCAGATTTCACTGGCGTCGTGAATCAGGTGATCGGCCTGCCAGTTTTCCGGATCGTCGTCGCTGTCGATATAGCCGTAAGTGCAGGCGATGGTGGGCATGCCGGCCGCGCGCCCGGCCATGATGTCGCGCTCGTGATCGCCCACATAAATGGCCTCGGCCGGGTCACAGCCAATGCGGCTGCACGCCAGCAGAATGGGTTCGGGATCCGGCTTGCGATGGGTGACATCGTCCGGGCAAATGATTGCGCGCGGAGTGGGCAGGTGCGCGAAGGCCTGCAGCAGGGGAATGGTATACGCCGAGGGCTTGTTGGTGACCACGCCCCAGGCGATATCGTTTTCCGCCAGCTCATTCAGCAGTTTCTCAATACCGGGGAAGGGGATGGTGTGCTTGGCCAGGTGCATCAAGTAGAGGTCGAGCAGGCGCTGGCGCAGTTCGCCGAATCCGGTCTCCCCTTCATCGACCCCGAATCCCAGGCGCACCATGGCGCGGGCGCCATTGGAGACCACTTCGCGAATGGTGGCGTCCGCCAGCGGTGGCAGTTGTTCCTGCTGGCGCAGCTGGTTGAGCACCACCACGAAGTCGGGGGCGGTGTCGAACAGGGTACCGTCGAGGTCGAAGAGTACAGCTTTCATCAATAGATACTTCTGGATTTATTCTGCAGGGCGGGTGGTGTGCATCAGGTAGTTGACGTCTACGTCCCTCGGGTTGAGTTTGTACTGCTTGGTGAGGGGATTGTAGGTCATGCCGGTGATGTCACGGCTTTGCAGGCCGGCTTCGCGCGCCCAGCGGCCCAGTTCTGACGGGCGGATGAACTTGCCGTACTCGTGGGTGCCTTTGGGGAGCATGCGCAATACGTATTCGGCGCCAACCACTGCAAACAGCCAGCCTTTGGGGGTGCGGTTGATGGTGGAGAAGAAGATATGGCCGCCGGGTTTGACCAGCTGCGCACAGGCGCGGATGACGGAGGCCGGGTCGGGCACATGTTCGAGCATTTCCAGGCAGGTGACGATGTCGTAGCTGGCGGGGGCCTTTTCTGCGAGTTCCTCGACCGGGATGCGCTGGTAGTCGATCTGTACGCCGGATTCGAGGGCGTGCAGTTTTGCGACGTTCAGCGGTGCTTCGCCCAGGTCGATACCGGTGACGTCGGCTCCACGCTGCGCCATGGCTTCGGTGAGGATGCCGCCGCCGCAGCCGACGTC
>Ga0207814_100596_pt1 | contig 17490 bp, 14 predicted proteins | sample TtaePargueraPR_7_FD_187755 | JGI IMG/M metagenome (GOLD analysis project Ga0207814, IMG submission 187755) | Aerobic enrichment media microbial communities from Bioluminiscent Bay, La Parguera, Puerto Rico - Tt and P1 (2) (SPAdes) | ecosystem: Environmental > Aquatic > Marine > Unclassified ... | reverse complement strand
CCGCCCCTTTTTCCCGGTGAGGAGGCACTGCGCGAATCCCGGTCATTTCCGATCATATCCTCGGATCGGATTGTGTTGCGACGCCGGCAGGTCCTTCATGCCGGCGCAATGAGCAATCCCACCCGTCACGAAGCCCTCGCCACCTGGGTCGAGGAAATGACCGCCCTCTGCCAGCCCGACGCCGTCGAATGGTGCGACGGCTCCCAGGAGGAATGGGACCGGCTGACGCAGCTTCTCTGCGACAAGGGGACCTTCACCCGACTGAATCCGGAGAAGCGGCCGAACTCGTTCCTCGCCCGCTCGACCCCGTCGGACGTGGCCCGCGTCGAGGACCGCACCTTCATCTGCACCCGCCGCAAGGGCGCTGCGGGCGGCACCAACAACTGGGCCGAGCCGCGCGAGATGAAGAAGCTCCTCCGGGACAAGTTCGACGGCTGCATGAAGGGCCGCACGATGTACGTGATCCCCTTCTGCATGGGCCCGCTCGACTCGCCGCTCGCCAAGATCGGCGTCGAGATCACCGACAGCGCCTACGTCGTCGTCAACATGCGCATCATGTGCCACATGGGCCGGCACGTGCTCGACCGGCTCGAAGCCGAGGCGGCGGGAGAGACCCCGAAGAAGCGCGACGGCCACGGCAACTTCATCCCCTGCGCCCACACCGTCGGCGCCCCGCTCGAACCCGGACAGGAGGACGTCACCTGGCCGTGCAACGAGGACAAGTACATCTGCCACTTCCCCGAGACCCGCGAGATCTGGTCCTACGGCTCGGGCTACGGCGGCAACGCGCTGCTCGGCAAGAAGTGCCTCGCCCTGCGCATCGCCAGCAACATCGCCCGCGAGCACGACTGGATGGCCGAGCACATGCTGGTGGTCGGCATCGAGTCGCCCGAGAAGGAGAAGACCTACATCGCCGCCGCCTTCCCCAGCGCCTGCGGCAAGACCAACCTCGCCATGCTCATCCCGCCGCAGCAGTACGCGGAGAAGGGCTGGAAGACCTCGATCATCGGCGACGACATCGCCTGGATGTGGGGCCACGAGGACGGCAACCTCCACGCCATCAACCCGGAGACCGGCTACTTCGGCGTCGCGCCCGGAACGTCCTACGACACCAACCCGATCGCGATGGACTCGATGACCGAGAACGCGATCTTCACCAACGTCGCGCTCACCGACGACGGCGACGTGTGGTGGGAAGGCATGACCAAGGAGCCGCCCGCCCACGCGATCGACTGGAAGGGCAAGGACTGGACGCCGGACAGCGGCGAGAAGGCCGCCCACCCGAACGCGCGCTTCACCGCGCCGGCCGAGCAGTGCCCGACGATCGATCCCAACTGGCAGAACCCGGACGGCGTGCCGATCACCGCGATCGTCTTCGGCGGCCGCCGCCCGAACACCATGCCGCTCGTCTACCAGGCCTTCAACTGGTCGCACGGCGTCTACGTCGGCGCGACGATGGGCTCGGAGGTGACCGCCGCGGCGATCGGCCTCAAGGCCGGCGTGCGCCGCGACCCGATGGCGATGCTGCCGTTCTGCGGCTACAACATGGCCGAGTACTTCCACCACTGGCTGGACATGCGCGACAAGGTCCGGAACCTGCCCCGCTTCTTCCACGTGAACTGGTTCCGCCTCGACGAGGACGGCAAGTTCCTGTGGCCCGGCTTCGGCCAGAACATGCGGGTGCTCGAGTGGATCGTGAACCGCTGCAAGGGCCGCGTCGCCGGCCACGAGACGCCGATCGGCTGGACCCCGCACTTCGAGGACTTCAACTCCCAGGGGCTGGACGGCTTCAGCGAGGAGCAGTTCGACAAGTGCATGGCCTACAACCCCGAGGAGTGGGCCGAGGAGCTGATCGACCAGGGGCGCCTGTTCCTCAAGCTCTATGACCTGATGCCGAAGGAACTCGTGTTCCAGCGCGAGTTGCTCGCCGCGCGCTTGAGCTGATCCCTCGCAGGCACGCGCGGAACCAATCCTGGCGGCCGGGTGGTCCAACGACCCGGCCGCCTTTTCGTGTCCGGAGGGCCGGACCGCAGCCCGACGCTTGCCAATGTCCCGAAAGTGCAAGAATTTGCCGCCTTTCGAGATTCATGCGCCATGAATAGCCTCTTCTTCATCCTCTGCCTCCTGCTGGTGTCGGCCGGGGCGGCCGCCGGCCGGCCGCCCAACGTGATCTACATCAACACCGACGACTGGGGCATCGGCAAGGTCCCGCCGCTGCAGCCGGAGGCCCGCGGAGCCGACCTCATCCGCACCCCGAACCTCGACCGCATGAGGCGCGAGGGCATGACCTTCACCCAGGCCTACGCCGGCAACGCCGTGTGTGGCCCCTCGCGCTGCTCGCTGATCTCGGGACGCCACCCGGGGCACGCCGCCTGGCGCGCGAACCGCAGGACCCTGCCCACCGGCCAATGGCCACCCGAGCACCCGCTGCTCGGCGAGGTCGCGCGCCGGGCCGGCTACGCGACGGCCGCCTACGGCAAGGTCAGCGCCGGCGGCACGATGACCCCGGAGCAGGTCACCGCCTGCGGCTGGGACGAGTGGGTCGGGTTCCTCGGCCACATCGACTGCCGCGACTACTACTCGGGCTACGTCTGGGAAAACGGCAGCAAGGTCCCGCTGCCCGCCAACACGCCCGGGCTGCTCGAGGGCACGGTGCTGGACCAGGGCGGCAGCGGCGTCGTCGGCGAAGGCAGGGGCACCTTTCTCGAGGACTACTACACGGACCGTATCATCGCCTTCGTGCGGGAGCACCGCGAGCGCCCCTTCTTCGTCTACTTCGCCAGCACCGTGCCGCACGGCGGACCGCCGGGCGGGATGCGGGTGCCGTCGCTCGAGGGCTACGACCGGGTTCCGGGGCTGACCCGCCGCGAACAGGTCTACTGCGCGCTGCTGACCCGCCACGACCGCAGCGTCGGACGGATCCGGGCCGCGCTCGCGGAGCTCGGGATCGAGCGGGAAACGATCGTCATCTGGACCTCCGACAACGGCGACGAGGACTCGTACTACCACCGCACCGACACCTTCGACGGCAACGGCCCGTTCCGGATGCGCAAGCGCTCGCTCTACGAGGGCGGAATCCGCACCCCGATGATCGCCTGCTGGCCGGGGACCATCGAGGGCGGCAGCCGCAGCGAACTGGTCACCACCCAGTGGGACCTGATGCCGACCCTCGCCGACGCCGGCGGCCGGGAGCGCGAGCCCTTCATGGACGGGATCTCGATCCTGCCCACCCTTCGCGGGAATCCGGCGGAGCAGGCCGGGCGGGAGCACGTGTATTTCGAGTTCTACGAGGGCGCCCGGCAGCAGTCGGTGCGAATGGGCCGCTGGAAGGGCTACCGCAAGGGAGGATGGCGGGGGACGACCGAGCTCTACGACCTGTCGGCGGACCCCGGCGAGACCCGGGACCTCGCGCTGCGGCACCCGGACATCGTCGCCAGGATCGAGGCCATCATGCTCGCGGAGCACCACGACCACCCGGTCTGGAATCTGGGCCCGAAGTAGCCGCGGACCGTCCGATCCCACGACCCCGGAGCCCGTCCATCCATGCGACCCCGCCACGTCCTCCTCGCCACCCTTGCCCTGGTCGCTCCGGCCGCCGGGGCCGGAGCCGCCGCCCCGCTCGAGGTCTTCCGGCCCCACACCACGCCGGACTGGCACAACGACTGGTTCTCCGTCGACCTGGCACTCGGCGACGACCGGCTGGTGGTCGGCTCCGACCAGGGAAGCAGCTCGTGGCCGGGCATGGTCCACGTCTTCCGCCGGGAAGGGGACAGCTGGCAGTTCGAGGAGGCGATCTCCCACCTCAGCACGGGCGACGGCGGCCTCTTCTGGGCGAACCGTTCCTTCGGCTACGACGTCGCCCTCGGCGAGGACGGGCACACCCTCTTCGTCGGGGCCCCGGGCAATGCCGGCAGCGAGCATGGGGCGGTCTTCGTCTACGAGTACGAGGAAGATAGTGGGTGGAGCGAAGCCGCCCAGCTGCTGGCTCCGGACGGGCGGAGCCTCGACTGGTTCGGGGGAACCGTCGAGGTCTCGGGCGGCACCCTCGCCGTCGCCGCCTACCGCACCGACGCCCCCGCCTTCGACAGCGGCAGCATCTACCTCTTCGAGCGGCAGGGCGACGCCTGGCTCCAGGTCCAGAAGCTCGGCCTGCCCGATCCCGCCGAGCACGACCTGCTCGGCAACATCATGGCGATCGAGGGCGACCTGCTGGTCGCGTCGACCGTGACCCGCGACGTCGGCAACTTCGTCAACCAGGGCATGGTCCACACCTTCGGGCGCGACCCCGCCAGCGGAAGCTGGCGCTACGTCGGCCCGCTGACCGCCGACGACGGCAGCCCCAACGACTACTTCGGCAGCGCGCTCGCGCTGTCCGGCGATCGGCTCGCCGTCGGCGCCTACGGCCGCGGGACGCCGACCGCGGAGGGGATCGCCCACGACCAGGGGGCGGTCTACCTCTACGAACGCGACCCGGAGTCATCCTCCGGCTGGCGGCTCCTGCAGCGGATCAAGGGCGACGACGGCGCGGCCGGCGACTGGTTCGGCCGCTCGGTCGACTTCGACGGCGAACTGCTGATGGTCGGGGCGCCGCGCAAGAAGAACGGCGAGGGGGTGGAGTCGGGGGCGGCCTATGCCTTCCTCCGCAACGGGGGCGGCATCGCGGACAACTGGCGTCAGGTGCAGCGCTTCGACCGCGAGGGAACGAAGGCGGCCCCGTGGTTCGGGGACGACGTCGTGATCTCGCCGACCGCGGTGTTCGTCGGGGCCCGCCGCGACCACGAGGTCTCCTTCGACCAGGGGTCGGTCTCGCGTTTCGCGCGGGATTTCGACCTCACGGTGCCCGCCCGCGACTACGACGAGTGGCGCCACCTCCACTTCGCCGGCGGCGAGCTGCTCGACGGCGCCTTGCGGGACCTTCGCTGGGGTGATGGCGCCGATCCCGACGGTGACGGCCTGCCGAACGCCGGCGAGTACTTCGGCGGCACCGATCCGTTGGTGGCCGACCCGCCGACCGCCCTCCCTGCCATTGAGTTCACCGGGACCGGGTTGAGCTGGTCGCTCGCCGCCGATCCGGCGGCCCAGGCCGTGGCCCACCTGAGGTCCGGCGACACCCTGCGCGGTTGGCGGCCGCGCGAAGAGACCGTGATCGACTCCGCCGGCGGCCGGCAGACGCTGACCCTTCCGGACTTCCGACAGTCGGGCCCGCGCCAATTCTTCCGGCTGGTCTACGAGCTGCCCTGAGAAGCCGCCGATTCACTTCTTCGCCCCCGGCCCCCAGAGCGGCTCCTCGAGCCCCGCCTCCCACGCGGCCAGCCGCCGGAGCAGATTCTCCCTCACCTCCGGGTGGACTTCGGAGAGGTCACGGCTCTCCGCGACGTCGGCGGAGAGGTCGAACAGCCTCGCCTCCCCCTTGCCCTTGCCCGGGACATGGAGTTTCCACCGGCCGAGGCGGACCGCCTTTTCTCCGGAGCTGCCGTGCTGGCGCCAGAACAGCGGGCGCTCGGCCAGGGCCTCCACGCGGCCGGACAGCCGGGCGGCGAGGTCGACCCCGTCGAGCTCCCACTCCGGCTTCACCTCACCGCCGGCGGCGGTGACGAAGGTCGGCAGCAGGTCGAGCGAGATCACCGGGTCGTCGATCACCGTGCCCGGCTTCACCGTGCCGGGCCAGCGCACGGCGAAGGGCACGCGCACGCCTCCCTCGAGCAGGCTGCCCTTCCTGCCGCTCAGCGGGGTGTTGTCGGCTCCCAGCGCGGTCTGGCCGCCGTTGTCGTTGGTGAACACGACGAGCGTTTCGCCGGCGAGCCCCTCCTCCTCGAGGCAATCGAGGATCCGGCCGACGTTCTCGTCGAGCGAGAGCATCAGCCCGGCGTAGTTCCGCCGCCTTCCCTCCGGGATGGCCGCGAGCTTCGCCAGGTGCTCCGGTTTCGCCTGGAGCGGGCCGTGCGGCGCGGTGAAGGAGACGAAGAGAAAGAACGGCTCCTCCTTGTGCTCGCGAATGAAGCGGCAGGCGGCCTCGCCGAAGCGGTCGGTGACGTAGCCTTCCTCGGCGGTCGGCCGGCCGTTCTCCTGGATCACCCGGTGGGCGCTCGGCCGCCGGACGGGGAAGTACGGCCGCGAGCCCTGAAGCAGGCCGTAGAACCAGTCGAAGCCCCGCTTGTTGGGGTGGAACCCGGCAGGGTAGCCGAGGTGCCACTTGCCGATCAATGCGGTGGTGTAACCCAAGCGCTCGAGGCGCCTGGCCCCGAAGGTCTCGTCGAGCGACAACCCGTCCTGCGTCCCCGGCGGCAGGTTGTTGTCGTAGCCGAAGCGCTGCTGGTAGCGACCGGTCATCAGCCCGGCCCGCGAGGGCGAGCAGACGCAGCCGGACATGTAGCCGTTGCTCAGGCGCGCTCCCTCGCGGGCGATCCGGTCGATGTTCGGGGTGAGCTTTTTCAGGTCCGGCCGGCAGCCCGGCTGGAAGCCGAAGTCGGCGAAGCCGGCATCGTCGGAATAGAGCACGAGGATCTTCGGCCGGGCGGACAGGACGCTCGAGGCCAGGCCGACGGCAAGCCCGAGGATGAGGAACGACGGTCTCATGAGAAAGAGTGGCGGGATGAACGGACCGGAGGCTCGCCGTCTATCGGCGGCCCCGGCGACCAGCCCCGGCCTCCGCTGCCGTGAGGGAGCCAGATTTCACTGGCAATGGACTCCTGATCGTCCTGTGATGATTGCACCATGAAAACGATCACCGCCGAGGCGCTTGACGCCCTCCTCGGAAATGGTGCCACCCCCCTGATCCTCGACGTGCGACTCGCCGACGACCACGAGGCCGCCCGCATCCCCAACTCGATCAACAACTGCGTGTTCGAGGTGAACTTCCTCGACCGGGTGGCCGAGCAGCTGCCCGACAAGGACCAGCCGATCGTCCTGTGCGGGGCCGACGCCCACAGCCAGGAGGCCCGCATGGCCGGCGAGAAGCTCGAGCGACTGGGCTTCACCGACCTCACCCTGCTGCGCGGCGGCGTCGCCAGCTGGCACGTGGGGGGCTATCCGATGGACGGCGGCAAGGCCCTCCCGCCCGAGCCCGAGCCGCCGGACGGGCGTCACCAGCTCGACCTTCCCGAGTGCCGGGTCGAGTGGCTGGGCCGCAACCTGCTGGGCCGGCACACCGGCTCGGTGGACATCAAGGAGGGGTATCTCGACTTCGACGACGGCCACCTCGTCGGCGGCGTGATCCTGTTCGACCTCCACACGCTCCAGTGCGACGACCTTGCCGGCACCCCACAGCACGACGTGCTGATCGCCCACCTCCACGACCACGACTTCCTCGATGTCGGGAACCACCCCGAGGCCAGGCTGCAGATCCTTCACGCCGAGCCGACCGGCGAGCCGACCGGCGCGCCCAACCTCGAGGTCCGGGCCGCACTGACCCTCCGGGGCGTCACCTCGCCGATCGATGTCACGGTCGCCGCCGGGCTCGCCCCGGGCGGCCGCCCGGCGGCCCAGGCAGCCTTCGCGATCGACCGCACCCGCTGGGGCATCCTCTACGGGTCGGGGCGCTTCTTCCACCGGCTGGCGGGCCACCTGGTCAACGACCTGATCGAGTTCCAGGTCCGGATCGTGTGCCAGTGAGGGACGCCGGGGGACCAGGCGCCGCCTCCACCCCGTGAGACAAGACCCGCGGGGCGCTACCCGGCCCGGCGGGACGCCAGGGCACCGAAGAGCTCGTCCTCGCCGAACTCCATCGCCGGCTCCGCCGCCGGCCCGGAGGGCTCCGCCGCGGGGCGGACCGCCGGGTGCCACCGGGTCGGCTCGTGCTGGCCGGCGCAGTCGACCTCGACCCCCGCCTCCCGCAGCGCCGAGCGCGCGACCTCCGGGGTGTTGCAGTCGCTGCTCAGGTGGCCGAGCACCACCCGACGCAGGCCGTCGGCGGCGAGCTCGGCCACCAGCGCCGCGGTCTGGGCGTTGGAAAGGTGGCCATGGCGGGAGGCGATGCGCTGCTTGGTCGACCACGGCCGCCGGGTGTCGGCCTCGAGCAGGGCGTCATCGTAGTTGGCCTCCACGAACAGGGCCGGCAACCCGCGCAGGCGCTCGGTGATCAGCGCGGTGACGTGACCGGTGTCACTGAGCAGGCCCATCGCCCCGGCCTGCGTCCGGAACACGAATCCGACCGGCTCGACCGCATCATGGGGCACCGGGAAGGACTCGACCCGCAGGCCCCCGATCTCGAACGAGGCCCCCGACTCGAACACCTTCCAGCGCACCGGCCCGACGCCCTCGCGCACCACGTGGCAGGTGGCCGGGGTGGCGTAGACCGGGAGGTCCCGGGACTTCAGGAAGACCCGCAGGCCGGACACGTGGTCGCCGTGCTCGTGGGTCAGCAGGATGCCGTCGAGCGACTCCGGCTCGATTCCCAGCAGGCCGAGCCGCCGGGACAGCTGGCGGGCGGAAAGCCCGGCATCGACCAGCAGCCGCACGCCCCCGGCGTCGACCACCGCCGCATTGCCACCGCTTCCGCTCCCGAGCACCGCAAATCGCACGTCGCGGAGTGTGCCTGCCGGAAGCCGGAGATTGAAACCCAAAAGCAGTGCGCCATGATGTCGGAGAGGAAAGTTCGTGTCGTGAAGCGCATCCGGATCATCCACAAGCTCCGCACCGCCGTCGCCCTGCTCGGGTTCCTGGCGGTGCTGGCCGCGGGCGGCGTGCTGTGGTGGGCCAACCACACCGGCCTGCCCGACGCGTGGCGCAGCGAGATCGAGCAGGCCCTCGCCCGTCACGGGCTCCATGCCGACGTCGCCAGCCTGCGCTGGGCCCCGCTCCGGGGCATCGAGGCCAGCGAGGTGGTCGTCTACTCGGACGACTCCCGGGCCCGGGTCGTCGCCAAGCTCCACGAGCTGGTCTTCGACGTCGACCGCTCGCGCCTGGCGGCGGGCGACATCCGTCTCGACCGCCTCGACCTGACGGGGGCCCGGATCGCCCTCGCCGCGGACCCGGCCGACCCGCGGTCCAAGGAACTGGTGATCACCGACGCCCGGGGACGCGTTCACCTCTCCGACCAGCGTCGCCTCGAGATCCACGACGCCAGCGGCATGGTCGGCGGGATCCGGCTCGAGGTCGAGGCCGAGCTGCTCAACCACCGGCCCGGCCTGCGCACGTCGCCGGAGGACCTCGAGCGCAAGCGCGAGGAGCGCCGGCGCATCATCACCCGCGTCATCGAGCTGCTCGGCCACTGGGGACCGCACGAGGGAAGCCCGCTGACGATGCGCATCGAGGCCGACGCCGACCTCGACGACCCGGAATCCTACCGGGCAACCATCCGGGTCAGGGGCAGCGGCACCCGGAGCGTCGACCTTCCGATCGACGCGATCGACCTGCGGGCCGAGATCCGGGGGGACACGATCGTCGTCCAGGAACTCTCGGTTTCGACCCCGGAGGGGCGCGCGGCCGGCCGCGCCGAGTACGACCTCGGCGACCGGGCCGGACGTTTCGAGCTGCGCTCCGAGCTCGACCCGGAAGGCGTGTTCGTCGCCCTCCGCCTGCCCCTTCCGGAGGAGTTCCCGAGCTTCGGGTCGAGCCCCGAACTGGAGGCCAACGGCCGCTTCGAGCACGCCGGGGACGGCTGGCGCCACCACGTCATCGGCCACGTCCGGATGGACGCCCCGTCGTTCCGGCACCTCGAGGCCGACCGCCTCGAGACCTCCTTCTCGTGGGACGGCAGCCGGCTGTTCCTCGAGGACCTGGTGGTCGAGGACGACGGCGGCCGACTCGCCGGCCGGGTGTTCATTGCTCCCGAACGCATCCGCTACCAGGCCGAGACCACCCTGCCCCTGCCCTTCTGGCAGCGCGCGGTGACGATCCAGCCGCTGTCCGACATCCTCGACGACTTCAGCGCCCCGCCGGGGTCCGAGGTCTCGCTGCGGTGCGAGGGCGAGGCCAACCCGGAGCGGCCGGCCGACTGGCGCTTCGCCGGCACCGCGGAGGCCCGCCGGCTGGCGTTCCGCGGGGTGCCCGCCCGGCGGGCGAAGGTCACCATGGACCTCGACCACGAGAAGCTCGACTTCACCGCCGGCGAGGTGGAGTTCGACTACACCGACTACGCGCTGCGCAAGGCGCACGGCGGCCCGGCCGGCGGGTCCCTCGAGGTCGGGCGGATCCGCTACGACCGGAAGCCCTCGACCGTCACCATCGCCGGCCTCCGCGGCGATGCCTGGCCGGCGCCGGTCGTCCGCACCTTCGCCCCCGGGGTCGCCGACTCGCTCGAAAGCTACGGCTTCCATCGTACTCCCTCGCTCCGGGCCGCGGGCGTGATCGGGATCGGCCGCGGCCTCCCCCGGCAGAACCTGCTCGTGAGCTTCGAGTCCGCCGCGCCCGCCGGCTACCGCTTTCTCGACGCGGGCCTGGTCCTCGACTCCCCCCGCGGCGACGTCCGCATCCTCCCCGACCGCGTCCGCGTCGGCGACCTGTCGTTCGGGGTCTTCGACGGGCTGGTCCGCGCCGAGTTCGAGGCGGAGACCCGCAGGGGGGGGACCATCGAGGGCGAGATCGACTGGACCGGCCTCTCGCTGCCGCAGCTGGCCCGTGCCTACGCCTTCAATTCGCGCCCGCAGGGCCGGATCACCGGGCGGATGGACTTCGCGCAGAAGGGCGAGCGGACCACCGGCCTGGACGGGCGGGGCCACCTGGCGCTCACCGGCGGCGAGTTGTTCGAGGTGCCGATCTTCGGGCCGCTCTCTCCGGTCATCTCCGCGGTGCTGGGCCGCCGCAAGGCCGGCTTCCAGGAGGCCGAGGACGCCTTCTTCAGCTTCGCCGTCGACCGGGGCGTGGTGCGCACCGCCGACTTCCTCACCACCACCTCGTCGCTGGTCTTCACCGGGGACGGCACCGCCGACCTCAACCGCAAGACCCTCGAGATGACGATCCGCATGAACGCCCGGGGCTTGCTGGGCGTCCTGACCCTGCCGCTGCGGCCGTTCTACGGACTCTTCCAGTTCCGCGGCACCGGTCCGATCGAGAAGCCGGAGTGGAAGAACGTCGCCTTCACCTCGCCCCCGAAGGACCAGGAGGCGGTGCTGCTCGACCCGCCGAAGGCGCGGGCGGTCGAGGCTCCGGTCGAGCCGCCGCCGCGAGCCCGCCCGGTGGCGCCCCGGCGGTGAGCGGGCTCGCGAAGTCACGCCTTGCGCGCCTCCGGCATCGATGCCAGCCTTGCGGTGCCCCGCTTTCCCTCCGTCGAGAGTTCAACCGTTCATCACCATGTCTGACAACTTTGCCAATCCCCAGTCCGAGGAGAACCCCTCGGTTTCCCAAGCTGCCAAGGATCTTCGCCACGCCGCCGGCGACCTTCGCGACGCGGCGGCCGAGAAGGCCCGCGAGTTCGCCCACCAGACCACCGAGCAGGCGCGCGACGCCAAGGCCAAGGCGGTCGAGTCGGCCCAGCACTTCCGCGAGAACGCCGTCGAGAAGGCCCAGGCGCTGCGCAGCGCCGCCACCGAGAAGGCCAGCGCCCTGCGCGGCGCCGCCGAGGAACGGGCCGCCCACCTCCGCACCGTGGCCGACGAGCAGTGGCGCGACACCCGCGACCGGGCCAGGGAACTCCACGTGACGACCGAGGACTACATCCGCCAGCACCCGACGAAGTGCGTGCTCGGCGCCCTCGGAGTCGGCTTCCTGATCGGCCTGATTTCGCGGCGCTGAGCGACCGCGCTCCACTGCGGCAAGGCTTCCCGCGCCCTCCGGATTCCGGGTGGGCCCGGATTCACGCCCCCCAATGACCGACGCCTCCGAGACCGACCCGACCGCCGAGGCCCCCGCTCCCGAGGACAGCTGGAAGGCCGCGGCCGGAGAGTTCCTCGATGCGCGGCTCGAGCTGTTCCGGGTCGAGATGCATGAGGCCGGCCGCCGGGCCGGCCGCCGGGTGGCCCTGGTGGCCCTGGTCGCCGGCTGTGCCTTCTTCTGTTGGGCGCTCCTGATGGCCGGCCTGGTCGGGCTGCTGTCGATCGGCGCCGGCTGGCCCTGGCACGGGGCCGCGCTCGCCCTGGCAGCCGCCCACCTGCTTGCCGCCGGCATCGCCCTGATGGTGCTGCGCAAGGCATCGCCGGAGTCCTTCCCCCTCACCCGCGCCGAACTCCTCAAGGACCGCCAATGGCTCGACCAACTCTTCGACAAGACCCCGCCGCGCTGATCGAACGGATCGAGCGATCGCGTGGAGCCGTCGGCGGACACCTCCTCGAGGTGCGCCGGGCGCTCGACGTGCCGGGACGGATCAAGCACTCGATCCGTCGTCGGCCCTTCGCCTGGTTCGGCGGCTCGATGGGGATCGGACTGCTCGCCAGCCGCCTGTTCCGGCGTCCGCGGAAAGCCGTGAAACGGTCCGGCTGGTCCGGGCTTTTGCTCACCGGAACCCTCGCCCTGCTCAAGCCCATCCTGAAGGGCGTGATTACAAGCGAATTACAACGGCGTTTCATCCGCCATGCAGAGGGCGAAGAGCACCCGACGGAGACGCGATTCCCGCTTTCCAAGTCCTGACTTGGCAGGTGTAAGCTTTCCTCACCATGTCCGAACACCAAGTGCTCGACCACGTCGACCAGTACCTCCGGCTCGGCCGGGAGTACGATTGCTCCGACGTCCACCTCGCCACCGCGTTCCCGCCGGCCTGGCGGCGGTTCGGACAGTTGCAGCCGATCTGGGACGACCACGCCCCGCTCAGCGCGGAGGAAACCGAACGCCTCGCCCGCTCGTTCCTCGAGGACCGCGAGTGGGACCGGCTCCAGGACAAGGGCGACGTCGACTTCGCCTACGCCAACGAGGAGGGCCGCTTCCGGGCCTCGGTCGTCAAGCAGCGGCTCGGCTACGACATGGTGTTCCGGATCATCAACACCACGATCCGCACGATGGAGGAGATCCAGCTCCCCACCGAACACCTCACCCCGCTGACCCGCTACCAGAATGGCCTGATCCTGGTGACCGGCTCGGTCGGCTCCGGCAAGTCGACGACCCTGGCCGCGCTCATCGACTTCATCAACAAGGACCGCGAGGACCACATCCTCACCCTCGAGGACCCCATCGAGTACGTCTTCGACTCCAAGGGCTGCCACGTCAACCAGCGCGAGGTCCACCTCCACACCGAGTCCTTCGCCAAGGCGCTGCGGGGTGCGCTGCGGGAGGACCCGGACGTCATCATGGTCGGGGAAATGCGCGACCTCGAGACCATCCAGCTCGCTCTCACCGCCGCGGAGACCGGCCACCTCGTGCTCGGCACCCTCCACACCGGCAACGCGCCGCGAACGCTCGACCGGATCCTCGACGTCTTCCCGACCGACCAGCGCGACCAGATCCGCATCATGGTCTCCGAGTCGCTGCGCGGCATTCTCTCCCAGCAGCTCGTGCCCCACGCCGAGGGCACCGGCCGCGTGCTCGCCCTCGAACTCCTCGTCAACACCGCCGCGGTCGCCAACTGCATCCGCGAGGGCAAGACCTACATGCTCCCCGGCGTGATGCAGACCGGCAAGAACGTCGGCATGATCACGATGGATGAATCGCTCCGGAAACTCTACGTCGCCGGACAGATCAGCCAGGAGGAAGCCTACTACCGAAGCGAGGACAAGGTCCAGATGGCCGCCTTCTTCCAGTCCTGAAACCGCCCTCCCTCCCAGACTCATGGCCGAAATCGACCGCCTCTTCCAGTACCTCGTCGAAACGGGGGGCTCCGACCTCCACATGGCCGAGGGCCAGCCGCCCAAGACCCGCACCCACGGCGCGGTCACGGCGATCCCCGACGAGCCCGTCCTCGAGCACGACACGATCCACCGGATGCTCGAGGAGATCTGCGACGAGAAGGCGTGGAAGCTCTATCTCGACACCGGGGACCTCGACTTCGCCTACGCGATGGACGAGGAGTCGCGCTTCCGCTGCAACTACCTCAAGCAGAAGAACGGTCTCGGCGCGGTGTTCCGGCTGATCCCGACCGAGATCATGTCGATGGACAGCCTCGGCGTGCCGGAGGTCGTCAAGCGCTTCGCCGACATCCGCTCCGGCCTGATCCTCGTCACCGGACCGACCGGCTCGGGCAAGTCGACGACCCTCGCGGCGCTGCTCGACTACATCAACACGAACTACAACCGGCACATGATCACGATCGAGGAGCCGATCGAGTTCGTGCACCGCAACAAGCGCTCGATCATCACCCAGCGCGAGGTGCCGATCCAGACGCCGTCCTTCGCCGACGGCCTGCGGGCGGCGCTGCGCGAGGACGCCGACATCGTGCTGGTCGGCGAGATGCGGGACCTCGAGACGATCTCGCTCGCACTGACCGCGGCCGAGACCGGGCTGCTGGTCTTCGGCACCCTCCACACCAACAACGCCCGCAAGACCGTCGACCGGATCATCGACGTGTTCCCCGCCGACCAGCAGTCGCAGGTCCGCACGATGCTCGCGGCCTCGCTGCGTGGCGTGCTCGCCCAGCTGCTGTGCAAGCGCGTCGACCGGCCCGGGCGAGTCGCGGTCCACGAGATCATGTTCGCCACCCCCGCGGTCCAGGCGATCATCCGTGAAGGCGCCACCCAGAAGCTCTACGACGTCATCACCGGCGGCAAGAGCGAGGGCATGCAGTTCATGGACGAGTCCATCTGGGCAAAGCTCCGCGAAGGGGCGATTTCCCCGCAGGAGGCGTACATGAAGGCGATCGACAAGACGCGCTTCAAGCGGTTCCTGCCCGCCGAAATGGCCCATCTGGGAGACGCTTCGGGCGAGAACCCGCTCGAGCACTGAGCCCCCGTCCGGTCTGCCCGGGGGGCGACGTTGACGCTCGCCGGCTTTTCCTCTAGTCGGTGGGCTGCTTCCCGTCCCGCTCGATGGTCTCCGGCGTCCTCCGATTCTCCTGCCCGTCCTGCCAGCGGTCACTGACCGTGGCGGCCTCGATGGCCGGGGTGAGGGGACCCTGCCCCTACTGCTCGGCGACGATCCAGGCACCGCCCGCGCTGCCGCCGATGGACCAGCCCCGGGCCGTGCTGGTCGACCCCCCGGCCGTCGACGATCCGCCCTCCGGAGCCTCGATTCGCCCCGAACCGCGCGAGCGTCCGCGGCGCGGCCCGGCGATCGCAGCGCGCAAGAGCACCGAGGACGAGGCCCTGCGCCGCAAGCCGGTCGCCGCCCGCAACCCCGCCGCCGGGCGGGCACCGTCCCTCGAACGCTGGGCGCTGCCGGTGGGTTTCTTCGCGATCAGCGGCCTGGTCGTGTTCCTCCTGCTGCACTTCTTCGGCGGCAGCGTGCCACCGCAGGCCGAGGGGGACGAGGCGGCGGCCCCCGCCGCACCCGAAGGCAGCCGGCCGACCCCGGCCGACCCGCGACCGCAAGCCCCGCCGGCCGTCGTCGGCGGCATGCCGGCCACCACGCCGCAGCCGGTGATCGACGATGCCGAGGGCAAGCAGGCGATCCGCCAGTTGGAGACCTTCCTTGCGGCCGGGAGCCTGTCCGAGCGCCTGCCCTTGCTCGATCCTCCTCCCGCGGAAGGCTCCGCCGATGCCGCCCTGCTCGACGGGCCGATGCCCGGGGTCAGCGGAGTGCTCTCCCGCCCGCCCTTCCGTCATCCGCTCGAGGGCTGGAACGGGTGGCCGTTCCGGGTCAGCTTCCGCGGCGGCGAGGGGTCCACCGTCGACTACCTGGTCCTGATGATCTGCCGCCCCGACGAAGCTCCGCGGGTCGCCACCGAGCCGTTCCTCGACCTCGTCGGCGGACGTCTCGCCCGCTTTGCCGCCACCCCGACGGAGGACGGAGAACCCCGCACGTTCCGGGCGATCGTCGAGCCGATGCCCCGCTGCTTCGAGCCGGGCATTCCCGGCGCCGAGCGGAAGTTCACCTACAAGCTCTCGTCCTGCGCCGGCGGGCTGGAACTCGGGCGCGCGTACGCCAACCTCAACTCGCGCCTCGCCGACCAGCTCCGCTCGCGCCGCTCGGGCATCCATTTTGGCGCCCGCGTGCGCGCCACCTTCACGATCGCCTGGAACCTCAAGGAGGACCCGGAACAACCCTACCTCGAGATGCTCGAGCTCAAGGAGCTGGAGTGGCGTCCCTGAGTAGCCCGCGGTCGCGCAGGACCGTGGCGCCGCCGTGCAGGACCCGGAAGTCCACTCCTTCGAACAGGCCGGTCGCCCGCAGCTGCGTGACCAGGTCGTGACTGAGCCCGCAGTGGAGGTCGTCGCAGTAGACCACCACCAGGCGGGCCGCGAGCAGCTCCTCGGCATGCCGCGCCAGCTGCTCCTCCAGCGGGGAGTCCGAGAGAATGCTCAGGTGAATCGACCCCGGGACGCCGTCCTGCCGCCACTGGGACTCCCGCCTTGCGTCGACCCACACCACGCCCTCGGTGCCGGGCGGGGGCGCCTCGTCCACCGCGATCTCGCCTTCCGCCAGCGGCGTCTCCTCGACCTGCTTGAGGGGATCGGCCGAGGGTCGCCCGTCGGCCAGCCAGTTGCCGATGCCGGCAAGCAGCGACACCCCGAGGATCAGCCCCAGTTCCGCCGCGCTCTTCATTCGGTGGATGCCTGGGGAACGGGCGGCCGACGCACCAGGGCGAAGGCCCGCTGGGTGGCGTGACGGGCGATCGAACAATCGGTGTCGATCGTGATCACCCCGAGGGCCTGCTCGTCGGTCGTGGTGGGCGTCACCTCCAGCTCGTACTTCTTCCCCTCCTCCACGGTCCGCACCCGGGTCTCGAAGTTCGGGTTGCTGCAGCCCGCCTTCGTCACGCGGATCGGCTCGTCGTGGTCCATGGTGATCGTCAGCACCTTCGCCTCCACCGCGGCGCCGAGGTCCCAGCGGAGGGTCTTGGGCTCGACCGCGACCAGCACCGGGATGTGGACGGTCACCTTGAGGGTCACCGAGGGCAGGGCCTCGGGGTCCCCCTCCAGCCAGACCTGAAGCGCCTTGACCGCCTCGCCGGAGAAGTTGCCCATGTCGAACACCCCGCGGATGACCCCCTTCTCGCCCGGCTGGTAGACCAGCTTGCCGCCCTTCACCTTGACGCTGAGGCAGGAGCAGCTGGAGGCCGAGTTGGCGATCGTCACCACCTCGTCACTGCCGTTCTCGAACTCGAAGTCGGCGGTGACGGTCCGCTGGTCGGCCCCGGCATGGACGTCCTTCTCGGTCTCCTTGAAGCTCAGCTTGCCGGCCAGCAGCGGCTGACAGAGCAGCACCAGGAGGCAGGCGCAGGTTCTCATGGAAAACATAACGATCGCTCGGCGGGGATTATTTGGCCTCCTTGCCGGGAGGCGCAAGCTCCACGGCGACAATCAAGCGGCCGTTCCGCCACTCGGGCCCGAGGACCAGCACCGGCCTTCCGGCTCCCAGCACCACCCCGGACTTGAGGATCTTCTTCCGGCTGAGCCACAGCTCGAGGTCGAGCCGCTTCCGCTCCCGGGAAACCCGGCTCTCGACCTCGAAGCGGCACAGGATCTCGTCGCTGCCGGCGATCGGCTGCGCCCAGTTCTCGTAGCTGCGGTAGAGCGGCTTGGAGTCCGAGCC
>Ga0207814_100593_pt1 | contig 17564 bp, 12 predicted proteins | sample TtaePargueraPR_7_FD_187755 | JGI IMG/M metagenome (GOLD analysis project Ga0207814, IMG submission 187755) | Aerobic enrichment media microbial communities from Bioluminiscent Bay, La Parguera, Puerto Rico - Tt and P1 (2) (SPAdes) | ecosystem: Environmental > Aquatic > Marine > Unclassified ... | reverse complement strand
CCGGCCGTTCGATCTCGCCGAAATCGAGGCGATCGCGACGGCAGGCCTTCCCGCATTCACGCCTCGCGATGGGGTCGATGCACCCTCATGGTATCGGCTGGAGGTGCTTCCGTATCTGGTGCGCATGGCTTTCGCCGAAATCGACAATCAGGCCGGGAGATAACCGCATGACAGTGGAATTCGAACTGAATGGCGAACCCGTCCGCTATCATGGTGATCCGCGTACCTCGCTGCTGCAGGTTCTTCGCGAGACCTATTGGCTGACCGGCGCCAAGGCCGTCTGCGAGGAAGGCTTCTGCGGCGCCTGCACCGTCCATGTCGACGGCGAGGCCGTTCCGTCCTGCCTGCGCCCGGTGGGTCTCGTTTCGGGTGCGTCCGTAACCACGATCGAAGGATTTGCCGTGCCGCACACGCCCCACGCTCTCCAGCGGGCTTTTGAGGAACATGACGTCGTGCAGTGCGGCATGTGCTTTCCCGGCATGGTCATGAGCCTGTCGAAACTGCTTGAGGACAACCCGGCGCCGACGCGCGAGGAGGTCAAGCGCGGCCTCGTTGGCAACATATGCCGCTGTACCGGCTACGAACGCATCGTCGATGCCGTGATGTCCCTTCAACATAACAGCGGAGCAAGGCCATGAGCGTCGCCGATACACCCATAACGGCCGTGATGGACTATCCGCGCCGGGATGCGAAGGACAAGCTGCTCGGGCGAACCCGCTACACGGTTGACCGGGCCGACGCGAACACGCTGCATGCGGTTCTGTTCCGTTCGCAGATCGCGGCCGGCCGGATTGTTCGGCTCGATATCGAAGCAGCGCGCCGCGCGCCCGGGGTCCGCGCGATCGTGACGGCTGCCGATGCGCCGGGCCCGTTCGGGATCGGCATCGCCGACCACCGGATCTTTGCGAGCCACATCGTCCGGCATCATGGCGAGCCTATCGCCGCGATTGCGGCCGACACCGTCGCACAGGCGAGGGCCGCGGTTCGGCTGATCGAAATCGAGATCGAACCGTTGCCGGCGCTGCTGACGATGCAGGCCGCACTCGATCCCGATGCTCGGATCATCCATCCGGAATGGAAAGACTATAACATCCTCCTGGAAGGCGCGAAGCGCGGCGGCAATGTCGCGTGGGAGGCGACGGTCGAGCGCGGCGACACGGATTTGGCCTTTGCGCGCGAGGACGTGACGATTGTCGAGGGATGTTACCGTGTTGGCCGCCAGAGCCATGTGCCCTTCGAGCCTCGCGCCGTCATCGCGCGCTATGAGGACGGACGCTACAATATCGAGACTTCGACGCAGGTTCCGTGGACGGTTCGAAGTGTCACCGCCAGGGCGCTCGGCGTCCCGGAGTCCTTCGTCAGGGTGACTGTACCGGCTGTTGGCGGCGGTTTCGGGCTGAAATTCGATTGCACGCTCGAACCCTATGCCGCGATCTTGGCCAGGAAAGCCGGGCGCAGCGTCTCGCTTGTCAATTCACGACGCGAAGAACAGTTGAGTTGCCTGTGCCGGGAAAACGCCGAGATCCGAATCCGCTCGGCTGTCACCGCCGACGGCGAGATCGTCGGTCGCGAGGCCACGGTGTTGATGGATTGCGGCGCCTATGGCGGCGAGCAGGTTTTCTTGACGACGATGACCGCGCATACGCTTGGCGGTAATTACCGATTGGGTGCAGTGAAGCTGGCGAGCCGGGCAGTCTATACGAATACCCAACCGAATGGCGCGTTCCGCGCCTGCAACGGTGTCTACAACACCTTCGCGCTGGAGCGGCATACGAACGAAATTTGCAAGGCGATCGACATGGACCCGATCGAGTTCCGCCGCCGCAATGTGATCGGAGACGGTGACCTTGGTGCGACGGGGCAGGTCTTCGAGGGTGACGTGCTTCGGCCGATGCTGGAACGCATGGTTGATAAACATCCATACGGCGTCGGCCGCGAACCGGCAGACGATGGCTGGCTGCGCGGAAGGGCAACGACGGTTGGAACATGGTTCATCTTTGTCGGTCCGTCGGCGGCGACAGTGAACCTCAACGCAGATGGCAGCGCCACGCTCGTGACCTCCGGTGTCGAGATCGGCTCGGGCTCGATGATGCAGTCATTGCCGCAGATCGTTGCAGCCCAGCTCGGCATCGATCCCGACGCTGTGATCGTCAAGAGCGCCGACACGGATGCGTCCGGCCGGGATCTAGGGGTCGGCGGCGGCCGCCAGACGGTATCGCTGGGCGCCGCCAGTACGGCGGCCTGCGCCGAAGTGCGGGAGAAGCTTCTGGCCGTGGCAGGCGAGTTGCTGCAAGCCGACGCGTCGCGACTGATCCTGAAAGAGGGGCGAGTGGCGGTCGTAGGTGGCGGCGCTTCCATTGCCTTAACCGATGTCATCGCGCGGGCCGAAGCGACGCAGGGACCGATTTCCGGAAGCGGCGCGTTCACCGCGCCCGGCGTTGCATCAATGCCGGGTTGCGCGGCAGGGCACTTTATCGACGCCATCGATATCCCGGTCTTTGCGGTGCATGATTGCGAACTCGATGTGGAAGTGGCTACGGGCCGCATCGTCATCCGCAACTATCGGGTCATCCAGGATGTGGGCCGGGCGATCAATCCGCGGGCTGTCCGCAGCCAGGTGCAAGGCGGGGTCGTTCAGGGACTGGGCTATGCTCTGCACGAGGAAATCACCATCAACGAGGAAGGCTTCTTCGATCAGAGCGGTTTTGAGACTTACCGGATTCCCTTGGCGGAAGATGTCGTCCCGGTCGAATTGGAAATGTTCGAGGGCGCACCCTCGATCGGCCCGCTCGGCACAAAAGGGGCGGGCGAGGTGCCAATACTCAATGTCGGCGCAACGATCGCCTGCGCGGTGGCGAACGCGACCGGAAAACCGGTTTCAGAATTGCCGTTGACGCCGCCGCGTGTTCTGGCGTTGCTGCGGGATCGTGCCGGAAAGATCGACTTCGATCACATTGGCCGGAACTGGCGCGACAATGTCATTGCGTAGCTGAGACCGGCCGTCCCGTGCTCTGCTCGAACGCTTCAATCGCATGTTCGATCCATGAATGGAAGCGCGCAACTCTGTCGTCCTGCGTATTCGCGCCCGAAGTCAGAAGATAGTAGCCGCCGACCCTGATGTCGGTTGCGAATAGTTCCACCAGTCGACCGTTCTCGATATCGCGCGAGACCATCAGGTTGCTGGTTAGCGCGACGCCCTGGCCCGCCAGCGCGGCATCGAACCCCAGGCTGGCGTCCCATAAACGCGGGCCCGTGAGGGGGCGCTGGATCTCGATGCCTGCCTGCTCGAACCAGTCGGTCCACTGGGCGTAGGATTCCTCGTGGATCAGGGGCAGGCGGGTAAGGTCTTCGAGCGAACCGGGCATGCCGTGCCGTTCGAGCCATTTGGGACTGGCGACGGGAAACATGCGGGGTAGCAGCAAAGGAACAGCGCGGTCCGGTAGATTGTCGAAGTCACCGAACCCGATCATCAGGTCGGCCTCGCCGCGCATGAAGTCCGGGCTGTGATCCGCAGACCGCAGCAATACCTCGCCAGATGAGATGGATTCGCGGACTTCCTCCAGGCGCGGGATGAGCCAGCGCGTCGCCAGGCCGGGCGTGCACCAGATGTGAAATTCGTCGCTGCCCGCCTTCGACCGCAACTGCGCGGCCGCACCCGCGATGGACTGGAACGCAGCGGTCGTCGTTGCAAAAAGGGACTGGCCTTCCGGCGTCAGCGTGACGCCGCGCGGACCGGCGGTCAGAAGCTTCCATCCGATCCAGGCTTCCAGATTCTGGATGTGCCGGCTGACCACGGTGTGGCTGATGCCGATGTCGCTTGCGGCCTTTCGCATGCTTCCCGTTCGTCCGGTCGCTTCGAACGCGCGCAGCATGATCAATGGCGGAAGCCTTCCCGCAAGCGGACGTTCCGGATTGAACCGCGCACTTCGGCGGTTACGCGATGGTCCTGTGTTTGGCATGTCGCCGGCGTTTCTTGTGGTGCACCAGTTGCACCGCAATAGCATAATCTATCTGATACCTGAAGCGCGGTGTTCGCTTCTATTCTCAGTTCGAATTCCCAAGCTTCGAGGCTCATGAAATGACCAATAGCGACTTGCAGAACCGCAGAACCGCCGCCATTCCGCGCGGCATCGCGACCGCCTACCCCAAATACGCGGCGAAAGCGGAAAATTCGGAAATCTGGGACGTCGAAGGCAACCGCTACGTCGACTTTGCGGGCGGGATCGCCGTGCTCAACACCGGCCACTGCCATCCGAAAGTGATCGAGGCGGTCAAGTGGCAGCTCGACGCCTACACGCACACTGCGTTCCAGATCCTGCCCTACGAACCCTATGTCGAAGTCTGCGAGCGGCTTGCCGCGATGGCGCCGATCGACGACGCGAAGGCCATCCTTTTCTCGACCGGCGCCGAGGCGGTGGAAAACGCGATCAAGATCGCCCGCGCCGCGACCGGCCGTCCGGGCGTAATCGCCTTTACCGGCGGGTTTCACGGCCGCACCTCGCTGACGATGGCGCTGACCGGCAAGGTCGCTCCCTACAAAATCAAGTTCGGCATCTCGCCGGCCGGAATCTACCACGTGCCGTTCCCCGCGCCGCAGTTTGACACGACGGTCGAACAGTCGCTGAAGGCGCTCGACTACCTGTTCCGCGCCGATATCGGCCCGGACAACGTGGCCGCGATCATCATTGAGCCCGTGCAGGGCGAGGGCGGTTTCCATCCGGCGCCGGCGGCACTGCTCCGCGAATTGCGGGCCATCTGTAACAGGCATGGCATTCTGCTGATTGCCGACGAGGTGCAGACGGGTTTCGCGCGCACCGGCAAGATGTTCGGCATCGAACATTCCGGCATCCAGCCCGACCTGATGACGGTGGCCAAGTCCATGGCCGGCGGCTTCCCGCTGTCGGGCGTCGTCGGGCGCGCCGAGGTGATGGATGCAGCCGAACCAGGCGGTCTTGGCGGCACCTATGCCGGTAGCCCCGTCGCATCCGCGGCGGCTCTCGCCGTCATGGACGTGATCGAAGAGGAGAAACTCGTCGAGCGCGCCAATGTGATCGGCGACAGGATCAAGAAACGACTCGAAGCGATCGCGGTTCGTAACGACACCGTACCAGTCGCGGCGATTCGGGGACCGGGCGCGATGGTCGCCTTCGACATCGTGTCGGAAGATGACGCAACGACGCCGGATGCCGAGGCGACCAAAAGGGTCTGCCAGGCGGCTCTCGATGCGGGGCTCGTGCTGCTGTCATGCGGCGTCTACGGCAACACCATTCGCATCCTCAATCCGCTGACGATCTCCGATGCGGTCCTGGAGGAGGGGCTCGACATGCTCGAAACCGCGCTCAAGGCGGCGCGGGCGGAAAAATAGGGAACAGGATCATGCGGAGCTTGAAGGATGCTTCCCTGCTGAAACAGCAGGCATTCGTCGATGGCGTATTCACGGGCCAGCCGGTCCTGCCGGTGACCAATCCCGCCAATGGCGAGACAATCGCCGCTGTTCCGGAATTCGGCGCGGTGGAAGCCGAGCGCGCGGTCGACGCCGCCGCGGCGGCGTTCAGACCCTGGGCGGCCAGGACCGCCAAGGAACGCAGCGCCGTGGTGCGGCGCTGGTTCGATCTGGTCATGGCCAATCGCGAGGATCTGGCGACCATTCTGACCAGCGAACAGGGCAAGCCATATGCAGAGGCGCTGGGCGAGATCGACTACGCGGCCTCCTATATCGAGTTCTATGCCGAGGAGGCCAAGCGCGTGGCTGGCGAAATCCTGCCCTCGCACCGTGCCGACGCCCGCATCACAGTCTTCCGGCAGCCGATCGGCGTGGTCGCAGCGATCACACCATGGAATTTCCCGGCGGCGATGATCACGCGCAAGATCGCGCCGGCGCTGGCGGTCGGTTGCACGGTCGTGGTCAAGCCCGCGCCGGAGACGCCGCTGACCGCGCTGGCGCTGGCTGAGCTAGCCCGTCGAGCCGGCTTCCCAAGTGGCACTGTGAATGTCGTTACTGGCGAAGCGATTGCCATCGGCAAGGTCCTGACGACGCATCCGAAGGTCCGCCTCGTAGGCTTCACCGGCTCCACGGCGGTTGGCAAGATCCTGATGCAGCAGGCCGCCAGCACGGTGAAAAAGGTAGCCCTCGAACTTGGCGGAAACGCGCCTTTCATCGTGTTCGACGATGCTGACATCGGCGCCGCCGTCGACGGTGCGATGGTTTCGAAATACCGAAACATGGGCCAGACATGTGTCTGCACAAACCGAATCTACGTGCAGGCGGGTATTCATGACCGCTTTGTCGAGAAGCTGGGCGAGCATGTGCGTGAACTTGCGGTCGGCGACGGTTTCGGCGAGGGAATCGTGCAGGGGCCACTTATCACCGAGGCGGCCGTCTCTAAGGTCGAGGCGCATATCTCTGACGCCGTCGCCAAGGGCGCGTCGGTGGTGACGGGCGGCAACAGACACACGCTCGGACACACCTTCTTCGAGCCGACCCTTCTGACGGGCGTCCGCGCTGACATGAAGCTTGCGCGTGAAGAAACGTTCGGGCCGCTGGCCGCGGTGTTCAAGTTCGACACTGAGGATGAGGTCGTAGCGGGCGCCAACGACACCGACAGTGGCCTTGCCGCCTATTTCTATACGCGTGATGTCGGGCGGATCTTCCGCATTATGGAGAATCTCGAATATGGCATGGTGGGCGTTAATACGGGACTGATTTCGACAGAGTTGGCACCTTTCGGCGGCATCAAGGAAAGCGGCAATTCCCGCGAGGGGTCGCATCATGGGATCACTGAATTCACTGAGCTCAAATACGGCTGTATCGCGGGATTGGGGAATTAGTCCAGACCTGCCTTACGAGAAGTCCACGACGGAATTGAAACGATAAGACAGTTCTGCGCAGGCAGAGCGTCACATGACGTAACGCTCGTTATGCGACATCGATTATTGCGGAGACTCAATGTCCCATATGGGGCCGGCAGGGAACTGTCTGCTTACGTGCTCGAACCGTGATTAGCTGACACTCATCGGCTGAGGTTGTGGTGGCGATTCCGGCCCGAGCGGTCATTTACGAACTTCTGAATGCTACAACGCAGCATTCCTGAATCGGATCTTTGGCAAGGACGCCTAAAAGCCTTAGGCTGATGACCGAAAGTGTCAGAGAAGCATTTCTTCGGAGCCGCTTCCATCTCGAATGTGTCTCATGAGTTAGAACCCCGAAATTGGATAGTTTCAAATGTCGGACGAAGCAGAACGTAACCCACTTATTGTCCGGCACCTGTCCATCCAAAATTTTAGGGGTGTTAAGGAAGGCTCGGTAGATTTCCGAGGCCACACACTTCTTGTTGGTGGCAACAATGCGGGCAAGTCTACGATCTGTGAAGCGCTGGAACTGGTTCTCGGTCCAGAGCGCGCCTATCGCCGCCCCATCGTCAATGAGCACGACTTTCATGCAGGCCGATATCTCGATGAGGACGGCAATCCTGTTTACATCAAGATTAATGTCGTGCTGCTGCACCTGCCTGAAGAGATGGAGAAGAGACTCTTCTCCAAGACGCGTCCATGGGCCGACGCCAAAGGCGGGTTTGTCGATAACGATGGCGCAGCGCCCGATGATGCTGAAGGCGAAGATGTCGTTCGCGCACTGCCGCTGACCTTCATTGGCTATTATGACCGCAAGGAAGACGACTTTGTCGGAGCGACCTATTTCGCGCACCCCGTCGAAGAGATCGGTGAAGACGATGAATACTATGGCAAGCCCTTTGCGGGTCTGAGCTTCTTTCCCCGCGACTGGAAAATTCAGTGCGGTTTCATCTATTTGCGCACGCTACGCACCGGACGTCGTGCCCTTAGCTTAGAGCGGGGCTCACTGCTCGATACGATCTTGCGTCTCGGCGACACCGGAAAGGAGTCCATGTGGGAAAGCACGGTTAAGCAACTCCGTGCTCTGGACCCGCCGATTGGCGACATTCCCCAGCTCGAAGGCATCCAGACGCAGATCAAGGATCGCATGGCGCGGTTCGTCGGCTTGTCGGCGGACAAGGACGCGACGGCCTTCTACGCTTCGGACCTAACCCGTGAAAACCTGCGGGAAGTTGTCCAGCTATTCCTGAAGAGCCAGGACAGCAACCATGCGGTTCCGTTTAACAGGCTTGGGACGGGCGCGGTAAACGCGCTGGTCTTTGCCTTGTTGACCCATATCGCGGATTTGCGCGGCAACCGCGCCATCATCTTCGCGATGGAAGAACCAGAGATCGCCTTGCCGCCCCATGCGCAGCGCCGGATCACCAAGTATCTGCTGAAGAATATGGGGCAAGCCATCATTACCTCGCACTCGCCCTATGTCATCGAGGAATTCGATCTGAATGCTGTCAAGGCCATCTCGCGCATGACGGGCGCGCTGTCCTCTGATGGTATCCCGGCGGGTATTATCAAACATAGTGCGCTGCGCACCAATCGCAGGCAACTGGCGGAGGCCGTGCTCGCGCGCGGCGTGATCGTCACCGAAGGCGATACGGAGGCCAGGATGCTGCTCGCAGCGAGCTACATGTACGAACATCTCGACCCGTCAGACAAATATGTCCCGCTGGATTTGATCGGCGTGAGCGTTTTCGATGCAGGCGCGCAGTCCGACGTTCCCAAGTGGGGACCGTTTTTCGGTGCGCTGAAGAAGAGCGCCTTTGCATTTCATGATCAACCGAAGACGCCCTGGACGCCAGATCAAACGGAAAAGCTGGACGCCTATCACCACAACTTCGAGAGCGCGTATAAGGGCACGGAAGACCTTCTGGCTGCTGAAGTGCCACCTGCCGTGCATCGGCGGTTTCTGGAGCACGCCAGGGACCATCCCGACTACCCGACCGATAAGGGGTATCTCAAAGGCGGCGAAAGCGATGCCGACGTGATCGCGCTGTCCAAGCAAGTTCTCAAAGCCAAGAAGGGCTCGGGCTTTGCGGCGATGCTGATCGAGCAATGCGCGGCGCTGGACGAGATGCCCGGCACAGTGAAGACCTTTCTGGAGACCGTCGCCGCCGACATGGCACTGCCCAAGCTGGACGATACAGACGGCGATGCGGGAGACGGCGACAACGGGCCGGATGATCCCGACCCGCTGGATATCGACGTCGAGCACCTGATCTGAGCGATGGCCTTTACAATCTGCGCAAAACGGCAATCGGTCATAGACGAACAAGGGCACGCGATGGTCATTGGCGGGCCGGGATCAGGCAAGACGACGCTCGCGCTGCTCAAGAGCAAGGGCATTTTGGACACGCTCGCGCCCGGCCAAAGCATTCTGTTCTTGAGCTTTTCGCGCGCTGCCGTGCAACAAATCCTCAAGCGCTGCCGCGAAATCCTCACCAAAGAAGAGATGAAGCGCATCGATGTGCGCACTTATCATTCCTTCTGCTGGGATATCCTGCATTGCCATGGGCGCTTGCTGGGCGGACGGCCTTTGAAAATGATGGCTCCGTCCGAGGAAGGCACACGGCGCACGCAGTTCGAGGGGGACTGGGCGGCGGAAAGCAGGCGGCTCAAGGACGAGGACGGGATGGTTTGCTTCGACCTCTTCGCCGCCGCGACGGCGGAGCTCTTCGAGGGCAGTACGCATTTGCGCGCATGGATGGGACGGCTCTTCCCGCTGATCATCCTTGATGAATTCCAGGATTCCGATGACGACCAATGGCGTTATGTCCAGCAACTCAGCGCCGTGACCCAAACCCTGTTCCTCGCTGATACAGAACAACGAATATTCGAAGGCACGTTCCGGCCTGGTGTCCGCGCGGATAGGCTGGATGTTCTGAAAGACGCCATTCAACTGCGCGAAGTCGATCTTCGGGACGACAATTACCGCAGCGCCGATAGCGACATTTTGGCCTATGCTGATTGCGTGCTGAGCGGGAAAGGACCGTTGCCCAAGAGCGAAGACGTGAAGCGGCTGCACTACGACTACAAGAGCCAATTCCCGGCAACGGTTCACTTCGCCGTAGCGGTGACACTTGGCACCCTGCGTAAGCGCGGGATCGATGATCCGACCGTCGCCGTCCTGGCGCGAAGCAACGATCTGGTCGCAGAAATCTCCGATATTCTCGAAAGCCCTCACAGCTACAATGGAAAAGACCTGAAGCCGATCCAGCATGACATTGTCTGGGACCAGGAGCTGTCGGCATCAGCGGGCGTCGCCATGGCGGCAGCGCTGGAATTCGTTTCCCTGGGTACCGCAGCTTCGCGCGAAGCCATGCACGCGAAAATCGAAGAGTATTTCCTTATCAAGAAGGATTTTTGCCAACGCTATGGTGGGCGGGGTGCGAAGGCGGCCGGCACGAAGGCGGCGCGCTTTGGAAAAGCCAAGGCCAGTGTAGCGGGCGGCAAGGTCCTGACGCAAGGCTCGCCGAAGACCTTCGAGGCTGCGTTATCGGCCAATCCAGCCCTGACCGGTGATCCGGTAAGAGACTGGAAGGCAGTCAGATTGGCGTTCCAAGCTCATGATGATCTGAAGGCGATCTTTCAGGACGCGCGGATGGTGAGACTCTTCCGCGCGTCCGATACGCTGGCGACGGCCCTGGCTGGGCGCTGGATGGAGCGCGCGACCTATGAAGGCGCGGCGCGCATGATCCGAAGCGTGCTGGACCAAGAAAAGCTAATCGGCCTCGAACGCGATCCCAAGGGCGTCTCGCTAATGACAATTCACAAATCCAAAGGGAAAGAATTCGACGGTGTAGTGATGGTAGAGGGACTTTATTCGAGCCCGTTCTTCCTGGATCATGAAGCGCCCGACTTCGCCCCGTCGCGGCGACTTCTGCGCGTCGGGATCACTCGGGCGCGAAGCCTTGTCGTGCTTGTACGCCCCCGAAAAGCAAACCCCTTGGCAGCTTGATTGGGAACGGCTCAACGTGCATTCCCGTTGCAATTCGCCGCCGATGTCGCGACTGCAACGAACTTCCGCTTCTCGCCCTCTTCGGGCATATAAGCGTCCGCTTTTGCCAAGTAACGGTCATCAACACAAAACCGACACCCACCTGTCGCTGACACGGTCGGAGGCCTTCGGTTGAGACGCGTGCGAAGCAGGCCGTCCCGCTGTCAACCGAGCGTAATTCTACCTTCATTTCCCCGGAGAAGGGTTGGCTGGTTCCAGTTGCCGTCGAGTGTCGACAAAATACAGGCACCCAATTCGCTGTTGCGACAGGGCTGGTCTGAGAGGTTTAATGTAATGACGATGCGGCGGGCGCCCGGCAGGCCCCGGGCGTACGACAAGATGTGATCGTCGGCCGATATAAGCCGGAAGTCGCCGAGGCTCAGCGACGGCTCCTTTCGACGTAGCGCGATAAGCTTTCGGTAAAGGGAAAGCATCGAATTTTCATCGCCAGACTGGAATTTGGCCGTAAGTTCTGGACGGGCGTCGATTGGCAGCCATGGTTCGCCGGTAGTAAAGCCCGCGCCCGGTCCGTTCGTCCAGGGGATCGGCGTGCGCACCGGGTCTCGACCGAGCCCGTGGCCTGGCACGTTCCTCTCCCAGGGGTCCATCACGCGGTCAGGCGGGATCGGCACGCTCTCCATGCCGAGTTCCTCGCCCTGGTAGATCGTCGGCGTGCCGCGCAAGGTCAGCAGAAGCATTGCGGCAACCCGCGCCTGGGCATGGCCCAGACGGGACGCAATGCGCGGGCGGTCGTGGTTTCCGAGAACCCAGTTCGGCCAGGCTCCGGCCGGAAGGCTCGCTTCGTAGTCCTCGATCAGCCGGGCAAGCGTCCGCGCTTCCCACCGCGCGCCGATCAGGTGGAAATTGAACGGCATCTGGAATTCGTCGAGATCCCGGCCGTAATAGGCCGCCATTTTCTCGAACGGCAAATAGGCCTCGGCGGCCAGCACCCGCCCACCGAATTCGTCGGCCACCTGGCGCATTCGTGCCGCCAGCGCATGGAGTTCCGGCTGGTCTTTCTGGTACGTCCGCAGCAACCGGTCGGTAGGTGCCAGCCCCTCGCGCCAGTCGGGGTTTGGCGGATTGTCGCGGAACGCTTCGTCCTTGATGAGCTGGTCGACGGCATCGATGCGGAACCCGTCTACGCCGCGCGCGAACCAGAACCGCATCACGTCGAGCATCGCCTCGACGACGTGGGGATTGCGCCAGTTGAGGTCGGGCTGCTCGGTCAGATGGGCGTGATGGTAATACTGGCCGGTCGCCGGATCGAAAGTCCAGGCCGAACCGCCGAACTCGCTGAGCCAGTTGTTCGGGGGGCCCCCGTCCGACGCCGGATCCTTCCAGATATACCAATTGCGCTTCGCGTGACCGACACCGCCGCGGCTTTCGACAAACCACGGGTGTTGATCCGAGGTATGGCAGGGCACGAAGTCGAGGATCAGCTTCATGCCCCTGGCATGCACGGCGCCGATCAGCTTGTCGAAGGATTCGAGGTCGCCGAAGATCGGGTCGATTCCGCAATGATCTGTTATGTCATAGCCGAAATCGACCATCGGAGAAGGGTAGATCGGCGAGATCCAGATGGCGTCCACTCCGAGCGTTTCGAGATGATCCAGCCGGGCCTCGATGCCGGCAAGGTCGCCAATCCCGTCGCCGTTCGAATCCTGAAATGAACGCGGATAGACCTGGTAGACAAGGCCCGACTTCCACCACTCGACACGCTGGACCGCCGTTTCCAAAGCAATACCCTCCGTCATTCGCGCACGGGCCCGGTGGACTGGCCGACGATGAATTCAGCCTCGAGAAGCTCGGCAAATGGTCCCGACGCCGGTTCCGCGATCAGCCTGAACAGCAAGTCGGAGGCGCGCAGGCCCGCCTCGTGGACCGAAGAGCGCAGCGCAGTGAATCTCGGCACGTCACCGCCATTGCGGAGATAGGCAATGTCGTCGTCAAAGATCACCACCGACAAGTCGCGGCCGAGTGTCAGACCAGCCTCCTCGGCGGCGCGGCGCACGCCATAGGCGGAAAAGATCGACGAGACGAGAAACGCCGTGGGGCGTACAGGTCCGGCGAGCAGATCGCGCGCCGCCGCATAGCCACTCGCCTCGGTCATGGGCCCGGACCGGACCATTGCAGGCTCGGGCTCGATCCCGGCTCCGCGAAGCGCACTCTCGTAGCCCATTTGCCGGCGCGCAGCGAAATCGGCATCGGCGCGTCCGTTGACCAGCGCAATCTTCCGGTGGCCGAGGTCGAGAAGAAAATTTGTCGCCCTTTCGAAGGCGCGCTTGTTGTTCACGTCGACCCAGGAATAGGGCAATTCGACCCGGTGCGACCGGCCGTGCATCACATAAGGCAGGCCGAGATCGTTCAGAATTTCGATCCGCCCGTCATCGAGCACGGGGTCGTGCACGATCAGCCCGTCGACCCCGCCTTTCGCGACGAGGGCGCGGTAGGCGTGATCGAGCCGCCCGTGCTCGGCAAATGCCAGCACGATTTCATAACCGTGCCTGATGCAGCTCTCGCCGGCGCCCGCGAGGAAATCTGAAAAGATCGGATTGACCATGTCGGGATTCGACGACAGCGGGACAATGTGCCCGATCGCCATCGAGCGCCCGGTGGCCATCGCCTTGGCGCGAACGTTCGGCGCGTAGTTGAGCCTTTCGGCGGCCTCAAACACACGCAGGCGCGTCGCCTCCTTGACTTCGGGATGTCCATTCATCGCCCGACTGATGGTGGTCTGGGACAGCCCGATCTTTTTTGAGAACTCCCTGAGATTCATTCCGCCATTCCGAAAACGCTTTTCATTTTCTCTCACACATGAACACACAAACATCAAGTGCCCTCGACAACAAGTCTCAAAACTCCCTAATTTTGCGCCGTTGACGCAAGGAGAGCCTGATGATATCGAAATTGAAAGCGCTTTCGATTTTTATTCGACCTTGAGCCGAAGATCGGGCGCATCCAACACAGGAGGAAAAACGTTAAAAGAAGTTTCGTATCGTATCTGGCCCTCGCCGCCTTGTGGGCGGGCGGGGCTCATGCCGAACAGCTTACGGTGTTCGGCCCGTTCCTCGGTCCGGACCAGGAGAACGTCGAAGCCGTCCTCAAGGTGTTCGCCGATGAAACCGGCATAGACGTACGCTATGTTGGATCGGACTCCTTCGAACAGCAGATCGTGGTCGATTTGGAAGCCGGCTCGGCTCCGAACGTCGCTATTTTTCCGCAGCCCGGCCTCGCATCCGACATGGCCAAGCGCGGCTTCCTGACGCCGCTCGGCGACGACGTGGCAAACTGGGTCAAGGACAACTATGCGGCCGGCCAGTCCTGGGTCGATCTCGGCACCTATTCCGGCCCGGATGGCGCCAACGCCTTTTACGGTTTTCCGTTCAAGACCGACGTGAAGTCGCTGGTCTGGTACGTGCCGGAGAATTTCGAGGATGCGGGCTATGAAATTCCGCAGACCATGGAAGAGCTGAAGGCGTTGACCGAGAAGATCGTCGCCAACGGCGAAACCCCGTGGTGCATTGGCCTCGGCTCGGGCGCGGCGACGGGCTGGCCAGCCACCGACTGGGTCGAAGACCTGATGCTGCGCACCCAGCCCCCAGAGGTCTACGACCAGTGGGTGAAGAACGAGATTCCGTTCAACGACCCGCGGATCATCTCGGCGATTGAGGAATTCGGCTGGTTCGCCAGGAACGACGCGTTTGTGGCCGGCGGTGCCGGCGCGGTCGCATCGACCGATTTCCGCGATTCGCCGAAGGGCCTCTTCTCGTCGCCGCCGCAGTGCTACATGCATCGCCAGGCATCGTTCATCCCGGCATTCTTCCCGGAAGGCACCTCGATTGGCGAAGATGTAGATTTCTTCTACTTCCCGGCCTATGCGGACAAGGACCTTGGCACTCCGGTACTGGGGGCCGGCACGACCTGGACGATCACCAAGGACAGCGCCGAAGCGCACCAGCTTATCGCATTCCTCGAAGAGACGCGGGCGCATGAGACCTGGATGGCGCGTACGGCGTTTTTGACCCCAAACAAGAACGTCGATGTTTCGGTCTTCGGCGATCCAACGCTGCGCAAGATGAACGAGATTCTGCTCTCGGCGACCACTTTCCGGTTTGACGGCTCCGACCTGATGCCGGGTGCGGTCGGTGCAGGCAGCTTCTGGACCGGCATGGTCGACTACACTGGCGGAAAGCCCGCGCAGGAAGTCGCCGACGAAATTCAGAAGAGTTGGGATGTCATAAAATAATCCCCACAATCAGTTCGGCCCGCGAGTCTCTTGCGGGCCGAAATTCTCGTCACGAGCACGTCTCAACTGGAATTCGCAAAAAATTCATTCCGCCGTATTTAACAGAATCTTCGCAGCCAAATCCCCGGTTTAACGAGCACAAATTCAGCTCCCTGATATGCGCGAAAGAAGCAAGGGACAGCTGCCTTCCTGCCATCCGATGACCATTGCCTGCTGAGACAGATATGTCCGCTTCGGGTCAAAAGCGGACGTTCAGCGAAGGGCGTCGGGGAGCCCGCTTTAGGGGCGCAAAGCTGTTATTCATAGAATGGCCACTCTTGAGAGTTTTCCCGCTCGACTTCCGCGGCAAAGGAAGCAGTAGTGTTGGCAGGTTGAGCCGCATAGCCGGCTAACCTAGCCCGCACCGCGGGCTTCACTTAGTACGGGGCCGGATAATCCGGTTTCTAGGATTGAGTGGAGAACACCATGAACACCCAAATCATCGAGAATGGCGGCGACAGCGGCACGGCCATCAAATCTGAAGCCCAAGCGACTAACAAGCCTGTCGACAAGCGTAAACCGCGTGCAGCCATCAAACCGAACTTAGCCGGCACCGGCAAATCGGCTGCGAAGAGCAAGAAGGACCAGCTTGTCGCCCTGCTGTCGAAGCCGAATGGCGCGCGCATCTCGGTGGTTGTCGACCGCCTGGGCTGGCAGGCGCACACGGTGCGTGCGGCACTGTCGGGCCTGCGCAAGCAGGGCATTGAAGTTGCCACGTCGAAGGCGCCTAAGACGGGCGAGACGGTTTACACGATTGTTGCGCCGCCGAACGGGGAGGGCGGACAATCCGGCGACGGAGCGGCATCGTGAACTCGGCATTGTCATGCATGATCGGAGGCGATGTTATCGCCCTCGATGCGCTGGATCGCGAAGAATGCATTGAAGTCTGGCGGAAACAGTTCGGCCGGGAACCTCCGAAGTACGTCTCGGTGCAGTTAATGTGCCGGGCGTTGGCGTATGAATTGCAGGTAGAAGCCCATGGCGGGCACTCGCCTGCGGTTCGAAGGGCACTCGAACGGTCCTTGAATGATGGTCGTAAGCCGAACGGCAAGGCGAGGTCGGCGCTGCCGGCGTCGTCCTTGACGCTACGCCCGGGCACCCATCTTGTCCGAGAGTGGAACGGGCGGTCATACCAGGTCGAAGTTCTGAAAAATGGCTTCCAGATGGACGGTAAGGAGTACCGGTCGTTGAGTTCCATCGCCCGGAAGATCACCGGAGCCCACTGGTCGGGACCGCGCTTCTTCGGGCTGGATGCGTCATGAACAAGATCCGCTGCGCTATTTATACGAGGAAGTCGTCGGAAGAGGGGCTGGAACAGGAATTCAATTCGCTCCATGCTCAGCGCGAAGCCTGTGTCTCTTATATAGCCAGCCAGAAACACGAAGGCTGGGTGCTGTTGCCGGATCACTACGACGACGGCGGAATATCCGGCGGCACCTTGGAGCGGGCCGGGCTCCAGCGATTGCTGCGCGATGTCGATGAGGGCCTGGTCGACCAGATCGTCGTCTACAAGATCGACCGGTTGACCCGATCGCTGGCCGACTTCGCCAAGCTGGTCGAGCGACTGGATGCAGCTAATGCTTCCTTTGTCTCGGTGACGCAGTCATTCAACACGGCCACCAGCATGGGTCGATTGACGCTGAATGTCCTCCTGTCATTCGCCCAGTTCGAGCGCGAGGTCACGGCCGAGCGCATCCGCGACAAGATCGCCGCATCGAAGAAAAAGGGGCTCTGGATGGGTGGCAACGTGCCCCTCGGCTACGAGCCGGATGGGCGGACGCTGAAGATCGTCGAAGACGAAGCCAGGACGGTTCGAACTCTGTTCGACCTCTATCTTGAACTTGGTTCGATCAAGGCGGTCAAACAGCAGGCCGACCGAATGGGGCTGCGCACAAGGGCAAGGGGAGGGAAAGAGGTCAAACCGTCGATGCCCATCGAGAGTGCCCGCACCGAGTCGGTCAGCATTGATGCCGCGACACCGTCATCAGACTGCGAGAACGTTGCAATCGCAGATTTCAGCGAAGAACAGCTCGCTAATCAATCAGCAAAGGGAATTCGCAACGCCGCTGGCGATCTTCCGTTCTGCCGAAGCCACATCCATCACATCCTGGCCAATCCGATCTATGCGGGCCGCATTCGTCATCGGAGCCAGATCTATGACGGCCAGCACGCAGCGATCATCGATCCAGCTATCTTCGATGATGTCCAACAGCGCCTCATGGCAACAGCTGGACGAGGGAGGGGACAGTCGGCATTGGGATCCATGGGATCGTTGCTCGCTGGCAAGTTATACGACGAAACGGGGGATCGTCTGACGCCGACCCACGCCAACAAGAAGGGCAGGCGGTACCGATACTACGTCTCCAACCGCATGAT
>Ga0207814_100592_pt1 | contig 17566 bp, 14 predicted proteins | sample TtaePargueraPR_7_FD_187755 | JGI IMG/M metagenome (GOLD analysis project Ga0207814, IMG submission 187755) | Aerobic enrichment media microbial communities from Bioluminiscent Bay, La Parguera, Puerto Rico - Tt and P1 (2) (SPAdes) | ecosystem: Environmental > Aquatic > Marine > Unclassified ... | reverse complement strand
GGGCCCGAGCCGGCCGTTAACCTGCCCCCGCGTCCGGTTCGCGTTTGTCTCCTCATCAGCAGTCTCGAACTCGGTGGCGCCGAGCGACAGGTTGTGGAGATGGCTCGAATCCTCGACCGTCGGAAGATCGACCCGATCATCTGCAGCTTGTCGGAGAAGGTGCCGCTGGCCGATGGGGAACCCGAGGTGCGGAAGCTGCTTCACATCGTCCCCAAGCGCACCCGCTTCGATGTCGGGTTGATTCCCCGGCTCGCCGCCTTTCTGCGGAGGGAACGGGTGGACGTGATCCACGCCTTCCTCAACGACAGCGAGATGGCGGCCCGGCTTTCCGCCCCCTTTGCGGGACACCCCGTGGTCATCGCCTCCGAGCGCAATGCCGACTATGCCCGCCGCAAGCGCCATCAGTGGACGCAGGTTCTGACCCGCAATCTCTTCGATGTGATGGTGGCCAATTCGCACGCCGGGGCGCGTTTCAGCGTCCGGACGCTCGGGCTTGCCGAGGAGCGGCTCCGGGTGGTCCACAACGGGGTGAACGCGGAGCGATTCAAGCCGGATCCCGAGGCGGGGCGCCGCTTCCGCGAGTCGATCGGTCTGGCGCCGGATGCCTTCGTCGTCGGGATGGTCGGCAACTTCAAGCGCCAGAAGGACCATGCGACCTTTCTTCGAATGGCGGCCCGCATTCTCGAACAACGGCCGGACTGCCGGTTCCTGGTGGCCGGCGGTCTGGTCGAGGGGAGCCCCGGTTCCGCGGCCTATGCGGCCGAGATCGAGAGACTGGCGGACGAGCTGGGACTCGGCGATCGTTGCCGCTTCCTCGGCAGCCAGGAGGACATGATGGCATTCTACAATGCCTGCGACGTCACGGCGCTGCTGTCGCTCCATGAGGGAACTCCCAACGTCGCGCTCGAGTCGATGGCCTGCGGCAAGCCGGTGATCGCGACCGACGTGGCGGACAATGCGATCATCATCGAGGACGGGACCACGGGATTCGTCGTCCCGCCCAAGGATTGGGCGGCGGCAGCCGACCATGTGTCGGCTCTCGCCTCCGATCCCGGGCGCCTGGCGATGCTTTCCTCGCGGGCCCGCAACCGAGTCCACCGGGAGTTCACGCCGGAGCGCGCTGCGTGCAAGCTCGCCGACATCTACGTCGAGCGCTTTCTGGCCCGGAGCTCCTGACCGGAGCCCTTCCGACCGATGAGGAAACTGATCTACATCATGGGGTGCGCGCACTGCGGGTCGACGCTGTTGACGACGCTGCTCGGACGCCACTCCCAGATCGCCACCGTCGGAGAGTTGAAGCTCACGGCGGTTCCCGACGACCCGGACTATCGTTGCGGCTGCGGCGAGCGCCTGTCCGAGTGCGGATTCTGGAAGCGCGTGGCGCGCGCCTGCGGAGAGCGCGGGGAAGCCTTCGGATTTCCGGACACCCGCATGCACTACAGCGACGGAACCCGGTTCGGAGAGCGCGTCGTCGGCACGATGATCCGCGGTCGGGGCTTCGAGTTCCTCCGCACCTGTGGCCTGCGGATCTGGCCCACGTCGCGACGCCTCGTCCGCCGCCTGAACCGCCGAAGCGCGGTCGTCGTCGACGCCGTCTGCGCGGTGGAGGGCAAGAAGGTCTTCCTCGATGGCTCCAAGGACCCGACCCGGCTCCGGCACCTCGTGGAGTCCGGCGAGTTCGACGTGCGCCCGATCTACCTGGTGCGGGACGGACGGGCGATCACGGCCTCCTACAAAAAGCGGAATCCGAACGTCGCCCACTGCCTCGGCCTCTGGAAGTCCAAGGCGGTCGAGTGCGAGAGCCTCGTCGATTACCTCGGCGACGACTCGATCCTCACGCTGCGCTACGAGGACCTGTGCCGCGACGTCGCAGGGACCTTGGCAGCCATCTTCCGATTCGCCGGCGTGACTGACGAATCCGAGGCTTGTCTCGGGCCCACCGCGCACGCCTCGCGGCATATCATCGGCCACGCCAGCCGCCTGAGTCACGCCAAGGAGGTGACGCTCCGGGAGGAGTGGCGACGCTTGCTCACCGAGGAGGATCTCGAGGACTACTGGAACGTGGACGACGGCCTCAATCCGCGGCACGGCTATCAGCGCACCGAGGATCCGGCAGGGAGCGTTCCGGTCGGAGCGGACCCCGCTCCCGTCAAGCAGGGCAATCCCGTTTCGTGACTAGGCCCACCCGATCCATCCCACCCATGCCATGAGTGACTTCACCTTCACGGTCTTCACGCCTGCCTACAACCGGGCAGGCCTGCTGCCGCGGGTCCACCAGAGCCTTCTCGAGCAGACATTTGGGGACTTCGAGTGGCTCATCGTCGACGACGGATCGTCCGACGACACCCGATCCGTCGTCGAGCCCTGGATCGCCGGCAGCCCCTTTCCCGTCCGCTATCTCTACAAGGAGAACGGCGGCAAGCACACTGCCCTCAACGTCGGGATCCGGGAGGCCCGCGGCCGCTACTTCGTGGTGGCGGACTCGGACGACTGGTTGCTTCCGGAGGCGCTTGAGACACTGCTCGACGTCTGGAACGGGCAGTCTGGCAGGGAGAAGCTTACCGGCGTGTGCGGCCTGTTCCAGTATCCCGACGGGCAGGTGGTCGGAACCCGTTTCCCGGAGGACGGGATGCGCAGCAACGCGATCGACCTCCGCCTCAGGCACGGCGTGAAGGGCGACAAGGTCGGCTTCAGCCGCATCGAGGTCCTGCGCGAGTTTCCCTTCCCGGAGGAGTTCGGCCGCGTCTACCTGCCCGAGTCGATCGTCTGGAACCGGATCTCTCAGCGCTACGACACCGTGTTCGTCAACCGCATGATCGGTGTGAAGGAATACCAGCAGCACGGCATCACCGACCGGGCCGGCCTCAACAGCGCGCGCAACCCGCTGGCCTACCGGCTCAAGGCGGCGGAACTGGTCACCGGTTCCAGAAGGATTCCCTTCCTCGAGCGCTGCCGTTGCCTGCTGACGGCTACCAAGTGCTCGATCAAGGCGGGCGTCAGCCCCTTTGTGTCGACCGGTGGCATCGACCCGCTTCTGACCGTCGGCTCGTTGCCCGTTGCGCTCGTCCTCCTCGCCCGCGACCGCATGCGGGCGGCGCGGATGCGGCAACGGAGCGCATGATCCTGCAGCATCCCTTCCCATGAGTCACCGAGGAGTAATCTATCTGGTCTGGAACCGCCCCGCCATCGAGGACGAACTACAGGTTTCAATCCGCAGCGTCGAGCGCATCGGCCTGCCCTATCACGTGTTCGAGGGCGACTCGTCGGGCGACGACTGGAGCCGCAACCACAGCCAGAAGGCCTCGATCTACGACCTCAGCCCCTTCGAGGAGACCTTGTTCCTCGACTCCGACACCGAGGTGCTCGGCGACGATCTGAGCTTCGGCTTCGACAAGGCCGCCAGGCACGGCATCGCGATGTGCTTCAACCCGGCCTGCTTGGCCTGCCGATCGGGAAACCGGGGAGGCTTTTCGCCCCACGCCATCGAGTATAACACGGGGGTCATCTTCTTCCGCAAGTCGCCCGACGTGCAGGCGGTCTTCGAGGCCTGGAAGCGGCACATCCACCTCACGGATGCGGACCAGCCCGGATTCGCCAAGGCCATGGACGAGACCGGCTTCAATCCCTTCGTCCTTCCCAACAATTGGAACTACCGGGCCGGACAGGACCACCAGTGTTTCGGGCCGGTCAATATCTGGCACTCGCGCCGCGCCATCCCACGCAAGTGGGACAACCGCAAAGTCGACTATAAGCTGTTTCCTCGGGAGTACTCGATCAAATCGCTCAAACGGAGAATCAAGCGTCTCCTCAAGATCTCGCGGGGGCAGGGCTGACCTCGGATCCGAGGGCTCCGTCCGCGTGACAACTGCGGCTCCCAATCCTTAAGCTGCGCTCCCCTTTCGCTACCTGCATGAGCCACGACCCAATCCCTCCGTCATCGCCCTCCCCGGGGAGCGATGGGAAGCCGGCCCGCAACCATACCGGTCAGCAGGCTTTGGTGAAGAATGTCGTCTTCAGTTGGGCAGGCCAAGGGGTGTTCATCGTCGCTGGGTTCATCATGCCGCGGCTGATCGACCAGAACTTAGGGCGGGACATGCTCGGGGTGTGGGACTTTTGCTGGGCGCTGGCGAACTACTTCTACTTCATCCAGGGTGGCGTCACCTCGGCAGTCAACCGCTATGTCGGTCGCTATTGGTCGACCCAAGACATCGCCGGAATCAGCCGGGTGGTCAGCTGCGCCACAGCCTCGCTTTCCGTTGCCGGACTTGCGATCGCCTTGGTGTCCGGCTTGGCCTGCTTCCTCGTTCCCAGCATCTTCGCCGAGCGGCTGGCGGGACACGCGGACGAGGCGCGATGGGTGGTGCTGCTTCTCGGCCTTTCCCTCGCAGTCCAGACAGCGTTCGGAGCATTCAACGGGGTGATCACGGGGTGTCATCGCTGGGACCTGAAGAATCTGATCCACGCCGGGTGGTATGCGGTGGCCGCGGTCGCGATGGCGGCGGTGCTGCTGCTCGGGGGAAGCCTGTCGATGCTCGCTCTCATTGTCTTCCTCAGCGAGTGCCTGGGACAAGCGACCCGGGCGCTGTTCTCATTCCGGATCTGCCAGGGACTGCGGCTTGGGCCTCGCCTTGTCGATCGGGCGACGATTCGGGAACTCCATTCCTTTGGAGCAAGAGCGTTGCTGCCACAAATCACTAATATGGTAAAGGGAACCACGACCAGCATGCTGATCGTGATATATCTCGGGCCCGGTGCTCTGGCCTTGGTTATGCGTCCTCAGTCACTGGTCAGGCACGTCAACACCATGGTCCGCCGGATGACCCTTACCTTGGTTCCCACGGTCAGCTCACTCGAAGCTGCTGGAAAGGCCCGTGAAATCCGCGGACTTTTGATCCGGGCGGTGCGCTATACGCTGTATCTGGAATTGCCGGTGATGCTCGGTCTCGCGGTCTTTGGTGCCCCGATCGTCGAGCTTTGGATGGGACCGGAATATGCTCGTTGGGGACTGATTGCGGCCATCATGCTTCTGTCGATCATTCCTGGAGTGGCGATGCCGATGACGCAGGTCCTTGGAGGTTTGAACGCACACGGTCGAGCGGGACTGGGTCAGCTGGTCGGAGCCCTTGTCTCGATCATTGTCGTTTTCATAACTCTCCGATCGGGCGGGGGGGTCGTGGGAGCCGTGATGGGAGTGCTTGTTCCGGTGAACATGGTGGCGCTGATTTACCTGCCATATTTGGCAGCTCGTCGGATCGGGATGCGGACTTCGACCTTCGTTTGGAAGGCGATACTCACTCCGATTGTCCAATTGCTTCCTCTGGGGTTCGCGTTTCTCGCGATTCGACTCGCAATGTTCGATAACCCGATTGGGGCGATGATTGCTTCAGCGGCAGTCTTGGGGCCGGTGACGGGCTACCTTTATTGGCGGTACGTGCTCCCCGTTCGGTTGAAGGAAGGGCTCATGAGAGTTGTGTGCAGGAGAAAAGCGAGTACACTCCTGTCATAGATATTGTGCGGGCTGTGAAGGTGTGGTGGCTCCGGGTTTCCTGTCCCGGTGCGAGGGCCTGAATTGCTGACGCACACACAAGCAAAACTTTGTGTAGAGCTTCGATAGCTCCACCACAAAGGTGGCGAGGTGGCGAGGTGGCGAGGTGGCGAGGTGGCGAGGTGGCGGGAATGCCAACCCGATCACACCCAAATAAAATTATGAAGCGAACAACCGCCTACTCTATCCCAGCGTGCTCCCTGGTCGGAGCCGTGCTCCTCTTGGTCTCTGCGGCCGAAACACCCGCCCAGGAAGCCGAGAACGCGTTCGTGCCCCCCCGTGGCATCCCATTACCTGACTGGGGGAGGGTGAACCCGGTGACACTACCTCCACCTGCGCGCCCAGCGAATTGGGCCGCCTCACCGCAGCCGGGATTCTACTACGTGAAGTCGAGCCATCCGTCATCGACGGATTTGGACAACCCTCTCGGAAATCCGGATCGACCCAGGAAGACGGTTCCGAGCGAGCTTCCTGTCGGGGCGTATGTCGAAATCGCCGACTGCGATTCAAACGTTTCCTTTGATGGCCTCAAGGGAACGGCGGAAGCTCCGATCTGGCTTGTCGGATCGGGTGAGGCGCTCGTGCAGCCCGACGATACCGGTGCGGCGATTGGCTTCGTAGCATGTGAGTACATCATCGTTCATGGGCTGACGTTGGATGGCTCTGCAGTGCCAATTAGCAGGGGGTCCGCTGCTTGGGCGATCAGTTCGAACTGCCACCACATCGCAATTCGGAACTGCGTCGTCCGGAACCAGCCAGCGCCTGCGTATAACCCCGATCGGTTCAGCAGTGGCGGGGCAGGGGCATGGTACTCCGGCCTGTCCTCTATCGTCGCTCGGGACGGACCGGTCAACGACATCGTGGTCTTCGGCTGCGACTACACCGGGAACGCAGGCGGTCAGACGCTCGACTATGAGAGCGGACGCCACTGCATCATAGCATCCGGCCGGACCCAAGGGCGGCATGCCGTCGAGAACGTTTGGATTCTCAACAACACGATGCACGACAATCCTGAAGACGGGGTCCAGCTTGGCGAGTCGTCGAACAACGCCGATCGAACCCTGTGCAGGAACTTCTTCATCGGTGGCAATCGGATCACCAACAACGGCGAGAACGCCATCGACCTGAAAGCCTGCGAGCGAGTGATCGTCTCCGGGAACGTGCTGTCGGGATACCGGAAAACCCACTATCGGTCCGGCGCGGTCTCCGGTTCGGACGGGACCGCCTGTGTACTCAACAACGACGGAGGTGGCCCGCTTGAAACCTGGTGGCTTTTCAACACGATTCGGGATAGCCGGGTCGCGTGGCGAAACCAGAGCGCCGGAGGTGATCACTACTTCGTCGGGAACCTCGTGTGCGATCTCAAGACGGCGGATGGGGAAGGCGAGCCGACCAGCACCGGAAAGAGTGGTGGGGTAGCTTATTGGCAGAATTCGGGCGCAAACGCATTTTTCGCAAACAACACGCTGTGCTTGGTACACGGGGGGATATACTTGTTCAATGTTGGACGTACGGGTGTTTACGGCAATATTGTCTACGATGTTGCCGATCACAAGGCCGGCTGGCCCATCAATATCAACAACGCCGATGAGGTCCGGGTGGCAGGAAACCTGCGATTCGACCCCGACGGCCCAGTCCGACGGGACGCCGTGGGGGATACCGATGTCACAGACCTGAACCCCAGATTCGCTGGAACTGACCTTGCAGTCCCCGAGACCTTCATTCTACAGTCAGAATCGCCGATCCTCAAGGTTTCGCCGCCCCTGAGTCCGTTTGAGAGTTTGTTCCTTGCTGCCTGGGGACGCCCCGTCGAACTCGAGTTCGATCGGACCGCTGAGCCTCCCGGAGCGACGATTTCGATCCCCGATGGATCGGGCGGGCTGAATCCGCCGTCGGGCCTTGATGCCGAGCCTGAATAGCAGGGTCGTCAAGGCCGGGCATGACTCGCGGTCCTCCTCGATGGCGCCGAGTCGGTCGCGATTGATGCCAAGCAGCTTTGCTTGGTAGTGAAGGCCAAATCAGAGGCAGCTCTGCTTAATCATAGTGTTGCAGTTAGAGAAACTCTTAACTTATCGCGTATTTACTCGAGGGACTTTAGCTCGACGGCTAGCAGCCTAATCTGGTACTGAAGAAGGGAGCGGTCCCGTCCCGACCGCTTTGCCTCGTCGCTGCCCGATCCTGCCGAGGCAACGACGGCACGCGGTCGTTCCGGGGTGCTTTTCTCCAATGGTTGATCCGCTCCGGATGATTCTCCCACCCTGCGCAATCGGGCTGATCGTCTTGTTGCTCTAGCGAAATTTGGGTGCCATTTCCACGTTGAATTCGGCACTGTAGGTCCTGTCCTTTCGCTTCAGGTTTCTCCGGCCTACTGAGGCTTTCGAACCCCGCCCCGTCCCAGCAGGCTCTTTGGTTCCAAGGCCATGTTTCATCCCTGCCTGTATACGGCTTTCCAAATACAACGAGATCGCGAGCCAAGTGTCACCAATTCTAGATGCTTGCCTCTGCTTTAGGTCTTCAAGCTTGCTATGACACTTCACTCTTTCACCGACCGCATCGCCCTCCAGTTAAGGAGTCGAAGCATAATGAATCACCGGGAAGGGAGAATTGCGATTATAGGCTGCGGTCGAAGCGGAACAACGTATACAAGCAAACTTTTCAAGAAGGCCGGCTATTCGCTGGGGCATGAGACGCTCGAGCGGCACGGGATTTCGTCATGGTACGCGACCCCAAACACATGGAGGCGCTGCTTCGGTCCGGCTCAAAAGGAGCTTCGACTTCTGAATATTCCACGAGTGCATCAGGTTAGGCATCCGATCAATGCAATTTCCTCCGTAGCTACGTTCAAGGAAAAATCTTGGGATTATGTTGCGAGATATATCCCCATTGAACCTGGAGATTCGGTTCTCTTGAGATCGATGAAGTATTGGTATTACTGGAATCTTCTTGCTGAAGAGTGTTCGCTGTTCACGTATCAAGTGGAGCAAATTAATTCCAGTTTGGGGGAGTTACTCCGCGTTGGGGGCTTTGATAGGATGCGATTCGATGATGCATTGCTCGAAAGCTTCCCTAAGAACGTCAACCGGCGCGACCATGGATCCCTTACGTGGGATAATTTAAAAACTGAGAACCCGGAATTGGCGGATAGGATTCGCGAACTCTCACGGAAGTATGGGTATTGATCGACAGAACAATCCAGAAGTCAGGGTAAGTTTTGCGAATCTCGGGTGGCGCTTCGCTAACAGTTGATTGTAGGAACCCGCCTGATTGGCTTGGAACTGGAGCGGGAATGTTTGGAAGCCGGGAGGCTGCTTCGTAGGTCGACCTCTGTTTGGTGGCGAATGTTGTCGTGGGCTGAGTAGAACCGGAAATCCCGCGTGGATGTGGTTTTCGGCTCGGCTTTGTCGGGCGAGGGAGTCCGGCTCGCCTGAACTGCGCGGCGGATAGGGTTGGCCAATGAAATGCTTTCGGATAAATCCTGATTCCTAGTAGGCAGAAAGACATATGCAGGCAATATACACGCAACTAATTGAGCATGCCCAGGAAGACGGCGAGCGCCCTGCGTTGACCGAGTACCTTGGAAAGGGAAGGTATGCGGTGGTTTCGCGTGCCAAGCTAGCCTCGCTAGCCTCGTTTTTCGCGACCTATTGGTCTAGGACGACAGCCAATGATGCAGTGATTCCGATCTATTTGGAAAGAAGTGCCGTATCTGTTGCGGCCATCATCGGTGCTATTGGTTCGCAACGTGCCTTTACGTGCATTAATCGGAAACACCGAGCGGCGCAGGTTGATCAGATCTTGAGGCAATTGCCCGGAGAGCTGGTTCTGACAGATCAACGGGCAGCCGATCAGGCGATCACTGAGCACTTGCAGTATCCTGCGTTTGCAAGTCGTTCGTGGCACGTTGTGTCAAGCACGACTGCACCGGTTGAGTCACTGGTGGTATTGGAGAAGGGTGAAATCAAGGGCGCCTTTGAAGACAGTGTTTTACAGATGTCATTAGCCGATCCCGAGCAGCCTGAGGCAGCGCTGGATTCCCGGCCAGGTTGCTGCCTTTTCACATCCGGATCAACTGGCGCTTCCAAGGGGGTACTCATCGGTCAATCCGATTTGCTTGAAAGGGCGCAGGAGGAGGTTAAGTGGTTTGAACTGACGGCATCTGATTCATTGCTTGGATTGCTTCCGTTCTCGTTCGATGTGGGCCTCAATCAGTTACTTTCTGCAGTGCTTGCAGGTGCTGAGCTGATTCTTCTCCACTCATGGCTTCCGGCCGACATTCGGCGAGTTTGCGAGGATCGGGCCGTGACCGGAATCTCAAGTGTTCCGGCCCTGTGGCGCGACCAGATCGCAGCCGATATAAAGCTCTATTCGACGAATGATGGGGCTCCGCTCCGCTATGTAACGATCTCTGGCGGTGACTTGGATCCCGCTTCGCTTAAGCGGCTTCCCGAAATAGTGCCGGGAGCAGGAATCTACAAGACATACGGGCAAACTGAGACGTTCCGATCTTCTAGTCTTCACCCGGAGGAGTTTTCAACAAGACCTCGGAGTGTCGGTCGCCAGTTCGGCAAGGCTCGATTCTATGTGATCGATGCCAACGGATTGCCTTGTCGAGCAGGTGATTCCGGACAAATTGTTCATACCGGTCCTGGAACAATGCTTGGTTATGTTGATAGGTCTAAGGACGAGGAGAAGATTCGTGTGAACCCATTTCATTCAATAGTGGACTCTGCTTCTGTTGCTGTTTTCACTGGGGACTACGGATTTGTTGATGAAGAGGGGTATCTCTATATAACCGGAAGAAAAGATGACATGGTAAAAGTAAAGGGCAATCGCGTGTATCCCCAGGAAGTTGTGTCCCAGCTGATGCTCGTGTGCGATATTGACGCTGCGGAGGTGATTGTTGTTCAAGGCGATATGGGAGAGCCGGAACTCGTGGCTTTCGTGCAGATTCATCCGGGTCGCGATGATGCTCCAGGAATCCTCCGTCAGCTGCGTAACCGGGTGCCTTCGTACATGGTACCTTCGAAGGTGATTACCTGCGTAGAGCTGCCCAAACTGGCCAACGGAAAGCCTGACAGGGAGGCGTTGAAGCAGCAGGCGAGGGATATCATGAAAAGCGTGGTGAAGTAAACTCGGAAAGGAATGAAGCAAATAATTAGCATGAGCAAAGTGACCCAGCAAGAGGTTCGACTCTTTCTGCAAGAGTCGTGGGAGATTGACATGGAGGGCGTGGAGAACTGCGACAGCTTGTTTTCAAGTGGATTGCTTGATTCCTTGAGTGTCACGGAGCTTATCGCGTTTCTCGAGACAAGACTTCAGACCAATATCAACGTAGCTCAGCTAAGTCTAGACGACCTTGATTCGGTAGACGCGATCGTTGAGCTCGCCGGGCGCTTTCAGGAGCGTGCGACTGGCCCTGTAGACTAGGAGGATAGATTCCACTGGCGGGAAACTACATTCAAATTTAGGAGAATTAGACTTCTAGCTTGGGCCCATTTCGTTAGCGATGAAGGCAAAGATCAAACGATTTCTGGACGCAACGCTCTCCTGGTTTCCCCTATACAAGTGTTTGATCGGAGGGCATCGCTACTTTCAGCAGTGCCAGGATCAGAGTTATGATCCGGAAGAGTTTATGCATTTCGGAAAGGGCGCCAAGATCGGGAGAAATGTATATATCCAAGCGCCTGAAAGATGCTCAATAGGGGAGGCGGCGGCAATTAGTTCAGGCTGCAGCATCAATGCGATTGGGGGTTTTCGTCTGGGTCGTTTCTCCGGGATCGCCAGCGGTTGCGTCATTTTCACCACCGAGCATCGATTCATGGGTGCGACTACGCTTCCATTTGACCTCGTAAGGCAAGTGAAACCAGTAATTATTGAGGACTTCGTGTGGATAGGTGCACGGGTTCTGATTCATTCTGGAGTTCGCATTGGTGAGGGGGCAATCGTAGGTATGGGCTCTGTCGTCAATGCAGATGTGGCCCCTCTTACGATCGTGAGTGGAAATCCGGCTAAGGTGATCGGAAAGCGGTCTGCGGTTCAGTTTGAGCGTCTGCGAGAAGCGTCCGCCGGCAGGGATCCCCATGCGCAATGTTCTCTTCTCTGGGTGCCCAAATTTACTCAGCGCAAGTTCGAGAACGAGTTGCGCGAATTCGGCTTCGATGTCGCCCAGGGCGAGGAGTATTTTCTCTATAGAAAGCGCGAGCGCTCCTTGGAAAGAATAAAGAACACCGAAGCTGATCAGTCAGCAAAGGGAGGAGATCGTCAACGATGTTGATGTTCAAGTATTCCCGCTAGATAATTCTTGTGTGTGGAGGGATTTTGCAAAGAATTTACCCATGACTAGAGCGCCAGATGAAGGGCTATGACGATTGCGGGGACTGGCTGGAATTGATTGTCTTTTGGTAAGAGAGGCTCTCAGGTGAGCGGGATACTGTCTCCCTTGTCGCGATCAGCGGGACTTGTTTCGAATGTTGTATGCTGTGGCTCTCGAAGAGTTTGTTGAGGTGCTCCCTTGACCGGGCGAAGTTCTTGGCGCGGGCGCTGGCGGGGAAAGGCCGGTTCCGTAGTGTTGAATGGTTTAAACAACCTTACAAGCCGTGCCTGGGAACTGCGGGAAGGCCTTTCGGCGATCCGCCTGGGTCAGTGTATTTGCGTAGATACAGCTGACGGCATTTTCTGCTTTAATGCCGAGGGTTGCTCCCAGTTGGCGGATGCAACGAGAAACACTGGGCGTCCAACTTCCACGCGAGTCGTTGGCTCGTGCAGCGTCCAAGTGACGTCGAAGGCCGGCATGGTGCCGGGCAGCCCACACATAGTGCCAGAATAATGAAGAAGATTGGTTTTTATTGCGCGTTTCTCGTTTCGGCTGTTCGTAGTTTAGCAGCGGAACCGCCCCCGATTGAAGTTTTCGACGGTGCCCGTTTCATGTTCGTGGGAGCCTCGTGGACAGACCATCACCGGTGGCCGGCCTACTTTGCGGCGTACTTCTCCCTGAGATACCCGCAATACACTCTGCACTATGCAATGGACGCGAGAGGCGGCACAAATATAACGAGAATGTTCGGAAGTGGTGAGCCATCGCCAAATCTCAGCGACAAGAACGTTCATCTCCGGACAGTGCGGCCCTGGGGTGCCGACTACGTTTTCATTCAGTATGCGAAGAGCGGTGGGTTTGACCCGGAGGAGGATGCATTGCATCGCCAAACTTACATCGAAGAGTACCTTGAGCCAGATGGGATGGTGCCTGTTCTCATTAACGGCTGGCAGAACGCAGAGCCTATTCGGTTCACTCAAGTGGAAAGGGAGCAGAATGCAGTGAACGCTCTCGCGATCGAGTACGGGTGGAACTCTTCGGTCATATTCGAAGTCACAAATGATCGGTGGGGGGAGTCGAACGGCTTCTCGTACGCCGCGGATCCGGCCTCAAACGTTCTTACGGCGGTTGGGCACACTTTTGTGAACGGGATGCGTGTGCGATTGGGTCGCAAGAATGGGGACCACGCACACCCGCTCGAGGCGCCGCCGACCGATTATTTCGTCCGCGACGTGGATGGGGATCGCCTAAAGCTAGCGCTTACCAAGGGAGGTCCGGCCGTTGACATTACTTCCCAGCAAACGGGAGACCTCAGAATCTCGCGCGAGTGGGCGCTCCTGAATGGTCACGATCGGGATCACCTCGGTGTCCCCGGATACATGGCGCTGTTCAAGTACATGATGGACTCTCTGGGGCTGGATACATCAGTGTCTCAAGCAACTATTGATGCGGCGGCAGTTGCGGTTGTTGAGCAGAATCAGTGTGTGATTTCGAACCTGGCCAGGAATCGCCATGGCGGCGTTGATTTTGATCGCTTGGACAATCGCCTTCCCTATGTTCTTGATGACGATTGGTGGGACGATGCGGTTGAGTTGGAGCCGGAGCTGCTTACTCACCAAGACTACAGCATAACGGTTTCCGGGCTCTCCAAGGGCGACTACGAGGTGCGCGTCAATGACGTTGTCATCGGTGTTCCCTCCGCTGCTGAACTGGCATCTGGTTGGAACATGGCAGCACTGCAATCTGGGCCTGTTTTTGACAAGGGAAAGGAAGTTCTGGGGCGTATCCGGGACGCACAGGGAAGGGTGCGAGCTTCGCGTCAAGTAAACGCGATTCTTCCGTCGACTAGCCCTCGTTCGGGTTTTGAAGGTTATCGAGCGAAGGCGGCCACGAGCTTCGACGTGGAAGGGAATCGTGGGACTGCGCATTTGGCGGCGCTGGCACCCGAGCGAGAAGCGCTCGATGCGATGGACGACTTGATTCGTGCCGCCGCTCAGCCAGAAGTGCTCAGGTTTTCGATCCGGGCCACTGAAGAACGTGGGATCAGTCGCCCGAAGGGTGGTGAAGCTGTGCCGGAGAGATAGCTGAGGAAAGGGAGAGCGAGCGACTTCGCCAATTCTCTTAAGATGTCTATTGGGCGGGCGTCCCGTTTCCGCCCTACAGTTTGTCATGAGTTGTCCTGGGGGAATTGCAGAGGGTCTCGTGATCGAACCGATACTTTCAGCGATGCGCTTGGTCCCTGCTATTTGGTCGGTGTATGTGGTCCTGCTCCATGTTTTAGTGATCGGCTTGTTGTCGGGACGCGGAAGAAGGTTTGTGCCAAGCCTTAGAGACTACGATGAAAGTATTAAGGTCGCTCATTTTCAGGCGCAAATGCGTTCCTTTCACAAGCGAATCGATGAGAGTGCGAAGCCCGGTTCAGTAGTCTTTGTCGGTGCAAGTGGGGTACAGGGCCTGAATCTTCAGCGCTTCGGGGGGGTAGGGCTCAATCTTGGGATCGGAGGTGATACTTCGGAGGGGGTACTTGAGCGCCTCCCTACTTATCGCTCGATCGGTGGCGCGGAAGCCGTCGTGCTTGCGATTGGCTTTAATGATTTGAAACTGACTCCTGAAGAAACGACGGCGGAGAGAATCGGAACGATTGTCGACACGATTCCGGAGGACGTGCATGTGGTAGTTTGTGCAGTTTGTCCTATCGATGAGACAAAAGGATTCGCGGGCTACAATGAGCGAATTCGTCGACTGAATGCTGCAACGCGTGTAGTTGTCGAGGGCAAGGGAAGCGTCACTTTTTTGGAGTTTGAGGAGCACTTGGTCGGGGCTTTCGGGTCGGACTACACTAAGTTCTTGGAAGTTGACGGGGTGCACTTGAATGCGGCCGGCAGAGATTTGTGGATTGACGTCGTGGCTTCTTGTCTCAGCGAGATCCTTGGAATCGAATCCAAAAAGGAGTAGCTCGGTTCTCGAGCCCTCGATACCTTCTTGGCGCGAAGCTGCGCACTGGTATTCACTAGGCGATCGTTTTTCCAGCAGTTCCGTCGATGAGAATAAAATACTCCCCGAGTTCTTCAAAGGTATTGGATCGACCGCTTCCAGAACAAACAGTGCACAGGATTGCCAAAAGAATTCGACGGATAATGGTGGAGATCCGAGAGCGCGGCTGGATAAGTGCGATTGGCCGCCTAAGGAAAGATGTGTGGTCCACGAACCGGTGGCAGGTGTTTGCGTGCGATCGAAACAAGGTGATTGAAGGGGGAGCACTGAACCCAACCTTATCCGTGCAGCTTCTTACATGCGCAGATTCGGGAGTGCTTCGGGAACTCTTGAAGTCTTGGCCAAGGGAGTTTTTTCGGGCCAAAGAGGCCCACCTCCTCAATCAGTTTAGGCGCCGATTGGAGTCAGGTTCGACCTGCTGCATTCTGCGGCAAGGGCCAAGAATAGTGGCCGGGCTTTGGCTGATGCCGCCGGACACTATGTTGAAGTCATTTCTTGAAGGCGTCGGGAACCTGGATCGCGTAGTCACCCAAGCGTTCGTGGTCAAGGAATTCCGGGGGCAGGGACTGTTCTCACCATTTCTGACTGCTGTGTTGCTACAAGAAGATCATGCGTCTTTTGAACGGGTTTATGCTCTGGTTGCTCCATGGAATGTGAGGTCTGCGAGGGCATTTAGAAGGCTCGGATTCGTTGAGGTGGCTGAGGCAACAGTTCGCACTCGCTGGAACGTTACGCGCACAGAACTATCCTTGCTTCCGAAGTTCGGTTCGGAGTCCAAGGAATGTCACGGGCCGTAGCTTAGATGTTCGGTCGCATTTTTGGGTGCTCAAGAGGGAAGCCCGTTTGACGAGGTTCGATTCTCGGGTCGTAGTTGCTTCGGTATCTCAATGCCCGCTCGGCTTGGCGTGGAGTTCAGCATATGGGTTCGACTTGGAGGACCTAGGGCCGATTCGAGTTGGCTAGATACGGATATCTCACCCTCTGAACTACGAAACTCCACGCCTCCTCAAGCCAATCTAACAGCTTTTACAGAAGAACCGTTGCGTGGCCCGGGAGGCGATTGACAGTGATCCGTTCGCAGGCGGTTGGCTTGATTTGGGAGCCGGCGTCCTTTGTGAGAAATGTCCCACTTTGGAAGAATTCCCTGCTTGGACGGGCTGAGGGCGATCTCGATCTTTGGGGTCGCGCTTGCGCATCTCGGGGGAACGCGCGGCTTTCCGGAGTGGGAGGGCTTCCGGGCCCTTGGCGACCTCGGGAATCTCGGCGTGCGCGTCTTCTTCGTGATTTCGGGCTACCTGATCACCCACCTTCTCATCAACGAGTCGCGCAGTGCGGGGACCATCTCGCTCCGGCAATTCTACCTTCGCCGGACCTTCCGGATCTTTCCTGCCTTTTACGTCTATCTCGGGTGTCTCGGGATATTGACGGCGATCGGCCTGATTGTGGTCCCGGCGAAGGACTTCGCGCTCGGAGCGACCTACCTGATCAACTTCGTCCACAAGAAGGACTGGGAAGTCGGCCACCTGTGGTCGCTTGCGGTTGAGGAGCAATTCTACCTCATCTGGCCGGCGACGATCCTGTTCCTCGGCTGGCGCAGGGCGACGACCGCTGTCGTCGCCGTGGTCCTTGTGGCTCCCCTCCTGCGGATCGGGACCTGGTACCTGCTTCCGGATCTTCGCGGCATCATCACGAAGGCGTTCCCGACCGTCTGCGACGCGATCGCCGCCGGATGCGTGCTTGCCTGCCTCCGGCCGAGGTTGCTGGAGTGGAAGGGATACGAGAGGTTTTCCGCGTCCGCTGCGTTCGTACTGGTGCCGATCGTCGTGCTGGTGAGCAACAGCTTCGCTTCCCACACGCGTCCCGACCTCCTGGTGGGCCAGAGTGTCCGCAACATCGGGATCGCCCTGTGCCTTGACTGGTGCCTGCGCTATCCGGACTCGCGGGTCGGCAAGCTGCTCAACCTTCGGGGGATGGTGTGGATCGGCACGCTGAGCTACTCCTTCTACTTGTGGCAGCAACTGTTCCTCAACCGGAACTCCGACGCCTGGTGGTGCGCCTTTCCGGCCAACATCGGGCTGGCGGTGCTTGCCGCGATCACTTCCTTCTACCTGGTGGAGCGTCCGGTGCTGCGCCTGCGCGGCAAGTTGTTCCCGCCGAAGGCCCGGGCGTCCGCCGGATCCGTTGCGAAGGCCGGGGAGCCGGGCCCCGGCGACGGGGAGACGTCAGTGACGGCCCGCGCGACGCAATGAGCATCGTGATCGTCAGGGACCGCGAGGCGGCGGGGGGCGGGATCTTCCACTATTACCGGCGGGTCGCTCCGAGCCTTCAGGCGGCGCTCCGCTTCGTCGGCGTGGGCCGGGGGCACGCGTTCTACGGCGGTGGTCGCTGGACTGGCCGGCTGCCAACCCCGGTTCGCCTCTTCAGCGATTGGTTCCGGCTGGTCTTGGAACTGCTGCGTTTTCCGAGCCTGGTGCACCTGAACCCGGGGATGGACATCAAGACGCGCAAGTCCTTGCGGCGGGACGCGGTTAATCTACTCCTGGCCAAGCTGTTCGGGCGGCGGGTGCTGGTGTTCTGGCGGGGCTGGCACAACGACGCATGCGGAGCACCCGAGTTCCCCGGGGGCAATGCTGGATGGATGAGCAGGGCCTACCGGCTGGCGGATGCCCACGTCGTGCTCTCGAGCCGGTTCGGCGACGACCTCCATCGATGGG
>Ga0207814_100590_pt1 | contig 17641 bp, 16 predicted proteins | sample TtaePargueraPR_7_FD_187755 | JGI IMG/M metagenome (GOLD analysis project Ga0207814, IMG submission 187755) | Aerobic enrichment media microbial communities from Bioluminiscent Bay, La Parguera, Puerto Rico - Tt and P1 (2) (SPAdes) | ecosystem: Environmental > Aquatic > Marine > Unclassified ... | reverse complement strand
TCCGCCGTCCCCGAGGGCGCGGTGCGCTCCGAGGTGCGTCGCTACCTGACCCTGCCGGGCCAGGCCACCTCCTACAAAATCGGTATGCTGAAAATCCTCGAGCTGCGCGACAAGGCGCAGCAGGAGCTGGGAGATCAGTTCGACATCCGCCGGTTCCACGATACCGTGCTGGGTGGCGGCGCGCTGCCGTTGCCGCTGCTGGAAAAGCGCGTCGACAACTGGATTGCCAGCGAAAAGGCCAGCTGATCGCTCTCGCGATCCCATTGATGAAAATGGCGGGCCCTGTGCCCGCCATTTTTTTTGCTGCTACCTTGAGAACTGATGTCGCCAGGTACCGGTAAGGTGTCCACAAGTGGAGAGCGCAGGTGTCGCAGGAAAAATCTCGCAAACAATCTCGTAAACAACAGCTTCAGCACGACCACCGCCCGGAAAATATCGCCCGGCGTCTGCAACAGGCGCCGCAACCCCGGCGGCTGGCGGACCTGGTGCTCGGTGCCATCGATGGCTGCGTCACCACCTTTGCTATTGTCTGCGGTGCCTACGGCGCCGGATTCCCGCCGCTGGTGGTGGTGGTGATGGGGTTCGCCAACCTGCTGGCAGATGGCTTCAGCATGGCGGTGAGCAACTATGAAGCGGTGAGTACCGAACAGCATTACGCGGACACTGCACGCCGCACCGAAGAGCAGCATATCGCACTGGTGCCGGAGGGTGAGCGCGAGGAGGTACGGCAGATATTTGCTGCCAAGGGCTTCAGTGGCGAAAGCCTGGAGATCATCGTCAACACGGTTACCTCGGACCACAAGCTGTGGGTCGACACCATGTTGCAGGAAGAATATGGCCTTGCGCCGATCGAGCCGAACCCCCTGGCGTCCGCCTGGTGGACTTTCTGTGCATTCGTGGCCATCGGCCTGATACCACTGCTGCCCTTCCTGGTGCCGGGCATTGCACAGTCGCGACAATTCTTCGCCAGCGCGGTGCTCGCCGGCATTGTCTTTTTTGCTATCGGCCTGGTCAAAGGGTGGGTAAACAGCCGGTCGTTGCTGGCTTCGGGACTCAGGACATTTGTGCTGGGTGGCGGTGCCGCTTTTCTGGCTTTCGCGACCGGCTATTTTTTAAGGCTGATATTCGGAATTCAATAGAAATTGTGGGGCTTGAGGTATCATACCGGCCGCAATTGTCAGTAATGTAAATCAGATTGTTCAGGAGCCCCGCCATGTTCACTTACCAGGTGGAACCCCGCTTTTCAGAGACCGATGCCCTGGGGCATATCAACAACACCATTGTGCCGAACTGGTTTGAACACGGACGCATGCCCATTTTCCAGTTGTTCAACCCGGACCTGTCTCTGGCGAAATGGAATCTGATCCTGAAAAAAATGGATGTGGATTTTGTTGCGCAGATCTACCTGTTTTCAGCGGTGGAAATCCGCACCTGGATAACCGCAATCGGCAACACATCTTTCGGTGTGCACCAGGAAGTCTGGCAGAAGGAGAAATTGGTGGCGCAGGGGGATTGCGTGATGGTGCACTTCGATTACGAGAACCAGACCAAGGCACCCATTCCGGGCGCGGTGCGCGAGCGCCTCAACGAGCACCTGTTGCCCACGTCCGCATGACTGCCGGTTGACATGCTCAAGCCCGGAAATGGGGCCCGCCGCGGCGATGGCGGCGGGTGGTGTCTCAGCAATTCAGTGAATTTGAATGCGGTGGCTGACTGGCTTTTTGTGCTCCACTTTCGGCACAGTCAGTGTCAATACGCCGTCCTTGAAGGTTGCATCGATGTCGTTTTCGTCGATGCCCTCCCCCAGGTTGAAACTGCGGCTGAATTTACCGTAGCGGCGTTCCTGGCGTAACACACGGCTGTCTTCATCCTGTGGAATCGTCTGGTTAATTTCCGCCTCGATAGTCAATACACCGTCTTCCAGTGTCACCTCCAGGTCCTCTTTGCGAATTCCCGGCATTTCCGCGCTGACTTCATAGTGGTCTTTGCGCTCGTGGATATCGACCCGCGGGGTAAAGAATCCGCTGCGGGATTCACCCATGTCCTGGCTGGTATTAAAAAATTGCTCCACGATTTCGTCGAAGTCGAGCAATTTGTCGCGAGGGATCAGTTTCATAGCCTCACCTCCCAAAATCTCGAACTGGATATGTCGCCACACACAATTCCGGCGCGCGATTTACCTGCGCATAAATTATAGGGAGCTGGTGCTCTGTCCGTAGGGCCGGGGGCCCCCTGTGTATGAACGGGGAGTGCCGATCAGTCGGCGACTACCTGGTTGCGACCGCCGTGCTTGGCGCGGTACATGCGGGAGTCCGCCTGAGACAGCAACTGGCCGTGCGTCGCCGTGCGGGGATCGCCTTCGGCCACACCAAAGCTGATGGAAATACTGGCATCCTGCGGGTATTTGTCCCTGAGGGCCGCGACTTTCAGCCGCAGTTTTTCCGCGAGAATACCGCCACCCTGTACATCGGTATTCGGCAACAGGATCAGGAATTCCTCGCCGCCCCAGCGCGCGACTATGTCGTCACTGCGGGTATTGTCGCGCAATACCTGTGCGACATCTTTCAGCACCTGATCGCCGAAGTTGTGGCCAAAGTTATCGTTGATGGCCTTGAAGCCGTCCAGATCGCCGATCAGTACCGTATAGCGCCCCGCCAGTTCGCGGTTGCGCCGCTCCAGCGCGCTGATCGCGCGGTAGGCTTCGTGACGGTTGGCGAGGCCGGTGAGCGCATCGGTACTGGCGCGGCTCTCCAGTTCCGCGGTGAGGGTGTGCAGCATCTGCTGGGTCTGGTGGCGGCTGCTGTCGAGGATCGCGGTCAGCGCGGTCAGGGCGCCAAATACGGCGATAAAACGCGCGCGGTGACCGGTATCGTAGTGTGCCAGCAGGCCGGGAAAATCCGGATAAAACAGCACCAGCGCGGTCGCAGCGCCGACCCCGGCCAGGGTGACCGTACCCCACTTGTACCCGTAGAGATTGATAAATCCGGGCACCAGCATCACCGCCCACATCAGACCGGTGTTGTTCACGCCACCGGACAACAGCAGGTAAAAGTACAGCACCAGCAGCAGTACCCCAACCAGCACCGGGGTCTTGCGGCTGGGGCCGGCAATATTGACACCGATAAACGCGGCGAGAATCACACCCGCCACGGCAAACAGGGTAGCGGCGAGAAACAGGTCCGCAGCCATCAGCGCAATCACACCCATGGCACCGGTAATGGCGAGGGCGAAGATCAGCATATAGCTGGATGCCTGGATACGGCGACGCAGCTCGAGGCCCCGCGCCTGCACGATGGGGTCCGGAAAGTCGGTGTTGTTGGGTGTGTGGTATGTATGTTCCATGGTTCCGCGTATTGCTGCTCGGGCCATAGCCTCTGCCGGTTAATGGCGGGCCTGCGGGCTATAGTAAAGGCGAATGACCATGTCGCGGAGTTACCGATGGGACAACTGCAGTTGATTTGTGATGACGTTCTCACAATCGAGGCGGACGCGCTCGTGTGCCCCGCGCATAAACATCTGATCCGCGGCCGTGGATTGTCCGCCCAGATTTACGATCGCGCTGGGGATGCGTTGCTCCGTGAGTGTGCGCAATTGCCCGAGTGCGCGGTAGGTGAGGCCCGTATCACCAGCGCGCCAAATCTCGCCACCCATTACCTGTTACACACGGTTACACCGCAGTGGAGCAGTGGTGACCAATGGGGGGCAATTGCACTAACGCAGTTGCGGCAGTGTTACCAAAGTGTTTTGGCGATGGCCCGTGAGCGGGGGCTAAAACGATTGCTGTTCCCGGCACTGGGTGCCGGTACCAATCGCTTTCCCCACGGTATGGCCGCACACCAGGCGCTTGAGGTGCTGCGCGCGTCGCAGCAGGATTTTGCATTGCTGACCGTGTGCCTGCACTCCCCGGCGGCGTTGACGGAATGGCGCAAAGTCCAGGCGCGCTTTTTTAATCAATAATTCCCTGTTTCCCATCGTGGACTATCTCTGTCCGGAAAAATTTAATTGCGGAAGAAAAACCTTTTCGCCGTCTTGCTTCACCTTATGTGTCACTTTCATCTCGCCCTGATGAAAAATAAGCTCTACCGGGAAATGGTTGAGTTGGAAATTACCGGTATAGAAGAAATTTTTGATAAGTGGCGTCAAAGTCATTCATTATTTGGATTGTTTGAACGAAAGTAAAACCTGACTTTGCTGGTTTTCTCGGCTCTACTCCTTTTATTGGCTCTTCTGGTTTTCCCGGATCTACTGATTTTATCGCAAAGTTCCCATAGGGGTATTCGGTAGACTTCGCGGCATTAATGCTTTCCAATTATTTTGCTCACAACGGGATTACTTAACCTGTTGTGTTCATCGCGAAATTCTCGCCCAAACCTATAACTACGTCGAAATTTCGCGCCATAAAATAATAATCGCTAATTGGAGAGAAACCATGAAGGTTCAACAAGTCGTTACTTCGCTGTCCCTGGTTGCGCTGGCCGGCAGCCTGGGAATGCCCGCATTTGCACAAACCAGCAGCGATGCCAAGGAAGTGATTGAAGAAGTGGTTACCGTGGGTTCCAGAACCAAACCCCGTTCCGTGACAGAATCCCCGGTGCCGGTGGATGTGCTCAACGCGAATGACCTGGCCAAATCGGGCAGCAGCGATATGCTCGACCTGCTGAAGGGCTCGGTGCCTTCCTTCAACGTGCACGACCAGCCGATTAGTGATGCGGCGTCGATGATCCGTCCGGTGAATATGCGCGGCCTGTCCTCGGATTCCACCCTGATTCTGGTAAACGGCAAGCGCCGTCATCGCGCCTCGGTCATTGCCTTCCAGGGCGGTGGCCTGAACGATGGGGCGCAGGGACCGGATATCTCCGTGATTCCGAGTATCGCGCTCAAGCAGGTTGAAGTACTGCGCGACGGTGCAGCGGCCCAGTATGGTTCCGACGCCATTGCCGGGGTGATGAACTTCGTGCTGAAAGACGATGCGGAAGGTGGTTCGCTGGAAATCAAAAACGGCGAGTTTTTTGAGGGCGACGGCCAGACCACAACCATGGCGGGCAACTATGGCATGCCCATGACCGATTCAGGTTTCCTGAATTTAAGCTTCCAGTTTAAAAATACCGACGCCACCTCCCGCTCGGTGCAGCGTCCGGATGCGCAGGCAATGATTGATGCGGGTAATACCGCGGTGCCGGAACCAGCACAAATCTGGGGTTCGCCCAAGATTGAAGACGACCTGACCCTGTTTGGTAACTTCGGTATCGACCTGAAAGACGGCAGCGAAATTTATGCGTTTGGCAACTATTCCAATCGCATGGTGGACGGCGGTTTCTATTACCGCAACCCGAATGGTCGTGATGGCGTATATACCTCGGATGGTGTGCGACTGGTCGGCGCACTGGATGGCAACGCAGCGAGCTGCGATGCCTACCGCACCACGCCACTGGACGATGGTTCCGATATGGTGGCTTCCGGGTTGCTGGCGGACGATAACTGCTTCGTCTTCAATAAAATGATCCCCGGCGGGTATACCCCGCGCTTTGTCGGCGAGATTACCGACACCTCGATTACCGCGGGCCGTCGCGGAGAATTCACCGATGGCTTCATGCAGGGCTGGAATTATGATGCCAGTGCCTCCGTTGGGCGCAACGAGGCGCAATTCGGCCTGAACAACACCATCAACCCCTCGTTTGGCCCGGACAGCAAGCGCGATTTCGAAACCGGCGCTTACATCCAGCTGGAAAAGACCCTGAACTTCGACGTGCAAAAGCAGTTCGATAGCCTGAGCCTGGCCATGGGCACTGAGTGGCGCCAGGAGTCGTTCCAGATTATCGCCGGTGAGGGCATGTCCTGGCAGGTAGGACCGCTGGCGGAGCAGGGCTTCAATATCGGCTCACACGGCTTTGCCGGCTTCTCCATTGATTCTGCCGGCACCGCAGAGCGCAGCAACTACGCGCTGTATATGGACGTCGAGAACCAGGTGACCGACGACCTGTTGCTGGGCGGCGCAGTGCGCTACGAAAACTTCGATACCTTCGGCGATACCGCCAACTACAAGCTGGCGTTTAACTGGCAGTTGAGCGACAACATCGCCTGGCGCGGCTCCCACAGCACCGGTTTCCGTGCACCCACCATGGGCCAGGCTTCTGTGGTCAATACCCAGACCTCCATCGTCGGCGGCCAGTTGACCCAGGCGCAAACCCTGCCGGCCACCAAGCTGGGTGAAGCCGAACTGATGCCGGAAGAGTCGGTCAACTTTGCCACCGGTCTGGTGATGTCCGCGGGCGCTGTCGACCTGACTGTCGATGCCTATTACATCGAAGTGCAGGACCGCATTGCCCTGACCGATAACGCCGCACCCACCGACGCCCAGCGCGCAGCCATGGCGGCAGCCGGTGTGCCCAACCCGGAATTGATCGGACAGATCAACTACTTTGCCAATGATTTCGATACCGAAACAACCGGTGTCGATGTGGTGGCAACTTACGGTGCGGAGCTGCTGGGTGGCAGTACCGATTTCAGCCTGGCCTACAACTGGACCAAGACCCAGGTCAATGGCGGTGACGCCACCTGTGGTGGTGCCTTTGTGAATAATCAGGGTGAGATCTGTAAAGCGGTGCGTCTGGAACGCGGCCTGCCAGAGCACCGCGCCTCGTTCACCATGGCGCAAAACTGGGACAAGCTCAGCGCCTTCGTGCGCGCAAATTTCTATGGTGAATATGTCGGGGTGCACGCCGACTGGTTTGGCGAGCAGTTGGGTTCCACCTTTACCCTGGATATGGAGGCTTCCTACCGGGCAACAGAGTCGATTTTCCTGACTGCCGGTGCGTCCAACCTGCTGGATGAAAAGGGCGGAAAGATTGATGGGTCCATTGTTGGTGACGCGGACAATGTGTTGGGTGGCCAGTACTACGAAACTTCGCCCTTTGGCATCGGCGGTGGTTTCTATTACCTGAAAGCGAGCTACGAGTTCTAAGACTCTCGGTTGTTTTGGAGGTTAAAAAAAAGCGCCCTTAGGGGCGCTTTTTTATTTTCCTGAAGGATTACTTCTTCGCGCGCTTGCGCATGTTTTCCTGCAGGATCTTTTTGCGAATCCGGATGCTTTCCGGGGTCACTTCCACCAGCTCGTCGTCTTCGATGAACTCCAGCGCCTGCTCCAGGGTGTGACGGATGGGCGGTGACAGGGTCAGCGCATCGTCGGTACCGGAGGCGCGCACGTTGGTCAGCTGCTTGGCCTTGGTGGGGTTTACCACCAGGTCGTTGCCGCGGGAGTGAATGCCGATCACCTGGCCTTCGTAGACCTCTTCGCCGTGGCCCATGAACAGGCGGCCGCGATCCTGCAGTGCAAACAGGCCGTAGGCCAGGGTTTTGCCCTTGGTCATGGAGACCAGCACACCGTTAATACGCTTGGCCACGTCGCCCATCTTTACCGGACCGTAGTGGTCGAAGATGCTGGTCATGATGCCGGAGCCACTGGTGATGGTCAGGAACTGGGAGCGGAAGCCGATCATGCCGCGGGATGGCACGATAAAGGTCAGGCGCACACGGCCCTTGCCGTCCGGTTCCATATTGGTGAGGTCGGCCTTGCGCAGGCCCAGCTCTTCCATGATCGGACCCTGGTGCTGTTCTTCGACGTCGATCACTACCTGCTCGTAGGGCTCCTGAACCTCGCCGTCAACGACCTTCTGTACCACTTCCGGGCGGGATACACCCAATTCGAAACCTTCGCGACGCATGGATTCGATCAATACGGACAGATGCAGTTCGCCGCGGCCGGAAACCTTGAATTTATCCGGAGAATCGCCCTGCTCTACGCGCAGCGCCACGTTGTGGATCAGCTCCTGGTCCAGGCGGTCCTTAATGTTGCGCGAGGTTACGTATTTACCTTCTTTACCGGCGAACGGGGAGTCGTTCACCTGGAAGGTCATGCTCACGGTGGGTTCATCCACCGACAGCGGTGGCAGCGCATCCGGGTGCTCCGGGTTACACAGGGTATCGGAAATGTTCAGCTCGCCCACACCGGTGATACACACGATGTCGCCGGCACTGGCCTGCTCCACTTCCACGCGCTCCAGGCCCAGGTAGCCCATCACCTGCAGCACCTTGGCCTTGCGGGATTTGCCGTCGCGATCCAGAACCACAACCTGCTGGTTGGGCTTCAGGGTGCCGCGGGAAATACGGCCCACGCCGATGACGCCCACGTAGCTGTTGTAGTCCAGCGCGGAGATCTGCATCTGGAAGGGGCCGTTCAGGTCTACCTTGGGCGGCTCAACCTTGTCCACGATCATCTGGAACAGCGGGGTCATGTCTTCCGCCATATCGGTGTCGTCGAGGCCGGCGATGCCGTTCAGGGCGGAGGCGTAGACCACCGGGAAGTCCAGCTGTTCGTCGGTGGCGCCGAGGCTGTCGAACAGGTCGAACACCTGGTCCATCACCCAGTCCGGACGCGCGCCCGGGCGGTCGATCTTGTTGATTACCACGATCGGATTCAGGCCCTGCTCGAACGCCTTCTGGGTCACGAAGCGGGTCTGCGGCATGGGGCCGTCCACCGCGTCCACCAGCAGCAGTACCGAGTCCACCATGGACAGCACGCGCTCAACCTCACCGCCGAAGTCGGCGTGTCCGGGGGTGTCGACGATGTTGATGCGGTAGTCGTTCCAGCGGATCGCGGTGTTCTTGGCGAGGATGGTAATACCGCGCTCTTTTTCCTGGTCGTTGGAGTCCATCACCCGCTCGGAGTCGGCGCTGCGACGGTCCAGGGTGCCGGACTGCTGCAGGAGCTTGTCCACCAGGGTGGTCTTGCCGTGGTCAACGTGGGCGATGATCGCGATATTGCGAAGATTGTCTATCACAGGGGGCCTCTAACGGGTAAAGCGCGAAATCGTGTATGTCGCGGAAATTCAATGCGGGCGGGGGGCTGCGGGGTTGTTACAGCGGCTATCCGGCCAAGGGCGGCGATTATAGAGGGCCGACGTGACAAATGGGAGAGATTTTGCACAAAAAAACGACAATTACCGGCGGTTTTTTGCGGATTGTCAGCGGGTGGGGACGGAAAAGCTGGTGAAAATGTGACCGAAAAGCCACTGGCAATGAAATTCCGGCTGGCCGGCCGCGTGTGGAACCCTGTTCTGCAAACGGCGCCAGACCTGGGTTTGGCGACAAACTGTTACAGACATGTGACCCGGTCCGCGATATCAGCGAGGTACATTGCGAGGTTTCCAGAATTTTCTGGCGACGAGAACAGGGTTGGGACCGCCACCAGCGCAGTGGTGCCAATGCCGCGGTCCCAATCCCAATAAAGATGTACAGGGTACTGGAATGACTGAATCAGTAAAAAAAGCGCCGGTGCCACGGAAACAGAGTGATACACAGAACACCGAAGCCGCAGCGCAGCACCCGGTCGAGGCAAGGCCGGAGCCGGTGAAAAAATCCTGCTCCGCGGGCCTGGCGCAGTGGATGCGCCGGCAACAGCTTGCCATCGCGTTTACTTCCTACCGCCCCGGCCGTGTGTACACGGTGGGCGCCGAGCCCGGTGGCAGGCTGTCTTTCCGCGAGCGCATCTTCCAGCGCGCCACGGGTATTGTCGGCAACCGCAAGCGCATTTATCTGGGTGGCCTGTATCAGGTGTGGCGCTTCGAGAACCTGCTGCAACCCGGCCAGGTGGCCAACGGGATCTTCGATGCCTGCTATGTACCGCGCAACGCGCAATTCACCGGTGACGTGGATATCCGGGAACTGGGCATCCAGAAAGACGGCAAGATCGCGTTCGTCAACACCAGGTACAACTGCCTGGCGGAGCCGAGCCTGACCCACAGTTTTCGCGCGATCTGGAAGCCGGAATTCATCAGTGAGATAGCGCCGCAAGACCGCTGCCACCTGAACGGCATGGCCATGGTCGACGGCAAGCCGAAGTATGTCACCGCCCTGTGCAAGTCGGACACCCCCGACGGCTGGCGCGAGCATCGCGGCAACGGCGGCATCATCATCGATATAGAAACCAATGAAATTGTCTGTAAAGGCCTTTCCATGCCGCACTCGCCGCGCTGGGCGCATGGCAGGCTGTGGGTGTTGAACAGCGGTACCGGCTATCTGGGCACGGTGAATTTCGACACCGGCAGTTTCGTTGCGCACACCTTCTGTCCGGGCTTTATGCGCGGCCTGCAGATTTGCGGCGATTACGCGATTGTCGGCCTGTCCAAGCCCCGTCACGGGCGCTTTAACGGTCTGGAGCTGGACCAGAACCTCGCCGACAAGGAATCCGAGGCCTGGTGCGGGGTGCAGTTCATCAACCTGAAGAACGGCAATGTAGAGCACTGGATTCGCCTCGACGGCCCGGTCACTGAGCTGTTCGATATTGCGGTGCTGCCGGGCGTGCGCTGTCCTATGGGTATCGGCCAGCAGAGCAGGGAGAACCTGGCCATGGTGACCTACGAGGATGTCACCGGCACCAAGGCCGCGCAAGCGGGCTGACTACACTCCCGGCACCCCCGGCGGGGGATCGGTCGCCGGGCGTCAGTTGGGCCAGCTGAGGGTGGCGCGAGTGCCGCCCAGGGTTGGCGAGCGATCCAGGCGCAGCTCGCCGTCGTGCCACATCATGACTTTCTTCACGATATACAGGCCGAGCCCGTAACCCTGATCGTCGGTGGCGGCGCGGGTGAAGGCATCGGTCAGTTCCAGTGCGTTGTCACCCAGGCCCGGGCCGTTGTCCTCCACCTTGAGCACGCACTGCTGCTCCTCGATGGCGAAATGCAGCTCCACCCGACCGCGGGCGTATTTACCCGCATTGGTAACCAGGTTCTGCACTGCAATGGAGAGCGCATCCGGTTCCAGCCGGGCCACGCCGTCGGCAAAGTAATAACCGATTTCCAGGTCCGGACACTGTTGTTCGAGGGAATCCGCGAGGCCGTCAAAAAAGTCGCCGACAGAAATTGGTCGCGGCGCAATGCTCTGCTCCTGAATTTCCACCCGCGCAAAGCTCAGATATTTTTCCACCAGCTGTTCGATATTGTCCACGGCGCCGGCAATGACGCGATTGCATTCGCTGTTTCCGTTTTCAAGTGCCAGTTGAAACTTGATACGCGCGAGTGGTGTGCGGATTTCGTGGGCGATGGTGCGCGCGAGATCCTGATTCATCTGACAGTAGCCGATCACCATATTCGCCATGCGTCTGAAGGTTTCTGCCAGCGGGTAGATCGCCGAACCGCGACGGGCCCTTTCCGGCATCAGGAAGGGTTTTTTACTGAAGCGAATGGCCAGGCCCTGCAACCGGTTGAGGTCGCGGAACATGGGCCATATCAGCAGCAAAAGCACCAGCAGCATGGCGCCGATAAACAGCAGGCGCCAGTGGGAGACATTCGGGCCCTGATGTTGCGGCAGCGGTCCTATCTGCAGCAGGGTGTTGTTGCTGCGGTGGTAAAAAAGAATTTCCCGGCTGCCATTTTCCAGCCCGATGATATCCCCCGCATTGAGGCGCGCTTCCAGTTCCGGGGGGAAATACACCGCATCCAGTGGGTAGGTTTGCGCCAGCGGCGCATCGCCACGCTCCAGCGCGCGGGCGAGCTCCAGGGCAGAAATGGTGTACTCGCCGGGATCGTCCGAGTAGCGCTGGTACAGCGCTGTCATCGCGGTGTAGACGATGATGAGTGCCAGCGCCATGACGCCGAGCATGCGGAGCATCTGCAGGCGCATTTACGCCTCGCTGCTGGCGGTGTGCAGCGCGTAACCGCGACCGCGAATGGAACGGATGGCGACCCCCTGGCCGATGGCATCGAGTTTTTTGCGCAGGCGACTGATGCGCATGTCCACCACGCGGTCGAGCCCATCGAACTCGCGGCCTACCACCCGGCGGAACAGGTATTCCCGGCTCAGGGGGCGAGCAGGTTGTTCGGCGAAAATCTGCAACAGATCAAATTCGTTGGCGGTCAGCTTCAGGGGCTCGCCGTCGACCAGCGCGTGGCGCGCCGCCAGGTCCAGCTGTAGCGTGCCGAAATTAATGTCGCTGGTTGCAGGTGCCGGGTTGCGTGAGGTGCGCAACTTGGCTTCGATTTTTGCCCACAGGAGTTCCGGGTCTATCGGCTTTACCAGGAAGTCACAGGCACCCAGTTCCAGGCCGTTTACCTGGTCGCGCACCGAGCTTAGCGCACTGAGGAAAATCAGCGGGCATTTGAGCTGGTTGCGATAGTGTTCGAGCAGCTGGAAGCCGCTGGCGTCGGGGAGGATGATGTCCGACAGGATCAGGTCGTATTCGCGGTGGTGCAGGGCCTTCATAAAAGAGGCACCACTGTCGGTATGTGTGACTTCACAGCCACGCTGTTCCAGATAGCGGCAGATCAGCGAAGCGAGCTCGGCGTCATCTTCCAGTAGCAGAATCCGGTAATCCCGCTTGTTCACAATAGCCCCCAACCGTAACGGCGCTGGTGTCGCTTGGGACGGAATTTTGCGACCTTCAATATGGTGGAGGCGACGCGATCGCCGGATTCGGCCTCGGTCACCTGAAACTGGATATCTTCATCTGCCGCCACGTAGACCTGCAGCTGACTCCCGGCTCTCCCGGAAAAGCATTCGATTAGTCCGCGGTCGACGATACTCAGGCAGTAGCGGTCGTCGTCATCTGCGTTGAACAACACAGTGACAGAGATGCTGCACTTTTCCTCGTCTTCGCCAATTGCGCAGAGTGACGGCGTTACCCGAAGATCCGCGGCTTCCACGGAAAGCGGTGACCCGAGCAGTGGCCATAGCAAGGACACCAGCAGTCGCCCCCATTTGTTCATTGGCCACTACCGATGGTGTATTGCAGGCCGACAAACCAGTGCAGGGTTTCATCATCTTCGATAAAACGTGCGTTCCTGCCGTCGAGGTCGAAGTAGTTGTAGCGGGCTGCGAGGCGGACCTCGAGTTGCTTGCCCAGCGGATAGGCGAAATGCAGTCGCGCGTACTGGTCGGTGACATCGTCTACCGGATACAGGTTCGCGTAGCGGCGGGCATATAAGGGCCCCGCTTCCTCTAAAGAAAACTGATAGTAGTAGTTGACCAGGTCGGCATCTTTATTGATGGCACCGATACTGCCACCAATCACGCCGCCAAAAAGCGGAAATTGCTTGTCCAGGCTCAGGTGCGTTTCACTGCCGTTGTGCACACCGGTGACATCGTGCAACCAGGAGAAGGATAGGTCCACGTAATCCGTAACCAGGGTGGCACTGGGACCGGCAACCACTGATACATCGCGCTCTACTTCGCTTACTTCTGGCGCGGCTCTCGGGAACAGAGGCGCGCTTTGGAACATAAACGAAGACAGGGAGCCGGAGGCTATGGCGTCATCACCCAGCTTGTAGTAGAGGCCGTCCTCGTTGGGGCGCGCCACCAGGTCGATGTAGAAATGTCTCTGTTCCAGCAGGGTGTAGCCGGCAGTCAGGTTGCTGATAAAAAAGCGGTCGCCGTAGTAACTGAAGGACGGCAGGACGCTGACCTCGGCGTCCGGGTGGTCAGCGAGCGGGTTTTCCAGCACACCCCGGCCCGCAGCAAGGCTCAGCTTCCATTGGGGCGCACTGATCTGCTCGGCAACGGCGGATACTGAGAGTGCGAGCGTAAATAGCGTTGTTAGAATTTTTTTGCACATTATTGCGGGCTGTACAGGAGACTTCGGACAGTTTGTACCACAGGGAGTTCTGGCCGTCCCACGGGCCGGATAAAAAAAGTACAATTTGTTACAAACCGTTAATATTCTGGTCTTTGTCCGGCCGGTCCGATGATTTGCAGGAGGAAAGTCTGCCATCGGACTGCATCGCAGTTTCCTAAACTGGGGTTCACCCTGTGCCATTTGCGGCTGCAGTGGAATACATTTCTATAAAACTACCGGTTCTGGGATTTATGGCGGCGTAACGGGACTGGGTGTTTGCCGGTCAGCTGACGGGAACCGCAAATGCGGTAATGAAAGCGAGTGCGGCAGCGACCAGGCAGAAAAAGCCGCGCTGTCCCGGCGACTCACAGACACTGATGGCTACCAGGCATTGCAGCAGGTAATAGAAGGCGAAGGCCCGCGATGCCAGCGCGACAATCTCCAGGGTATCCGCGGTCCACGTCAGCGCAATCGCCCCGGCGCCCACCAGCACCGTGGCGAAGCGCAGCTTGAGCTGGTGGTGGGTTACCTCTTCCAGGTTTCCGGTAGCGGCGAGGGTGTCGGCCACTGCGGCGGAGAACTGGCTCATGGCGGCGGCAATCACCAGCGGCGCTACCAGAAATGGCGAGGCCGCGGCAGCGAGGTGAATCAGGCTGTTGTCGTCATACTTGCCGTTCAGCGTATGCACCAGTGGCAGCGCCACGGCAATAAATATCAGGTAAACGCCGGTGGAGATAAACTGTGACCATCGCGATGCGCGAATGCGCGTGTCTGCATGGAATCTGTCGCCGAGATAACGCGTGGTCTCGAATCCCTGCACCACGATCAGGGTGCCGGCCACAATGGTCAGTATTTCCCACAGGCTGTGGGGCTTGGCCTTGAATAGCGTGATTCCTGCCGGCGCCTGCCAGGCGTGCAGGTCGTAGAGCGCAAAGCCCCCGATCAGCAGCACAATAATCACCAGGGTCACCAGCAGTGCCAGCCCTTCCAGCGCCGCGAGGCTCGCCAGCCCCCGGGTCACCCCAATCGCCACGATGAAGACAATGACTGCTGTGGTGAGCAAATCCTCGTTGAATCCGGTGTCCCGATGCAGGCTGCCGAGGACAAACGCGGACAGGATGTGCAGGTAAAGGCATACGGAAATTACATAAGCCAGTACCAGCGCCAGGTCGGAACTGCGTTCGAATGCGAGTGTGGATTCCCTGGGGCTCTTTGCCAGGGCCGGTTCCGCACGGCGGATATTGAAGCGGATGACGCTGCCCACGCAAAACGCCAGCCCGCACACCAGTGCCATCGCCAGCGGCGCATAGACCCCTACTGCGCCCGCCAGGATCGGCACCATCACCAGGAAGCCGCTGCCGAAGATCGATGCCAGCGGCGTGGCGGTCGCCCGTATCAGTGCGCGCGGTTTGCCGCGGTGACCCAGCGCGGGTTTGCGATGCATGGCTGATCCTCAATCGGTTCTAACTCCCGGCAGTTACCTGATAGTTTCGACCATCATTGAGAGAGTGCCAGTAACAAAAAACCCGGCTTAAAAACCGGGTTTTTTCGTTGTGTACGACGGCGAGGGCGGTGGGGTCAATGTTTCGGCTTTTGCGGGCGAAAGACGCCGACATTGCGATAGCCCTCGTCCAGCAGGTGCGAGGCATGCAGCTGGCTCATCACCCCGCGGGCGCAGTACAGCAGGTAGTGCTTGTCCTTGTCCAGGGTCTGGAACGCGGTGCTGAGGCGGAAGAACGGGATGGTTTCCACTTCCACGTTGTCCAGTTCCAGCGGATCCACCTCCTCCTCGGTGGGGTGGCGGATATCGATGATGGTGGCGCTGCCCGGTTCGCTGACGATTTCCACCGGCGGTACGTCCTCGTTGAGATCGGCCATTACCTCGTCGATATTCTGCATCACCCGGTTGCCGATGGCGCGGTCGAGCACGGTGAAGTCGAAGCGCGCTTCCTCGTGTTCCACTTTTTCCATTTTCGCGCGGGTGGTGGGTTTCACCGAGATCACGCCGCAGTACTCCGGCATGTTTGCGGCAAACTCCTCGGTGCCGATGGCGCGCGCGGTGCGGATGATGTCCGTCTTGTCCGAGGTGATCAGCGGGCGCAGTACCAGGGTGTCGGTAACGCTGTCGATCACCGCCAGGTTTTTCAGGGTCTGGCTGGATACCTGGGCGATGGCCTCGCCGGTCACCACCGCGTCCACTTCCAGCTCCTTGGCCACCGCGGAGGCGGCGCGCAGCATCATGCGCTTCAGGGTGACGCCCATATAGGAATCGTCGACCCGTTCCAGGATCTCCGCGACCACCTCGTCAAACGGCACGGTGATAAACCGCACCCGGTGGGAGGCGCCGTATTTGTTCCACAGGTAGAAGGCCACTTCCTTGACCCCCAGCTCGTGCTGGCGCCCGCCCAGGTTGAAGAACAGGAAGTGGGTGCGGATGCCGCGCTTCATGGTCAGGTAGCTGGCCACGGTGGAGTCGAAGCCGCCGGATACCAGCGACAGCACCGGGTCCTGGGTGCCCAGCGGGAAACCGCCGAGGCCCTGGTGCAGTTCTTCGATCACGTTCAGCTTGTCGTGGCGGATCTCCAGCTTGACGGTGATATCCGGGTTTTTCAGTTTAACCCCGGCGGCTTCGGTGTTCTGATTGAGGCCGCCACCCACGTACTGTTCCACATCCAGGGACTGGAAGTCGTGCTTGCCGGTGCGCTTCACGCGCACACAGAAGGTCTTGCCGGTGAGCTGCGGGCCCCAGATGGCCAGGGTCTTGTGGTAGATATCGTCCAGGTCGCCGAGGGGAAACTGCTGTACCCGGGCAAAGTTGGCAATGCCGGGAGTGTGCGCCAGTACCTCCTCGATGCGCTCGGAAAGGTGGGATACTGCATCCGGCGCCTGTGTTTCATCGAACACCACGTCGATCTTTTCCCAGTCCTTGCGCACCTGGATGCGGTCGTCCAGCTGCCGCATCAGCTTGCGCAGGTTGTCCGCCAGCTGGCGCGACATGCGTTTGCGCACCGGGTTGCTCTTGATGGTGATCTCTGGGAAAAATTTGACGACGAAGTGCATAGGGAGTGTGCCGGCTACCGCGAATAAATTGATGGCCTCTGCAGCGGCGGTGGATTGCCGGCTGCCGGGGCATTAAGGGTGGCGAATTATAAACTCGCCGACAGGAATTTGCTTGTTGCACCAAACTGGTGCTGCCAGAGAATTCATGGTCTCATTTTGGTGCAATTGCGCTTGTGGCTGCCCCGAATCCGAGGCTATGCTGGCGTCGCGAGTACCGAATTTATGGCGCTGCGCCAGTGATCGGCTATTCCGGCATCCTTTCCAGTGCTTTCGCCCCAATTTGGCACACTCCTTGCTTCGTCAGTTGCCACAAGATAAAGCGAATTGGCGCGACACATAACTTTTCATTCTTGGAGGACTGCAATGTCAGCGAAAACGCTCGGACTGATCAAAGAGAGCGAAGCCAAATGGGTAGACCTGCGCTTCACCGATACCAAAGGTAAAGAACAACACGTTTCCATTCCTTCCAAGGAAGTTGACGGCGAGTTCTTTGAAGAAGGCAAGATGTTCGACGGTTCCTCCATCGCTGGATGGAAGGGCATCAACGAATCCGACATGATCCTGATGCCGGACGACGAGACCTCTTTCCTGGACCCCTTCACCGACGAAGCGACCGTTATCATTCGCTGTAACATCGTCGACCCGATCACCGGCCAGGGCTACGAGCGCGACCCGCGTTCCATCGCGCTGCGCGCCGAGGAATACCTGAAGTCCACCGGTCTGGGTGACACCGCGCTGTTCGGCCCGGAGCCCGAGTTCTTCGTATTCGACGACATCACCTGGGGTGCCGAAATGGGCGGCGCCTTCTACAAGATCAACTCCGAAGAAGCGGCCTGGTCCTCCGGTGCTTCTTTCGCTGAAGGCAACATGGGCCACCGCCCGGGCGTGAAAGGCGGCTACTTCCCGGTTCCGCCGGTCGACTCCCTGCACGACGTGCGCGCCGCCATGTGTTCCGCCATGGAAGCCATGGGCCTGGAAATC